>Ga0182013_10008477_pt1 | contig 11064 bp, 10 predicted proteins | sample 612S2MmetaG_FD_120487 | JGI IMG/M metagenome (GOLD analysis project Ga0182013, IMG submission 120487) | Permafrost microbial communities from Stordalen Mire, Sweden - 612S2M metaG | ecosystem: Environmental > Terrestrial > Soil > Wetlands > Permafrost | place: Sweden: Stordalen | collected...
AACTTCTGACTAAGGACACTAGTTCTTTGGCCGTATGAAAATGTTCCTTTTGGAAATGTAGCGCCGGCCTCCTGGCCGGCTGTAGCGTGGGCCTCCCGGCCCACGTTCGTTCATTGGATAGAATATCTTCATCCGGTCGCGGACACTAGCTCCGCTAAAAGCTGTATTCGGGCAGCACGCCGAGTTGAGCAGCCAAGCGAAAGAACCCTTTCATGCCTTCAAGACATTCTTCGTCGAGGACGTAGTGAATGTTGGTGGTGAGATAGGAGCGGATGGTCTGCTCGGGGATGGGCAGCCGCGCGGACCACTCGGCTACCAGCGCATCGATGTTCTGCAGGCCATGGTTGCGGGATTGGATGAAGTCTTCGGCGAACCCCTCATGCAAAGGTCCGGACTGTGCTTGGTTGGTGGGCGCGGCGGCCCAGACGGCGGAGACGAAGGGCAGGCCGGTCAGGGTGCGCCACTCCTGGGCGAGGTCGTGGTAGACGAGCTCTTCTCCGGTGCGCTCGAAGCGGTTGGCGCGCTCTTCGAGAGCGAAGAGTGCGGGGTCGCCAATGAGGATGGCGGCGTCGGCTCTCTGGAGCATGGCGTCGAGGTCGGCGGCTGCGGGCAGGAAGGGAACGGCCGGGTTGGCCCACTTGTGAAATAGAATGCGGGCGTAGGCGAGAGTGGTACGGCTGGCCGTGTCGGCAGCGACGGAGCGGAGGTCGGCGAGCGGCTGGCTGGCGCGGCGGACCAGCAGCAAAGAGCGAACGCGGCCCTTGGAGGCGATGGTGCAGCCGGGGAGGATGCGGAGGCCGGGCGTGGTGGCCAGCGCGGCGATGGGAACCAGGCCAATGTCGGCATGGCCCGCGGAAAGAGCGCCGGCGCATTCAGAGGGCGACATGCGGTCGATCTGGTAGCGGAGGGCGAGCGGTGCGGAAAGCGGCGGGTGCTCGAAGTCCCACATGAGGGGAGCGGGATTGAGGAAGTTGATGGCGGCAACGCGCAGACGGGAGTGGGAGATGGAAACCACGCTTTCTCAAGACTATCAATTAGACGATCTATCGAGAGGGAAGGATTCCTGTGGCGCATCCGGGGCAACACTAGACCTGGTTGCCAGGCCAGGCTTGCCGGATCGGACGTGACGGGGCGCCTTGACAGGGCTGTCCGCCGAGGGTAACTTGGGCGAAATTCCCTTTGAGGCTGGTTTTGGCTTCCTTTGAGGAAAATGGACCCGTGTGCTTTTCGGCTAGAGAGGTTTTGCGATGACGACGCTGCCCCAAAACTTGGTTCAAGCGCAGACGGTCAGGTTGGATGAGGCGCGGCTGGCGTGGCTGGCGCTGGCGCTCTCGCCGGGGCTGGGACCAAAGCGGATTCTGGATGCGATGAAGCTGTTGGAGACACCGAGCCGGCTGTTCAGCATAACATTGACGGAGTTGGAGGGGCTACGGTTTCCGGCTGAGGCGGCGCAGTTCATCTTTGACGGCAAGGCGCGCCAGGCCGCCGAGGAAGAGTGGGCACGGGTGTCGGCGCAGGGCGCGACGATCGTGAGCTTCGGCTGTGCGGAATATCCTGAGCGGCTGAAAGAAATCTACGACCCGCCGCCGGTGCTGTGGGTGCGCGGGGCGGTGAACTTGCTGAGCAGGCCGGCGATTGCGGTGGTGGGCACGCGGCATCCTTCTCCTTATGGTTCCGGCGTGGCGGAGATGCTGGCGCGGGACCTGGCGGTGCGGCGGCTGCTGATTGTGAGTGGGATGGCGCGGGGCATCGATAGCTGCGCGCACCGGGGAGCCTTGACGGCGCGGATGCCGACGGTGGCGGTGTGGGGAACGGGGATCGACGTGGTGTATCCCAAGGAGAACAAGAAGCTGGCCGAGGAGATTTTGGCGGGAGGCGGTGCGATTGTGAGCGAGCTGCCGATGGGGACGTTTCCCGCGCCGCAGAACTTTCCCCGGCGCAACCGGATTTTGAGCGGGCTGAGCGTTGCGGTGCTGGTGGTGGAGGCGGCGGAGAACTCGGGTACACGGGTGACCGCGCGCTGCGCCGCCGAGCAGAATCGCGAGCTGTATGCGGTGCCGGGCAACGTGACCAGCAAGAACTCGTGGACCCCTAACACGCTGATTAAACAGGGGGCAAAGCTGGTGGCCACGTGGGAGGACGTGTGGGAGGATCTGCCCTCGCAGGTGCGGCTGGAGTTGGAGGCGGAGGCGCCGGTTGAATCCAAATCGGGGGCGACTGCATCTCTATTGCCGGACCCGGTTCTGCGGCCCCAGGAGGCCATGGTGCTGGAAGTTCTGCGCTCCGATGAAAGCCTGCAGATTGACGAGATTCTGGAACTCCTGGAGACGCAACTGACGTCTTCAGAGGTATTTACGGCGCTTTTCGAGCTGGAGATTACGGGGCGCATCCGGCAATTGCCGGGGAAGAATTATGTGCGGACGATGTGATAAAGACAGGGAATAGGGATTTGCGATGAAACTGTGAAGGCAAGGCACACCCGACTCAGTCGCCAGGGCAGGTCGGGCCACCAACTGCTCCTTCGCTTGCAAATGACGGACCGCTGGCGCACCATCTACTGAAGCAAAAATGACGAGGGGTTAGAGGCTTCTCAGGAGAATCTTATGTCTACGGTCTTCGACAGGGTGGTGACAAAAGAGAACGACCACACGCACCTTTTGCGCAATATCATGGAACGCTATCCGAAAGCTGCACACGCCATACTAAATTTCCTGTTAGACCGAGACATATCCGAGTCTGAAGCAGCTTCCATGGAATTCCGAGCACAGTATCCTCTTTCTGATGATGAAGGTCGGGAGATCCCCGATATTCTGGTCGAAGGAAACGGTTTTCGATGCCTAATTGAAGCGAAGATCAACCCATGGTTGGGCCTGACAGATAGACAGATAAGAGGCTACCCGGCCTGCCTGAACAGAGAAGGGGAGCGCCATCTGGTCTTTCTGGTACCAAGCGAATGGAAGCACATTGAGAGCGCAAATCAAGTCCGGCCCGTCCACCCTTCAAATGTCAAAGTGCATATAAAGCACTGGCGAGATCTAATTAAGAGCATCGAACCTGTCTCCGAGTCCTTAACCGACGGTGTTTTGGCGGAGGCTATCGCCTTTTGGAAAGGTTGGTTTCAAATGGAAAGTCTGACAGTGCAGGAGCGGGAATCGCTCATGTTGTGGCGCAAGGAAGAGTTCAGCGCATTTCGAAAGCTTGAACAGACAGTTGACAAGGCGAAAAGGCTTTTTGACGGGCGCGGCTTCGAGACGGCGTTCGAAACGGTATATTCGGAAAGCTACGGGTTCTATATAAAACGCGCAAAGGCCTACCTTCTTTATATTGGAATTTGGGCAAGGTCCCCAGTGCCACTGTCCTTCAGTTTTCGCACCACAAGTTCAATATGGATTAGACCGGCAAACCTGCCTCCCGAGCCGATGACCTCACCCAAGGCACCCGATCACCTTTTTTGGCCACTTGAATCCGAAACGTGGGATGACCCTGAGAAGCTCTACGCCAAGGTGAAGTCTTTTCTGGATGCCTATTGGGCAGACTAAGGACTCGGGGCTCCAAAGAAATAGGGAACAGGTGGCGGGTTGAGGTTCGTGGTATCCCACCCTTTTCACGTTCTTTGCGCAGGGTGGGATACCACGCCCGTCTTACTGTCCGCTCATGGCTTCCTGCGCTGCTTTAGCGAGGAAGCCGGAGCGGGTCAGATGTTGAGTCTGCGCGTAGGAATCGATCTGCGAGAGCAAGGAGCCGGGCAGGGAGATATTGACGCGCTTGGGCGCGGGGTCGATGCGCGTCAGGTCAAGATCAACCAGCATCCATACGCCGCCCTGGTAGCGCGAGTCGGCGGCAAGTTTTTCCAGCGCGGTGGGCGCGGGAATGGGCTGATTCTCACCGGCCATGTGACACTCCACGGCCTCCTGCGCCATGCGGTTGATCTCCTGCCAGTCGTCAGCTGCGGAAAAGCAGCCGGGGAAATCAGGGAATTCAATGCCGTGCGCGTGCTTCTTGTCGCCAACCTGAACATAAACGGGATAGAGCATATTCACCTCCACTGCCAACCGGACTGCCGATAAATGCTGCGTAAAGTGCCGATGGGAAGGTCTTTCTTCGGATGCGGGACGGTCACAGCGCCCGGTTTCTCAGGATGCTTGAATTTGCAATGGCTGCCGGCTTGATGCGCCTTCCGCCAGCCCTCCGATTCAAGTCTGCGGACAATCTCCGCGCTGTTCATGTGTGTAATTATACACATTTATCTTCTACTGTGATCGTGAAATTTGTCTATCCAAAGGGAACAAAAAACGAAGCGCAAATTGCTCCGACTGGAAACGGGACGGTGTTCCGTGTTAGCGTCCATCATTTGCGGGTGGTTTTTCCCGGTTGGGGAAAATAGCCGGGTCTGGGGGAGAATCTGGTCTGCCCCGGCAAAGAATCGAAAATCACGGAAGTGAGTCCAACAGACCTGAACAAGGCTGGCAAGGTAGAGTGGGTACGGGTTCAAGGATGGCAATGAGCAAATCACTGGTAATCGTCGAATCGCCCGCCAAGGCGAAGACGATCGAAAAGTATCTTGGCAAGGGTTTCGAGGTTCTGGCATCGGTTGGTCACATCATGGACCTGCCCAAGAACGAAATTGGCGTGGAGCTGGAAAATCGGACATTTGAGCCGACGCTGATTGTGTCTCCGGGCAAAGAAAAGGTTGTGGCGCAGTTGAAGCGCGCAGCCGCGAGCGCCGACGAGATCTATTTGGCGCCTGACCCGGATCGCGAGGGCGAAGCGATTGCGTACCACCTGGCGATCCTGTTGGGGACTTCAGCCAAAGAGAAAAAAAAGATTCGCCGCGTGACCTTCAACGAGATTACGAAGAAGGCGGTGCAGGAGGCGTTCAAGCACGCAAGAGACGTGGACCAGAATCTGGTAGACGCGCAGCAGACGCGGCGTGTGCTGGACCGGCTGGTGGGCTACCAGATTTCGCCGCTGCTTTGGGACAAGGTGCGGCGGGGGCTGTCGGCAGGGCGCGTGCAGACGGTTGCGGTGCGGCTGATCGTCGAGCGGGAGCGGGAGATTGGCGCGTTTGGGCCGGTGGAGTACTGGACGCTGGACGCAATGCTCCACCCGGAGAAGCAAACGGATCAGAGCTTCAAGGCGCGCTTTGTGGGCATCGATGGAGAGCCGGCGCGCGTGGCGAATGGCAAGGACAAAGACGGGAAAGATCAGTTCATTTCGAACGCGTTGGCTGACGAGAAGTCGATGAAGGAGACCGTGGCCGCGCTGGATAAGGCGCAGTGGTCGCTGGTTTCAGTTCAGTCCCAGGAAAAACAGAGAAGGCCGCTGGCTCCGTTTATCACCAGCCAGTTGCAGCGGGACGCGTCGAGCAAGCTGGGGTTCAACGTGCGGCGCACGATGGGCGTGGCGCAGCGGCTCTATGAAGGCGTGGATGTGGGTGCGGAGGGCACAGTCGGCCTGATCACTTATATGCGTACCGATTCGCCGCGCATTGCGCCGGAGGCGATCGCAGGAGCGCGGGAGTGGATCGGGAAGCATTTGGGGGCAAAATATCTGCCCGCGACCGCCAATGAGTACAAGGGCAAGAAGGCGGCGCAGGATGCGCATGAGGCGATTCGTCCAACGGATGCTTCGCGGACGCCGGAGTCGATTGCCCGCTATTTGACTGACGAACAGCTCAAGCTCTACCGGTTGATCTGGCAGCGGTTTGTGGCCTCGCAGATGATGCCGGCGATCTTCGATGTAACCACGGCGAAGATTGCAGCGGCTTCATCGAAGACAGGGAAGACCTACGATTTCCGGGTCAGCGGGTCGGTGGTGCGGTTCGACGGATTCCTGAAGGTGTACGAGGTTTTGGAGGAGAAGAAGGACGAGGACGACGAGTCCGCCCATAAGCTGCCCAACCTGGACCAAGTGAAAAGGCTGGAGCTGGAAAAGCTGGAGAATGAGCAGCACTTTACGCAGCCGCCTCCGCGCTTCAACGAGGCTTCGCTGGTGAAGGTGCTGGAGGAACGGGGCATTGGCCGGCCCTCGACCTACGCATCGATCATCAACACCATTCAGGATCGCGAGTACGTGACCAAGATCTCGGGGCGGTTCTATCCCACGGAAATAGGGATGGTGGTCTGCGACCTGCTGGTGAAGAACTTTCCGTACATCTTCGATATTGCCTACACGGCGCGGCTCGAGGAGGAATTGGACGACATCGAAGAAGGCAAGGAGAAGTGGACCGACCTGATGAACGGCTTCTACAACTACTTTGAAGATGAGTTGAAGGATGCCGGCGAGAAGATGGAAAACATCAAGCGCATGGAGCACAAGACGGACGAGAAGTGCGACCTGTGCGGGTCGCCGCTGCTGTTGAAGTGGGGCAAGTTCGGGAGCTTCTTTGCCTGTTCCGCGTATAACAAGAAGGATAAATCGAGCTGCACGTTCACCAAGGAAAACACGGCGGGCAAGCCGGACCTGAATACGCAGGAGGCGCAGGAGGCGGGCGAGCAGGAGGAGTATTGCGAGAACTGCGGGCGGGTGATGGTGCTGCGGCGGGGTCCGTTCGGGATGTTCATGTCCTGCCCTGGGTATAACGAGGACCCGCCGTGCAAGACCTTCCGCAAGCTGAGCCAGAAGCAGCAGCAGAAGCAAGCCACGCCGAAGCCGACGGGCGAAGACTGCCCGCTTTGCGGCAAGCCGCTGGTGCTGCGGCAAGGGGCGTACGGGGAATTTGTGTCCTGCTCCGGATATCCGAAGTGCAAGTACGTGAAGCAGAACCTGATTGAAGGGCTCAAGTGCCCGAAGTGCGGCATCGGCGACCTGGCCGAACGCAAGGCGCGCCGGGGGAACATCTTCTGGGGCTGTACGAATTATCCGAAGTGCGACTTCACGTCGAACTACAAGCCGGTGGCGAAGAAGTGCCCGGAGTGCGGCAGCCCGTACCTGGTCGAGAAGACGCTGAAGTCGGGGATCTTTCTGGAATGCCCGAACAAGAAGAAAGGTGTCGAGGAAGAGGTTGTGCCGAAGAAGCGGGCTAAAAAGGCGGCTGGGTCAGTTGCGGGAGCGCCGGAAGCGGGCGTGGTGTGCAGCTACTCGAAGCGGATAGGGAATGCGCCGCCGCCTCCGACGGCAGAGACGCATGGGCCGGTGGTGGAGAAGGGCGACGCCAGGAAGGGCGGAAAGAAGGAGTTGCAACCGGCTTGAGGCGTGATCGCTGAATCGGCAAGGGGGACGAGGCGTTGGCGGTCGAAGTAAGGGACATTTTCATCCTTGGTGGTCCCAATATGGAGCTGGCAAGACTACTGCCGCCGACGTGCTGCTGCCTGAGAAGCTTCGCATACACACTTTCCTGAATGCCGATGAGATCGCACGGAGCATTTCTCCGGGCAATGTCGAGGCCGTAGCCTTCGAGGCCGGTCGCCTGATGATTGAGCGGATGCGGGATTTGGTACGCGATGGCCAGAGCTTCGCGTTCGAGACTACGTGTTCTGGCAAGTCCTATCTCCGGCTATTGAAGGAATGCCAAAAGGTGGGTTGGCGTGTTTCTTTGATCTACCTTTGGCTTCCATCGCCGGAGTATTCCATCGCCCGTGTTGCGCGGCGGGTCAGCCAAGGCGGACATCGCATTCCCGACGATGTGATTCGGCGGCGTTACCAGATGGGACTTTGGAATATGCGCCACTTGTACCTGCCACTCGCGGACAATGCAATGATTTACGATAATAGGGACAATGCCCTGCGGCCGATTGCGCGGCGCGCTCCTGGTTCTCCTCTCCGCGTGTTGGATGAGGAAATTTGGGCAAAGATCGAGGAGGACACCGGATGAACAAAAAGACGATCAGCGAAATGACGGTGCAGGAAATCTTCGACGCTGTTGACAGTGGCATGGCCGAAGTTTCCCGGCGGCTGGCTTCGGGGGAGTTGGATCAATCGGGGCGCTACTACACGGATGAAGAGTTGGCGGCCCAAGCGGCAACGGGGGGCCAACGGGCTCACGCCGGGCAGGCCAAGGCGAGCGCAGCCTGACATGAAACATGATTTCGATTGTGCTGCAAGTTCAGCAATCCAAACGGAAATCTAGTATTTATGTAAAAGCAGCGAGTTAGCCCCCGCTGAAGCGGGGATGGCAAGTTCGCGGCGGGAGCGTCGGACGCGGTTTCATCCCTCCGTGGGTCGGCAACGCCCGTGGACGACTGGGCTGAGTCCGCGCCAACGTGGCAGGGGAGCATTAGTGAAGCGAAGTTTTTTCGCCAAGAGAAGGTATTGCTGGGATTGACCGCAAGGATGACCGGGCTTTGGCGCCAATGATATGAATAGGACTCAAGGAGCCGGGCAATGCACACGGAGCAAGATCCCTACGATTCAGTTACCTATCCGAGTTTTTCTTTTATAGACACACATCCCGACCGCCTGGCGTCGATGGCGATTCTGCATGGGCTCAGCCCAGCGCCGGTGGAGCGATGCCGTGTGCTTGAGATTGCCTGCAATGAGGGCGCGAACCTTATTCCGATGGCGTATGCCATCCCGACGAGCGAGTTCGTAGGATTCGACCTTGCTCGATTGCCCATCGAGCGCGGGCAGGAACGGATTCGCGAACTCGGCCTGCGGAACGTGCGTCTATTTGAGAGCAACCTGCTCGACGCAGGGACGGAGCTCGGCCAATTCGATTACATCATTGCGCACGGGCTCTATGCCTGGGTCCCAGAGCCGGTGCGCGATCGCCTGTTGGCGCTCTGCGGAGAGTTGCTCACGCCGGATGGAGTTGCATTTGTCAGCTACAACGCAAAGCCGGGCGGTTTTGTTCGCTCGATGATTCGGGAAATGATGCTTTACCGGGCGCAGGGCATCGAAGACCCGCTGCAGAGGGTTTCCACGGGGCTTGAGTTGCTTCGTTTCCTGATTAAGGCGAGACCGGAGGGCGATGCCTATCGCCTGATGATGGAAGAGCAGTTGAAGAAGATGGAAAAGGTTGGCCCGCAGGTCACCTACCACGATGAAATGACCGATGCATATCATCCGGTGCACTTCTTTGAATTTGTGGAGCACGCCCGGAAGCATGGTTTGCAGTATTTGAGCGAACCAGAGCTGCCGCCGCCAACCGATCCATGCTATCGCGCCGACCTGCGATCGGCGCTTGAGAGCGCAGCGGGCGACGACATGGTGAGACAAGAGCAGATGCTGGACTTTGTGCGCGGGCGTGTGTACCGGGAGACGCTGCTATGCAGAGCGGAGCGGGTTGTGCGGCGCGATTTTCCGGCGGAGCCTCTTCGCCGGCTGTTGCTTGCTTCTCAAGCGACGTCGGCGCCGGGAGAAACGCCGGATGCGAGGGTCTTCCGTTTGCCGGGCGGGATCAAGATGGAATCGAACCACGCAGGCGCGATAGCGCTGCTGGAGGCGCTGGCGGCGGCGTGGCCGCGCGCTGTGAGTTTTGAAGAGATTGAGCCGCGGCTTGCGGAGGCCGGATTCGTACTCGACGGCGAAGGGACCGCTCTGCTGATGCGGTTGGTGGTGGCGAAGTTGATCGAGCTTCACGCGTGGCGGGCGCCAGTGGCTGGAGCGGTTTCAGCGCGGCCACGGGCCAGCGCCAGCAGCCGGCAAGAAGCCCGGAGCAAGGCGCTTGCCACGACCCTGCTGCACGCCAGGTTTGGACTCGACGATCCCGTTCAGCGGAGCATTCTAATGTTGCTCGACGGGACCCGCGATCGGCCTGCACTTCTCGAAGCGATGAAAGCGGAGTTTCCTGCCATCGCGGAGCAGGAGCTCGAAGCACGAACCGAATCAGGCCTGCGGAATTTTTACCGCGCCGGGTTGCTCGAGGCGTAAGCAGCAGCCGTTTGCTTGGCTGCCGGGCGGCCACAGGCCCAGCGTCCATGGCGATCCCGCCATCCTGGCGGAGCAGTAGGTCTGGAATCGAGCGTGTTGCGGCTGAATCCGTTAGTATTGGGCAGCGGAGAACTCCTGATGGAAAGAATGCTTGCAACGCCTGCGGATGCTGAAATTATTCTGAAACTGTATCAACTGCGCACTGAAGCGGAGCTGCGCAAGGCACGCGCCTGGATGACGGGCGAGTTCTGGCCGGCGACGGCGGAAGAGTTTTTTGCCGTTGCCTCAAACCCCGCGGACCCGCACAATGCGTGGCTGCGGCAGGTTCTCACCTACTGGGAGATGGCAGCGGCGATGGTGCTGCATGGGGCGGTTTCAGCGGAGCTGTTTGTGGATTGCAATGCTGAGGGGTTCTTTCTGCTGGCCAAGTTTTCGCCCATTCTGGAAGGGATTCGGGAGAAGAATCCAGGATTTCTGATCAAGACGACGGAGCTGGTGGGGCGGTTTTCCGCGGCGTCGCAGCGTTACGAGGTGGTGCTGAAGAATGTGCAAGCCCGGCGGAACAGCGTGCCGGCGAAGCAGGAGTGGCAGGGCTAGTTTGCCCGTCGCTGGAGCACCGAGAGCGGAAATTGTTGCCGAAACGGGCTCTCGTGGAGCATGATGGTAACTGCTCGAGATTTTCCATTCCCCTGGAGGTTCCTCGTGAAACGTGTTCTGGCTTTTCTGTTCGTCGTTTCTGCTCTGACCGCGGTCTCGGCCAGCGCAGCCGGCTCATCCAAGATCAACGGCTGGATATCCGACTCGATGTGTGGCGCTAAACATGCCGGGACGGGTGCGGCATGCGTGAAGAAGTGCATCGAGGGCGGGATGGCCCCGGTGTTTGTGGACGAGGCCAACAAAGCCGTCTGGACCATCGACAATCCGGACTCGGTAAAGGGCTTTTATGGCGACCACGTGAGCGTGACCGCGAAGGCCGACGAGGCGAAGAAGAGCGTCCATATCGAGGCCATTGCGGAAGCCAAGTAGGGCGCACAGGGGCTCCCAGACAACGATCGGACTCGACCCCATCTCAATTGGGCTCGACCCGGCGCGCAATCTCTGCTAGTGTCGTATCCGTTCCTCTCTCCGGCTTCGGTTTGGGGGCCTGGATTTTGGGTCAAGGTGAGAGGGAACAGCGGATTTGACCGGTAAAAGCCATGGCGCGAGCGATCTGGAACGGCAAAGTGATTGCCGAAAGTGAGACGACGGAGACGG
>Ga0182013_10008479_pt1 | contig 11062 bp, 10 predicted proteins | sample 612S2MmetaG_FD_120487 | JGI IMG/M metagenome (GOLD analysis project Ga0182013, IMG submission 120487) | Permafrost microbial communities from Stordalen Mire, Sweden - 612S2M metaG | ecosystem: Environmental > Terrestrial > Soil > Wetlands > Permafrost | place: Sweden: Stordalen | collected...
CGGCGGTTGGGTGCTCGACCGGGATCATCTTTATAGTGCCGCAGGCTTGGAACCAGCCGACATCGACTTCGTAGAGACTTACGACGATTATCCGGTGATGTCCATGATCCAGATCGAGGATCTGGGCTTTTGCGAGAAGGGCGAGGGCCCGGCCTTCATCCGACGCCATTCATTGACGACCGACGGAACCTTTCCGATTAATACGAGTGGTGGACAGCTCTCGGCGGGCCAGGCCGGCTGCGCCGCCGGATTTCTGGGACTGGTCGAATCGATCCGCCAGCTGACGGACCGAAATTTGGCACGGCGCGTCCCTGAGGCGCGCTTCGGGATTGCCGTGGGTTTCGGCATGATCACATATGATCGTGGCCTCTGTTCAGGAGCGGCCATATTGAGCCGGGCCGCCGTATGATCCCACCCTTGCTCCGGCCGAAACGCAAAAATCCGATCCTACGCACCCGGCTGCCGCTGCTGCCACCGTCGAGTCGGTCACGGGCGGCGCTCGGGTTGACGGCGGCCGCGGCGCTCGGACGGTTCGAGCTGCAGGTTTGCGGTAGCTGCGGCATCGTGCAGTATCCGCCGCGCGAAGTGTGCCATGGCTGCCTGTCCGGTGCGCTGCATTGGCGCGAGCAGTCGGGAAGCGGGGAATTGATTTCGACGACGACCGTGCATCTCAGCCAAGATCCATACTTCCGCGAGCGCGTTCCCTGGCGCTTGGGAATGGTGCGGCTGGATGTGGGGCCGACGGTCATCGTGCACTTGCATGTCGGCTGCGCGCCCGTTCCGAGTCGTGTGCGTGTAGGTGCCTGTCTCGACAAGTCCGGCCAGGGTGTGCTCATGGCGTTTCCCATCGATGAGGTGCCCAATATGGCTGATGACACGCAGCTGCGCGAGATGACCTGCGACCCCAAATTTCGGAAAGTGTTGGTGACCGACGGCAAAACCGACGTCGGCCAAGCCATCGTTCGAGGTCTGATTGCCGCCGGCGCGGATTTGGTGTGGGTGGGGTACGCGGAGCCATGGAAAAAAATCCCAGGATTCGCAGCACTCGCGGCGTTGCCGCAGGTCGCCTTGCTGCCGCTCGATCTGAGTGACTCACGGTCCGTAAAGGAGATGGCCGGTGAAATCGGTGGAAAGGTTGACATTTTGATCAACAGCGCCGAAGTGCATCGCGCCCAGGGCATCGCCTCGCGCAGCGGGATCGAGGCCGCCCGTGCCGAGATGGACATCAATTACTTTGGCCTGCTGCGCCTGGCGCAAGAATTCGGGCCGGTGATGCGCTCGCGCGCTGCGGATGGTCAATCGAGCGCGACTGCATGGGTCAACCTGTTATCAATTTATGCCCTCTGCAACTACCCGTCGCATGGAACATTCTCGGCGTCGAAGGCGGCGGCGCTCTCATTGTCACAGTGCCTGCGCGCTGAAATGCGCGCAGGCGGCGTGCGGGTGATCAATGTCTTTCCCGGCCCGATCGATGACGAGTGGAACCAGACGCTGCCGCCCCCGAAGCTGACACCGGAAGCGCTGGCAAAGGCGATCGTCAACGCACTCAAGGACGGCGTTGAGGACATCTATCCCGGCGACGTGGCTCAGGAATGGCTCGCTCGCTGGGAGGAAAGTCCGAAGACCCTCGAGCGGGAAGTAAGCGTATGAGTGCACGAACGTGGTGAATTCGAGAGGCGAGCCCGTATGACCGAGAATCCGTTGGTTTCCTTGGCTGCCGATCTACTGTCCGGACAAATTCGGGTCGTCGACTTGACCCAGACCCTATCGTCGGCGTTTCCGCAGATCGTACTGCCGCCCGAGTTTGGCCAGTGCTGGCCCTTTCGGATCGAGGAGGTCTCTCGCTACGACGAGCGAGGCTCAGCTTGGTATTGGAATAATTTCTCCTGCGGCGAGCATACCGGGACGCACTTCGATGCCCCCATCCACTGGGTTTCCGGCCGCGATCTACCGAACAACGCCACTGATACGCTGCCGGTACAACATCTTGTCGGTGCGGCCTGCGTGATCGACTGCTCGGCGGAGGCTGCTGCGGATCCGGATTTCCTGTTGACCGCTAATCACCTGCAACGCTGGGAGGCGGTGCACGGGCGCATTCCTCCGCGGTCTTGGGTGCTCATGCGCACCGACTGGTCGAAACGTTCCGATCCCGTCGCGTATCAGAACTACGACGAAACCGGTCAGCACACGCCGGGCCCGGCCACCGACGTCGTTCGCTTTCTCATCGATGAGCGCGATGTCGTCGGATTCGGCTCCGAATCGATTGGTACGGACGCAGGGCAGGGCTATCATCTTAAGCCGCCGTATCCGTGTCATTATTACATGCACGGTGCGGGCCGATACGGGCTGCAGTGCCTGACGAACCTTGATCTGCTCCCACCGACGGGAGCCTTGCTATTTTGCGCTCCGCTCAAAATCAAGAACGGTTCGGGCAGTCCTATTCGAGCGTTGGCGCTGGTGCGGGGCGAGGACCACAAAGGTGGCTAAATGCTGGTTTGCCTGGGCGGCGGATCTTGGCCGTATCGGGTGGTGATTCGCGCATGAGTTATCCGAGGGAGATGAGGCGTGCCCGGATGTCGTCGAGCGCCACGGACTGCAATTCGGCGCGCCGTGCAAGCGCCTCGACGAACGCTTGCAACCCCGCCTCGACCGCTCCGGCTCAATGAGCTTTTCGCCGCGCACCCTTCGTACGTTGCATTTCCTCGATTTGGGGTCTAACCCGCGGTCATCCGATACCCTACCCCTACCTCCGTGCGGAGATAGACAGGGCGTGCGGGATCACACTCCAGTTTCCGCCTCAAATCAGCGATATACGTTCGAACATGGTGATGTTGGTCAACCTTACCCGGACCCCACACATCCCGTAATAGCTGTTGGTATGTCACGACTCTTCCTGCGTTGGCAATAAGCACGGAAAGCAGGCGATACTCGATTGGTGTTAGATGAATTTCCTGTTCTTTGATAAACACTTGGCGGTGAAGCAGATCGACACGCAGATCGCCATTGGCGAAGATTTCTTTCGACCCCGGTCGGCCGTGAAGGGCGGCATGTCGCAGCGCCGTTCGTATGCGCGCGAGTAGCTCGCCGACGGTGAATGGCTTAGTCACATAATCGTCGGCACCTGCATCGAGTGCGGCAATCTTGTCGCTCTCTTGTGAGCGTGCGGACAGAACAATGATGGGAACCGCCGACCACTTACGCACCCCGCGGATCACTTCGATGCCGTCGCGGTCGGGAAGCCCCAGGTCCAGTAATAGAAGATCAGGCCGACAAGTCTGCGCGTCGGTCAAGCCTTGACGGGCGGACTCCGCCTCGACACAGCGAAACCCATTCGTTTCGAGCGTCGTACGGAGAACACGACGCAGTTTCGATTCGTCTTCGATCACGATGATGGTGGGGCGCTCGGAAGTCACGCCACTCGTCCTTCTGCGTGCTCTTGCGGCGCCCGCGTTATAGGCAGTCTTATCAAAAAAGCGGCGCCGACTTCGGGTCGGCTCTCAGTCCATATGCGGCGACCATGGGATTCCATGAATACCTTCTCGAAAAGCACGCCGTCGACATGAAGCATCGGCAAGTCATGGAGGACATCGACGCTCACCGCACGTCGCCCAAGCTGAATCAGCCGCTCACCCTTGGGTCCGGGGCCAATGCAGGCGAGAACCCGGCCTTGAGCCCGATGCGACAAGTCGATGGGCGCGTGTTCTTCGCGTGCGGTCTCCTCTGTCAAGTGCAAAATCGTTCCCTCTGGTTCCCCCCGGGGCTCGATCATATTACTCATTCCGGCGAAACACAGGATCCCACATCGCTTGCAAAGGGCATTTCTCGTATTCGCCCCACTTCCACAGGTGTACCTGCGGTTCGTCGACAGCCCTCTTGATAAGAGTCGCTCATCTGCAAGTGTCCATACAACCTTTATATCCCGGCCCCTACTATGCGCACGACGAACCGGCGCGCGCGGAGCCGCTTTCATGTGGGGCCTCGTGCCGGTCTGTAGGCGTTTCCCCGTACAGATCATGTGCGTGAACGCCGGTACGGTGAGCCGCAAAGGCTACCGGTATGGTTGGTAGAAGTGAGGAATTTCACTCATGTTCAAGCATCTCTCGTGTCTCAAGGGGATTGCTTGATTATTGTCATCGCTGACTCTGTCGGCGGCGATCGCCGCGGCCGAGGTGCCGAGCGCCGCGCCGCAGCCTCAGGCGAGCGCGTCAGGCGGCACTGCAGCACAATCTGCCGACCAGCGAATCACGGAACTCAGCCGTGAGGTCGAGGACTTGAAGAACCTCATACACCAGCTCCAGGCCCAGATGTCGAAAGAGCCTGCTGCGACGGTGACCGGCACGACCGTTTCCCCAGGACAGGCGCCCGCCCCGGGCGCGACGATTTCCTCACCAATATCCCCGACTGCCGTCGGAGACTCGGGGGGCGCCGCGGCTGTGCCGCCGAAGGTTGCCGCGGACTTGCTTCGCGGCATGACTATTAATGCCATGCTCGACGGCTACTACGAATACAACACCAACGCCCCCGTCGGACGCGTGAATTACTTGCGTGCATATGACGTGAGCAGTAACAGTTTTAGTCTCAATCAGGCCGATCTCATGGTGGAGAGTGCACCGGATCCGACGACGGATAAGCGAGCCGGAATGCGGCTCGATTTTCTACCATACGGGTATACGGGTCTCCGCGCCAAGTATGTCGTCAACGACGAGTTGGCGATCAACGCGTGGATTACCAATGGTACTGAACAGACAGAGGCGTTCAATAATTACAAAGACCCGCTCTATGGCTTCGTGCTGACGCCGACGCCGGCGGTCACGTGGACCTTCAATTATTATCAAGGGCAGGAGCACCCGGATGTGGTGTACCTGCAGACTCCGGGTCCGGGCCAGCAGAATCTGCCGAACCAGCAGGGTACGTATATCCTGCCCATTGCCAATCCGCCGGACGGCAAGCTGCAAATTACCGATGGCTATGTCACTTGGCAGGTATCGAAGGCGATCACGTTCGCAGCCGAGGCGGATTACGTGCAGCAGCGCCTGTACTCCTATTCGACGCCGCAGCACGTCACGGGTGGCGCGCTCTATGGCGGATATCAATTGACCCCGAAGGTGGCGCTTGCGGCGCGCCTTGAATATCTAGCCGATACCGGTGGGCTTTTCAGCGGCACGCCCCAATACCTCAAGGAGGGGACGTTAACCCTCGACTACCGTCCCGTCGATGGCTTTCTGATGCGCGGTGAGTTCCGTCGCGACCAATCCAACCAGCACTATTTTCTCGGCAGCAGCTTGGGTGTCCTGGAAGCATCACAACCGACCATCGGGTTCGGGCTGGTGTGGTGGATGGGCCAAAAAGAAGGTGCTTGGTGAGCGCGCAACGATGTACAAAAAGTGGGCCTCTTGATGGCCTCAGGTCATCAATAGCGCGCTGAGCTCCTAAGTCCGCATGACCCTCGATTGCGCAGGTGGCTGGCACCCAGATATTGAGGTCAGCGGCAATGGCGCCGTTCGCTCCGAGCCAAGTCGCGCTCCAGGCGCGCAAGTCCCATCGAGCTTGGACTAGCGCCCGAATAGTCGGCGTGCGACCAGCGATTCTCCACAGCCACGACCATCAGCAGAGCCAAGCTGATGTATCGTGCGCGAACCAGAGTCGTATTCATAGCGCCACCCAAAACAGTTGTGCGGTCAGCCATGTACATTGTGCAAGGCGGCCACGTAAAAAAGCTGAAGAAGTTACGCGGGCAAGGTCGGGGCGTGTGGTTGCGGTCGCTCAGGAAGCGTTGACGCCTGCACGCATTCGCCGCGGGCTCCGAGAGGCTTCCGCAATGCGAATGGCCATCGGCATCTCATCGAGCACAGGCAGAAACAAAAATATCCACAAGAACTTTATATCCAATCCAATAGCATGCCACTCGAAATCTGACGGGGCTCATACCGCAGGTTGGGTCTCGTGCTGACGCTCACCGGCCGATACGTATTATCCCGTAAAGGGAGTTTGCAGGAGCGATGCTACCTTGAGGGTATTTTCTGGGGAGGGTGTAGGGATGGACGCTATCTATCTACTGATTCTCGTCGGCCTCTATTTGACCACCCATGGTTTGGTGTGGGCGTTCAGCCGACTGGGAAAGACGTCATGACCATGATGTATTGGGTCTTGGCGCCGCTTGCGCTGTTATTGCTCGGCTACCTGCTTTTTGCGCTCCTGCGCGCGGAGCGATTTTAATGGACGCCGGCACAATGTTCAGCGTGATGCTCGCGGCGTTCCTCGCCATTGTCGTGCTATGCGTCAAGCCGCTCGGAAGTTACATCGCCGATGTCATGCAAGGCCGGCCCAATTTTGCGTCGCGTGCCGGCGGCCGGGTCGAAGCTCTCCTCTATCGCTTCTGCGGGGTCGATTCCGCGGAGGAGATGCCTTGGACGAAATACGCGATTGCATTGCTGCTTTTCAATGTGCTGGGCGCGGTCGTGGTCTATGGCTTACAGCGCCTGCAGCTCTTCTTACCGCTCAACCCGCAGAAGTTCGCGGCGGTGAGCCCGGACTCATCGTTCAACACGGCCATCAGTTTCATTACCAACACCAACTGGCAGGGGTACTCGGGTGAGTCGACCATGGGCTACCTGGTGCAGATGGCTGGACTCGCAGTGCAGAACTTCCTATCTGCGGCAACCGGCATCGCGGTCGCCATTGCCCTGATCCGTGGCTTCGCTCGGCACACGGTTGGCGCGATCGGCAACTTCTGGGTCGATGTAACCCGCTGCGCCCTTTACATTCTTTTGCCGATTTCGATTGTGCTGGCGCTCGCGCTCGCGAGCCAGGGTGTCATCCAGAATGTCGCAGGCTACAAGGACGCGACGACCGTCGAGAAGATTACCTTTCAGAATCCGAAGACCGACGCGGCCGGCAACCCTATCAAGGATGCGGCGGGCAACGCCGTGACCGAGACGGCGACGACTCAGACTCAGACTTTGCCGATGGGACCGATCGCCTCGCAGGAGGCGATCAAGGAATTGGGTACCAACGGGGGCGGCTTCTACAACGCGAATTCCGCGCACCCGTACGAGAATCCCTCGCCATTGACGAACTTGCTGGAGATGTTGGCGATATTCGTCATTCCATTCGCTCTCACGTACACCTTTGGCAAGATGGTCGGGGACACCCGCCAGGGTTGGGTGATCTTGGCCGCCATGCTGATTCTGTTCGTGCCGTTGGTGATCACGGCGTTCCACAGCGAGCAGCTCGGCAACCCTCTCATAGCAAAGCAGGGGATCGATGAGGTCGCGAGCGCCGTGCAGGCGGGCGGCAACATGGAGGGCAAGGAAACCCGCTTCGGCATCGCCGCCTCGGCGCTGTTCGCGGCCGTCACCACCGCGACCTCCTGCGGTGCGGTCAATACCATGCACGACTCGATGACGCCGCTGGGCGGCTTCGTGCCGCTGTTCCTCATTCAGCTCGGAGAGGTCGCGCCCGGCGGGGTTGGCACCGGACTTTACTCGATACTGATATTCGCGATTTTGGGCGTCTTCATCGCGGGGCTAATGATCGGTAGGACTCCTGAATACTTGGGAAAGAAGATCGAGGCATTCGAGATGAAAATGGCCTCGGTGTTCATTCTGACGACACCGTTTGCCGTGCTGATCGGTACTGCGGTTGCCGTTGCGACCGTGGCCGGCAAGGCGGGAGTTGCGAATCCAGGACCCCACGGCTTTACCGAGATTTTGTACGCATTCTCTTCAGCCGCCAACAACAACGGCAGCGCGTTCGGCGGCCTGACGGCGAGCACGGTGTTTTACAACGTGGCCACCGGCCTTGCAATGTTCATCGGCCGTTTCTGGCCGATCGTGGCGGCGCTCGCCATCGCGGGTTCGCTGGCGGCGAAGAAGCGGGTCCCCGTCACCGAAGGCACGATGCCGACGCACGGACCCCTGTTCGTGACCCTGCTCATCGGCTCGATCCTGTTAATCGGTGTCTTAACCTATGTTCCGGCGCTGGCGCTGGGACCGGTCGTCGAGCACTTCATGCTCGCCGCCGCCAAGTAACGAGTTCCTTATGTCGCGGCAACAACTCTCTCTCTTCGATCGCAAGCTCATCGGTCCGGCACTCCTCGGGTCCGTCAAGAAGCTCGACCCGCGCATCCAATGGCGTAATCCCGTGATGTTCGTGGTGTATCTCGGCACGATCGTGACGGCGATCCTTTACGGCCAGGCACTCGCAGGCCACGGAGAAGCGCCCGCCGGCTTCATTCTGGCCATCACGGTCTGGCTGCTGTTCACCGTTCTCTTCGCCAACTTCGCTGAGGCGCTTGCCGAAGGCCGCAGTCGCGCACAGGCCTCGGCGCTGCGCAACATGCGCCAAACCGTGATGGCCAAACGCCTGGTCCAGAATAGCCCGGGCGCGCGAAAGACGACGCTCGTCAAGGCGGAAGATTTAAGGAAAGGCGATGTCGTACTGGTGGAGACGCACGACATCATTCCGGCGGACGGCGAAGTCATCGAGGGCGTCGCCTCGGTCGATGAAAGCGCCATCACGGGCGAGTCGGCGCCGGTTATTCGCGAATCGGGCGGCGACTTCTCGTCGGTGACGGGCGGCACCCGGGTACTATCGGATTGGCTGGTGGTGCGGGTGACGGTCAACCCGGGGGAAACGTTTCTCGACCGGATGATTTCGATGGTCGAAGCGGCGAAGCGGCAGAAGACCCCCAATGAGATTGCGCTGACCATCCTGTTGGTCGCGCTGACTCTGGTCTTTCTCATCGTGATTGTGACTCTCCTGCCGTTCTCGCTGTTCGCCGTTGAGGTCAGCAAGACGGGAACTCCAATCACGGTGACCGCACTCGTGGCGCTCCTGGTGTGCCTCATTCCCACCACGATAGGCGGCCTCTTGTCGGCGATCGGTGTGGCCGGCATGAGCCGGATGATGCAGGCGAACGTCATCGCGACTTCCGGCCGCGCCGTGGAGGCGGCCGGCGACGTCGATGTGCTGCTCCTCGACAAGACCGGCACCATTACGCTCGGCAATCGGCAGGCAACGGTGTTTCTGCCGGCGCCCGGCGTGACGGAGCAGGAATTGGCCGACGCCGCGCAGCTTGCGTCCCTCGCCGATGAGACCCCGGAGGGGCGCAGCATCGTCATACTCGCCAAGCAGCGCTTTAATTTGCGGGAGCGCGACCTGGGCTCGCTCGGCGCGATCTTCGTGCCGTTCTCGGCGCACACGCGAATGAGCGGCGTCGATATCGGCGAGCGCCAGATCCGCAAGGGCGCGCCGAATACCATCGTCAAGTACGTTGAGGCACTCGCCAAACAATATCCGCCCGCGGTCGAAGAAACCGTGCAGAGCGTTGCGCGCCAGGGCAGTACCCCGCTGGTCGTCGCCGACGGTGGCCGTGTGCTCGGGGTCATCGAGCTGAAAGACATCGTCAAGGGCGGCATCAAGGAACGCTTCGCGGACCTGCGGCGCATGGGCATCAAGACCATCATGATCACCGGCGACAACCGACTCACCGCGGCGGCGATCGCCGCGGAGGCCGGGGTCGATGACTTTCTCGCCGAAGCGACTCCGGAAGCCAAACTCAAGCTGATTCGCGAATATCAAGCACAGGGCCGCCTCGTCGCCATGACCGGCGACGGCACCAACGATGCGCCGGCACTCGCGCAGTCGGATGTTGCGGTGGCGATGAATACGGGCACGCAGGCGGCCAAAGAAGCCGGCAACATGGTCGATCTCGATTCGAATCCGACCAAGCTCATCGAGATTGTCGAGACGGGTAAGCAGATGCTGATGACACGCGGCGCCTTGACGACATTTTCGATTGCCAATGACGTTGCCAAGTACTTTGCAATTATCCCGGCCGCTTTTGCGATGACGTACCCGGAATTGGGTGCGCTCAACGTCATGCATCTGGCAACACCCAACTCCGCCATCCTGTCGGCGGTGATTTTCAACGCGCTGGTCATCGTCGTTCTGATTCCGCTCGCCATCAAGGGGGTGAAGTACCGGGCGCTGGGCGCCGGTCCTCTCCTGCGGCGTAACCTGCTCGTGTACGGGCTCGGCGGAATCATCGTGCCGTTTCCCGGAATAAAAATCATCGACATGATCTTGTCGGCGGCCGGCTGGACTTAGGGAGAATAAGTATGTTCGTGCGACTCATTCGGCCTGCTGTCAGTCTCCTGGCGCTGATGACCGTCCTCCTCGGCATCGTGTATCCGCTGGTCATCACCGGGATAGCGAAGGTGGCCTTCGCACGCCAAGCCGAAGGCAGCCTCATTTATCAGAACGGCAAGCTCATCGGATCGGAGCTGATCGGACAGAGTTTCTCGGATCCTAAATATTTCTGGGGACGGCCGTCCGCCACCACCCCTCAACCCTACAACGGGATCGCCTCAACGGGCTCGAACTTGGGGCCGCTCAACCCCGCATTGCTCGATGCGGTGAAGGCGAATGCCAAAGCGCTGCATGATGCCGATCCTGACAACCGGCAACCGATCCCGGTCGATCTCGTGACCGCATCGGCCAGCGGCCTCGATCCGGACATCAGTCCCGCAGCAGCGCGATATCAGGCCGCTCGCGTGGCTCGTGCTCGGAATCTTGCGCCCGCACCGGTCGAGACACTGATCAAAGCGCACGAGCGGGGGCGTCTCTTCGGTTTGTTCGGGGAGCCGCGAATCAATGTTCTCGAACTCAATCTTGCACTCGATCAGTTGCACTGACCGCAGGGAATTGCCATGAAGACGAAGGATATTTGTATGAACGTTCAATCCGTCCTGCGAAAGGTTTTGATATCGGCCGCCGCATTGGGGCTTACGGTAGCCGCAAGCCATGCCGGTGAACCCGCGGCACCCATGGTCAAAGCATCGCCTGGAGCGATCATAGGCAGCGTCAGGAACGCGGATAAGGTCCCCGTTTCCGGCGCGACGATTACAGCCGTGAGCGCGGACGGCGGAGCGATTCGCGCGGCCCTGTCGGACAGCGACGGAGTGTATTTGTTGGCCGATCTTCCGCCCGGCCAATGGACTCTCACTTTGCAGCTGGATGGATACCCGGACGCGGCGGTGCCGACGCTACAGGTTGTCGC
>Ga0182013_10008481_pt1 | contig 11060 bp, 9 predicted proteins | sample 612S2MmetaG_FD_120487 | JGI IMG/M metagenome (GOLD analysis project Ga0182013, IMG submission 120487) | Permafrost microbial communities from Stordalen Mire, Sweden - 612S2M metaG | ecosystem: Environmental > Terrestrial > Soil > Wetlands > Permafrost | place: Sweden: Stordalen | collected...
CCCAGCGATCTCGGAAAAGTCATCGGCAAGCAGGGGCGCACCGCGCGTTCGATTCGCACCATCCTGGGCGCGGCGGGGATGAAGCTGAATCGCCGTTTTACCTTGGAAATCCTCGAGTGAACTCACCCGCGGACGAATGGGTCGCCATTGCCGTCCTGGGTAAGACCCGGGGTAATCGAGGCGAAGTAACGGCGATCCCGCTGAGCGGAAAGCCTGAGCGCTTTGAAGCGTTGCAGGAGGTCTTTCTGTTCGGCTCCGGTACGCGCTACGAGGTGGAGTCCACGTGGTTTCACCAGGGAACTCTGGTTTTCAAGTTCCGCGGAGTGGACTCCATTTCTCAGGCAGAATTGCTCACCGGCGCGGAAGTCCGCGTCCCTCTGGACCAGCGCACACCGCTCGATCCCGAAGAGTTTTTCCAGGATGACCTGCTGGGCTGCCAGGTGATCGACCGGCGGACCGGCGAGACACTCGGCGCAGTGTCCGGTTGGGAGGACGGCGGCGGCTCCGGTCTGCTGGTGGTGGATGGTGGCTTGCTGATTCCGTTCGCACGGTCCATCTGTGTGGAGATCGATCCCCAGGCCAGGCGGATTTCCGTGGAATTGCCCGAAGGGCTGAAGGATCTGAACCGATCGTGATTTTCCATGTGTTGACGATCTTCCCCGAATTCTTTGTGGGGCCGTTCGCGCATGGCGTAGTGAAGCGGGCGCAGGACGTCGGGATTCTGGATATCCGTATCCATAATCTGCGCGACTGGACGTTCGACCGGCATAAGTCTGTCGACGATCGGCCGTTCGGCGGCGGCGAAGGCATGGTGCTCAAGCCGGAGCCGATCTTCCTGGCGGTGGAATCCATCTGGCCGGAGCGATTATGCAACCAAAAGGTTGCATTACTTTCGGCGCAAGGGGCTAAATTCGACCAGGCGATGGCTAACCGCTTGAAAGAAGAGGCCGAACTGCTCCTGATCTGCGGCCGGTACGAGGGTGTCGATGAGCGCGTGGCGGCGCACTTGGCCGATTACGAGCTGTCCATCGGCGATTATGTGTTGAGCGGCGGAGAACTGGCCGCGGCGGTGGTGATCGATGCGGTCGCCCGCTTGCTACCGGGAGTCCTGGGGAACGAGACTTCCGCGGTCTTCGACTCGTTTCAGGAGACCGGCCATGGCGAGGGTGCGCTCGATTGTCCGCATTGGACCCGGCCGGCGGATTTCCGCGGGTGGAAGGCGCCGGAAGTGTTGCTGAATGGCAACCACGAGGAGATTCGCAAGTTTCGCCGGCAGACGGCGCTCGAAAAAACGGGGCGGTTGCGGCCGGATCTCTTACCGGGCCGCGAGCAAAGGGAGCGGTAGCCAAGCAAGAATGCCCCCTACTCGTATATGATAGAAGTTCAAGGAAATTTTCATGCAGAATGCGTTGTTGACGAAATTCACGAATAAGCACAAGCGGGCCGTCGCCGTCCCCACCTTCCGGCCCGGCGACACGATTAAGGTCCACGTAAAGATTAAGGAAGGCGATAAAGAGCGCCTGCAAGCCTTCGAAGGCACTGTAATCGCCCGTAATAACACCGGCCTCAGCGAAACCATCACGGTTCGCAAGGTCAGTTTTGGCCAAGGTGTGGAGCGCATCTTCCCGATCCATGCAACGGTGGTGGACCACATCGACGTGGTGCGCACCGGCCGTGTGCGTCGCGCCAAACTGTATTATCTGCGCGCATTGAAGGGCAAAGCAGCCCGCCTCAAAGAGCGTACCTAGGCCGCTTCACCATGCGGCCCGAGGCAGCGGGTGGCCAAATCCGATGTCAAGCCACACTGGAAGGAGAGCTGCGTGCGCGCGGCTTTCGCTATGTGGCGGGTGTGGACGAAGTCGGCCGCGGCTGTTTGTTCGGGCCGGTAGTGGCGGGCGCAGTGATCCTTTCTCCGGACCGCCCGGTGCGTGGTTTGAACGACAGCAAATTGCTCGAACCGGAGCGGCGTGAAGTGTTGGCGGAACGCATTCGCGAGCGGGCCATTGCATGGGCCGTCGCCGCGGTGGACTCCGCCACCATCGACGCCATCAATATTTACCAGGCTTCGCGATTGGCGATGCGCAAGGCAATTGAGCAATTGCGTCCTGCTCCCGACTTTCTTTTGATCGATGCGGTGCCCATCGATCTGCCCGTGCCGCAACGTTCGCTCATCAAGGGCGATGCGCGCTGCCACGCGATCGCCGCGGCGTCCATCGTCGCCAAAGTCTATCGCGACGCCCTGATGTGCGTGTGGGACGAAGTTTTTCCCGCTTACGGGCTGGCATCGCACAAAGGATATTCCACGCCGGAGCATTGGCAGGCGCTCCAGGAGTTCGGCCCCACGCCGCTGCATCGTCTCAGCTTCGAGCCTGTCCGCCTCTGTTCGCGATTCCCGCTGCAATCGACATCTCAGATGGATTTATTTGAAACGGCGGGCGCCGCATGATGCCCACCGAACCCCCTCCCGAGGGGTTGCCGCTACCGCCGATTGCGGAGGCACTACGTGCACCGGAACCGCCGTCGGCGCACGTGTATCGCTGGTATCACAAAGTCTCCGCGGTGCTGTTCATCACTCTCTGTTTGGATATCGGCTTATTCCTGCTGATCGGCCCTTGGACGGATTACTGGGATAACTTCGCGGCCTTCGTACACACCTGGCGTCCCTATCTGGACAACATGTACGTGCGCGGCGCCATCAGCGGCCTCGGGGTGGTGAACCTGTATATCTCGCTCGGCGAAGTTTTCCGGCTGCGGCGCTTTTCGAACCAATAGGGCGCACACTCCGTGGCGCAGGCACCCTTGCCGGCGTCTTGCTTTTGGTGGGGCGGACCCCCCGGTCCGCGCGGGACGCCCCCGTCCCGCCCTTGCCAAGAACCATTACATGCCTCGCAAAGGCCGGCCAGGGGGCCGGCAGCGGACGAGGGCGTCCGCCCTACGACACGAGCACCGCTTCACGCCAGTTCGCCGACCTTCTTCAGTTCCAGTACCAGATCGCCTTCGTCGTCCACGAAGAATGCCGGGGCGAAACGCCGGTTCCACAGGAATTCGTCGTGCCGGTAGGAATGGCGCGCGAGCACGGTCTGGCTGAAGGTATCGTCGTACCCCTTCACCATGATCAGAATCTCGGCCTGCATAGCCGCTACGTCCTCGGGCGTCTTACGCCACAGCGGGCTGTCTTCGTCGATGGGATGGACGACGGTCCAGGAGAGTGGCAGGAATAGGACTCCGGGCCGTTCCAGGCGGAGCAATTTGTAATTGCGCTGCAGCTTGCCGTCCACCGTATCCACGGTCATCAGCATTACCTTGGCCTCCAGTTCCATCAGGGAATTGGAACGGCGATTGACCATGCGGAATTGCAGGCTGGTGCCATCCTGATAGGGGGCCACCAGCAGATTTTCACTGAAGCCTATGCGGGCCGACGGCCGCGATACGCGCCCGAACAGGAGACCCGTGGCCACCGCGAATCCCAACACGCCGACCAACGCCTCGAACGTCGCCAGCAGATTCGCTCCCATGCCCTTGGGTGAGATATTTCCGTAGCCCACGGTGCTGAGAGTGTGCGAGCTGAAGAAAAAGTCGTTGAGGAAGCGGCCCCATGCGTTGGACGCATCTGCGCCGCTGAGTTGCTCTGGCCCGAGCGCGAAATAGACGCCGGCGAACATCGAATTGATGACGATGTATCCCACGAACAGCGCCGCCATGAATCGTGGCCAGGACATATTGACCAGATGCAGGTAGGGGTGAAAGTCGCGCCAGGTGGTGCCGCGGCGATGAACATTGAACCGGCCGTCCTCACCGATGATCCGCCGCAAGGGGGCGATCACCTGTTTGGTCAAGCCGGGGTCGAAAGTCGGGGTCTGCATATCTATTAGAGTCTAGGACAACGCCTGGAGTCCGGGGTGCTTACGTTCCACCTGGACCGGAGCGGCGCCGCCGCAGGCAGCGGCTCGCGCGCTCTCGGCGGTGACTTGCAGGTTGCTGACGCCAGGCAGTTCAGCACCGAGCATGACCATTCCCGCCGTCTGGCCGGGTCCCTGGCGTGCCGGAATTTAGCCGCGCCTTGGGACCCAAAATGAAAAATCTCTGCAATGCCCGCCTGGAGCCATAATCACCAGCGGGCCAAGAAACCAAAATGAAACTTGGCGGGGTTTATCAGCTTTTTAAGGGGAGGTCGCCAATCAATGTTTTACATCAGATCCACGACGATCTCGCTGTTGGCGCTGGGTTTGCTTTTCGTGAACCCAGCTTTTTCTTAACTCGATACGGCCACGATATCCGGCCGCATCACAGATACTACGGGCGCCGTTATTGCCGGAGCGCAAATAACGATAGTGAATGCCGAAACGAATTTTGAGAGCCCGTCCACTACCAATTCCGAGGGAGCGTACCGCATCCCTTCTTTGCGGCCCGGACCGTACCGGCTCCAGATCAAAGCCGCCGGCTTTAAAACCTACAATCGCGACGGACTCGCTTTGACCGTCGGCGACAATCTCGGTCTCGACATCGTTATGGAGGTCGGCGGTGTCAGCGAAAGCGTCAACGTCACCGGCGAAGCTCCGCAGCTGCAGACTGAAACGTCAGCCAGCGGCATGGTCGCCGAAGGCAAATACCTCCAGGCGTTGCCTCTCTATCAGCGGAATGTGAAGGCTACATTCTATCTGATGCCTAACGTGGACGTCTCCGGTTTCGGCTACTCCGGCAACCTTCAGGGGTACCATATTGACGGGTTGCAGGACTCCAAGATCGGGTATTTCCAGGACGGCACCTACGCCGTCGGCAACAACAACGGCACCATCTACACGACCGACCCCATCCAGAGCACGGTCGATGAAGTCAAAGTACTGGGCAGCTCTCTGCCCGCCGAATACGGCCACTCGGCCGGTGGCGCGATGACGTCCGTGCAGAAAACCGGCACCAACACCATTCACGGGGAAATCTCCGAATTCGGACGCGTCAGCGCCATGCAGCATCGCAAGTTCTTCGACAAGTACGCCTTTGGCCAAATACAGCCAGGCCAGGTGGCCACCCCTTCGGAGCTCTTCCAGCAGCCCAATGCCACCCTGTCGGGACCTGTCTACATTCCCCATATTTACAATGGGAAAAACAAGACGTTCTTCGTTTTCGCCGTCGAGAGGCTGATCGAAAAACAGGCCAAGCAGCAGGCTTACACCGTTCCCGACGCCAACATGCTGGCTGGCAATTTCAGCTTCCCGGGCCAGGGCGTTACGGCCAACCAACTCTATGACCCCCTGAGCACCGCGCAAGTCAATGGCGTCTGGACCCGTACACCCATACCGGGCAATATCATCCCCGCCTCACGTATCGATCCGGTGGCCGCCAAGTTCTACGCACTGACTCCCTATGCCCTTCCCAACACGAATGGGACGTACAACAATACCGGTGTTTCGAATAATTTCCAGGGCACTTATCTGAAGAAGGTTTTCTGGGAGAATTATACGGGCCGTCTCGACCAGCAGTTTACTCCCAGTTTTAAGATGTTCGGGAACTGGCAGTACAACTCGCGCTACCAGCGGCAACCCAATCCGCAGTTATCCAATGCACTGTTCGACTCGAGTTATGTACTCGAGCACGATTACCAGACCACCGCCACCCTGGGCGCCACTAAGATCGTCAGTGCCACGCTGGTCAACGAAACGCACGTCGGTTACTATCGCTTCGATCCGCGTATTGTATCGCCGGATACCGGCCAGAACATGGCCAGTCTTCTGGGCATTCCCAATGTTTCGCCGCTCCTGATGCCCGCTGGATTGCCGGTCTACTCCGGCATCGGCGGCCCGACCACCAACGTACTGGAGAACTTCACCGTCCGCGACGACGTCACTTGGGTGAAGGGCGATCACAGCTTCAAATTCGGCTACGACCTGCTCCACGAACGCCAGGACAGCTATGGCCTGGGCACCTCCTCCGGTTCTGTCAACAACCCCAGCGGCAACTTCACCTTCGACAGTGCGGCCGGCCTCACCGGTGTCGGGACCAGCACCATCCCCAACACAGGCGGCATCAGCATGGCTTCCTTCATGCTTGGCTCGGTCAGTTCCGCCACCTTCTCCCTGCCGACGGCAAGTTGGTTGCCACGCGATAACGTGAACAGCGTGTACTTCCAGGACGATTGGAGAGTCACCTCCAAACTCACGTTGAACCTGGGTATTCGCTACATGAATGAGAGCCCCTGGCACACCAAGTACGGCCAGTTCTCCCAGTTCAACCCAACAGCTTCCGATCCTCTGATTGCCGGCGACATGGGCGCCATCACTCATCCGGGCGGCAACATCACCAAGCGGGACAACAACAATTTCGAGCCGCGCATCGGTATGGCCTGGCACCCTCGCGAGAAGTTGGTAGTGCGCGGCGGTTTCGCGGTCATGCATGTGGACCTTGGTTTGGCCCCCAGCCAACTCGATGAGTACAATATAGCCACCACACAGAACGCCGCGGCCGGGAATCCTTCGCCGATCTACCAGATCAGCAAGGGACCGGGTTCGATTGTCTATCCTGGGCTCCTCTCCAACGGCACCCAGCCTTACCAGGGCTGTACCACCGGCACGGTAGCGGGTCTTAACGGCCCCATCACCACTTGCTCGGCCCGCAACACCACCATTACCGATCCGAATCTGCACAATCCTTACGTGATGACCTGGAACTTGAACTTGCAGTATCAGTTGAAACCCAACTACCTGCTGCAGTTGACTTACGATGGCTCCGGCAGCGTGGGCAACATCGAAACGCCGCAATACAACACGCTCCCCGAGAATTACGACGCCGGCAATCCCACGGCGCTCGCCACTTTCGTGGGCAACCCGCAGCCGTTCCGTCCCTTCCCTAACTATGGGAGCATCACCTACCGCGATAACATCAGCCATGCCACTTATCATTCCGGTACCGTACACTTCACCAAGCGGTACTCCGGCGGTCTGACTTTGGATGCCTTCTACACCTACTCCAAGAGCCTTGACGGAAGCGAGGGCACAACCGGAGTGGATAACGTCGCCTCAAACCTGTACAAAGGGCCATCCTCCTACGACCGGCGCCATCGCCTGGTCAGCAATTTCAGCTACGACATCCCGATCGGCAAAGGCCGGGCGCTACTCAACAAAGGCGGTTTGCTGGATAAGATTGCCGGCGGCTACACCTTGGTGTGGACGTATGGCATTTACTCCGGTAACCCCATCACCTGGGGTATGACCAACAGCCCCTATAATTACATGCCGAGTTGGATGGGCATCCAGAACCGTCCCAATCTGCTGGGAACCCCGGTGCTGCGCAACGACTGGCAGGATCTGGGTGGCGATCGCTTCAACCAAGGCAATCAAAACTCCACCATTAGCAGCCTGGCGGACTTCGCTTATCCCGCGGCCTACACCTTCGGCAATGCCGGTAAGGACACGTTCTACACGCAGCGTGGAATTGCCGCCAGCTTCTCGGCCCGAAAGGAGTGGGAGATCAAGGAACACTTGAAGCTGCAGTTCCGCTTCGATTTCCAGAACCCCTTCAAGTGGTATAACTTGGGACCCATGAATACCACCGTGGACCTCAAGAACATGTCGAATGGAGTGGAAACCTCCGGCAACCTGTTCGGCAAGATCCCGTCCAGCGGCGAAGCTACCAGCGTCGCCGATGGCGGCGTTCCCATGATGAACGCGACCATCAAGATACTTTGGTAGCCGCGGCAACGCAACCAGTAAGGGGCTCGTGTGCATGCACGAGCCCTTTTTGCGTGCAGCAGGTAAACAGTTTTCCGGCGCGGCGCCCGGTTCAGGAACGATCTGCTCTTCCCGCCTGTGCCGACACAAATCAATTGCCGGCGTCACTCTTCCTCAATTGCCCGCGTCACCCTTCCGCGCCGGTGACGATGTCTTGCACGATGGCCACCGGGAGCGGATCCGTCGCACTAACTAGCCACGTCGCACTAAGCCACGTCGCACTAAGCCACGTCGCACTAAACCAGGGAGATCGGCTTCTTCGCCGTGCTCCACACCTGGGGACCGAACCTGCGGTGGCCGAGCAGCAACTGGATAGTCCGGACATCCGTGACGGATTCCCGCAGATGAACGGCAAATCCGTGACGGCTATGCCGATCTCGCCATAGTTATTGGCGCATTTGCGCGATTTATGACGGCGACACGGAACCGGGTAGAAGCGGGTGTTAGGCGGTACGACCTGTGACTGCGCTGTAGGACGTGCTCTAGCTTGTTCCGGCGAACTGCGCTCGCCCCTGGACTTTGGCCATTCTCGGCGTTCGGCCGACCAGGGAAGTGGGGCAGGCTTCAGCCATCCCCAGAGGGGACCCCGGGCTTCAGCCCGACTTTCCTGGGCTTCGTCTTCAGCCACGCGCGGTGCTGAAGACGCGAGAAATTCGTCCCGTATCGAAAACGGCGGCCTAAAAGGCCGCCTGCAGGCAGGATTGCCTGCCCCACACAAGACCAAAGCCGAGGTCGGGGAGTTTTTTATATACGAGCGCTGCGATCTTGCGCATTCTCATTTGGACCATCACTCTGGGGAGTACTCAGAGCTCACGCACCTACCCAAACATGCGGTCCCAAAAGTCGAAAAGTTGTGTACGCTACCTGAGCAGTTGGGTGAGGAGGGGCAATCATGCCTCAAAATCAGGTCCACGAAAGGCAGTGCCGGCAGTGACGAATATTTGCAGGGCGCTTGTTTTGGTGCTCGGTGCCGCAGGCTCGGCTCTCGGGCAAGATAATTTCAGCTTGTGCGATATCAACCATGACCATGCGGTGAACGTTCTCGATGTCCAGGCCATGAACAACCAGGCGGGGGGAACCTTAAGCCCTGCCAACGATCTGAATTTGGACGGGGTCGTCAATGTGGTGGACGTACAGAGCGAGATCAACGTGATTCTTTATGGCTGTCCGTACTATTCGGTCACGCCGCGGTTCACAATTACCAGTGTTTCGCTGCTGAATCAGGGTTGGATTTCATCCGACATTCCCAGCGCCGGGAATCTGACTATCCGGGCCGCGCAGCAGGTGAGTTCGGTTAGCCTGGTGAACCAGGCGTGGATAGCCGCCGACATCCCCAGCCCCGGGAATTTGACTAGTAACGCCGTCGATGCGAAATCCGTGACCCTGGTGAATCAGGCGTGGATTCCGGCCGATATTCCGAGCCCCGGCAACGTTCGATTCAAAGCCGGATTGCTTGTCTCGGTCAACAATACGGGGGCAGGAGGGCGCACGGTGCCCAGCCTCACGAGCTTGGGAATCAAAATCGTTGCATCGGGCTCCTCCACCACCCCAGTCGACCTATCGTCCGTGAACGATGGAGAGGCGCTGATCGCCGGGCAGACGGTACGCTTTCGAGTTTATCCGCCGGAGGCGACGCAGGCAGGGTCCGACTTTCTGGTCGATGGGGCGCCGCTGAAGGTGCACACGCCGTTCGAAGTGTTGGTGACGGCTCCAGCCAACGCCGCCGGCTTCGACCTGCAGGCGGTTATTTATGGGCGCGATGGGCGGGTATGGCGCACGCCGCCGAAGCATCTGCTGGTGGTTCCGGATACGGGGCAAACACTCACCGGCCGCGCGCTCGATGCCGACAGCAGCGCCGCCAGTTCGGTGTCCGTAGGGGTCCGTACCAACGGTCTAACGGCTGAATATTTTCGGGCGGACCAGGGAATCGCGTCGTGGGCAGGTCTCAATCGGCCCGCCGATAAGCGAAGCTTCGTGACTGCCGTCAATCAGCCCGACACTACCGCGTTCGGCCCCGATCCTTTCGGCACCGGCTTCACCGGCAACTATGCCACGAGATTCCGCGGAGAAATTCTGGCGGCCCTGGACGGCCAACACGAGTTCTTTCTCGATGCCCCTCTGGGCGCACGGCTGATGGTCGACGGCACCACGCTGATCGACACGCCGCCGGGGTCGTTTTCGCCGGAAGCTCAGGCAGCGGTGACGCTGCCAGCCGGCTGGCACACAATCGAGATCGACAGCTACCAGCCGGCATTCCACGGCAATCTGCAACTCTCCTGGCGGCAGCCCAATTCCGCGCGCGAAATCGTGCGACCTGAGTCCCTAGCGACCGAAACCGGGCCGCTGGCGGTGACGGATGGCAATGGTTCGTTCCGGGTGAATTCGTTTCCCAATATTCTCAATCCGCTGGAATGGCACACCGTTCCCGCGGACAGCAAGGTCCGAGTGACTTTGGACCAATCAGTTTCTGAAGAAAGGCCGATTCAATAATGAAAATTCGAAATTGTTCCCCTTGTCCGATGGCCGTGCTGTTGTTCGCCGGCTACGCTTCCGCGCAGGCGCCGTTTACCAGCGGATCGACCGGCTCAGACGGCGCGCTCAGCTACCAGGTGCCGGGCACGTATAACTTCGATCCGTCGGTGGGAAATCTCGACCCGTCGGGCGACAACATTTTCAACTTCACAACCATCAATATCGCGGCGGGGGTGACGCTCAACCTGACGAGCGCGCTGCTACGCAACAAGCCGGTGATCTGGCTGGCGAGTGGCGCCGTCACGATCGCGGGCACCTTATCGCTGGACGGCGTTACGCCACCCAATCTGAATACGTATGGGGTGGACTGGATTGACTATCGCATCCCGGCGGCGGGTGGGCCGGGTGGTTTTCCGGGCGGGGTGGGAGCTCGCCCCGGTAGTTCCGCGTTGCCTGGTCTTGGCCCCGGTGGCTCACCGGTGCAAGTCAACCCCAGTTGCGGGGCGGGCGGGGGAGGATCGTTCGCTAGCGCGGGCAGCAGTTTGCCCCTGGGACCGACATATGGCAACACCCAACTGGTGCCCTTGATTGGAGGTTCCGGTGGTTCGGGCGGTTGTGTGGCATCCACCATTACCGCAACGGATGCGTCCGGCGGTACCGGGGGCGGCGGAGGAGGAGCCATCCGGATCGTGAGCACCGTCTCGATCACCATTGCGACAGGCGGCAAGATTAGCGCCCTGGGCGGCTACGGCGGCGGCGGGCGCAGCGGCGGAACGTACGGGGGCGGCGGGGCTGGCGGCGCTATCAATTTAATTGCTCCTACCATTAGCGGCGGCGGGACGATCCAGGCGTACGCCAATAGCACCG
>Ga0182013_10008483_pt1 | contig 11059 bp, 10 predicted proteins | sample 612S2MmetaG_FD_120487 | JGI IMG/M metagenome (GOLD analysis project Ga0182013, IMG submission 120487) | Permafrost microbial communities from Stordalen Mire, Sweden - 612S2M metaG | ecosystem: Environmental > Terrestrial > Soil > Wetlands > Permafrost | place: Sweden: Stordalen | collected...
ATTCTATCACGACGGCATGCGCTCGCTGCAGGACCGGTTCGACGGCCGCCGGGTCGCCGACGCGCTCGCCGCGCATCGCCGGCGTTACGACTTCTGGGACGACGACCGGAAGATGATCGAGCACGCCTCGTTCTTCTTCATCGCCACCTCATTCGGGGAGCATGTCGATTGCAGCATGCGCTCCGGCGCGCCCGGCTTCATTCATATCACCGGCCCAGGAACGCTGGAGTTCCCGGAGTACGACGGCAATTCGATGTATCGCACGTTGGGCAATATCAGCCGCAATCCGAACGTTGGCCTGTTGTTCGTGAAATTCGATGGCCAGAGCTACCGTATTCGCATCAATGGCAATGCCACGATCCTCGACGATCCGAAAACCCTGGCGCGGCATCACGCGGCGAAGCTCGTGGTGCGCGTGCAATGCGAGCTGTTTTCCAACTGTCCGCGCGCGGTACACGATATCCCCAACGATCGCCTGTCGGTCCATGTCCCCTCGCCCGGCCGCGCCCCTCCCGCGCCCGAGTGGAAAAGCCGCGATTATATTAAGGATATCCTGCCCGCGAATGATCCTCATGTGGTCGCGAACGATGAATTTCCGATATCGTAACAGACACGCGGTCCCACCATGATCGTCGCGCTTCGCGACGCCAGGCCCGAAGACGCCACCCGGATCGCCGACATTTTCCTGGCGTCGCGTGCCGCGTTCCTGCCGTACGCACGGTCGCCGCACCCGGAGGCGTCGGTCCGCGCCTGGGTTCGCGATATCCTGCTTCAGCATGAGACCGTAACGGTCGCTCTGACGGCGGACGAGCCCGTGGGCTTCCTGGCCATGCATCATGTGGAACAAACCACCTGGATCTCGCAGCTTTATCTCGATCCTCCCTTTGTCGGCCAGGGCATCGGTTCCCGTCTGCTGGCCCATGCTTTGGCCGGCGCGTCACCTCCGATCCGGCTTTACACGTTTCAGCGGAACGCCGCCGCCCACCGATTTTATGAGCGCAACGGTTTCTCGCCCATCCAGTGCACCGATGGTGCCGCGAATGAGGAACGGTGTCCGGACGTGCTCGACGAACTGGAGATTCAGGCTGACATCGCGGCCCCCACTTGCCGCCACCGCCAGTTCGCGAAAAGATACAATGAGAGGAACGTTCGCCATGAACCAGCGAGGCTTCCGTCATGACCCCAGAACAAAAAACCTTGGTGCGCGAGAGCTTCGCCAAGGTCACGCCGATCGCCCCGGCCGTCGCCGAGATGTTCTACAACCGCCTGTTCGAACTCGATCCATCGCTGCGTTTGCTGTTCAGGATCGATATGAAGGAGCAAGGACGTAAACTCATCGCGATGATCGTCACCGCGGTCGGCAATCTGGACCGGCTTGACGAAATCGTTCCGGCGGTGCGCGAGCTCGGCAAGCGCCACGCCGGCTACGGCGTCCTGGACGCGCATTACGACACCGTCGCGAGCGCCCTGTTGTGGACTTTCGAACAGCGATTGGGCTCGGACTTCACGCCCGCCACGAAAGAGGCCTGGGTCGCCTGTTACGGCGTGCTATCCGGCGTGATGAAGGCCTCCGCCGCGGAATAAGCTTCCAGGGCTTCGGGTCTTGGCGGCTCAGGCGGCGGCGCGCCCCGTTCGTTTTGGATGCAGTTGCCGCAACAAGAAGAACGCCGCGATCGCGCCAACCAGCAGCAGCCCGCCGATCAACGGCCGGTGTACGATCCAGGCGACCGAGATCGTCAGCAGCGTCACCGGGATCGCCAAGGTCAGCGCCACCAGGAACACGCCCGCGCCAACGATCGACTCCAGGAACGGCAGCACCGCGAACAACATCGTCAGCGGCCGCGCGATGCAAACGAACCCGATCAGCACGACAACGAAGCCAACACCCCGAAGGATCCAGGTGAGCGTGCTTTCCGACTTCTTCTCGTCATGGAACAGCACATCGGCGCCGACCACGCCAGGCTCCGCCAGAGCGATTGTGTAGCCGTTCTTGTCGCGAAACGCCGTCAACACCCCGGACGACGCGGCCGCCGCCACGGAAACCGTCTGCGCGGGGACACCGGTGAAAGACACGCGCACATCGCCGATCGCCGGCTGCCCAGGATTCTGGCCTTCGTAATAGCCATCACCGGATGCCTGGTAGCCAGCGGGCGGCGGCCCTTGGGCGCGCACCGGCGTGAACGCCGAGATCTTGTCCAGCACCGACGGATCGACCTGCCAGACGCCGATTTTCACGCCCGTGCCATCGAACGTGGCTGAACGCTCCCGCATCGGCGGATTCTGATGATTCGACGGGTTCTTGAAGTGCCCGGAATCGATCGGCTGCGCCGACCACTGCTTCGTGTAGTTATACGTCGTTTCGGTGGTTTTGGAGCCGCCAACGTTCTGATGCGACGTCGTGCTGGTCTCTTCCTTCCACTGATACATTTCAACGCCACGGGCCAACCGCGCCAGCCCGTCGCCGGTGACGCCGAACACCGGATCCTTCGCCGGCGTGGTCGGCTGCAACATGCCGGAGACATGCACCAGTTTCCCGTTTGCCCCGGGATCGACGGCCGCCGCGTTCACCTCGACGATCGCCGCCGCGCCACGATTGAGCGCGCGGATCGCGTCCACCGCCCGTCCTTCGTTCCAGTACATCAGCACGATCGCCGCCGGCACCAGGATAAACCCGATCAACGCGGCGATCAGGCTGCCGCCGAGCCGCGACCCCCAGCCTTCGGTGGAGGTTTCGGCGAACGAGTCGCCTCCCGTGGAAGGCGCTGAATCCGCATCGAACGAGTCTGACATGGCATTGGTCCCAGGTTGCGCGACATTGTCTCGTTATTCGAATTTTTCGCCAATGTCACGGATTCCCAACAGGATTGATTTCATTCCTGGCGCGGCTGCGTTCGCCCTCGAACGCAAGGCCCGGGTAGCGGCTCTGGCGCCTCGCGCGGGGCGTCCCATATATTCCAGCAATTCCGGGGCCGCGGCGCCGGTGCTTCGACAAAGGATAATTGGATGCCTCGTCCAGTGCGCCGCCGACAATCCGCCCGCCGGGACGCGATCCTTCCGGAGGTCCCGGAGGTATCGGGCCCACCGAAACCGCTGCCGCCCGGTGGAGCGACCAGTTCGACAGCGGACTCCAGCACCGACGCCGACCCGATTCCGGAGCACATTCGCCGGATGCTCGAGGCTGCCTACACCTGAAGGAAGCTTCGTGCGCGTCGTGCCGTTATCTCGCTTCGTGGTAAATGCGGTGGTGTCATACCAAACGGCGAAGACAATGACGCATGAGTATCCCCGTCATCCTCGGGCTCGACCCGAGGATCTCGCGACATGCGATGAAGTCAAAAGTCGGGCAAGGTGCCTGTGCGGGCCGATCCTCGGGTCGAGCCCGAGGAAGACGTTTCGGGGGAAAGTTTCGCCTTCGCCGGCCTTATGTTGATGCTTATGGGGCTCGACCCGGCCATCTCTGGCCGCACAATGTGCGTGCCGCGAGAGATCACCGGGTCGAGCCCGGTGATGACGATCAGTGGTCACAAACCTGGGCTTTCGCCCTCGCCGGCACTTATGTTGGCGCTTATGGGGTCGAGTCCGGCCATGACATTGACGAACGAAACTTTATTTCACATCCGCCGCGACGCGAAAGTGAATGATCCGTTCGGGATCGGATACCGTTCCGCCGCCACCGCTGCCGCGCTTGATCTCATCGACGAATTCCATGCCCTGAACGACCTGGCCCCAGATGGTGTACTGGCCATCCAGATGCGGCGCCGGCGCGAACATGATGAAGAACTGGCTGTTGGCGCTGTCCGGATTGCCGGTCCGCGCCATGCCGCAGGTGCCGCGCAGGAAGTGCCGTTTCGTCGTGAACTCGGCCTTCAGGTCGGGCAACTTGCTGCCACCCGTTCCGGTTCCGGTCGGGTCGCCGCCCTGCGCCATGAACCCTTCGATAACACGGTGGAACGGTGTGCCGTCATAAAACTTCTCCCGCGCGAGCAGCTTGATCCGTTCCACATGCAACGGCGCGAGGTCGGGGAACAGTTGAATGACCACCCGCCCCTGTTTGATATCCATGTAGATCGTGTTTTCAGGATCGGTGGTCTGGGCTTCAGCGGACTCGCTCATGGTGATTCCGGTTGTAAGGGTTGCGATCGCGCCGGCGGACGCGATCAGGGTACGGCGTCGCATACTCAACTCCCGATCAGGATTTATTCTCGCGAATGCGTTTCAGCACGCGCTCATGGGTCAAGGACGGCACGAAAGAGCTGATGTCACCCCCCAGCATCGCCACTTCCTTGACCAGCCGGGACGCGATGAACTGATGGCTTTCGCTGGCCATCAGGTACACCGTCTCGATATCCGGCGCCATTCGGTAATTCATACCGAACATCTGAAACTCAAAATCGAAGTCGGTCACCGCGCGCAGGCCGCGCACGATCATGCTGGCGCCGATCTTGCGGGCGAAGTCGATCAGCAGCGTATTGAACGGCATGACCTCGATCACCATCCCATTCTTGTTGGCGATCGAGGCGATCTCCGCCTCCACCAGTTCGACCCGCTCCTCCAGCGAGAACATCGGCCCCTTGCCCGCGCTGATCGAGACGCCCACGACTAACTTGTCGAGCAGGCGGGCCGCGCGCGCGATCACATCAAGGTGACCGTTGGTAACTGGATCGAAGGTTCCGGGATACAGGCCGATGCGCAGCGGCCTGGCGTGATCAGCCATCGTTTCCGTCCTCGGTCTCTCGCCCTGTATCCCCTGGGCCGCCAGCGTCAGGATCGTCTCCCGCGCCGCCCGCATCCGGCGCTTCGCCCGTTGGCGGTTCACCGGTGCCGTTGCCGGCCGTATCGCTCGCCGGATCCTCGTCGGTTTCGTCTTCCAGGACCGGGAACACGCTGGTCACGTGCTCGCCCGAGTCGACACGAAACAAGGTCACGCCCATCGCCTGGCGGCCGGTGATACGGACCTGATCGCCGGGCACCCGGATCAGACGGCCGGCGTCGGTGACCAGCATGACGTCGTCGCCCTCGCGCACCGGGAACGTCGCGACGACGAATTTTCCGTTGCGCGGCGCCAACGTGATGTTGGCGATCCCCTGCCCGCCCCGGCCAGTCACGCGATATTCATACGCGGAGGACCGCTTGCCGTAACCGCTGTCGGTGACCGTCAGCAACATTTCCTCGGCGGCGTCCATCTCGGCGATGCGTTCCGGCGTGAGGTCAGCCTCGCCTTCGACTTCTTCAGCGTCGGCGGCGACGGCGGGCTCCGGCTCCTCCTCGGCGCCGCCGCGGCGGCGGGCGTTGGCGAGTTTGACGTATGCCTCGCGCTCGGCCGGAGTGGCGTCGATGTGACGCAGCACCGACAGGCTCATGACCTCGTCACGGTTCAGCAATTTAATACCGCGCACGCCGGAACTGTCGCGGCCGGCGAACACGCGCACCACGTCGTCGTTCAACTGGAAGCGGATGCAACGGCCGGCCTTGGTGGCGAGCAATACGTCGTCGCCCTCACGGCAGGTGGCGACGCCGATCAGGTGATCGCTCTCGTCCAGTTTCATCGCGATCAGGCCGGCGGCGCGCATGTTGCGGAAATCCGACAAGCGGTTGCGCCGCACATTGCCCGACGACGTGGCGAAGATCAGGTGCAGGCTTTCCCACAAAGTTTCGTCGCGCGGCAGCGGCAACACGGTGGTGATCGTGTCCGAGCCAAGCTCCGGCAGCAGATTGACCAGCGCGCGGCCTTTCGCGGTCGGTCCCGCTTCCGGCAGGCGCCAGACCTTTTCGCGATACGCCTTGCCGCCCGAGGAGAAGAACAACACCCATTGATGCGTATGCGCGTTGAAGCTGCGGGTGACGATATCGTCGCCGCGGGTCGACGCGCCCGAGCGGCCGCGGCCGCCGCGGTTCTGCGAGCGATACGTTTCCAAAGTCGTGCGCTTGATGAAGCCGTCGCGAGTAATGGTGACGACCATCTGGCCTGGCTCGATCAGGCTTTCGTCGTCCTGGTCCGACGCGACATCGGCGATATCGGTCATCCGCGGCGAAACGATCGCCTTGCGCGCTTCGGTGAGTTCTTCGGTCATCACCTCCATGCGGCGGATTTGCGAGCCCAGGATTTCCAGCAAATAGCGAATTTGATCGGCCACCTCGGTCAGGTCGGCCTGAATTTTATCCCGCTCCAGTCCGGTCAACCGCGCCAGGCGCAGTTCCAGAATGCCGCGCGCCTGTTCTTCCGTGAGCCGAACGGTGCCGTCGGGCGAGATGATGTTGCCGGGCTCGTCGATCAGCGCCAGCAGCACGTCGATATCCTCGGCCGGCCAATCGCGATCCATCAATGCCTGACGCGCTGTCGCCGCGTCGGGGCTGGAACGGATCAGCCTGATGACCTCATCGATATTCGCCACCGCGATGGCGAGACCGACCAGGTTATGCGCTTTGTCGCGCGCCTTGCCGAGATCGAAACGCGCGCGGCGGACGATCACTTCCTCGCGGAAGCGAATGAAACATTGCAGCGCGTCCTTCAGTCCCAACTGCCGAGGCTGGCCGTTGTCGAGCGCCAGCATGTTGATGCCGAAACTGTTCTGCATCTGGGTGTGGCGGAACAACTGGTTCAGCACGACCTCGGGCGTCGCCTCGCGCTTCAGTTCGATGACGATGCGCATCCCGGAGCGGTCGCTCTCGTCGCGCATTTCCGAGATGCCCTCGATCAGCTTGGCGCGCACCAGTTCGGAGATACGCTCCAGCAGGGTCTTCTTGTTAACCTGATACGGGATTTCGTTGACGATGATGGCGAAACGGTCTTTGCGGATTTCCTCGATCTCGGTGCGGCTGCGCACGACGATCGAATCGCGGCCGGTCTCGAACGCGCCCTTGATGCCGTTGCGGCCGATGATGATGCCGCCGGTCGGAAAATCCGGACCCGGAACGATCTGCATGAGCTCTTCGAGCGTGGCGTCCGGATTGGCGATCAACGCCAGCGTGGCGTCGATGATCTCCCCGGGATTGTGCGGCGGGATGTTGGTCGCCATGCCGACGGCGATGCCGCTGCCGCCGTTGATCAGCAGATTGGGAAAACGCGCCGGCAGAACCTTGGGCTCTTTCTCCGACTCGTCGTAGTTTGGCGAATAATCGACGGTGTCGCGGTCGATGTCGTCCAGCAGCAGCATCGCCGAGCGGGCGAGCCGCACCTCGGTATAGCGCATCGCCGCCGGATTATCGCCATCGACCGAGCCGAAATTGCCCTGCCCATCGACCAGTGTCACGCGCATCGAGAAGGATTGCGCCATGCGCACCATGGCGTCGTAAATCGCCGAGTCACCGTGCGGGTGATATTTACCCATGACGTCGCCGACAACGCGCGCGGATTTGCGATAGGCGCGGTCGGGCGTGTACCCGGCCTCGAACATGCCGAACAAAATGCGCCGGTGGACGGGTTTGAGGCCGTCACGCGCGTCAGGCAGCGCTCGCGATACGATCACGCTCATGGCATAATCGAGGTACGAGCTTCTCATCTCGTCTTCGATCATGACCGGCTGCATGTCGTCCGGAGGGCCCGGTGGTTTGGAGTCGCTCACTCGATACTCAGTTTGATAATCCGGGGGGCCTGTTCATATGGGGGTGATAGGCCGATTCCGCATCGGTGGCGAGAGGGGGAGAAAGGCGGGGCGTTACCCCATATGCGTCAGGATAAGGCCGGCGAAGGCGAAAGCCTCTCCCCCGAACGTCATCCTCCCCCGGGCCGTCATCCTCGGGCTCGATCCGAGGATCGGCCAGCACAGGCACTTTGTCCGTCTTTTGACGTCCTTGGCGCGTCGAAAAGATCCCCGGGTCAAGCCCGAGGATGACGGGGAGAGGCCGACATTTTCCTCCCCGGTGGCTCACCCACCCTGATACCTGGCAGGGCAACGCCTCCTGGCGGGTTTCAGAGCCTGCCCCGGGCCTGACCCGGGGCAGAGCCCTGACCTTCCTCCCTCCCTCAGCGCACGATCGGCGCGAACGGGGCGTCGTTCATCAGGTTGTTGCGCTGCGCGATGAGATACCCCGCCTCGGCGCCTTTCTGCATGAAGACCTGCCATTCCGGATCCGCCTGCATCGCGGCGCGCTTCGCCGCCCGGTCGGCGGCGTCCTTGTAGACCCAGATATGCACGTAGGTGTTCACCTCGCCCGACTCGGTAATGAGATAGCCGAGCGGCTGACCCAGATGCCGGGTTTGCGCCTTCCAGCCGTATTCCTGATAGAGCGCCATCTGTTTGGCCATGGTGCCGGGTTTGACCGTGTAAGTGCGATGATCGACGAGCATGGGTTGCCTCTGTTTCCTTGGATGGATACCGCCGGAGCGCGGCCGCGTCAGAAAAGCACGGATCGCGCCAAATGCCGAACCACGATGGCGGCGAGCCCCTCACAGCCGGTTTGATCCTCGGCATCGAAGCGCGCCAGATCAGGACTGTCGAGGTCGAGCACGCCGATGACCTCCCTTTCCCCTGGGCTGCCGCGCAGCAACGGAACGACCAGTTCGGAGCGCGACGCGGTGTCGCAGGCGATGTGGCCGGGGAACGCCTCCACATCCGGAACCAGGATCGAGCGGCGGTCCCGCGCCGCGGTGCCACAGACGCCAGTGCCAACTTTAATCCGGACGCAAGCGGGCCGGCCCTGAAACGGTCCGAGCACCAGCGTATCGTCACGCAGAAAGTAGAAGCCGGCCCAGTTGAGCCGCGGCAGTCCTTGATAGATGGCGGCGGCGGCGTTGGCGGCATTGGCGATGGGATCGGGCTCACCGGTCAGCAGCGCGTCCAGTTGCTCCGCGAGAGCGCGATACAAGGCGGCCTTGCCGGAGGCGATCAGTAACGCGTGGTCCAACAACGACGGCTGCATCGCTCGCGCTCCTCCAGGACCTGTTCGACCAAACCATTTGGCCGGCACCGTCCATCGTTCGCCGCGCGTCCGGCGCGACTCCGTAAGCCGCCTGGGGCCGCGATCCGGCGCGGGCACGTCAGGTCGTAAGCGATCGGGCGCCTGAAGAACAGCGCCACGCCCCAGGAGCAGCGGTTCTCATTTTGAGGGAACCCCTTGCATTTCCCGTCATCCTCCGGCCTGGCCGGAGGATCGGTAGCCGCATACCCGTCAGAAAATGCGTGACTATTCAAGGTTGTACGGGGCCTGAATGATCCTCCGGTCAAGCCGGAGGATGACGAATTTCAAGCCGGAGGATGACGAATTGGGTAGGCCGATCGGCAAAATGAGAACTGCTGCCCCAGGAGCAGAGGCGGAATGCCATGCACGGCAAGACGATTTCATGAACAGGTCGGCCGCCACCATATCGCAACCAAACCGAAACGGGTTAACCCGGTAACCCGTTTCGGCCCGAATGACAATCGATGATGGTTACTCGCCTCGACAGGACCGTGATGAACGGGAGCGACCTCGGCCAGGCTAAAGCCGCGCTACCTGCGGGTTTTGCCGTTCGCGGCGTCGCGCAGGATGCCGCGAATATCCTTCAGATAGGCGGTGCCCGCCGGAGTCCGTTGCACCAGCACGCTTCGCCGGTCGGCTGGATCGGCCTTACGGCGGACCAGATCGAAATCGGCCAGACGATCCAACGCGCGCGATATCACGGGCTTGGACACGTCGAGCGTGGCGGCGAGTCCCCGGACGGTTTGCGCGTCCCCTTCAAGATAACAGGTTAAAAACACGCCGAACTGGCGCGCCGACAAATCGGGTCCATCCTGACGCACAAGCGCGACAATTGTATCGCGCAGAACGTTAACCAGACTCTCCGAAGCTTCACTGGTAGCCATTGGCCCAACCTTTCCTGATCCGGTCGTTATGATGCCTGGCAGGCAGGTCCGGTGGCGACCGGGGCGGTTAAGAAAGCGAACCGCTGGGGGGACGCAGAAGGTTCAGGATACCGCGCCGGTCGCCAGTTCGCATCTGGGCAATGCGTCCCGAGATCATGCACTGTCTCGCCTGTCAGTTCCCCTGCGGCCACATTACGGTTTGGACAGAATTGACACGTGTCGCCTCTGCCCGTGGCTTAACCTCTCAGGGGACCTGATATCCGTTCCGTACCGAACGCTTCATGAACCCGCGATCAATCGCCAGCCTACCAACAGGACCATGACTCCTGGATAGCCCTGTAGAATAAAAAAAGCCACTTTTACACGCGGAGTCAAGGCCATTCGCCCCGGTTCGCGATGAAACAATTTCTGTTCCGGCGGAGCATCCAATGGATGAACCGGGTGATAACCATGTATAGAATTATCATTTGACAAAGGAAATACACACATTCGGCGGATCCCCAGAAACCAGGACAGAAACGACGGCGCGGCGCCAAGGCCGGCGAAGCGCGGGCGCTTGTCCGCGACACAGGATTGCTGAAAGAACAATCGCCACGGCGCGATCGTCGTGGCGACCACGGCGACCACCAGAAACACCAGATCTCCGGTACTCCCCCTCGTGCCATGGCCGGGGGTCAGGCTGTCGAACGCGGCCCTTCCCCAATCTGGGCGCACCAGCACGGCCAGCATCGGCCAGACGCGATTAAGGCCGCACAACGACAGGGTCATCCTCTCCCACCGGCGATAGCCGCCGGTGCTGACCAGCAACATCAGGCCGATAGCGGCCATCGGGACGGCGACGAACGGTGAATATCCCAGTTCCCGCGCGACCGTTTCGGTGTAGGTGGAGAGCGCTCCCGCGTCGTTGTCGGCGACCATGTCGATCAGGCCAGGACCGGCGACCATCAGGAAATGCAACAGCCGATGGGACCAGGTCCGACCTGGCGCGGCGCCAGATTGGCCGCGGCGGCGAGGTAACAGAGGCGGCCGCCCAATGTGCGGAGTTTGACGCGGCCGATGTCGGCGGACTGCTCAATTCCATCGTCCTTCCATCCATTGGTCTCGCGGCGGAGGGCGATGTGTGTCACCGTCACCGGGAGCCCCTGGATCGCTGTGTCAATGGTTATGGGGGCGGACCGACCGGCCCATACCAGGTCCGTCGTCCATCAAATTGCTCCCGTCGCTGACGCACACGATCGCGGTCGGCCGCGGGGAGCGGCTGGCTTGTGGCCTGGGTG
>Ga0182013_10008487_pt1 | contig 11056 bp, 13 predicted proteins | sample 612S2MmetaG_FD_120487 | JGI IMG/M metagenome (GOLD analysis project Ga0182013, IMG submission 120487) | Permafrost microbial communities from Stordalen Mire, Sweden - 612S2M metaG | ecosystem: Environmental > Terrestrial > Soil > Wetlands > Permafrost | place: Sweden: Stordalen | collected...
ACTTCCTTTAGGTTCTTAAAATTAAGGAAGAAATCTATATTAACATCAATGTGTCCATTATCTGATCTGTTGATATACCACGTTATCTTTTCAATGTTGTCTTTCTTTACCATCGAATAAAAGAGGTCAGATCCAATACCATATGGGGATAATTCTCGACACACGAGATGATTCCTATTTCTTACCTCGAAATTATCTTCTCTTGAGAAGATACCGATGTTATCCAATTCTGATATCTGAGAGAATACCTCGATGAAAGGTTCCATGTCTTTATTTACTACATTATTAACCGATAAGAAACGAAATCTTCCAACAAGAGATCTAACATTCTCAGGGGATAGTGTGTAATTGCTACCTCTAAGAAAAGGAATATTAACTGTAAGAACTTTTAATCTAGTAAATTTGATTAGTTGTTGATAAGGAACGGAAGTATCAAGATATTCCAAATTAGAGAAGATAAACTTTCTTATTCTCTTACTACATGACAGAAGAGGATGTAACGTTCTTCTCTTCCTCACGAAAGATAGAATATTCGTCAGGATATCCTTATAATCTTCCAGTCGATTAAATATTTGAGTTAATGTCATCTCTCAATATAATTTAAATTATTACCGATAGTAATTTAATAATAAAACAAACAAATATCGAATTTTGGAGAGAAAGCACATCATGATACACTATTAAAACTCAAGACAAAAGTGTGTTTACTTCCCCGGACAAAATACTATAAATAATATTTATAGTATTTTGTTACTATTACTTACATTATCACCACATCGAACAGGAAGAAAGATATTAATATCAAAAAGTTATTATCATTTAAAATCCTCCTCAGTAATAATGAGCTATCGAGGATTATCTCTTATTTATTAATTGTTTATATATTTATTTTCTTTTGTCGTCAATGAGATAAAATATCAGGAATGGCAACAATGACAAATACTTGGTCCTCTTTCGATTCTGTTGTTCTTCTTTTCTTAGTTATACAGATCACCCTCCTTTGTGGTTCATCGGCTCTCTGGTTTCTCTACAGAAAGGAAAGAATTCTAACTGCAAGACGTTGGTTCTTTCCTATTGTTTATCAAATAGTTATATTCGTTAGTGTGTTATTTTCAATTGGTAAATATTTTATTTGGACAGAAGGTAAGGTAATCAGTGTATTAACTTTCTCAGTCTATCCTATCTTCCTTCAAATATATCTATGGAGATTGTATGAATTATACTTTCTTTGGAGACTGACTGACGAGAGACTTAGACTTAATACAGATTCTGGCAGTGAATTATCACAAAATAGTGATGAATGGTTTACAACGCATGTTTCGTGGGTTCATCCATCATTTCTTGTCAAATCCTTCAGTATACTTGCTCTAGTTCAATATGGGATAATTATTGCTGTTATCATCAGCACTATTGGCAATGAGAGATTAACTCAGACTCCTTCTTATATTCTTGGAATGTTAACAGTCTTCTATGTCGTTGCGATAGGATACTTTCTTTTTCGAGTAAGAAAATTTAATGACGGTCTTTATATTAAGAGAGAATATCTTGGTATCTCCATAACAATACTTCTTATACTTCTGGTGTATATCGTTGTTCAGTTCTCTCTTCCCAAACTAACATCAGATATAGTACCTTTCTACGGCATATTAATATATCTTGGAGGTCAAATATTCTCTATTGTTCTTCCTATTAGTATGACTATTTACTATAGAAGAAAGAAAGATAAACGAGAATCCATTAGCGCTGGTAATATAACATCACTTGAGGACATCTACAACGATGATAATAAAGAAATACGAGAATTGTTTATTTCATGGATGTACAGAAGATTTAATCCTCGTATTCTTGACTTTCTCATTGCTATGAAGAAGATTGAATTGTTGGAAGTAACACATCGAGCGGGTAAATATTACTTATTATATCAACGATATCTCAGTGACGGGGCTTATATTTATTTAAATGGTATACCTTCTGAACTTATCGCTCCTATTTCTAAAGTATTTAGGGAGGATAATGTGGATAAATTGGTCAATGATGAAGTACCATCGGATATATTCAATCCAGTTAAGGAATTTCTTGAAGTAAAGTTGACATTATTATTACAAGACTTTATCGTCGATCGTGTATATACAAATTATGTTCAAGATCAGAAGTTAAACACTGTGATACTTCACAACTCTGTCTGATACGAATATGTATAATATTTTAAAAAAGGACAAATAATGATTTGTCCTTTTTAATCTATAATCGAGAATAGAAATAAAAGAATGGAGTTTATTAGCGATGATGCGCTTATTATCATTATAAATTTCATTAAAGAGATTATCATCGATAATCTCTTTAATGAAAAGTTGCAAGAGACTGAGACAAATTACATTAAAACATTATAATAGATATCTCAATATCGATGTTCCTCTTTCCTTTCTTCTTAACTTCGAGAAATTAAAAGTGTATGGATGTACTGTCGATAGTTCTGTCGTTGATATATTTAATAGAAGTTCTCTATATGATAGAGTGAATGCTATGTACTTTACGAATAAACACACATTATTAGGAGCAATACCGTTGAGGATGGAGTATATAATGAGGAAGATTGATATTAGATGTAGAGATATTTACTTACATATCTCTATCTTTCCTGATACGTTGACTATTCATGACATCCCCAAATTATTTGGTAATAATATCATTAATACTATCGTGAATAGTAATAATAAAATAGAAAAATTAGTACTATCGATACATCTAATCAGCGATATGTATAAGTGGCGAGATTACATTAATTCTTTTCCTAATGTGAAAGAATTAAAGATAATTGTCCACAGTAGTGAGTTCGAACCCTACGGTGAACAATTCCTAGTAAAACATATGGATAAACAACATAGAAAGAATTTCATTAAGCATAAAGATAGTGGGATGGAAGCAATTGAACTTCCTCTATCGTGAACGAAAATCACTCCTGTATTATGTAATGGGAAATTTGATTCCCTTCTGTAAGGATAAAGGAATAAATCTTGATATGAAAGATATACATTTCGATCGTTAATTAAAAATAATTGTTAATATGTTCGTACGAACATATTAACATATTTTCTAAAATGACAGTAATGATTGAGATAATACCATTCGATCTCTTTAATATTATAGTGGGATATCTTGATATCAGAAGTTTTACTTTATTGTCAAGAACGAACAAGAAAGTACTTCAAAGAGTATCATTATATGAAGGGTATTCATCGACAAATATCATTCCTCTCTCATGTATGTTATCATTTCCCAAGTTAAAAGCAGAGTGTATCGATATTCTTCATAATACTATCTCTCATAATACTATCCTTCATAATACTATCTTCGATCGTGTAAGATGTTCTATCGTCCATTCTGTTCAGTCATTAGAAGGAATGCTATCTAGTCTATTGATATACTGCCCGAATGAATTACAAATAATATTATATGATGATAACTCGCTTAATGTAACACTTTCTTTTAATCGAGAAAAGAAGAGAGTTCTCCTCCATAAGATATCTCCAGAATCATATAAAATATTATCGAAATCGTTCAGGATTCTTGATAGCATCATATATCCTCACACATATGATATTATCTCTCATTCATTGATAAAAGGTAATTGCGATGAATTATTTAAACATGGAAATCGATTGAAGACAGTAATATTACGACATGACTGTGTTGTATTGATACAAAACTTTTATGATTATGTTCTTGATGCTGCATCAACATTTATTTGGGATCTTGTTCTCACAAAGAACAATAGAAATGCAGCTATGCTTTTAATAGATACTCTGGAGAATAAGATAACGTGGAGTCGAGCACAATTTATCAAACTATACATCACAAATGATGAGAGTAAGAGATTGGTTGATATTAATAAGAGATCACACTTTACTATTACTGTCTTTTACCATGAAATAGCATTTATAGCTAAATGTGAGAAAGATTATAGTAGATTTGTTCCTGACGTCATTAACCTCTTCGTTATTATAATTTAAATTATAATAACGGGAGAACTAATAAAAATGGAAATATCTATTGATGGTATAACTGCTTTATCTCCAGAAGTTTTGATTGGCATTTTTCGTTTCATCCAAAATATCAAATCAATCATCTCTCTGGTAAAGTGTTGTTCATATTTCAGAAATATTCTATATGAACAACATGATGGCATCGTTCATCTCAATAATATTAGACTATCAACATTTCTTAAAAGTAAATTTAGGAAGTTATTCCTAAGAAATGTTATTCTCGATGATAGTCTTATTAATAATGAGACTATCAAAAGAATATATAGTTGTGTTGCCTTCGATAATAATATGTTAGGGGGACTAATTTCATTGGATCACTCAAATATTACGTCAGTAACTCTTATTAATGAGAAGTATGATGTTACCTTCAATAAATTATCAAAAGGAGTAATAATAAGAAGATTACCTGCTGATTCAACACAATCGGAATTCCTCTGCGCTGAATGGACATTTTCTCCTATGTCAAAGTTTCTCGATATTTTGAATGTATACATCGATATTTATGCATTGAACCATTTGATTGAACTCTTCATGCATTATACAATTAGAGATTTCGAGGATAAATTAGTTAATATCATTGTGCGAGATCACAAGAATTATGACAGAGATATTGCGATTTCATCAGATGATCCGACAATTACTGCCAGACGATTAAAAGATATTTATTACAAACAAAGTAATAATCTTCTTGAGATAATTTGGTCACTTGAAAGTACTTTTCTTTGGAATTTGGTTGTCACCAAGATAAATCGCATCATCGTGAAATTATTCATCATTGAGATAATCTCTCGTACATTTCCGAAGAGTGCGCAATATATTAAATTATATGTTAATTCTACGGAGAAAGAGAGTATACTGTCAAACCTGAATGATTGTATTGTTATTTATTATGACAATATTTCCTTTCAACAAGCGATAGATGATATCGATGAGGTAGAAAAATGGTGTTGTATCCATGCTCTCTTAATAGATATTTAAAAACATCTAATACAAACTATATTAGATGTTTTTTAAATATCTAATATAGTTTGTATTAGATGTTTTTAGTTATACATTGTATAATGTACATTGATAACGTATGTTATAATTTGAACGTATAATAATATATAAAAGTTTCTACTTTGGAAATGGAGATCGATACGAGCACAAATATCACTATTGTTGATCTACCTTCCGAGATCTTAGTGGGTGTCTTTAATTTCATTCAGAGCATTAAGGATCTAATCATATTAGTTAAATGTTGTTCATGTTTTAGGAGTGTCTTGTATTATCATCATAATGGAATCGTTCTTCTTGATGGTATTAGAGTATCGGAATTTATGAAATCATCATTCAAGGAATTAAGGATAAAGAAAGTTATCCTCGATGTTATTGATGATAGCGTTGTCAAGAGAGTGAGATCTTGCGTTATTACTCACAGCAGTATATTAGAGGAAATAGTATCGATTGACCATCGTAATATTAACGTGGATACGATATCATTCATCAACAACAAATATGATATGACTTTCAGTAAATCGCTCAAGAAGGTCGCAATAAGAAAAGTATCTCTCGATCTCGCAGAAGATTGTACTCCCGATATTTCAAAGATATTTTCGCAATTAAGATATTCGTCAACATCGAACATATAATACTTGATATTCATTTGATGTATCATCAGATAGAATCTTGGATATTTTACATTGTAAATGGTAAGGAGGATTTTATAACAATTACCATCCCAAATGACTTCAATGCCAAAGGAATAGTAGGATATTTAGGTGATCCAAACGTTACTCTCGAACAATTAAGTGATACATATCTATCATTCTCTGATGACTTTTTTGAGATTGTATGGACTCTCGGTATTTCCTTTCTTTGGGATTTAACTGTTACTAAAGTAAATCGTGCTCTAATTAACGCTTTTATCTTCGGTATTGTTTGTAATATATCACCAGAGAGCGTGCAATATATTAAGTTGTATGTTCTACCGGCAGAAAAAGAGAAGATAATCTCGCGAATGAAGATTATCGTCGATGGCGGAGGACATCCTACTGTTGTTATTTATCATGATAGTATTTCCTTCCAACATAGTATAAATAATATCGAGGAGATGAGAGAAAATTGTAAGTTACATATTCTTCTGATAGTCATTTAAAAATCCAATATGATATATTGGATTTTTTTAATTAAATAATCTCTCCAAATTAATCACGGAATCATCATCCAAGGGGTACCAATTATATAGATCAGTGTTAGGATCGCATCGGATACATACTCCTTTTTCACATAGAGAACAAATTCTAATACCTGGTGGTTCATATTGATTTCTGCAAACATTACACCAAATGAATACATAGTCTCCAGATAAAATCTTTAATCTTACATTATCCTCTATGACGGCTATCTTTCTTATTTCTTTATTAATCTCTGATATACTCGCAGAACAGTCACACATCGTTATAATATACTATTGTAGAAATAGTATATTTATTCTTTTTAATATTACTTATCCTCAGTAATAGGAGTAAATGTAATATTGGTCACACTTGCTATGTATGGATCATCCATCGCTATTCTAAGTTGTTTGATCAATAGAGATTTAAGATGTTCTCCGAATCCTGGCCTAAATGCTAATATAAATTGTGGAAAATCCATAATATCGACAAATATTATCTCCTTACCGGTGAATGAACCAATATTAGTATTTAATGTGAAATTAAGGCCAATATAACCATCACAATTTATTATTTCGTGCATGTTATAATCAATAACTTTAACATGATCAGAGGATAATCTCTTCTCCATATCACTGTATATGGATGATTGTTCTTCCATTGTTTTGATCATAATAAGATTTAAGTGAATTTACATTCACTTAAATATGTACTCATGGAATGTATTCTTGATGATATATTAAGTAATATTTTTAATTATCTGATAATATCAGATATTAAGTCTACCATACTATCATGTAAGAGATTTCGTCGTATTATACTCAAAGATTATAAATATATCGATGCTGACAATGTCCCTATTCCTTTCTTATCATTATTTATCAAGGCGAGAGCTAGACATATATTAATGAGTGATCACACCATAATACCATCGTTAATTGGAAGATTCGACAATATAACGTTTACATCTCTTGAAGCTCTTGAAAATGTTACATCATTATTGTTATCGATGAATATTGACGAACAAGATAAACTTGGAATACGAATAGGAGGACTTCATGTTTTGATCGATAAACAACTGCCTTCTCCAACAATTAGGATTATCGATGTATTATTTGATGATGAGTACTATAATACAGTTCAGAATGGTATGAAAAAGTCAATGAAGAATATTGTATTATTTAATGGTTCTCAAGGGTCCAGTATATACGGAGTATCTTTGGTGTCACATGAATTTAGTCGAACTGGTTATTGATAAATATCCGTCACATATTAATGAAATATGTCGTACCAATGATGATTATGAAATGATCATGGTGGAGAATACACCTCGAAAATTCTTTGATAACATCTGGAATTCTAAGTACGTTTTTATTTGGGATTTAGTCATCACAAGGTATAATAGAGATCTCATTACATATTTTATCTCTAAGATTGCATTGTATGGAAGACAGAATATTAAGTTATATGTCACAAAGAACGAGTGCTCTTTAATAGAATCATCTGTAAAGAATAATTATAGTACAATGTGTCCGACTGAGTTGTACTATGACCTTAAATCATTCAATGATAGGGTAAACTTACTCAATGTCTCAGAAGGTTCCAAGTTAATAAGAGATGTTTCACTGAGAATTATTATATTATTAACGATAATTAATTAAAAACAATAAATAATGTGAAATTATTTATTTTATTATCTGTCGTTGGTCAGAATAGATAAACGCATTATGAGGCGTGAGAACTAGTGACTATGATGAGAAGAGAATCATCATAATTCGGGATTTTTATATTACTTATTTCGATTTATGGAATATTATTCTAGTATTATTTTTGCTAGTAGCGGGAACATCGTTGTTTATTATGGATTTCTCTTCCTCTTTTCTTTCTTTTCTTTCAGCATTAGTTTCTAAAAACTCATCAGGACTAACTATATGACCTCCATAATCATTGATGAGATCTGATTTTGATAGTGAACCATCTTTAACACCTTGCGATATAGTGTGAAGATCATCTAATGATATTGGCTTCTGAAAGACACGTTTTCCGTAATACTTGATGAATTGTTGATTATTAAGAATATGTTTGTATAACATCTCAAGCATATAACCGAAACCATCATTGATCAAACTATTAATTAAATGTAGATCCTTATGATACCATTTATTTCTATGATGTAGTTTAATTAATGATTGGAAGAAGAGATCAGAATTAGGAATTTCATTGGGACCAATTAATCCTAATAACGTCTTCTTTTGTTCTTCTGTTAGTATTTGGGATGAAGACATTCTTTGATATATAAATATAAGTCTATTTATATTTATTATTTTTAAAATCCAATTACCCTATATCCCTGTTCCACTAATACCTTGATATACAATGGTACAAAATCATCATTAGGAAGGAATCTTATTTCTTTATTGCGAGATGATCTCTTCAAACATTCAAGTGTAATAGAGAAATCTGTCTCTCTATGAGGAAATATAATGTACGTTAGTCCGTGATGTATTTTACTATATCTTTGCGATATAGTGAGCAATAATGTCTTATATTGTTCTCGTATATCCATGGTATTTCGCGAATACTCTTATATGGTCTATTTAATCGATCATTTTTTACGCAGAGAGTCAGTATTAAATCAAATTAAAAAAAAACATATATCTTAATACTGACAGATGTTTTTAATTATTTCTTCATGAATGAACCTCTGTACATTATAATAAGATAAAGTAAATCAACCATGTATACTGCTATATCTTCTTTATCTGATATCATCTTCTTTTGCCAAATGGCGTATCTCCTCTTCATTCCTTTTGATCTAAATAATCTAATATGACTCTCGCATCGCTTCAAATCAGGAATGTACAACTTACTTCTTGCAGCGAGTAGGGATTGAATGACAGAATGGAAGGATTTAGAGATAAACTGTAATTGTATAAGAGATTGTGTTGATATATATTCTAATATATGATACCATATATCCTCCATTTTCTCTGGTTGGTTGATGCATTTTTCATGATAATAATATAATGATCATTTTTGTAACGAAATATCCAATCATACAAGGGGATTATAATGGAAAGATGAGTAACTTATAATTTTTCCATTATGATCCAATGTCACTGAGTGCGTCTTCCATAATACCATATTTTATGTAATTAGATTCTTTTTCATAGTAAGGTATTTATGTTGTTGTGTTCATTGTTTTATCTAATTATGAGTAATGCGTTACTCATAATTATTAATATTTACGGATAATACTTTCGAAGAGTTAAAAGTATTATTTAATTAAGATATCTGTGTGATTCAGATTAAACATTGTAATAAAATTATTTAATCTGAATACTTCTCATGTAATATATAATTCCTGGAATATGTTATTTTGTAGAATTACTAATTTCATCAACTATTCCACATAGAATTCCAATGAAAAATGGAATATTTATTATATTATCGATGGGTACTTATCATGATTGCTTTGTATCTTCCAATTTTTAGGAAGTTAATCTTTTGTTCAATCTATCAATGATTAAAAGTTAAGGACCTAAAGATACCTAATATAGTTAGGAAAAAGTTAACCCTTTTGATAAAATTTTGTCTTTATATAAAATACATAATGTCCGCGAAAAACAAGATAAACGAAGAATTAATACAAATTGCAAAATCGAAGGGTGGTCGTATAATAACTGGTTATCAATCTCCAGTAATTAAAGTCGAAGCAGAATGTTCGAACGGTCATCGATTCTCTGATTTTGCTAATAATATTAGAAGTGGAAAATGGTGCCCAACTGATTTGATGCAACCCACTAAGAAGGAATGGAAGGCAATAAATGGGGCTTTAGAATACCTAGATCTTGAATATACAACAAATTATACAATACAAACGAGTAAGGGAAATGTCACGTTTGATTTTTATATTAACCTAGGTAAGACATTTATTTTTATCGACATTGATCAAGTTAGAGCTAGTAACGAGTTTACATCCAACGAACAGCAATTAATTATCGATAAAATAGAGTTCTGTAAGAAGAATGGATATAAATTAATAAGATTCAATCTCAATGATGCTACTGATGTGAATAAGGCAGAAAAAATAATATGGAGTTCAGTTGAAGATGAATCGAATCTAATATTTCTTACTAATCCTGAGATATACGCAGCGTTCATTTTACCAAATAATGCTACTGGAACATCAAGAGTGGATAGAATTAATAAACCTTATATTCCTGATATAAAAGCAACTTCAGATAGAGATCCATATGTTGAGGGACCATACATTCCTGATAAGAATCCTCCTTCATCAGGAACAATGGGTCCTAATTATAACTATCTTAACTCAGGATTACCATTTGGGATAGAAACAGCAACAGCAATGAATCCTTATATTAACACTGGACCGTACATTCCATTAGATGCAAAAAGTGTTAGTAAGCCCAATATTCCCATGAATAATTCCTTAGAGACAAATATGAGTAGATTGACGATAGATAATGGATTATCTAAGATGAGTTCTCTTAAGGAAGAAGATAAGGAAAAAAGTACACATGTTAATCAACTTGAAACACCTTTTCTTGGTAAAACTATTATACTCAGCAAGAGTGTGAATCCGAATGGTGGAACAATAGGAAAATCTGGTGATTCTATTATTCATGTATATAATGACGAACTCTATTCATCGAGAGATAATGGATTAGTGGCAGGTATTCTCGGATATTGTCGTGTTAGTACTATCGATCAAGCAAGAGAAGGTATATCATTGGAAACGCAAGAAGAGAAGATTAAAGAGTACGCTAAACAACGTGGAGTACCGATTAAAGCAATTTATCGAGATGAAGGTATTAGTGGTGGTAATCTTCTTGC
>Ga0182013_10008490_pt1 | contig 11053 bp, 4 predicted proteins | sample 612S2MmetaG_FD_120487 | JGI IMG/M metagenome (GOLD analysis project Ga0182013, IMG submission 120487) | Permafrost microbial communities from Stordalen Mire, Sweden - 612S2M metaG | ecosystem: Environmental > Terrestrial > Soil > Wetlands > Permafrost | place: Sweden: Stordalen | collected...
CGCGATTAAGGACGCGGACGAACTAGCCATCCTTACCGAGGCTGCGCTCATCGGTTGCCGGGTCTTCGAGTACCTTCTTGGCGTCATTCGGCCCGGGCTGCGCGAGCTCGACGTTGCCGCCGAGCTTGAATACAAGGCACGCCAGCTTGGTGCCGAAGGAATGTCTTTCGAGACCATCGTTGCTTCGGGCGTGAGGTCGGCCCTGCCCCACGGCCGCGCAACCCTCGCCGGCCTCCCGCGCAAGGGCTTTCTCACCCTCGACTTCGGTATAATCCACAAGGGTTATGCAAGCGATATGACGCGCACCGTTTACCTGGGAAATCCCACCGCAAAAGAGCGGGATACCTACGAGGCAGTGCTCGCAGCACAGGAGGCTGGTATAGGGGCCGTGCGCGGAGGAGCGCGTTGCGGAGATGTGGATCAAGCCGCCCGCGGTGTATTGGAAAAGGCGGGACTCGGCGAAGCCTTTACGCATTCCACCGGTCATGGTGTTGGGCTGGAGATTCACGAGCCGCCACGCATTGGGGCCGGACAGACAAACAGGCTGCTGCCGGGAATGGTGGTGACGATCGAGCCCGGAGTTTACCTTGCGGGGCAGTTTGGAATCCGCATTGAGGATATGGTGGCTGTTACGCGAACCGGCGGCAACGTGCTGACACCCGCACCCAAAGCCCTGATTCAACTTTGAAAGAGCGGCATCGGGCATCAAGCGAAATGCGCAACGAAACTGGAAAAGGAACGAATGAAACAAGAAGATATTGAAGATCTAAAAGAGCTGATCGAGTTCCTCAAGGAGCATCAGGTAGCCGAGTTTGAGGTGGACCGCGATGGCTTGAAGGTTCGGCTCAAGTTCCGGCAGCCTGAAGGCTCCGGCGTGAGCTTTGGCGATTTGGCACGGTATGCGGCGGCTGTGCCCTCCTCCGCCCCAGGCGCAGGCGCAGTTGCCGCGCCCTCAGCGGAACCTGCGGCCGATCCTGATGCTGGACTGCATTTGGTTAAGTCGCCCATCGTTGGCACCTACTATGGTTCGCCCTCGCCTGGCGCCGCGCCTTTCGTGTCTCCCGGCGAGCGCGTGGAGAAGGGCCAGGTGATTTGCATTGTCGAAGCCATGAAGCTGATGAATGAGATTGAGTCCGACGTGGCCGGCGAAGTCGTGAAGTGCCTTGTATCCAACGGCCAGCCCATCGAATTTGGGCAGCCCCTGTTTTCAGTGCGTCCGGCGTAGCGAACAACCGGGCGGTTCGCCGGTTCGAAGCCTGAGCGGTGGTGGTCGAGTTTACCGGATCAGCAACTCGGCAGAAACGGTCCGCTCCGCCAACCCGTGAACGCCGCCAAAAGGTCATGCATGTTTCGTAAGGTTCTGATTGCAAATCGCGGTGAAATTGCTCTCCGCGTCATCAACGCCTGCCGTGAACTCGGCGTTCGCACTGTCGCCGTTTACAGCGAGGCCGACCGCGACTCCCTCCACGTCAGATTTGCCGACGAGGCCATCTGCATCGGCCCGCCACGGCTCGCGGACAGCTATCTGCACGTCCCGGCCGTCATCTCCGCAGCGGAGATCGCGGACGTCGACGCCATCCATCCCGGCTACGGACTGCTCAGCGAGAACGCCAACTTTGCCGAAGTCTGCCGCGCTTCAAATATCAAGTTTATCGGCCCTCCGCCTGAAGTGACGCGCCTGATGGGCGAAAAGGAAAAAGCGCGCCAGGCGATGAAGAAGGCCAGGGTGCCGATTCTGCCCGGATCGGACGGCGTGATCGGCTCCCAGGAAGAGGCGCTCAAGTGGGCCAGGGATGTGGGCTATCCCGTCATTCTCAAGGCAAAGGCCGGCGGCGGCGGACGCGGGATGCGCATCGTTCGCGCCGCCGATGAGTTGCCAAACCTCTACCACGCTGCCTCGACGGAGGCCGCGAATGCCTTTGGCAATGGCGAACTGTACATGGAGAAGTTCATTGAGGAGCCGCGCCACATCGAGTTCCAGATTCTGGCCGACGAGCACGGTAAGGTGGTTTCGCTCTTCGAGCGCGAGTGCTCCATCCAGCGCCGCCACCAGAAACTGATTGAAGAGGCGCCCTCGCTGCAGGTGACGCCGAAGATGCGCGAGGAGATTGGCAAGACGCTGTGCCGCTGCCTCTCCGACATCGGCTACCAAAACGCCGGCACAGTCGAATTCCTGATGGACACCGACGGCCAGCTCTACTTCATCGAGATGAATACGCGCATCCAGGTGGAGCACCCGATCACCGAAGCCATCACCGGCATCGACCTTGTGAAGGCGCAGCTCCGCATCGCTTCAGGCGAGCGGCTCGAATCGATTCTGCCGTCCAAGCTGGAGATTCGCGGCCATGCCATCGAGTGCCGCATCAACGCCGAGCATCCGCGGAAGTTTACGCCCTCCGCCGGAAAGATTACCGCTTTCAATGTACCGGGCGGCAACGGCGTGCGTGTGGATACAGCGCAGTATGCCGAGGGCGTCGTCCCGCCTTACTACGATTCACTCATTGCCAAGCTCGTCGTCCATGGCGTCAACCGCGCGGAAGCCATTGCCAAAATGGAGCGCGCGCTGCGGCAATTCATTGTGCAGGGAATCGACACATCGATCCCGCTGCACCAGGATATCTTTGCCAACGAGGACTTCCGCGCAGGCAACTTCGACACCAAGTTCATGGAGCGGTTCCTGGCGGCGAAAAGCAGCTAACCGACGCGCGGCCAGCGCAAGGCGCTCCGTCTGCTTCCCGCAGGTGGTTGAGGCAATGCCAGAGACGCAACTGATACCTGCTGCTATGGTGGGTCGTTAGCCCAAATTTGGGATTCCTTCGGGCTACTCGACCAACGAGTTGCCTTTACTATGGATGCTGCTCAATAGCGCGCAGAATAAAGGGACGGCAGTCTTCAACGTCCTGGCAGTCCGAACCCCTCTGTTGAATCTCATACGATCCTGTTTTCTGTTGGATCATATCGGTGCTATCAGGCGCGGATACAATCTTTCGCGCGCCATTAGTCGAATCGACAAGCAAGATGGCAGGAAGATCCAGTTTCGAACCGTCAGACAACTCAATGCGTTCTCTTCCAGCATCAAGAGCATCCGTATCAAGGGGACTCGCTCTTGCCCTGATTTCATAGCAGCCACGATAAGCTATGGCGGCTGCCCTGGTAAAGGCATCACGGCTAGTAATCCATTCTCGCGCTAGGCACCTGGGCCCTGCCGGATATAGCTTTTGCCAGGGTCGATTCAGCGAATTGAATGGCTGGCTTTCGAACTGGGGCTGGCTGGCTGTAACTCTGCAGCAAGAGAGACCGAAAGCCGGATGTCACCTTACCAGCAATAAGTGGCGACAACGTCAGGAGCGCTGGGAATCTGATTCTTGACGCTGGTATGCAGGACAACCTCGATGCTCTTGCTTTCCCAGCCCTTGGGAAGGGACTTGGCCAGCTTCGCGATGGATCGAGGGTCAGTGATGTAGTCCGCGGCGGCGCGAGTTCCCGCATAACCGACTCCCCCGACTGCGACGACTACCTTCCCATTCCACGAATTCAGAACCCTGGCTACAATCGCGTAAGTCTCTGAGCGATCGGGGTTGGCGGCCCAGCTTCTTTGCGGGTCAGAGCGGTCAACAATGGCGCTATGCCCTTTGAATCCAAACCTGAGATTCTCTGTAACACCAAGCGTCCAAACGTTGTTGTGCGCGCCGATCAGGATCGTGGGACTTTGGCGAAGGTCTCCAAAAGCAATATCGTTCACAAAGCGGATATCAAGCTTCCTGCTTCGCCGCGCCATCATGTATTCGATATCCGATAGCGCCATAAGATCGCCGATCGTAAGGTAGGTGTTCTCGGCAAGATGTATGTCTTTGCCATCGATCGTGGCCCCCGGAGGTATCGGGACGTAAGGATGCAGCCCTGCCTCCTCATAGCGGCTTCCAGGGTGGCTCTTGAAATACTCATCTTCATACGAGTGAGATAACTCATATGTTGGGTTGTTCCCCATGCCAATCAAAATCGTGTCGGAGTTGTTCAGGACAGGCGACCAGAATTGGTTAAAGGCGCGGTCTTCCCGGGTTACAAAATAGCGCAACGATACCAATGCCAGAATCGCCACTGAGGCAGCAATCGGTATCCACCACACGCGAAATCGGAATCTCGCGGGCGGCGCTTTTACATCGGGTTCTGCGACTTCGCGTGGCGCCGGCTCGCTTATCGGCTCATCTTGCAGGGGAATCGGTTCGGGGACAAGCTGCGTCGTTGGCAGGGATGGAACATGCTCCTTGCGTGCCGGATCGAAGACCGCTCGAAACGACCCCGAGGGAATGCTAATCAGGACCCGTTCATCGCGGGCCATTTGATAGTAGACGGCGAGTCTCTTTCTGACCTCGGCAACTCGTAACCGCACGATCGGATCTTGATTCGTGTCGTAGTCAGGGCGTTTTTCAAAAATGCTCGTTCCGATGACCCGTTCCTTGAGCGTCTCGGCGCGGCCCGCGAGAGTCTCAGTCACGATGTATTGAAGCAACTTCTGAATCTGCAGGCTGGAGCGAAAAGGCGCACTCTTCAGGATCGCGGACAAGGTCTTCCGAACCTCGGAGGGAGTGACCGTCTCTGAACGCTCTTGCCTGTCGGGAATGTTGGCCTCTTCAACTGAGTTCTCCACCAATTCCCCCTGATTCTTTGCTTGCGGACGTAATGTACTGCCCATCGGAACGTAATGTACTCCATTTCCAAGCTGTTGACAAATATAAGTCAACCGGCAAATCCCGTTTGCACCGTACCCGAATCAACGTTGCCATTGCTTATGTCGTCGGCGTTTTCTTCTCCTTGGAAATCGGGCTGGCTAGTTCGGTGTCCGATGTGAAAAATGACCCAGACAGGCGGTCTCGTGGAGCCTCCAGGCCTCCCCTCAAAGGGACCTCGGCGGCAATAACAAATGAGTTCCTCAACCCCAATGCAGTGTCACGCAGGCATGTGCAACCCCGTTTTGCGCGCCTTCTGTGCACCGTTAATGAGAGTCCTGCGAGCCGAAGCGATTCAGCTTCCCAATCTATGCGCGTCGGCCCAGTCGCATTTCAACCGAAAGAGGCTGCTCTATGCAGCCCAGGAGGTAACCCATGTTGAACTACCTTGGCAGTGACGTATCAGGGAATCGGCGCACGGCGCCCTTTCTTCGTTCCAGCCTCCACTTCAGAAAGACGTCGCAAAGTGGTGCGGCGATGGATCTGAAACCCCTCGATCATCGAGGCCGTTTCCGTACCGTGATCGCCCGCTGTATCTTTGCGCTTATCCTCGTGGCCGCATCCGCGGTCAGCTTATATGCGCAGACCGCCGGTCAGATCTCCGGACGCGTCACCGATCCGGCGGGCGCTGTTGTGCCTGACGCCAACATCACACTCAAGAATGTTGGAACCGGGACGGAGCGCACCACCGTTACAACCAGATCGGGCGACTACACGTTCCCCGATGTTCCTGTTGGCATTTATAGCGTCTCGGCCGAGCATACAGGTTTCAAGATCGAGTCGGTTAATAACCTGGAAGTTCAGGTCCAACAATCGATGCGCGTGGATTTCAGCTTGCAGGTTGGAGCGGAAACCCAATCGGTATTCGTTGAGGCCACCGGCACACTCTTGCAGGCTGAAAACGCCACGCTCGGCACCGTGATTGAGAACAAGGAGGTGAACGAGCTGCCGCTGAACGGCAGAAACTACCTTGGACTGGTGGCTCTCTCGTCCAACGCCAACACGCTCTCGCCCTCATCGAGCCAAGCCAGCAACCGACTGGGCGGAGACCGTGCCAGCCAGGCGATCTCCGTCGGCGGCCAGCGCATCATGTTTGACTATTACACGCTGGACGGGGTGAACAATACCGATCCTGACTTTGTCACCTATGTCGGCCTGCCTTCGCTTGACGGCATCCAGGAGTTCAAAGTGCAGACCGGTGTTTATTCGGCTGAGTTCGGTCACGAGGCAACACAGGTCAACGTGGTCAGCAAAGCCGGCACCAACACCTATCACGGCTCCATGTACGATTTCGTGCGCAATAACACCGCCGACGCATTGCCCTATTTCTTTTCCACGTATACACCCGGCTCCGCCCCTAAAGTAAATCCCTATAAGTGGAACGATTATGGATTCGAGCTCGATGGAGCCATCAGAATTCCCAAACTTTACAACGGCAGAGACAAATTCTTCTTCATGGTTGACGACGAATGGAGGAAGATCCGTCAATCGGGCCATAGCTTTGTCACTGTGCCCTCTGCGGAGATAGCGGGCGGCAATTTCAATGGCTTCACCACCGCTGGCGGTACACCGGTCACAATCTATGACCCGGCCACCGGAGACGCCAACGGCCTGGGAAAAACGCCCTTTCCAAACAACACCATTCCTGCAGGCAGAATCGCCCCACAGTCCACGGCGCTGCTGAAGTACTTAGGGACAAGCGAGACGCCATTTTACAGCAATGGGTCGGTAGCCACCAATTACGAGTACACCACCACAGGACCACAAGATCGCCAGGGCTTGGCCGTCCGTGGAGATTACATCCAATCGCAAAAGATTCAGTATGCCTTCCGCTACAGCTCGGGGAAGGAAGACATTCTATCCACGGGCCTGCTGGGAGCGGGAAGCAAGATCTTTACCCAGTACTACCAGTACATGGGCTCCAACACATGGACCTTTACGCCCCACATTGTCAACGAAGCGCGGTTTGGCTATAGCCACTTCTTCAACTCCCTCGGATTGTTGTCGGCATACACAACCGACGTGGTGAGCTCTTTGAATATCCCGGGCCTCAGCGGCGGCGCAGCCTCAACCTGGGGCATCCCAGCCGTGGCCTTGGAAAGTGGACCTGCGGGCACAACCCCGTCCATCTGGGCGGGGGGTTCCAGCACCGGGTTTGGAGATACCGGCGGGGATGGCCCCTATGTTGTGACCGATCCCACGACTTCGTTTGTCGATAACGTTTCGTGGGTCAGGGGAAAGCATTCGCTGCGCTTCGGTTTTGAATGGAACGGTCAGACCTTTAACCAGTTAGGCAATCAGTTCTCGCGCGGACAGTTCTTCTCCCAGCCCATTTCTACCGCCCTGGATACGAAGGATCCTAACACTGGAAAGGTCACGCTATCCGGGGGCGACGCGCTCGCGGACTTTCTGCTCGGCGATCTTTACCAGGCGACGGTCGCGGTGGCCGTGGCGAATGCCAATTTCACGCGCAACGTGTGGTCCTTTTATGGAGACGACACCTATAAGATCCTCCCCAACCTGACGATATCGGCTGGCCTCAGGTACGAATTGACCCCTCCGTGGAAGGATACATTCGGCAATGAGTTCACCGTGAATATTCAGCAAATGCCGAAAGAGAACGACATTAGCACCACTTACCCGCAGAGCCAATGGCCTTACTATGTGCGCCAAGGCAGTTGTGCGGCTGCCGATGTGTATCAAGGCCTTTCTATCAACTGGACAACCACCCTGGGCCCGTCTCCGGCTTGCAGCAACGGAACCTTGCCCAATAGTCAACTCCTCGATACCCAGACCCTCAACTTTGCGCCGCGCTTTGGTATCTCCTATTCGCCGAAACCGACGACGGTAATTCGCACCGGCTACGGCATCTTCTATAACCAGGACATTGGCAACGCCTACTTCGACATGGCGCGCAACATCGCCGGGCGCAGGACGGTCACGAATGTGGACTCGACCGCGCCTTACGGTAACTCCAATCTGACCTGGGCCAACGCCGCGCCGGGCGCCAGCGGCGGTGCAATCGTCAAGCTTGGTCCCTCCCAGGCGTACGTCGACCAGCTCGACCACAAGACAACCTATACCGAGCAGTTTCTCCTCAACATTCAGCAGCAGGTTGGGCAGGACTGGTCGTTCGAGGCTGGATACCAGGGCGCGGTGCATCGTCATCTGTATGGCTTCAAGAATGTGAATGTGGCATCTCCATACGGATATCTCGGTAGCGCTGGATTACAGCCCAACGGTAACCCACTTTCAGTTGCCTCCCGCACGCCCTTTGCAAACATGGGGGGGATCCAATTGGCCCACGATATTGGAGTGGGAAATTACAACGCGTTCAGCGTAAAAGCTACCCGGCGCTTCAGCCACGGCCTCAACGTGATCGCCTCCTACACCTGGGGCAAGTCCCTCGACGACACGAGCGGTATTCGTAGCCAGGGCAACGATAACCTCTTCCCGCAGGACAACCGCTGTATCCCATGCGAATACGGCCGGTCCGCGTTCGATGTTCACAATCGGATCGTTGGCTCGGTCCTTTACCAACTTCCCATCGGACCCGGGAAATTGTTGCCGGCTACTGGAATCCTGTATGCGGTGGCTGGCGGCTGGCAAGTGGGAGGCATCTTTACCCACCAAACCGGTGTCGTAGGAACTCCCACGCTGGGTATCGACAATTCCGGCATCGCGGCTTCAGGCGGAAATTTCGATCGGCCCAGCCCAACCGGGACCAGCCCCTACCTCAGCGGCAGCGCGAGAACGCTGAAAGACTGGGTCAATAAGGCTGCCTACACTGAAGCGGCTCCTGGATTCTTCGGCACCTTGCAGCGCGGCAGCTTCACGTCCCCGGGGTTCACCGATTTGGACGCCTCGCTCCACAAGGACTTCAATATGCCCTACAACGAGAAGCATCAGTTGTCGATTCGCTTCGAGGCATTCAACGCCCTCAATCACCCCAACTGGAACGAGCCGACTTTGACTTACACCTCGTCCACCTTCGGCCGCATCACAGGCACCGGATCCATGCGCCAATTGCAGCTAGCGGCAAAGTACCAGTTCTAAATCGCAGCAGTCATGAAGTTATTAATTGATGTACGGAACCCTGTTCCTCAGTGCCGGGATCGCTTGTCGGCCCGAATGGCCTTGAGTCATTCAGCTGACTTCGATCCCCGGCACACACCAATAGCAAACGCTGCGCTCCGCGAGGCCTCTGGAGGATTTGACGAATTTGACGTAGCGTAAAGAGGAGTGATTATCGTCGCACTCACGGCCACCATATGGCGAACAATCTGGATGGACAGCCTGGCCCAACAATAGAGACGGCATGTCTGGTTTCATGGCTCGAACGCAAGCATGAAGTGAGAGCGCGGTGAGGGCTCTTCACTTACCTGATCATTCCACGGAGTGTAGGCGAGGTGCGGATCTTGGCTGGGAAACTTCTCTTGATACTTGCGGTTGTTGCAGCAGCCGCTCTGCCCATGACCGCCCAATCCGTGTTCCCGATGCGACCGGAAGACCCGCACGCCGTGTACATGGAGCGCGGGAGCTTTGGTGCAGTCGCGGATGGCAAGGCTGACGATACGGCGGCAATCCAGGCGGCGATCGATCGCGTGCAGGAGACAACCGAGCAAGGCATCGTCTTTGTTGCCGAGGGAAGATACAGAATCAGCCGGACAATTCACCTTTGGGCGGGGATACGGCTAATCGGATACGGCGCCCATCGCCCCGTGTTTGTCCTGGGAGCAAACACCCCTGGGTTCCAGGAGGGCCACGAGTTTCTCGGCACAGGCCACTACATGTTGCAGTTTGCCTCGCGGCGTCCGGCGGCGGGAGAACCCGTGGTGGATGCCAATGAGTTTACGTTCTATAGCGGAATCGGCAATCTGGATTTTGCGATAGAAGCCGGCAACCCGGCCGCGATTGCGGTGCGGTTTCACGTGGCGCAGCACTCGTTTCTTCAGCACATGCGGTTCCAGGTGGGCGATGGGCGAGCGGCGCTGGAGGACGTGGGCAATGCCGCGAGCGATATTCAAGTCGAGGGAGGCGAATATGGCATTCTCTCCGTGCGGACCGCGCCTGCGTGGCAATTCCTGCTGACGGATTCCAGCTTCGCGGGCCAGAGACGGGCCGCGATCCATACCCAGGAAGTTGGCATGACCCTGGTACGCGTTCGAATTGCGCGAGCACCGATAGCGATTGAAGTTGCCCACGGAATGACGGAGCAACTATATGGCCGCGACCTTGTGCTTGAAGATATTACCCGTTCAGCGGTTGTCCTTGGCGATGCGCGGAAGGCGCATCACCAGGTCACGCTGGACGAAATCGTGTGCAGCAACGTACCTCAACTCGTGCAAGCCGAAACTGGCTCAACTGGCAGGTTCGATGTCAAGGGCAGTTCGCATCCGTTTGTCGAGGAACACCTCGCCATCGGACTGGAGATTGGGTCCGATGGGCGCGAGCGGGGCGTGCAGCTTCGTCATCGAGAGCGGGCCGGGCCGGGCAGTGTCCCGGTCTCCGATATTCCGCCTCTTCCGCCGATGCGCGAGTGGGTGAACGTACGGACGCTCGGCGTCAAAGGAGACGGGACCGATGACACAGCGTCGCTCCAGGCTGCGATTGATGGACATCGGGTGCTCTATCTCCCCAGCGGCGTCTATCGCGTGACGGACACGCTTCACCTGCGGGCGGATAGCGTGTTGATTGGCCTCAACCCGGCGACCACACTGATTGCGGTGACCGATGAGGCGGCAAAGTTCGCGGGGAAAGGCGAGGCTGTGCCGGTGCTGGAGAGCGCGAAGGGCGGAGCGGGAATCCTTTCCGGCATTGCGATCGCCACCGGGATGATGGAACAGCGCGCGGCGGGGCTGGTGTGGCGCGGGGGGCCTCGGTCAATGGTCGAGGATGTGAACTTCAGGTTTGGGTTGGGTCGCGCAAGCGCCGTGCTGGCCTCGAATCTTCCCAAGACCGCGCAGGTGCGCCAGAGTCCCGCGGCATATGCGGCGAGTATGGGAGCGCAATATCCGAGTCTGTGGGTCAAGGAGGATGGCGGCGGAATATTCCGTGGGATATGGACAGCGAACACGCTGGCCAGGGCCGGGCTGGTTGTGGAGAACACAACCACGCCCGGCGTGGTCTACCAAATGTCCTGCGAACACCACATGCTCCACGAGACGCAGTTTCATCATGCGTCGAACTGGACCGTATATGCGCTGCAAACGGAGGAAGAGAACCCGGCCGGAGCAGACGCCTTCTCGGTTGACCTGAATGATGCGCATCGCATGCTGTTCGCGAACCTGTTCATGTATCGCGTCTCGCGCAATGTGCTGCCCAAG
>Ga0182013_10008491_pt1 | contig 11053 bp, 13 predicted proteins | sample 612S2MmetaG_FD_120487 | JGI IMG/M metagenome (GOLD analysis project Ga0182013, IMG submission 120487) | Permafrost microbial communities from Stordalen Mire, Sweden - 612S2M metaG | ecosystem: Environmental > Terrestrial > Soil > Wetlands > Permafrost | place: Sweden: Stordalen | collected...
CATGACGCTTCAGAACTCTATCAAGCTTGCTTGATCGTTTCACAACGCAAAGAACTCGTTTGTTTCGCTTGCAGAAGCGAGACTTTTCAGCTGATGCGGGCGGATCGTCGTCAACCCGGAAGTTATCTCAGATTTCGATCGGGCCCGCGAAGTCGGCATGGGAGGACAGGTTTTTTGTCTTGGGAGGTTTCGGGCGGCGTCCCTCCGGGACTTCGGGGGAATTGTGGGGTGCAAGGCAGGGGTCAGGGGTCAGAGATCAGTTTTCAGCTTACCGCAACGTTGAAATGAAGGGCGGAGGTTCTGCAAAGGTCTTTGAGAAGAGAACTGGGGGCGGGGTTGGTGGGGCCTCAGGGGCTAATCAGGCTGCGGAAAGAGGCCTATTTCCGGAGGAAAAGTGTGAAAAGCATACCTCAGGGCCTGAAGGCCGCATTCATTTCATGACCCATACACCGGGGATAAATCCCCGGCCTACCGCCCGAAGGTTTTCTTCAGCAGCCTGTAACGCCCCGTCGTTTTTGGGGGGTGGATGTACGGGCTGAAGCCCGTACCCTTCACTGGGATGAATCTTCGCTTGATTCAGGGGCCTGGAAGGCCCCTGCTCCCTCCGGTTGAGACAAAGAGGAGGGTTGGTTGTTGCCCCATCCATTTCACGAGGGTGTTGTGAAATGGATGGGCATCCTCAGGGTTATTGGACGGTGAGGGTGATGGAGCTGGAGGCGGTGGTTGCGCCGGAGGTACCGGTGACGGTGATGGTGTAGGCGCCGGCGGTGGTTCCGGGAGTGGTGGTTGGGGGGCAGGAGTGAGTCGAGCCGCTGCCGCAGGCAAGCATGCCGCAGGTGAGTGCCACAAGCAGGAACAAGGCGCCAAGCATCGTGTGCCAATTGCGCCGCTGGGGCGCTATGCCGAAGAGCAACAGGCAAGCCAGGACCGCTCCGCCTTGTGCGTACCAGGGGATGCCACGGGGCGTTTGATTGAAGGCGGTGCAGGTCGCGGTCTGGCTGGCGGTGGTGGAGATGGTGAGGGTGGCCGTGCCATTGCTGGTCGAGGTGAGGCTGACCGGGGTGGTGGCGCCGAAGCTCAGGGTTGGAGTGTTTACAGCGCCAGAGGGGCTGGCGGTGACGGCAGCGGTGAGCGCGACGCTTCCGGTGAATCCACCGGTGGGGGTGACGGTGATGATGGATGTGTTGCCGGTGGTTACGCCAGCGGTCGGGCTAACGGCAGTGCCGACGATGATGAATGTCGGGCCTTGCGTGACGGTGACGGTGCCCGTCCCGGTTTTGGGATTGTAGTTGCTGTCGCTCGAGTAGGTTGCCGTGAGCGTGTCCGTACCGGCGGCGAGCGATCCGGCGGGGACATTGATGGTTGCGCTGCCTGCGACGAGGGAGGCTGAGGCAGAAGAGTATGTGCCGCTGGTCAAGAATACCGAACCCGTTGGAATGGGATTGGCGGCGCCACCGCTGACGGCGACGGTAACAGAAAGGGACTGCGCGGTGGTGATGCCTGCGAGGCTTGGTGTGACGGTCACAGTGGGTGTGAGCTTGGTGGAGCTAAGGTAGTTATTCAGGAATAGCTGCACGTCGAGGGAGCCGAGTCCGGTTGCTTCGTCGAATCCAGTGCCGAGCAGAAAGCCGGCCTGCGCGGCGTTTCCGGTTGCGCCGGGAATGCTGTTATTGCAGGTGCTGGGCGTGTTGACACTGCAACCAAGGACGCCGCTGGAGGCGACGGTTGCGTCGTGGAAGGCCGAGGGCACGGAGGCGGCGAGCGGATAGATTTGCGGATTGAGGTTGCCCTGCGCGGCACCGATTTTTTGATCGAGCAGCGCGGCGACACCGGCCATACCGGGCGCGGCGGCCGAGGTTCCCGAAAAGGCGATGAAGCTGAAGCTGCCACTGGTTACGACACAACTGCCGCCGGCTGCGGCCATGCAGGCGAAATAGCCGTCGTGCGAGGAGGCCGAGAAGGAGACGTCGGGTGTGTAGCGGCCGGTTCTAGCTGAAGGCACACCGGCGCCCGTCTGCCACGTGGGTGTGGAGATGATGGTACTGACTCCTCCGCCGGTGGCGGCCACGAAAGAGGCGGTTGACTCATTCCACGCGCCCTCGGGGATATAACTGAGCGCCGAGAGGTAGCTGGCGCTGTTGGTGGAAGACCAGTAAGTGGAGGGGCTGGCGACATCGGCAAACTGGGTACCGCCGACGCAGGTGGCATAGCTTGAGGAGCAGATGTAGTTGGGGCTGTTGGCCGTGGGCGAGGCGGGCGGCGCTACAAAGGCGGTATCGCAGCCGGAGGCGCCGGAATCGCCGGAGGAGACGAAGACCGAGATGCCCTCTGCGGCGGCCGTTTGGAAGAGCTGGTCCCAGAAAGCAACTCCACCGGAGCCGGCGGCGGATTCGCATGCGCCAAAGCTGATGGTCATGACCTGCGCGGGAACGGGCGAGGTGTTGACCAGGTATTGTGCATCGGCGCCAATGCCATCGTTGGAACCGGACTGAGAGGAAACGACAAGCAGGAGATTGGCGCCGGGCGCCACACTGCCTGAACGAAGTACGTCGAGGGTAGCCTCGGACTGGGCTCCGATGTCAACGGTGCTCGCTGGAGGAGCAAGAAAAGCAGAGCCGGGGTCGATGCCGCCATAGGCAGTGGGGATAACCTCGGTGGGGTTAGGGAAGGAAGCTCCGGTTTTGCTTCTGAAGTTGTCGAAGTCGGCGAAATCTGTGCGCGACCAACCGACAATGCCAATGGTCATGCCAGCGCCGGTGACGCTGGAAGGTACATCGTAAATGACGTTGAAATCGGCTGGGGCGATGTAGTGGTTTCCGGTGGAACCGGTGAGTTGAGGCGCGGCCGATTGGACAGCGCTGATGCGGTTAGCGGGTTGCTCGTCGATGGTATAGAGACCGCGAATGGCCGTGATGACGGGGAGGATGGCCGCGGGAATCGTGGGGTCGGAGTTGACGGAGAGGCGCTGCTGGCCGCGGACGTTGTAGTAATGCATCTCGGTCTGGAATGCACGGTTGACGTTGGCTGCCGAGCCTCCGAAACCAATGAAGATGCGGCTGGGCGAGACCCAATTGACATGCAGGCCCTGGGATTGGAGCCAGCCTGAGATGGTGGCGATGTCCTCGTCGGAGAGGCCAAAGCGTTGGCCTACCTCGGCGGGAGTGAGCCAGTGATGGTAGTCGGGCGAGGCGGGGTTTTGCTGGCCGGCGAGGAATTGCTCGAAGGCCTGTTGCTGCTGAGCAGAGCGTGCGAGAACCAAGGTGAATTGATTGAGTGGGAGGTCCGCGGGAACCACGCCGATGTTATTGGCGGTAGTGGCCCAAAGGGGATGGTGATTAGGCAGCGCCTGCAACTGGGAGGTGTCGACGGGCTGCGTGATGCGATTCGTCGATTGGAGTTGGGACGGAGGGCTGGCGAAGGCAGCGGCCGCCAGCAGAACAGATGCAAAGGGAAGCCCTATTTTTCCGAGAACAGTGAAGGAACGATGGCATACGGAAAAAGAAGAAAAATTGCGCACAATCAAGCTCATAGATCGTCTTTCTACTTCATCACACGAATTGATGGGTATTTCAGGCCATTGTCTATTCTCTGAAGGACATAGATCAATAGCGCAAATGGTGCACAGGGCGAAGAGGCGGGCAAGAAATAACTTGCAAAACGCAAGGGGAATCGGAAAAAATCGCAGAACGGCGTTCCCCGAAAGCCGGGCAGACGATAGCAGTTTTGATGCGAGTGTTGGCCTTTGAAGATCGCGCAAGGCGGCATTTTCCTGGAAAAGACACCACTTGGCATCAGTCTTCGAGTAAAGAACAGAGTTGAAACCCCAGTAGCCCGAGACGGCGAACACCAAGAGGAGGCCGGGAATGAGCAGTGTGCGTGTGCTGGTTGGGACGCGGAAGGGCGCGTTCGTTTTGAGTTCAGATGGCAAGCGGAAAGACTGGAAGGTGAGCGGGCCGTTCTTTGCCGGATGGGAGATTTACCACATGAAGGGTTCGACGGTGGACCCGAACCGGCTGTATGCGTCGCAGTCGAGCAGTTGGTCAGGGCAGGTGGTGCAGCGCTCGGACGACGGCGGGGCGACGTGGAACCCGGTGAACAATAATTTTGCGTATGCGGGCGTGCCGGGAACGCACCAGTGGTACGACGGGACGCCGCATCCGTGGGAGTTCAAGCGGGTGTGGCACTTTGAGCCATCGCTGACGGATGCGGATACGGTGTTTGCCGGGGTGGAAGATGCGGCGCTGTTCAAGTCAACCGATGCAGGCGCGACATGGGAAGAGTTGAAGGGTTTGCGCGAACATGGGACGGGCCCGCAATGGCAGCCGGGCGCGGGAGGGATGTGCCTGCACACGGTGATCCTGGACCCGAGCAATGCGGAGCGGATGTATATAGCCATCTCTGCGGCGGGAGCGTTCAGAACCGATGACGGAGGCAAGTCGTGGAAGCCGATCAACAAGGGGCTCAAGTCGCAATATATTCCCGATCCCAATGCGGAGGTGGGCCACTGCGTGCACCATGTGGCGATGCACGGATCGCGGCCAAATGTGCTCTTCATGCAGAAGCACTGGGACGTGATGCGCAGCGACAACGCGGGTGATAGCTGGCATGAGGTGAGCGGGAATCTGCCGACGGATTTCGGATTTGTGATCGACGTGCATGCGCATGAGCCGGAGACGGTATTTGTGGTGCCGATCAAGAGCGACGCGGAACACTTTGTGCCGGAGGGCAAGCTGCGCGTGTTTCGCAGCAAGACCGGCGGCAATGAGTGGGAGGCGCTGGAGAAAGGGCTGCCGCAGAAGGACTGCTATGTGAACGTGCTGCGGGATGCGATGGCGGTGGACCGGCTGGACACGTGCGGCGTTTACTTTGGAACCAGCGGCGGGCAGGTGTACGCGTCGGCCGATGCGGGGGACAGTTGGACGCCGATTGTGAGGGATCTGCCGGGGGTGCTCTCAGTGGAAGTGCAGACGCTGGCATGACAGAAGGCGGAGAGGGCGTGGCGGGGATTCGCGTGGCGTTGCCGTATCATCTGCGGACGCTGGCGAAGATCGAGAGCGCGGAGGTAAGGCTGGAAGTTGCGGCGCCGGTGACGGCGAAGCGGGTTCTGGATGTGCTGGAGGCGCGCTATCCGATGCTGGCGGGAACGATTCGCGAACATGGCACGGGGCAACGACGGGCGTACATGCGCATTTTTGCGTGCGAGGAAGACTGGTCGCACGAGTCGATGGATGCGGAGTTGCCGGAGGCGGTGGCGGCTGGGCGCGAACCACTGCTGATTCTTGGGGCGATCGCGGGAGGGTAGGAGCAGGGAACAGGGATTAGGGATTAGGGAATAGGCCGGCCCGGTGGCGCGGGTATGCTATCAGTGGACTATGGGTGTCTGCTGAATGAACGTTTTTGATTTCTCGCTGGCGCTGTTTGCGACTTCGGTGCTGGCCGGGTTTCTGGGGGCGATGACGGGGCTGGGCGGGGGCGTGGTGATTGTGCCGGCGCTTTGCCTGCTGTTTAAAGTGGACCTTCACTATGCGCTGGGGGCATCGCTGGTTTCGGTGATTGCAACGTCGTCGGGTGCGGCGGCAGCTTACGTGCGCGAGGGATTCTCGAATATTCGCATCGGGATGTTTCTGGAAGTAGCAACGACGCTCGGCGCTCTGCTGGGCGCGTATCTCACGGCAAAAGTATCGGGCAACTGGATCGGCGTTATCTTCGGGCTGGTGCTGTTGTATTCGGCGTGGGTGTCGGTGCACAAGCTTGACGACCAGCCGCGGAGCAGCAAGCCGGATGCGCTGGCGCTGCGGCTGAATCTGCGCGGCAGCTATCCGGTGGATGGCGGAAGAGAAGAGTATGTTGCCGAACATGTGCCGGCGGCGTTCGGGATCATGTTTGGGGCGGGGACGCTGTCAGGGCTGCTGGGCATTGGATCGGGTGCGGTGAAGGTGCTGGCGATGGACGAGGCGATGAAGCTGCCGTTCAAAGTATCGACGACGACCAGCAACTTTATGATCGGCGTAACGGCGGCGGCGAGCGCGGGGATTTACCTGAGCCATGGATACATTCTTCCGTCGCTGGCGATGCCGGTGGTGCTGGGGGTTCTGGTGGGATCGCTGATCGGGTCGCGGACGCTGGCGCAGGCGCCGGAGAAGGCGATTCGGATGGCGTTTGTGGTGGTGATTGTGGCGCTGGGCGCGGAGATGATTTACAACGGCCTGACGGGGAGGCTCTGAGTGGCAGAGGAAAGAGAACACGGCCTGGAGATGGCCATGGGGCGGATGCTGCAGATCGGCGTGACGGTGGCGGCGCTGGTGGTGCTGGCCGGGGGGATTTTGTATCTGCTGCAAGCGGGCGGAACGAAGCCGGACTATGGGCATTTCGAAGGGGCGCCGGCGGCGGTTTCGACAGTGGGCGGGATTGTGGGCGGCGCGCTGCACAAGGATGCGCGGAGCGTGATTGGGTTGGGGATACTGCTGCTGATCGCGACGCCGATCTGCCGTGTGATCTTCGGGGTGGTTGGGTTTGCCGTGCTGCGGGACAAGTTTTATACGGCGGTGAGTGTGGTGGTGCTGGCGATTTTGTTGTATAGCTTTGTGATACGGCGGTGATGTGAGTGGAGGGTCTCTGAAACTGGAAATGAGACATGGAGCAAGTATGCGACGACTTCCGGGTTTGGGAAGCACGATCCTGACCTGGATTAATTATGTACATAATCGTGTACAATTGTGTTGAAAGGGTGCTATGGCAGAACATGTGAAGTCAATCACCGATGTCCGGAAGAGCCTTCCAAAATTCTCGCGAAGCGCAACAGAACGCATGGAGCGCTACATCATCACTCAGCATGGTGAGCCACAGTCGGTCCTTCTCGGTTACAAGGAGTACAAAGGGCTGTTGGCGGCGGCGGAACTGCTCCGGGAACCGAATACCCTCAAGAAACTTCATAAGGGCATTGAGGAGATTCGTGAAGGCAGGGGTCTGACATTCGACGAGATGGAAGCAGCAATTGAAAAAGCTGAATCCAGGAAAGCAGCTTCGGAACTCGCCGGCAAATTTGTGACGACGGCGATCAGCAGGAGGGGAAGGAATGTGAAGGCCAGTAACCCCAATGCGCTCTTGAGGCGAAAAGCGCCGATGGCAATTAGAGAAGCTGTTTTGCAGAAAGCCAAGGGCTAGGCGCTTCATGCGCAAGGTCATCTATAGTCCGCAAACCGCGAACGATCTCTTTCTGCTCAGATCGACGAAGGATGAACGACAGAGCATTAAAGAACAGGCGCGTCTGCTTGCGGCTAATCCTCATCTGGGGTTTCAAATTCTTTTTGAGGACCCATTTCTCGACGATGACAGGAAGCTGTACCGTTACGACGTCGGCCGATTCAAGCTCAACTACACCTTCGATCAACAACAACTTGAGATCGTATCGGTAATCCAATGAAGCTCCCCGATATCCTGAATTTCGCTGGGATTATTGTCACTGGAATCGGAAGCACTCTCGCCACGATCGGTGTCTTCAACCAAATGAACGGATACTTTTCGTTTGCGCCGAGGCAACTGTTTCTGGAGTTGAGGAGCATCGTTGGCATCCTTCTTACGAAAGGGAAAAAGGCGGCAATAGAACGAGTCGGGATTGCGGCGGATCTTGCGGAAGGAGAAAAGGAAGATCGCACGACGTCGTTGATAGGCTTCTACTTTGTCTTATTCGGCTTTTTCCTTCAGATATTAGGCTTGGCAAGCTTAGCTGCAGCCTTGTTCGCGTCGATCGCGGGCGCAGGGAAATGAGCAGAGCGAGACAGCGAAGGCAACGCGATACCTGACCTATGCGGGCCGCAAAGACAAAGACGCCTCTAGATCTGGGCAGCTTGGCATAACGGCGCAGCTCTCCTGATCGACTTGGGGTGCAGACTTGGCCGGACGCTATTCCCAGGTGCTGTTGTGCAGGGCGGTGTGGCGGCCTTCGAAGGTGTCGAGTCGATCGCGATTGTAGGCGCGCCATTCGCCGATGCCGGAGAAAGAACTTTGGCGCAACGTATCGCGGTCGTACTGGTCCTGGTCGAAGTTGGAGTAGAAGTAATTGAGAAACGGAGGAGTTTTTCTTCTTCTCCGGATGTCAATGATCGCGGCCAGGGTGAGGATAGCGACGAGAACCAGGGCAACGATGGCAACAAAGTACTGGAGGTTCGACAGATGGGGGGGCATTGCGATCTCCTGAACTTGAAATTTGCGACGGCGCAAAAAAAGGCCGACTGCAAAAATGAAGCACTTGCAGTATGGACTGGATTTCGGTGGAAAAGTCGCCGCGGCCCGAAGAGTTGATGAAAAAGGTATCAAGACGTTCATGAGTACTGTAGCGGGAATGGACAGTGTCGGTGTTGCCAAACGCTTCACGGGCAAAGCGGTTAGGCAGCGCGGAAGCGAATGGGAGGGGCGCTGCAGCGGGCAAGTTCTTCCAATTTGGTTGTGAAGAAATGACTACGGCGCCGGAAGAGCTCTATTGCTCGTCTTTGCCGGGGCGAAGCATGAGGTCTTTGATGGCTTCGCGGGGATCTTTGCCTTCGTCGAGGATGAGCTCCATCTGTTCTGTGATGGGCATTTCAATATTGTGCTGGCGGGCGAGGCCGAGGGCGGCGCGCGTGGTGAGGACGCCTTCAGCGACTTTGCCGCCGAGCGAAGAGAGAATCTCAGGGAGCTTGCGGCCCTGGCCGAGGGCTTGTCCGACGGTGCGGTTGCGGCTGAGCGAGCCGGTGCAAGTGAGCACCAGGTCGCCAGTGCCGGAGAGGCCGGCCAAAGTTTCGCGGCGGCCACCGCAAGCGACGGCGAGGCGGGTGATTTCGGCGATGCCGCGGGTCATGAGAGCGGCGGTGGAGTTGTGGCCGAGGCCGACTCCGGCAGCCACGCCGGCGGCGATGGCGATGACATTCTTGAGCGCGCCGCCGAGTTCGACGCCAATAACGTCGGTGGTGGTGTAAAGGCGCAGCGTCTCGGAGGAGAACTCATTCTGGACGCGGGTGGCAATGGCGGGGTCGTGGAAGGCGAGGGTGACGGCGGTGGGCTGGCCCTGGGCAACCTCGATGGCGAAGCTGGGCCCGGAGAAGGCGCCGATGGAGAAGGGTTCGCCGCTGAGGAATTCCGGCTCGGCAGGGATGCCGGAGGAACTGACTTCGGGTGCGCCGGTTTCGACAAAGACTTCAAGATGCGTGTCGGGGTTGGCGCGGGCGGCGTCGGAGGCTGCGTTCGTAGTTTCGCCGAGTGTGGCGGCGATGACCTGGGTCATGCGCAGGAAGGTGTGATCCTCAATGCCCTTGGTGGCGGATACGACGATCTGACCATCGTGCATGTGGGGACGGAGGCGGGCGAGAGTGGGACGGAGAAACTCGGAGGGGATGACGGTGACGACGATTTCAGCATCGCGGACGGCGGCTTCTTCGGCGGTGACTGCGATGCCGGCAGGGAGGGGAAAGCCGGGGAGGAAGAGCGTGTTTTCGCGTGCGCCGGAGATCTGGCGCGCTTCTTCAACGCTGTGCGACCAGAGGGTGATGGTGTGGTCTCCGCGGCGGCTGAGGGAGAGCGCGATGGCTGTTCCCCAGGCGCCGGCGCCTAGTACGACAATTCGACTCATTTGGTTTTCCTGGCTCCGAAGCGGGATTCGGTACCGGCGAGGAGACGCCGGATGTTCTGGTGATGTTTGACGATGATGAGGAAGGCGACGGCGCACTGGACGGCGATGAAGAAGGCAGTTGGATGCGGGCCGGAGGATTGCGTCCGGTTGAATAACCAGGCAAAGAGGGGGAAAGAGGCGGCGCCGAGGATGGAAGCGAGAGAGACGTAGCGGCTGAGGAACAAAACGATGGCGAAGACGGAGATGGCGGCCAAGGCGGCCCAGGGCGCGGCGACAAGAAAGACGCCAAAGCCGGTGGCTACGCCCTTGCCTCCTTTGAAGCGGAGCCAGATGGGGAACATGTGGCCAAGGACTGCGCAAAGGGCAGCGAGGGCCTGGGCAGAGCGCAAAGGGGTTGCGGGAAGAAGAAGTGCGCCGAGAAATCCGCCAAGCCAGACTGCGGAGCAGCCTTTGAGCATGTCGAGCAGGAAGGTGGCTGCGCCCAGGCCCTTGCCGCCGGAGCGGAGGACGTTGGTAGCGCCGATGTTGCCGCTGCCGACGGAGCGTATGTCCTGATGGCGGAAGAGGCGCACCAGAACATACCCGACAGGGATGGACCCAAGCAGGTAGGCGGCTATCGCGATTAGGACGATTCCCAGGAGCATGACGAATGAGAGTTTAGCAGGTGGGGGGAGGGGAGGGAGAGCGGAGTTCGCGGAGTTCGCGGCGCTGCGCGCCGGATAGCGGAGTTAGTGGGGGGCGACTGACGACTGTGAAGTGTGAATTGACCACTGCTTTTAGAGCTGGGTGAGGGCGAGGCGGGCGGAACGGACTTCCGCGGCCAGGACCTTGAGGACGAGGAGCATGAGTGATTGATCGGATTGCATGAGGGCGTTGAAGTCCTCGCGGGCAATGAAGCTGACTTCCGCTCCGCGGAGGGCAACGGCGGTGAGCGAGTAGGGCTGGTTGCCGATGAGGCCCGGGACTCCGAGGACGGAGCCGGGGGTGGTCTTGCAGGAGAAGCTATTTTCGCGAGAGCCGGGGTTCATGGAAAGCGTCGCTTCGCCCTTGTGGATGACGAACAGACCGGTCGGCAGATCTCCCTGGCAAAACAAAACGCGGTCTTCGGCGCAGAGAAAGGGAGTAGCGCGTTTATCGAGCGCCTTGATGAGTTCGGGATCGGCGAGAAATGCGGACGGATCGAGCTGCACGTGCGGTCTCCGGTCAGAAGGACAAGGGAACTAAAGGCCGGGGATTGTGATATCGGCCAGCTAGAGACATGGTTTCATCGACGGGACTCCGCTTAATGTGACGCACATCACCTATTTCGGGTCAACGAGCGTGGGCTTTGAAAACAGACAGCTTGCGGTGAGCGGGGGCATGGCGGGAGGGAGCTGGGCCTAGCGCTTTCCGGCTTGCTGGCGGTGCAGTTCGGCCTCGAAGGCCTGCTCGCGGTCGGCGATGTACGCC
>Ga0182013_10008493_pt1 | contig 11049 bp, 10 predicted proteins | sample 612S2MmetaG_FD_120487 | JGI IMG/M metagenome (GOLD analysis project Ga0182013, IMG submission 120487) | Permafrost microbial communities from Stordalen Mire, Sweden - 612S2M metaG | ecosystem: Environmental > Terrestrial > Soil > Wetlands > Permafrost | place: Sweden: Stordalen | collected...
CAAGGGACCTGTAGCAGCCAAATTGGCAATATTTGCACAATTGCCCTGCACAATTCCTACACAGCACAAATCTATGAGGTTATGCTCATTTGAATCAGTATTTTCCAAAATCATTTTCACTCGCTCAGAATGACAAATTATGGGACGAGGACCAAGACGCCCTGTTCTCCAGGGCGGGAGGATAAGAACCATGGCGCTACCGATGGCAATGACGAGGACGGCAAGGACAGACGAAGGGCTGAGCGAAGTGAGCACCGAGGAGATGTACCGCGAGATTCTTAGCCGGCTGGGTGAGGACCCCAACCGCCAGGGATTGCTGGCGACGCCGGGGCGGGTGGAGAAGTCGATGGCCTTCTTGACCAAGGGCTACGACGAGGATCCCTCGAAGATTCTGCGCGGGGCGCTCTTCGACGAAGACTACAACGAGATGGTGATCGTCAAGGATATTGAGATCTTCTCGCTCTGTGAGCATCACATGCTGCCCTTTTTCGGCAAGGTGCATGTCGCCTATATCCCAAAAGGTAAGGTAATTGGACTGAGCAAGATACCGCGATTAGTTGAAGTATTTTCTAGGCGTCTGCAGATTCAGGAGCGGCTGACGAGGCAGATTGCCGACGCAATCCAGGATGCGATAGCGCCGCAGGGTGTGGGAGTGGTGATCGAGGCGCGGCACCTCTGCATGATGATGCGCGGGATCGAGAAGCAGCACTCTTCGACGGTGACTTCGGCGATGCAGGGCTGCTTCCTCCAGAAGGAGACGCGTTTGGAGTTCCTCTCGCTGGTGCGGCAGCCGAGCAACGGCTGAGTGTGAGCGGCGTGGAGTTGGCGGCGAGCTGCGACCAGGGCCGGTCAGCTAAAGTGAAGAAGTGAACGGACTTCTCGTAATCGATAAACCGGCCGGAATGACCAGCCACGATGTGGTGGGCCGATTGCGCAAAATCACCGGCGAGCGCTCTATTGGACATTTGGGCACGCTGGACCCCATGGCCACCGGTGTTCTGCCCCTGCTGCTGGGCAAGTTCACGCGGCTGGCGCAGTACTTTTCTTCGGCTGAAAAGAGCTATACCGGGACGATTCGCTTCGGCTTTGCGACCGACACCTATGATGCCGAAGGCGAGGCTGTCGGGCCGGACTGCCTGCCGGTATTGACCCTGGAGCAGGTTCGCGCCGCGGCAGCCCGCTTTCATGGCGAGATGGAGCAGATGCCGCCGTCTTACTCCGCTAAGAAGATTGCCGGCAAGCCCGCCTACAAACTGGCCCGCGAAGGCAAGCCAGTTGAACTCAAGCCGGCAACAGTCCGTATTTCCTCCTTCGAGATCACCGCGTTGGACGGAGCAGAGGCAGCCTTCACAATGAGCATCAGCGCCGGGGGGTATGTGCGTTCGGTGGCGCATGAACTGGGCCAGGATCTGGGTTGCGGAGCCCACTTGAGCAGTCTGCGGCGCACTCAGGCCGGGGTCTTCACCCTGACCGGGGCGCACACTCTGGACGAGTTGGAGCCGTTGGCCGGGAACGTGGAAGCGCTGGAGGAGCTTTGCGTGCATCCTCGGAGCCTATTGCCGGAGATGCCTTCGGTGACTGGCGACGCAATAGCTCTGGGACGGCTGAGAAACGGAGCGCAGGCCAACCTGCCGGAGTTTTCCGGCGCGCCCCTGGTGAAGGTCTTTGCCGGGCAGCGGGAGCTGGTGGGAATTGCCAAGCGGGTGGCCGGGACGCTTTTTCAGCCAATGGTGGTTCTCAGTGGACAGTGATCAGTGAACAGTGGTCAGTCCGTTCTGCCCGGGTTCGACCTTCTCGGCCGCAGGGAGATTGCTGCCGGGGTTGAATTTGCTGACCACTGTTCACTGGCCTTTGCGCAGCAGCGGCTTCAGCACGGGTAGCAGCGTCCGCGCGATGATTTCGGAGCCTTTGGCGGTGGGGTGGATGCCGTCGGCCTGGATGGTATCAGGGACGTGGATCAGGTCTTTGTAAATCATGGGCACGAAGGCTACGTGGTGCTTGGCTGCCAGCCCGCGGAAGAGCTGGTCGAATTGCTGAATGTAGTCTGGCCCGTAGTTGGGCGGCAGGGTGATGCCGGCTAGCAGGATTTTAATGTGGGCGTTTTCGAGAGCGGTCAGCACTGCGTCGAGGTTGCGGCGCGTCTGCTCCAGCGGGAGGCCGCGAAGGCCGTCGTTGCCGCCGAATTCGACGATGACGACCGCCGGATGCAGCAGCAGGATGGAGCGCAGACCGGCGACGGCGTCTTTGGTGGTTGCGCCGCTGGTTCCTTGATTATTCACCTTATAGTGGTAGCCGTGGGCATCCAGGTCGCGTTGCAGGGCGTCGGGAAAGGATTGGCCGGTCTGAAGGCCGTGGCCGGCGGTGATGCTGTCGCCATAGCAGACCAGGATGGGACGAGCGGCGGCTTGCCGTTGAGCGGTCAGAGCCGGGCAGGCCATGAGAATCAGCCAGAGCGAAACGATTAACGAGCGGCGAACGTCCACAGGAGTAGTGTAGCGAAATACAGGGATCAGAGATCAGGGGCCAGGGATCAGGGAGCAGGAGGCGGTCAGAGTGATCGAGGTTCGGGACGCGAAGAAGTGGATTCAGAATGGCGCGCGGCGGGTGGAGATTCTGAAGGGAATCAGCCTGACCATTCCGGCCGGGCAGTTTGTGGCCATTCTGGGGGCCAGCGGGAGCGGAAAAAGCACGCTGTTGGGGCTGCTGGCGGGGCTCGACACGCCCAGCTCCGGCGAAGTCTGGCTGGATGGCGCGCCGATCCACAATCTGGCGGAGGCGGAACTGGCCGCGGTGCGCGGAGAGAAGATCGGGTTCGTCTTCCAGTCGTATCAATTGATTGAGACACTTACGGCTCTGGAGAATGTTCTGCTGCCCTATGAACTGAATATGGAGGGCAGCGGACTGGAGCGGGCGCGGCGGCTGCTGGGCGAGGTCGGGCTTGCGGAGCGGATGGACCATTATCCGGTGCAGCTCTCGGGCGGCGAACAGCAGCGGGTGGCGCTGGCGCGGGCCTTTGTGGTGGAGCCGCCGATTGTGATGGCCGATGAGCCGACCGGGAACCTGGACTCAGCGAACGGGAAGTTGGTTCTCGACCTGTTGCTGGAGCGCCAACAAAGGGCGGGCGCCACGCTGGTGCTGGTGACGCACGATCCCGAGGTGGCCAGCCGCGCCGACCGCAAGATCGTTCTGCGGGATGGGATGGTGGTGGAGGATAGCCTGCCCTACATGGCGCAGGCGGCGATTGTGGCGGTGGAGCAGGGACAGAATGGCTAAGCGCGCATTGAGTTGGAGGCGGGCCGGAGCCATTGGCTGGCGGGATTTGCGCTCCGCGCCGGGCAAGTTCGGCTTTGTGGTGGTGTCAGTCGCGGTTGGCGTGGCTGCGCTGGTGGGGGTGCGGGGTTTCAGCGACAGCTTTCGGCGGACGCTGTCGACCGAGGCGCGGTCGCTGATGGCCGGCGATCTGAGCGCGCGGTTTTATCATCTGCCAACCGCGGAGGAAGAGGGCAAGATTGCGGGGGTCGTTCGGCAGAACGGCGGAGGCATCCGGACCACCTGGGTGACGGAGACGGTTTCGATGGCCTCTGTCGCGCCGGACCCGGTTCCGCTGCTGGTTTCGCTGAAGGCCGTGGACCCGGCTGAGTATCCCTACTATGGCAAGGCGGAACTGGAACCGGAGATGAGCCTGGTAAAGGCTTTGGATGGCGATTCGGCGGTGGTGGCCGAGGAGTTTCTCATCCGGCTGAAGGCTGGTGTGGGCCAGACGCTGCGGCTGGGCGGCAGAGAGTTTCGGATTACCGCGGTGCTGAAGCAGGAGCCGGACCGGATGACGGCCGGTGCTGGCCTGGGGCCGCGGGTGATGATCTCGCAGGCGGCGCTGGCGCGGACCGGCCTGCTGGCGCCGGGCAGCCGGGCCAGCCAGCGGTTGCTGATGAAGCTGCCGCCGCAAATCGACCCCGTGACGCTCCGAAAGCAGGTCGAAACGGCTCTACCGGGTGCGCAGGTGATGGATTACCACGAAGGCAATCCGGGGTTGAACAAGGGGTTGGAGAATGCCACCGCAATTCTGAGCCTGATCTGCCTCGTGGCGATGGTGCTGGGGGCGATTGGCGTGGCCATGGCGATGCATGCGCACCTGGAGCAGCGCATGGATATGCTGGCTATTCTGAAGGCCTTAGGCGCGCGCTCGGGCGATTTGTTGCGGATCTTTCTGTTGCAGACGCTGGGGTTGGGGCTGGCCGGGGGCGTGCTGGGCGTGGCGGCGGGCGTGGGCGTGATGGCCGCGCTGCCGGCGGTCTTCGGCAAGCTGCTGCCGGTGAATGCAACTCTGAAGTTTCCCTGGCAATCGATCGCCGCCGGGCTGGGGACCGGATTGCTGACCACGCTGCTCTTTTGCCTTCCGCCGCTGCTGGACGTGCGGAATGTGCGACCGGCGCTGGTGCTGCGGCGGCTGGTGGAGCAGGGGCCGGAGGGCTTCAGCGGCTGGGTTGCCCGCTGGTGGGCGCGGCGGCTGCAACTGGGGCTGGCGGCTCTGGTGGTGCTGGCGCTGGGCGGAATTGCCTGGGCGCTCTCGGACTCCGCCAAGGTAGGGACGTGGTTTGCTGTTTTGTTCACGATTGCGCTGGTGGTGCTGTTGGCGCTGGCGGCAGGGTCGCTGTGGATGCTGCGCTGGCTGCTCAATCGCGTGCGGTTGCGGCTGCCTTCGTTCCTGCGTCACGGGCTGGCGAACCTCTACAGGCCGGGCAACCAGTCAGCGGCGGTGATGGCCGCTCTGGGCACGGGGGTGATGCTGATTCTGGCGGTCTATCTGATGCAGGCGGCGCTGCTAAGGGATTTGCACGAGACGGCCTCGCCCAAGCTGCCCAATGTCTTTCTGATTGATGTGACTACCGATGAGGTCGCGGGGGTGAAGGAGTTCTTCGCGCACCAGCCGGGGGCGAACCAGGCTGCTGGCCAATCCCTGGACCTGATGCCGGTCGTGACGGGGCGATTTGTTTCGCTGAACGGCAAGCCATTGGAAGAACTGAAAGAGGAGCATTTTCCGCGCTGGATGCTGGTGAACGCGCGATTGACCTGGGCCGATGCGGCTCCGGCGGGAGACAAGATCACCCAGGGCAAGTGGTGGACGAATCCGGGGGCCGGGGAACTGGCTGTGAACGAAGGCGTGGCCGAGCGGCTGCATCTGGGCGTGGGCTCGGCGGTGGAGTTGGAGGTTGGCGGAAGGGTGCGGGCGCTCAAGGTGGCGGCGATCTATCGCGCCGATGGGCAGCACCTGGGAGCGCAGGTCTCGTTCGTGCTGCCGTCGGGCCAGCTCAAGGATGAAGCGGCCACCTGGTATGGAGGAGCGCATGTCGATCCCAAGCAGGTGGCGAATATGGAGCGGGGGCTGTTTGCGGCTTATCCGACCGTGAGTGTGATCAACCTGGCCGATGTGCTGGAACGGATCGAGAGCGTGGTTGACCAAATCACGTTTGTGGTGCGATTCCTGGCGGGGTTTTCAATCTTCGCCGGGCTGACGATTCTGGCTTCGAGCATTGCCGGCACACGCTTCAGGCGGATGCGCGAAGCGGTGGTGCTGAAGACGCTGGGAGCAACGCGGATGCGGGTGGTACGCACCTTCAGCGTGGAGTTCAGCGTGCTGGGATTGCTGGCCGGGTCAGTGGGCGTGGTCTTTGCGAATCTGCTGACCCGGGTGCTGCTGCACAAGCTGGAAGTGGGCTTCCATATCGAGTGGCGGGCGACGCTGATTGCGCTCGTGGGAACGGCGCTGCTGGCCACGGCCACCGGCTGGATCGCCAGCTATCGCATCCTCGGCCTGCGCCCGCTGGAAGTGCTGCGCGAAGAGTAGAAACAATGAATGGTGGTCTTATTCCAGGTCTCAAGAGCGAGACCCGGGGCACCCAAGGCTTTTGCTCGAAAAGCAATATCAACGATGGGGCGCCGGGCCTATAATTAGGCGCGTACGGGATTGATCTGGGCGCGGGAAGCATCCAATCCTACGCCAAGACGGGAAAGATACAGGAGGAGCAAAAAACATGTCTGAAAGCCAGGCAAAGACCCCAGGACCACCCATAGTCGACGATCAGAACGCCATGTCAGGCGATGCAAAGTGCCCATTCTCAGGCGGCGCTAGCAAACACAGACCGGCTGGAAGCCCAACGAACGCGGACTGGTGGCCCAATCAACTGAATCTGAAGATCTTGCACCAGCACTCCTCCTTGGCCAATCCCATGGGCGAGGCGTTCAATTACGCTGAGGAGTTCAAGAGCCTTGACCTGGACGCGGTGATCAAGGACCTCCGTGCCTTGATGACGGACTCGCAGGACTGGTGGCCGGCGGACTACGGCCACTACGGGCCGTTTTTCATCCGCATGGCGTGGCACAGCGCGGGCACCTATCGTATCGCTGATGGCCGTGGCGGCGCGGGCTCCGGAGCGCAGAGGTTTGCTCCCCTGAACAGTTGGCCAGACAATGTGAGCCTGGACAAGGCGCGCCGGCTGATTTGGCCGATCAAGCAGAAGTGTGGCCGGAAGCTCTCCTGGGCCGACCTGATCGTTCTCGCCGGCAACGTGGCGCTGGAGTCGATGGGATTGAAGACCTTCGGTTTCGGCGGCGGGCGCGAGGACATCTGGGAACCGGACAACGCTTATTGGGGATCTGAGGGCAAGTGGCTGGGAGACGAACGCTACAAAGGCGACCGCCAGCTCGACAATCCTCTCGCCGCTGTTCAAATGGGCCTGATCTATGTGAATCCGGAAGGACCCAATGGCAAGCCGGATCCAATTGCCGCGGCAATCGATATTCGGGAGACCTTCCTTCGCATGGCGATGAATGACGAGGAGACGGTTGCCCTGATCGCCGGCGGACACACCTTCGGCAAGACTCATGGCGCTGCCGATCCGCTCAAGTATGTCGGGCCCGAGCCCGAGGGGGCGGATATCGAGGAGCAAGGCCTGGGCTGGAAGAACAGCTTTGGCAGCGGCAAAGGCGTGGATACGATCTCGAGCGGGTTGGAGGGCGCATGGACCACCAACCCGGTGAAGTGGGACAACGACTACCTCGAAATCCTCTTCAAGTATGAATGGGAGCTCACCAAGAGCCCCGCCGGCGCCCACCAATGGAAGCCTAAGGACGGAGCAGCGGCGGGTACCGTGCCGGATGCGCACGACCCCAGGAAGAGGCACGCCCCCACCATGCTCACGACGGACCTCTCCCTGAGAGTAGACCCGATCTATGAGAAAATTTCGAGGCGCTATCTCGAGAATCCGCAGGAGTTGGCAGCCGACTTTGCCAAGGCCTGGTTCAAGCTGACCCACCGCGACATGGGGCCAATTTCGCGGTATCTGGGCCCGCTCGTTCCCGCGGAGCCGCTGATTTGGCAAGACCCCATTCCCGCGTTAGATCATGGTTTGATCGGGGAGCAGGATATTGCGGCCCTGAAGACCAAGATCTTGGCATCCGGGCTATCCATCTCCCAACTAGTTACCACGGCTTGGGCGTCGGCTGCATCGTTCCGCGGCAGCGACAAGCGTGGCGGGGCGAACGGGGCCCGCATTCGCCTCGCGCCGCAAAAGGATTGGGAAGTCAACGAACCGGCCGAACTGGCGAAGGTTCTTCAAACGCTGGAGGCGATCCAGAAGGACTTCAACGCGTCACAGTCAGGTGGCAAAAAAGTCTCGCTCGCTGACCTGATCGTTCTTGCCGGCTGCGCAGCCGTCGAGGAAGCTGCGAAGCAGGCCGGCCACGACGTGAAGGTTTCCTTCTCGCCAGGGCGCACGGATGCATCACAGGAGCAGACGGATGTGCACTCCTTCGCCGTGCTGGAGCCGAGCGCGGACGGCTTCCGCAACTACATCCGGAAGGGACTGGAGGGTTCGGCTGCCGAGTTGCTGGTGGAGAAGGCAAACCTGCTGACGCTGACCGCTCCCGAGATGACGGTGCTGATCGGCGGCCTGCGCGCGCTGAATGCAAACTTCGGGCAGTCCGATCATGGGGTTTTCACCAAGCGGCCAGGAGTTTTGACCAATGATTTCTTCGTGAATCTCCTCGACATGAAGACGAAGTGGCAGAAGTCCGCTACCTCTGAAGGCGTGCTGGAGGGGCGCGACCGGGCGACCGGCGAGCTGAAATGGACCGGCACCGTGGTCGATCTTGTCTTCGGATCGAACTCTCAGCTCCGAGCCCTCGCGGAATTCTATGCGTGCGCCGACTCGCAGCGGGCGTTCGTGCATGACTTTGTGGCGGCCTGGAGCAAGGTGATGAACCTCGATCGCTTCGACCTCCGATGACGGCAGATGGAATGAGGTTCGTGGTCTCCCACCCTTTCCGCGATGGAGCTCCGGAAAGGATGGGGCACCCGGCTTTTCACTGATCCCTGACAACTGATCCCTGATCCCTGTCTCAGAAGTCCTCAGTGGATTCGACGGCTGGCAGCACGTCGTCTTCGCGGGCCATCCATACATAGAGGGTGGGGAGCAGGAAGACGCCGATAACCAGGTTGGCCAGCAGGCCGCCGACGATGACGATGGCGAAGGGGCGCTGCGAGTCCGACCCAATCGCGTGAGAGAGCGCGGCGGGCAGCAGGCCCAGCGTGGCCACCAGCATGGTCATCATGATGGGCCGCAGGCGCAGCACAGCGCCCTCGATGGCCGCCTCGACTATATGCTCCCGTGTGGACTCTTCCATCCCCTTGCGGCGGGCGCGCAACTGGTTGATGAACTCGATCATGATGACGCCGGTCTGTACCGAAACGCCGAAGAGCGCCAGGAAGCCGACGCCGATGAGACCGAGAAGTTGGTGTGCGTGATAAATAGGGCGAGCGGCCCGCCGATGGAGGCCATGACGACCGAGACCAGGATGAGCATGGCCCACTTGAAAGACCGGAACATCGTATAGAGGATGAGGAAGATGCACATGACGGTGATGGGAATGACAAGGTCCATGCGCTTGTCGGCGCGCTTCTGGCTCTCGTATTCTCCGGCCCACTCGGTGTGGTAGCCGGCGGGGAGCATCACATTTTTGTTCACCTTGCCGAGGGCCTCTTCGACGGTTGAGCCCAGGTCGCGTCCTCGGACGGAGTATTGAATGGCGATGTAACGCTGACCGCCCTCGCGGTAGATCTCCTCGGCGCCATCGTCGGCCGAGATGCGGGTCAATTGAGCCAGTGAGACGCGCTCACCAGAGGGCGCGAGAAGGCGGACATTTTCGATGGCTTCGCGGGTGTCGCGGTAGGGCTGCTGGTAGCGGAGGGTCACGTCGAAGCGCGCCTCGCCTTGCTGCACCTGGGTGAGGGCGTTGGCGCCGACCGCAGTCTGAATGGCGTCCTGAATGTCGGCGACATTGATGCCCCAGCGGGCTGCTGCGGCGCGATCCACGGTGTAGTTGAGATTCGGTTGGCCGATGATGCGGAAGATGCCCAGATCCTCGATTCCCCTGACGGTAGCCATCTGCGCCTGAATCTCCTCAGCTTTCTTTTCCAGGGTGCGCAGGCCATCGCCGTAGAGCTTGACAGCCAACTCGCCCTTGACGCCGGAGACAGCTTCTTCCATGTTGTCGGAGATGGGCTGAGAGTAGTTCCAGAGAACACCGGGGAACTGCGAGAGCTGCTTGTCCATGGCCGCAATCAGCTGTTCCTTGTCCTCGCGGTGCGGATGGTGGGATCGAGGATGGGGCCGATATCGCTGATGTGGCCGGTGAGCTGACGGTCCGGCCAGGCATTGAGCTTGATCTTCGCCTCCTGGCCGAGTTGCAGCCTTGGAATGTCGTTTTCGAAAACATCGCAGACGATCCAGACGGTGGAGAGGTCGGCGATGGTGAAGGCTGTTGCCGAGCCGGAGAGGCTGACGCCGGCTGCGCCGGCGGCGGCGACGTTCTGCGCCACGATGACGCCGGAAATCGGTGCATAGACATTGACGATGCTGCTGGGGTGATTCTTGTCCACGCCGAGGGTCTTCAGTTGCTCCTCGGCGGCGGAGAGGTCGGCTTTGGCGTCTTTTTCCGTGTCTTCGGCGGCCTCAAGCATGGCCTGGGAGATAGCGCCATGCTCAAAGAGGTTCTGCGCTCGGGTGTATGCCATGTTGGCCGCGTGCTCGTCGTTGGCGGCCTTTAGGTAGGTGTCGAAGGCGCTAGTGATGTCGGGGCTTTGGACTTTGAGGAGCAACTGGCCCTTCTTTACGTTGTCGTCGAGGCGGGCCTTGATGTCAACGACGCGGCCATTGGCGAGAGAAATGACGGGGACCTCGCGGGAGATGTCGGGAAAGACGCTGCCGGTAGCTGACAATTCGGATGCGGATTCGATCTGGCTCCCTGTGCTGAGAGAGAACTTTCCAACATCGTTGGGATCGAGGGTGATCAGGTTCATGTCGGCGACAGGGATCACGGTGGGATTTGCGGGCGGGGCGCCCTCGCCCTGGTCTTTGCCTTTGTAGCCGGGGAGAGCAACTAATGCTGTCAGGACAAAATAGACCGAGGCGGCAACAAATGAAGCGGAAATGAACTTCCGATCATGGAATCGCTGTGCTTTGAAAGGGCACGACTTCAGTCGTGCCGTGAGAGATGCAAAAAAGATGTTGGGCTTTAGCCCCTGAGAAAATCTCTTTGCAACAACGTGCATTCCCTCGGCGGCTAAAGCCGCGTCCGTTACAGGCGCTTCTTCGGCACGGTTAAAACCGTGCCCTTTCAAAGTGAGGGCCGACAAAAAAACAATGAGGCGTTTTCCCAAAATAGAAAAAATCATTGGATTACCTCGCGGCCCACAGCAAGATTCAATTGTCCGGCGGCGGTAAGATAGGAGCCGATCAGTTGCAGATAGGCCAATTGGACGGCCCGGTAGTCGCTCTGCGCGTTGAGGAAGTCCATCAGCGAAGCGCCTCCATGCTGGTAAGAGTAGGTGACCGTGTCGCGGACCCGCAGCGCCTGCGCTTTGTATTACGCCTTGTAGGGGCGGAGCAAGGCCAGGCTGCTCTCCACTTGAACGTAGGCGGAGTCCACATCGCTGAAGACCTGTGCGCGGGTGGCTTCGGTAAGTTGCTGATTGCGGCCGATGTCGATCTG
>Ga0182013_10008495_pt1 | contig 11047 bp, 8 predicted proteins | sample 612S2MmetaG_FD_120487 | JGI IMG/M metagenome (GOLD analysis project Ga0182013, IMG submission 120487) | Permafrost microbial communities from Stordalen Mire, Sweden - 612S2M metaG | ecosystem: Environmental > Terrestrial > Soil > Wetlands > Permafrost | place: Sweden: Stordalen | collected...
AGTTTGCCCTCAGCCGGCTCATAGGGCTCCATCATCCACTCCGAGTAGAGACCCCAGCCTTCCACGTTCGTCGAATTGAAGGCATACATCGCACGTGCAAGACTCACTCCGTGATCCAGCATCGAGTCGAACTGCAACTCATGCCCGGGCCTCGCTTCATGCGCCGTCATCGCCCACGCCACTGCGTCGTAGGTGAAGTCGTCGTATTTCTCCCCCTGGCCTCCCGCTGCCGAAGGAGCATTCAGCGGCAGCACAAACTCCCCCTTCTGTCCGGTATTGTGCAGCAGTGGCGGCGGGGACATGTGCGGCGCAGGCTGCTGAGCCGTCTCCGCCGCCGAGGCAAGCCGAATAATTGCCGGCCGGCTTGGCAAAGTCACCAGATTCTTCGCCACGATGATGTCCTCAATCGCCTTCAGACGCGCCTTGTAGAAGGGCAGGACCGCGTCGCCATCAATCTGCTTCTTCTTCAACTCGCGGATCACATCGCGGTAGTCGGTCTGCTTCCACCCGTGTTCTTTCGCCACCTGCGCCGCCAGCGACGCCATTTCGGCCTGGCAATCGGTAAACGCTTTGTGCGCCTCAGCGGCCAGTTGAGCGGGTGGCAAGTCGACCCCGTAGCTCTCCAGGCTCAGCGCATACTCCTCGGGCGCCAGCCGAAAATCGCTTCGCGCCTTCGGCATCACCGTCGCCCGCGTCCAGGTGTCGTACCCAGCCAGTTCCTCTCTCAGCTTGGCAAACGGCTGCTCCCACCCGGTCAGCTTGTACTTCAGGAAGAGTTGCTGCATGCCATCGACGTAGCTTTTGTTCCTTGCCAGCTCCGTCTCCATCTCACCCGCCGACGGATAAACAACGCCCGGCTTGGCCATCTGTTCCGTTACCCGCTGCTTCAGAACCTCGGTGAACGGCTTGTATCCTGGCTCAACACCTGCATATTTACGGAGCCGAACCACTGCCGCAGGCCGACGCTCCGCCGCCACCTGATCATCCAGCAACGTACGCAGACCGGCGAAGACTACAGCGCTCGCGTCGATGAACGATACCTTGTGCGCGAGCTGGTAGTCGTCCTCGCGAAACTGTAGGTTGAAAGCCTTTCGCACAATCTCCAGATCCTCGCGCACGTTCGGATCCTTCTCCTTCAGCTCCGCCTTCTGAAGATTCGCGAGAACGCCCTCCAACTCTTTGCGCTGAGCAATCTCGTCGGCCCGCGACGCGTCGGTGATCAGCGGATCGTACTTCACCAGCCCTTGCTGCGATCCACCCTCCGGCGAATGCTTCAACTGCACATCGAGCAGCATCTGGGTGTACTGATTGCTGCGAGCAACCCAGGCTGGCCCCTTGGAAGCCGCCAAAGCGGCATTTTTTTGGCCCCACGCGACAGAATCTGCCCCTACCAACCCGGCGGCCAGACTCACAAACAAAACAACACTACGAAACATCGGCAAATCTCCAGATACGGGAATACATCCAGCATACTTCTTCAAACAGGTTCATTTCAGCCAAGGAAGGGCTAGCAGCCAGCCAATCTCCGAGGTATCGGAGGTGGGGGGGCCTCCCCCTCGACCTCTGGTCTCAGGTCCATGAGAATACACGGTTTACGCTTGGACCAATCTTCCCGTCAGTCTGGACCGGTCTCCGGGGTCCTGACCTGACGAGGCTCGGACGCAGCCGTTGAGGCACTGTTGCGCACGTGCGTATAGAGGTTTGCTGCCTTCGATTCGCCATTTCTTAAATCCCCACGAAGATGATGGAGACTCAGGGCCAGGCCCAATGCCGCGCCCCTGTTGTCTTCTTCTTTAATTGTACATGGGGCGTCAAGTGGGCGATTGTCTTTGCTTGCCCCTGCTTATCCCTACGGCCCGGTCGGAGACGTCCCACCGCTGTTCGGCGTTGTCGTCCCAGTCTGATTTGTTCCTCCGCCACTTGTTGTCGTGCCTCCCGGCGTCTGGCCAATCGATCCCGGCGTCTGTCCCAGCCCTCCCGCGCCCGCTGAGCCCGCACCCGCATTCAGGGCTGCCGCAGCCTTCAGCTTCTCAATTCGCGGATCGTAGAGAAACTCCCAATCCTGATAATTCGTCTGCTCGTTCGGCTGGACGATCGAGGCACCCGTTGCGCTGGTTCCGACTCCCATGAACGGTCCCATGGACCCAGGCATGCCCGACCCAAGGCCCGATCCCGTCGAGCCGCTCCCTGCAGCGCCGTTGGCTCCGGCAGCTCCGCTCGTACCGGTTGTTCCGCCCGCGCCCGCGGTCTGCGACCCGAAGCTTCCCGTATCGCTCAGGCCGCCGGCCGCGCCAATTCCCCCAGTCGTTCCGGCACCAGATCCACTGGCTCCGCCTACTCCCGAGGATGCTCCAAAACCAGACGATTGCATTCCCGCCGCTGCACCGAGGCCGGCGTTGGCAATTCCTGCGAGTGGCATGCCAAAGAAGCCCTTGACCGTCGTTTTATTTTGCCCCACCGGAATCAACCGCCAATCCGACTTCCCAGTCAGCGGATCGACATACTTTTTGCGCAGATATCGCACATTGTTAGTGTTCTCTAGCTGCTTGATGTCCCCAGGATAGTGCCCGAATTTGATGTAATACCTGCGAATAGCGCGAACGTATTGATCGGCCCGGCGTGCCGACTCGACCTCGCGTTCCCGGCGCAGACTGAAGGCAATCTTGCTCGCAGCCACGCTTAACGCAATCAATATGATCGCGATCGCCACGATCAGGCCGAGCAGCATAAACCCTTGCTCGCCCGTGGGTGGTCGCCCTCTGCCCCCCGTCCCTTGTTGCCTGGTCATCATCAGTCTGCCACTAGAGGAAGTGTCTGCTTGTTATTGTTCTGCATGTCCTCGATCTGAATTGTCTTTGCGGCGATAGCGATGATCCGGTAGCGGCGCAGCACCACATCGCCCTCTGCCACCGTCCACACGTTGTCATCCTGCACCAGGAATGCCTCTCGCGGTCCCTTCTCCGAGGTTTCCGTGCCAAAGAACTTCAGCGGAATTGGCGGAGGAGGCGGAGGAGGAGGACAATTCGGCGGACATGGCACAATTGGCGCCGGCTTCGAGGCCTCAGCGATCCGCGCCGGAGCAATCGGCCGTGGGATCACCACCGGTGGCGCAGAGTTCATCGAGAAGATGTTCCTTCCGTTCCCGGAATAGACGACCGCCTCGCTCACCAGCATCGCATCCATGTGGAGCGTGGGATCAAGCTTGGCCGACGTCGTCCCGACAAACTTCGCGGCGTTTCCAGAAGCGCTTCCACCGTTCTTCGCGGAGACGGTCACGACCACCGGCGGCGGCGCAGGGGCCGGCGCGCCGCTATCGCTCAGTTCCCAATACAGCACCCCGGCGGCTAGCACCAGAAATGCTCCTCCCGCGATCAGTTTCTTCCGGTCTTCCGATCCCTTGGCCATCTTCATAATCCTGGCCCTCCTGTCGGCGCGGCCGATGACGCCATACCTGCTCCGGTCCCGCCGCCCGGCGTCTCCGTTTCGGCGGGCATGTCCTGGCCGCCGGCGAAACGTTCGTAGGTCGTCATCCGTAACCGTAGGTTTACCGCCCCGGTCTGTTGTCCGGTGAACGTAACACTGGTAATGAGAAAGAACATCTTGTCCCGCTCCAGCGAATTCACAAACAGCACCAGCGGCCTGTAGTCACCGCTAAGGCTGGCGTCAATGCGCAGCTCAGAGAGTGCGCCAGCCGATCCCGCAAGTGCCGGCGTATGGGTGTATCCGGCGCGGGTCCAGCGCACGCCCGCCGCCTTCGACCGGGCACCCAACTCGGCCGCCACCTCGGAGTCCGTTCCCGGCAACCGCTGCACATAGAACCTGTCCGCCTCGGTTGTCGCCGTTGCCAGCTTCGCATCCAGGCCGCGCAACGGCTGAGCCGCAATCTCCGCTCCCTTCAGCGCGATCCGCTGCTGCTCCATGGCGCTCGCATTATGGTTGCTCTCCGCGTGCCACAGAAAACCCATCTGAGCCAACAGGTAGAGATTCACTAGGGCCAGCACTGCCACTCCCGCCCAATGCAGGTTGAGTTGGCTGAACCAGGCTTGCAGACCACCCGCACCGTTTCCATTCGCAGCTTTTGGCCGCAGACTCGTCAGGACGCTCATCGCGTACCTCCGTTTGCGGCTTTCTTCGCAGCGCCTGAAGAGGCTGTCTTCTTCGGGCTCCCACCAGCGTTAGCCTTGTTCGTTGCATTCGGCGCGCTAGAGGCTGCAGCCTTGGGTGCCAGTGCTACCGGCTCTTGCTCGTCGGCGTTGCCAGCGGACCCATCCGGCGCAGCACTCTTCGTGGGCAGGGGGTTGTATCCACTTAGAATCTCAAACTCTACGCCGCCCGGGACGTTCGACTGAGCCGCAGGCACCAGCCGGTTCTGATCCTGCGTCTGCATGGTCTCATTCGAAAGCCGTGGCGAAAGAAAACGCTGGCTTCGCTCCAGGTTGCGCACGAGGTCCACCGCCAACTCTCGCTGCCCGCTTACCCGCATCCGTATGTTTACGTCACCTTCCGCAGTGATCACCGGTTCGATGCTGGTCACCTGAACGCCGGCCGGAAGCACCCGTTCCAGGTCCATCATCACGGACGTCCAGCTAAAGCTCTTCTTCTCAAAGAGCGTGTTCAGAAACTTCGAGCGGTCGAGGACGGCGCGATTCTGGGGCTGCATCATGCGCGCCTCATTGGTTCGCCGCTCTGCTTGCAGCGCCTCGGTCTGCCGCTTCAAGACATCCATCTCCACCTGCGCTGCCCGTGACCGCGCACTCAGAAAATGCAGCCCTATCCCAAGCGCGATCGCCGTCAGTGCCAGCGCGGCCATCGCCAGACGCAGCTTCGCAAAGAGAGGCCGCATCTCAACAAACGGATGAGTCGCGAGATTGATCGAAATCCGCATCAGTTCGCCAGCGCTCCCCGGACTCCGGCAAGCCAGCCCAGCGGAATCCCGGTCGGCGATCCAGCCGACGAAGCCTCTGCGCCAAGCATCTGCCGTCGCAATATCTCCTGTACCGCGACCGGTCCGACCTGCGCTTCGTCCAGCAGCCCGGTCAGCGCCTCCGCTCCGAGAGTCCCCGCAGCCAGTACCAACGGCGGCGCCGTCTCCAGCGTGTCCTCGAAGTATGCCGCCGCCACGCTCACCGCCTGGGCCACCTCGTGAGTCACAGCCACCGTCGCCAGCGGAACAAACTCGGGCACCATCGCCTGATTGGCACCCTCCGCCACAAGCCCACCGCTCAGGTCCACCGTCCGGTGCAGCAACAGAACGCCGCCCCGCACAATCGCGGTCGTGACGCCCTCGAGCCCAGCGTTTACCACCAGCATCGGCCGCTCACTTTCATCCAGGCCAGCCAAGACCGCCAGCGTGCTCGGCAGAATTGCTCCCGGCTCGAAACCCGCTTCCCGCACCACGCTCTCGTACTCCGCCTGCACCTCGCGCGGCATGGCAACCGCGAGCACCTGCAACGAGCCCTTGGAGGTCGCCATGACCTGATAACTGACCGCCGCATCATCGGCGTCGAATGGAAGCAGCTTCTTCAGCCGGAACCTCACGACCGGTAGCGCCTCCGCCTCCTTGGCGGGAAGCGAATCGAAGTCCAGCAACAGCACCCGCACGGCTGCATCCGGAACCACCAGAGTCACGTCGCGCGTCCGCAGGCTCACCGCCTCCAGTGCTTTCCGCACCGACGCCACCAACTCCGCCCGCCCCGCTGCAGCGCTTACGCTCCCAGTCGTAACTAAGCCGACCTCAGCGCCTGTCGCGTCAGTCCCGCGGAACTGCGGTAAAGCGCTTACCTCCGCCAACGGTGCCCGCGACACCGCCGACAGCACCGCCGTCGCATCCTCGGCGCGCGCTGCCACCACGCCTTCCGCGCGAAACTCGCAGGCCAGCCGCGGCCGCGTCCCCAACGTTCTCGGCAAAATTTCCATTTAGTCTAGACTACCTAGTTTCTTCTACTTCCGCCCGCAAAACTCTAGCCCAAAGCTAGCTCTACCGTCCCGCCTCGATAAACGTAACCTTATTAATCTCCTTCAGCGTGGTGATCCCGAGCCGGACCCGGTCAATCGCCGAATCCCGTAGGAAGCTCATCCCTTTCTCTCGGGCCTTCTTGCGAATCTCACTCCCCGGCCTCTTCGAAAGCAGCATCTCGCGAATCTCGTCGTCCAGTTCCAGCAGCTCGTGAATCGCCGACCGTCCGCGGAACCCTGTACCAGCGCATTCCATGCAACCCGGCCCTTCCTTAAAGGTGAACCCGCGCCACTCGTCCGGCTCCAGCCCGCTGGCAATCAGCTCCGCATCCGTGTAATGCACGTCCTTCACGCAGAACTCGCACACCGTCCGGACCAGTCGCTGCGCCAGAATACAGTTCAGCGCCGACACAAAATTGTACGGCTCGACACCCATATTCAAGAACCGCCCCAGCACGTCGACCACGTTGTTCGCGTGGACTGTCGTGAACACCAAGTGTCCGGTTAGCGCTGAGTTGATGGCAATCTGCGCCGTCTCCGCGTCGCGGATCTCGCCGACCAGGATTTTGTCCGGGTCGTGACGCAGAATGGACCGTAGACCACGCGCAAACGTCAGCCCCTTTTTCTCGTTCACGGGAATCTGCGTAATCCCGCGAATCTGGTATTCGACAGGATCTTCAATGGTGATGATCTTGTCTTCCTCGCTCTTGATCTCATTCAGCGCCGCGTACAGCGTCGTCGTTTTGCCCGAGCCGGTTGGCCCGGTCACCAGCACCATCCCGTACGGCTCCTTGATGTACCGGCGGAAGCGCTTCAGATCCTCCGGGTCGAACCCCACCACATCGAGGCTCAGCTTCTTGAACTTCTCTGACATCGACTCCTTGTCGAGTACGCGTAACACAGCATTCTCGCCGTGCACTGTTGGCATAATGCTCACACGAAAGTCGATCAGGCGCCCCTTATACCGCACCCGGAAGCGCCCATCTTGCGGCACTCTGCGCTCGGCAATATCCAGCTCGCTCATCACCTTGATGCGCGAAAGAATCGTCTGATGATGCTCACGCGCGATCGGCGCCATCGCCTGCTGCAAGACGCCATCGATGCGGTACTTCACCATCAGGCAGTCGTCGCAAGTCTCCAAATGGATGTCCGAAGCGCGCCGCTCCAGCGCTGTGAAGATGGTCGTGTCCACCAACCGGATAATTGGCGAGATATCGTCCTCGCCGGTCAGCCGCTCGATCGAGATATTCTCGTCGGAATTCTCATCGCCGGTGAGCACATCGAACGCCAGTCCCTCGCTGGCTTCGTCCAGCACACGCTGCGATTGCTCCGTTTTCTTCAAAATGTCGGTGATCTGACTCAGCGTCGCCACCCGGGTTACCAGCCGCTGGCCCAGCAGTCCGGAGATCTCGTCGAGCACCATCAGCTTCGACGGATCGCTGACTGCGATCGCCAGCCGCCCCTCAAGCTGCTCCAGCGGCACGAAGTTGTACCGGAACATCATGTCCACCGGCACGCTTTTGAAGAGTTCGTGCGAAATCTTGAAGTTTTTCAGGTCAACGAACTCCGCGTGGTATCGCCGAGCCAAGGCCTGCGCACGCTCCACCTCGCTCATCCCCATCTCGCTCACACTGAGCGGCACTGCTACTGGAGTTGCCATATAACCTTAAGACTCCCCTCACTGCAACTTGTTACCGCATCACCAAATACAATTCACTTCGCCAGATGCAACGATTCCTTTGTCCCTGGTCACAAGAGCGACCCCATGCACCAACGCGGCAGCCCCAATCAGCCTATCCGCGGGGTCATTCGGATAGGCGGCGGAGAATTGCGTAGATCGCTCGGCAATCGCTCCCGTAGTCGGCAATACGTTGAACATCCGCTCGACACGCCGAAGGTAGGGTCCAAGTGGGATAGCCGGCCGGATTCGTCCCAGAGTCGCCAGCATAGCCAACTCCCACAGTGTGATGTCCGCAATCGCAACTCCATTATTCCCGGCACGCGCCTCGGCGATTAGCTTACCGGTAGTCTTGGGTAACTTGCCAGGTTCTATTGTCAGCCACACGACGACGTGAGTGTCGACAAGAATCACTTGAGCGCCTCGTAGGCCTCAGGCGGAACTACGGGCGACATAATATCACCTCGAATCTCCCCTCCGATAAAGAACGCATCCAGAGGGTTTTCATCTAATTCCAGTGGAACTAGCTTCACAACCGGCTTACCATTCTTGGTCACAATCACTGGCTCTCGCTTAGCTTGCACCTCGTCCATTACAGCCAGGCACTGCGCCTTAAACTTTCCCGCCGCCATCGTTCTCATCCGAGCACTCCTTGGCCAAGGTCATCCTACCATGGTCACAACGCTCCTCTACTTCTTCTTTGCGCCGCGTCTCCAGGAATGCTGCGCAAGGTGTGCACTTCCAAGGCCCAGTCGGTCGGTACCGGACCCGTTTCACCGCGCGTGCCTTGGCTCGCGTCCATCAGCAGCCGAACGAGCGGCAACGGCTCGGAATTTCCTCGAGTTGCAACTCCCTCAAAATCCAATGCGTAAGGATCTGGCAGAGGTTGCGCCGTGCTCAGCATCAATAGCGTATCAACTCCATATGGCGGCCCGATCAATAGCGTTGGAGAACCGGGCAAAACGAACTCTCGTCCCCTGTCCGCATTCGACGGGAACTGGTTCTCTCCGAGATCGTGCGGATACAACAGCGTTCCTTTGCCGTGGCAGTCGATATCGAGCACATACACCCAGCGCCGTTCGGTCACTGGCCCGTCCGCCTTCATCTCCATCTGCAACCGCTCACCTTCAACGACCGGCTGCCCCGCAACCAGTGCCGCGTGGTTCGGCACGTTGACCATGGCGAGTTTGTAATAGGGCGCGCCCGAAGCACTCGCGGGATTATCCGCCAGTTGGAGCCAACCGTGAACCTTAGCCAGTAAGGATGCGTAGCGAGTAAGCGCTGCCACGCCCTCTTCGTTCCCTCCCGCTCCATAGAAACCTACCCAGTCGCTTCTTGTTGGATACTGCGATTTCTCCGAGCAGCCCGGGCTATGGTCTAACGCCGCCTCGGCAGGCAGACCGGCATCGAACTCCTGCCTGTCGAACCATGCGTACGCAATGCCGTCGTTGGATAGTCTTCCCGTCAGAAGATAGTTCGCGTTCACCCGATCTCCCGCTGCCTGCACCGCGCTGTGGCTCTCATGCTGCTCAATTCGGGCGGCCAGCCCCCGAGACGGTGGCAGATTCACCCAGAGCCTCGCACCCGCCGGGAGATGCTGCTTCAGGACCTCAGCGCTTAGCTTGCTGCCGAGCGGAACCACGGCATCAGCCCTTTGATCGGGATCGATTGCGCCCGAAGCCGCCGAACCTTTCACCGGGCTGGCGTGACGGAGCATCCAGTTTGTGCCGTCCCAGAACAGCATATCGGTCCATGGTTCGTCCGCGGGATCGCCTACCAAGATAATGCCGGAGTTCTTAACTTCCGTCGCGGCCGCGAGGATCTCCGCTTCTGAGAGATTTGCCGGCCAGTTCCAGAACCTCAGGGGCTCTGCCTCTGCAGGAACCCATTTGGCGAGCTCGAATACCTGTCCTGAAGCTACCTTCGCTCCGGCTGGAGTGACAATCGTCGCAGTAGACCGCGCAATACCCCGCAACTCGGCAATCCGCAGTCTGACGGCGTCGCCTCTACCGTCCCGCCTCGCGGAGACAAACTCGCTACCCACTCCTACTCCTGACACCCGCCCGACGTCCAACCACACATGGCCCTCTGCGTCCATCTTCAGCGCAGCTGCACGCACCTTCCGCGTATCTGTCGACGACAAACCTCCGAAGAGCGGCTGCTGCCTCCGGGCGGCGGTAGCGTCCAGATCCGGCTCCTGCTCCCTCGCGCCCCCGCCCTCCAGAACAGCCTTTACCCGCTGATAGACCAGTGTGGCCGGCGCGTCTGCCGGAAGGGCCTCCAGCGCCTCGATCAGTGCTGCAGTAAACGCTCCGTGAGACTCAGGCCGCGCAAGCGTAGGTTCAGCCTCCTCCGCCTCCTGGTCCTGCTGGGCCGCGGAGAACACCAGTGCCGGATTATCCTCGCGTTCGGTCGGCGCAAGCCGCGAGCTACCATTGGGCAACGCCTCCGGCAGCTCGCCAATGTCACGCGGATCGAAGGCCAGCGCCCGCCCGCGATAGCTTAAATCCCCGCCGCGTGTCGTGCCTCCGCTGTGACAACTATCGAAGATAGCCGTCAGATGGACTCCCTTGTCCAGCGCTGCCTGAAAGATACGCGTCATCTCGCGATCGCGTATGTCGAAGCCGCCTTTGTACGCGTCGGACGGAACAAGGGTGCTGTCCGCATGGACGTAAGCGCCATGGACCAGCACCGTAATCTTGTTGCCTTTGCTGTTCACTCGCAGCGAGCCATGGCTGGCGTCGTAGAACACGACCGTATCGCCATGCTGGGGAACATCCACCAGATACCTGCGCATGGCGGCAAGAATGCCGTCGCGATCCGTCTGTCCAGGCGGCAGAATCACAACACCCGTTCTGGGTTGCGGTGGTGCCGGATTCGTAAGCAGAACAACCTGGGATGCCGGGAAACCGAACTTCGGGCTGGTCAACAGGTCGGCCATCGACTGTGCGTCGTTCACAGCACCTTCAAGGTTCTGGAAGGAGCCCAACTCGCACCGGCCGTAGACACACCCAGCCGGATGATGCGCAGTCGTACCCTCTGGCTGATACGTATTAATCCCGATCAGCAGCGCACGCTTCGTCTGCGAGAAGCAGAAGACTGCCTGAAAGAGGAGAATCAATGCACCGAATCGGAGCCACATGACGAAACAGTTCCTCATGGACCACTCTCGGCGAATTATACCGGCGGCATTGTGAAAGCAGCCAAAGCCTGCGTGCGAATCCGCGCGGCGGAACATGGCTCCCGCACAGCATCGCCGTAGCCCGCGAGCCTGCAGGCGCGTCAGCCCTAGCTCGGAGGTGACAGATAATTCAACAGCGAGTTCGGCAGGACCTTTGCGGCAGCCGCCATAGCAGCGCTGTTGTCTGTCTCCGCCTGGCTCAGATTCGTCGCCGCCGTAGCCGTATTCACGTC
>Ga0182013_10008496_pt1 | contig 11046 bp, 9 predicted proteins | sample 612S2MmetaG_FD_120487 | JGI IMG/M metagenome (GOLD analysis project Ga0182013, IMG submission 120487) | Permafrost microbial communities from Stordalen Mire, Sweden - 612S2M metaG | ecosystem: Environmental > Terrestrial > Soil > Wetlands > Permafrost | place: Sweden: Stordalen | collected...
CTCTTCGACCGAGGGCGGGCTGTCATCTTCAACCGCGGCGCCGTTGGCCGCGTGGCCGTCGGGAAACGAATACCCGCTGGGGCCTTTCGACAGGCGGAGCTCACGAATGTCGCGGGAGAGCGTGGCCTGGGTGACGCGAATACCGCGGCGATGCAGTTTGCGCCGCAACTCGTCCTGGTTCGCAACCAGCGACTTCGAAAGCACTTCCCGGATTGCGTCGAGCCGTTCAGTCTTCATTACCGTTCCCCGAATTGCCCTGACCAAAAATAGACGGCGGGTCCGCAAGCGGAAACCGCGCTCGTATAAATATACACGAGCAGTGTATAAGTATGCAAGACGAACCAGGTTTTTTGAATGGCCGGCGGCGGAATGTTCAACCATTTTAGATGCGGTTGTCGGATTGAAAAAGTTATTATTTCCCTTAGGTCGGTAAGCGGAATCCCGCTATGCCCTGGCAGCCCAAGTTGATTTTGACCCGGTCGCGGCTCTGCGCTGATACACTCTCGAATGGTTGCTTTTAGCTTCATCGGCGCAGCCCTGGACTCGATACCATGACGACGGTTCCGATTAACACTATTAACGATCTTTTTCGCCGTATCAGTGACGCGGGCAATCCCCGTGCCGTGTTGTGGCAGGATGAGTTCGGCAACTGGCAGCCGATTTCCTCCGACCAGATCTACCAGCGGGTGCGGGCGCTGGCCAAGGCATTCCTGGGGTGGGGCGCGCAAAAGGGCGATCGCATCGCGCTGGTTGGCGAGAACCGCTGGGAGTGGGCAGTAACCGATTTCGCGACCCTGGCGATCGGGGCGGCGGATGTGCCCATCTATCCCACCTTGACCGGGGAGCAGGAGGCGGCTCTCATCTCGGACGCGGGTTGCAAGATAGCCGTGGTTTCGACCCGACAGCAGTTCGACAAGCTCAACTCGGTTCGTGCCCGGACCCAACTGGAACGAATCGTGATCATGGATTCGCCGGCACCGGAGGGCGCCATCGCGATGAGTGAGTTGCTCGTCGGCGCCGATGCGGCGGGGCGCGAACGGGACCCGGTATTCGATGCGCTGGCGCGGTCGGTGCAACCGGAAGACCTGGCTACGTTGATCTACACCTCGGGCACGACGGGCGAGCCCAAGGGCGTGATGCTGAGGCACGGCAACATTGCTCAGAACCAGAGCTTTGCGGCAGTGGATTTCTCATTCAACCCAACGGATGCCTGCATCTCGTTCTTGCCGCTTTCGCACATTACCGCTCGCGCACTCGATTACGTGATGTACAACTGCGGGGCGCAGGTGGCGTATTGCTCTCAGTTCGACAAACTCCCGCTGGCGATGCGCCAGGTAAGGCCGACGGTGATAGTGGGCGTGCCGCGGGTATTTGAAAAGATCCGCCAGGAAGTGGAACGGCAGGCCGGTTTGTCCGCGGTGAAAAAGAGGATTCTCGCCTGGGCCCTGGGCGTAGGGCGACGCTATCGAGACGTGGTTTACGCGGGGCGGACCCCCAATTCGCCGTTGTGGAAGTTGGCCGGTAAACTGGTTTACGCCAAGGTGCGCGAGGCATTCGGCGGTCGTGTGAGGGTCTTCGTGTCCGGCGGCGCGCCGCTGGGCATCGATACCGCGCAGTGGTTTGCGTCGGTGGGCATCGCGCTATGGGAGGGCTACGGGTTGACGGAGACTTCGCCGGTGATTGCTCTCAATACGCCCGTGGCGCAGCGCATGGGCTCGGTGGGCAAGCCGTTGCCAAATGTCGAGCTGAAATTTGCGGAAGACGGAGAGTTGCTGACGCGCGGACCCGCTGTATTTCCCGGGTACTGGCAGAAGCCGGAGGCAGACTCAGAATGTTTCGATGGGGAGGGGTGGTTCAAGACCGGCGATATCGCACACTTGGATGAGGATGGATTTCTGTACATCACCGACCGGAAGAAAGAGCTGCTGAAGACATCGGGGGGAAAGCTTGTAGCGCCGCAGCCAATTGAAAGCAAGCTCAAGAATTCGCTGATGGTGGCGCACGCGGCATTGGTGGGCGACAAGCATAAGTTTATTTCGGCTCTGATCTCGCCGAACTTTGCGGCCCTTGAAGAGTGGGCACGGCGGAATGGGATCGAGACAAAATCGCGTCCAGGACTGGTCAGTGATCCGCGGGTCACGTCGCTTTACGGTGAACTGGTGAGCGAAGTGAACTTCGCATTGGCGAACTTCGAGACCCTGAAGCGGTTTCGCGTCGTGGCCGAGGAGTGGACACAGGAGACGGGAGAGCTGACGCCTTCGATGAAGCTGAAGCGGCGGGTGATTACGGAGCGATACGCGGCGGTGGTCGCCGAACTTTACGCCGACGAAGCAATCTCACGCGGCGAATCGGCGAGCTGATCCGCCAGATCTCAGTGCGGAATAATGCGCGCTTCACCCACATGTTCTGCAGGGCGCGGAAAAATGGCGCGCCCCACGCACCGACTGCGAGCAGGCTGCCAAACAGGATGATGGCGTCGATACTGAGCCGACCGGAGTCGGACCAGTAGGCGTCCGGATCGAGATTAAGCCACAGGGCGAACTCATCGAGCGTGAGCGCGGCGCCTACGCCGTAGCTCACCGACATCAGGCGGCTGAAAAAAATGGACATGGGCGAATGGGAACGGCCCAGGTCCATAAGCCAGCCATAGCCGACCAGTAGAAGGATGAGAATACCCCACACCAGGTGGTGAATGTGGTGTCCGCGGACCATGACCCACTGGAAATGGCCTTCGTGGTTGACGATGCGATGGACCAGAATGCGAATGCCGACAAAGGTGATGAGGAATGAAACGGAGGCGATAAACATTCGACGCCGCGGGCGGTCGGGGATGGTGGAACGAACGATAAATCCCAGCCGCGTGAGCTGGAGCAGCACCAGCAGCACGATGACGACCAGGCCAACGAAGGCCACCAAGAGGATTGCTCCCAATCCGGGCATGCTCCTATTGAAACACTTGCGGAGCGACGCACTCCGCTGAAATGCACAGTTTCGAGTTGGGTCACGATCCGGGCGCTGAATCAGGGCCTGGGAAGAAGGCCAAAGGTGAGCGTGGTCACGACTTCTCTTTACAGCGGCGAGGTACACTTGTTACGGCGTCGAGACCGGCGGTTTTTGAATCTGTGACGCACAGTTTAGGTGCCAGGACCCGGTAACTCTCAAGGCCTTGGCGAATCTTACGAGGAGATTTCACGATGCGAATTGCTTTATTGACCGGTGGCGGCGATTGCCCCGGGCTGAACGCTGTAATCTATGCGGCTGTCAGAAAAGGTATCAACCACTATGGAGACGAGTTCATCGGTTTCCTGAATGGCTGGCGCGGCGTGCTGGACAACAACTTCATCCCGCTCACGCTTGAGAGCATCGACGGAATCCAGCTGAAGGGCGGCACGATTCTTCACTCTTCGCGGACCAATGTGAAGAAGATTCCGGGTGGCATCGACAAGGTGCAGGAAGTGCTGAAGCTGAATAAGATTGACGCTCTGATTGCCTTGGGCGGTGACGATACGCAGTCGGTGACCCTGTTTTTGAGCGAGAACGGCGTGCCCAGCGTGGGCGTTCCGAAGACCATTGATAACGACATCAATGGGACCGACACCACGTTCGGTTTCGACACGGCGGTGATGATTGCCACCGAGGCGGTGGACCGGATTCACACCACGGCCGACTCGCACAATCGCGTGATCGTGATCGAGGTGATGGGTCGCGATGCGGGCTGGATCGCCTATGCGGCGGGAGTTGCAGGCGGGGCGCACGTCATCCTGGTTCCGGAGAAAGAGATTGACATCGACCATGTGTGCGCGCTGCTAAAGTATAACTACGACCACGGCAAGCACTATGGCGTGGTGGTGGTGGCGGAGGGCTGCCATCTGCCCGAGGTTGGCCAGGTCATAGGCTCGGCGCAGGTGGACTCGTTTGGTCATGCGCGGCTTTCGGGCATTGGCGAGGCGCTGGCCGACCTGATTGAAAAGAAAACCGGGTACGAGACGCGCTCGGTCAACCTGGGCCACACGCAGCGGGGCGGCGTTCCCACGGCTTATGACCGCGTCCTGGGACAGCGCTACGGACTGCACGCGATCGACATGGTGCACGACAAGAAATGGGGACGCATCGCGGTCCTCAAAGGACTGGACATCACCGATATCACCATCAAGGAAGCAATCGCCACCAACCGGCGGCTCGATCAAAGATTCTTTGACGTGATTGCGGACCTCGAAGCCAAGGTTTAGCTCGTCCGCGTCCTCGGGCAAGTTCAAAAAGCCATCCTCATTGCGAGGGTGGTTTTTTGCTTTAGCGCGGCGTGCGAATCGCCTGCTAGAGTTGGGCTGTGAATTATCGCCAATACAGGCCGCAAGATTTCGCCGCGCTCTACGCCCTTGAAGAACGCTGTTTTGAACCCACCTTCCGGTTCTCGCGGGCGTATATGCGGGAAATCGTCAACGGCGCGAATCGAGCCACTTGGATCGCAGAAGATGACGAACGGATGACGGGATTCGCGATTGTGGAGTGGACCGAAGAAGCCCGATCGCTCGCCGCATACATTCAGACGATTGAAGTAGCACCGGAGCAGCGAGGGCGCGGCGTGGGCGGGGAATTGCTGCGCCGGATGAAAGGCTCGGCGCGTGCTGCCGGGGCGGAGACGATCTGGCTGCACGTCGATGCCGGGAATGCAGGTGCGATCAGGTTGTATGAGGCGCAAGGGTTCCGGAGCGTGGGCAGGGAGGAGAACTATTATCCGCGCGGCCGGACTGCGATCATTTACTCCAAAAGACTATCGTCTGGGGAGGTGGGATGAACAGCCGCACCGCGGCAGATCAGCCCGAATTTTGCAATGGCGTAAAATTGACTTACATCTGATGTCCATCAGCAATCCTAATCTGCCGAAGTTGTTCCTTGCGCTCCGACACTACTCCGTAAAGTTATTTCTCCACGACCTGCTGGCGGGAGTTACGGTGGGGCTTGTCGCCCTGCCGCTGGCAATGGCGTTCGGCATCGCATCCGGAGTGACGCCGCAGGCGGGGCTCTACACGGCGGTAGTGGCGGGGTTCCTGATTTCCACCCTAGGAGGCTCACGAACCCAGATCGGCGGACCGACCGGGGCGTTTGTGGTGATTGTGGCCGGCATCGTGGCGCGCTTCGGCATGAGCGGACTGGCTATGGTCACGGCGATGGCGGGAGTTCTCCTTCTGATCATGGGCCTTACCGGCCTGGGCGCGGCGGTCCGTTTCATTCCCCGGATGGTGGTTGTAGGGTTCACCAACGGCATTGCGATTCTGATTGCGTCCACCCAGGTGAAGGACTTCTTCGGCCTGAGGACGGGTGCAGTCCCCAGCGAGTTTTTGCCGCGCATGCGATTGCTTGCCGGCCACTTTTCCAGTTTGAACTTTCCTGCGCTCGGGCTGGGGCTGGGTACGTTGGCAATCCTGCTGCTGTTGCCGCGCATCACCCGCAAGGTCCCGGCTTCGATTGTCGCCGTGCTGGTATGCACCGGGGTCAGCTTTGCATTTCATCTGTCCGTGGAAACCATCGGAAGCAAGTTCGGCGGCATTCCGCGCGGTCTGCCGCCGTTTGCGTTCCCTGATTTCCACTCCGAGCATTTTCTTCCGCTGATTCCATCCGCGTTTACCGTGGCGTTGCTGGCGGCGCTGGAGAGCATGTTGTCGGCAGTCGTCGCCGACGGAATGACCGGCGACCGGCACAATTCGAACGTCGAGCTTGTGGCGCAGGGAGTTGCAAATATCGTTTCGCCGCTGTTCGGCGGCATTCCCGCCACGGGCGCCATTGCGCGCACTGCCACCAATATCCGCGCCGGGGCGCGCTCACCCGTTTCCGGAATCATTCACTCGCTCACGCTGCTGCTCATCCTGCTGATCGCGGCGCCGCTGGCCAGCTATATTCCACTGGCGACGCTGGCGGCGGTGCTTTTTGTGGTGGCATACAACATGGGCGAGTGGCAGGAGATCGGCGGCATCCTGCGCCTGGACGCGACCGCCATCTCAGTGTGGCTGGTGACGTTTGCGCTCACGGTGTTTGCGGATCTAACCGTAGCGGTCGGGGTTGGCTTGACGCTGGCTGCGCTGCTCTACATTTACCGGGTGGCTGACACCACCACCGTTTCTCCGGTCACAGACGATTACATTCGCGATGGGCTGCCGCACACGCTGCAAGGACGAATCCTGCCGCCTTTCGTGACCCTGCTGAGGATCCACGGGCCGTTTTTGTGGGGTACGACGGAGAAGCTGGTGGAGGCGACTCTGGATCTGGACGCATTTCAGCCGGTGGTGATTTTGCGGCTGCGCAATATGTCGGCTATCGACGCCACCGGCATCCATGCGATTGAGACCTTTGCGCGGCGCCTTCACGATTCTGGCAGAACGATGCTGCTTTGCGGCGCAATGGAGCAGCCCTCGAAACTTCTCAGCGGCAGCCGTTTTCTCGACCACATCGGCCGCGCGAACGTGATGCCGAATATTCAGGCTGCGCTGGACCGGGCGCAGGAGATTCATACCGTGCAGTCCGGCGCGGCAGTCAGCTGAACCTTGGGCGCAGAATGTCTGCAGTCGAAAATGCCCGGGTGGTATTTGACTACTGGCTACTGGCCGCCGGAAACCGTGTTCTTGATGAAGGCGGCGACGCGGTCGTGGAGCTGCACGAGGCACTCGGGACGAACATAGACCATGTGTCCTGACTCGTACCAGTCGTATTCGATGTTCTTGGCGAGCGACTTGGGAATGGGGAGATGCTTTTCCTCATACATGGCGCCGAAGAATGGTGTAGCCAGGTCGTAGTAGCCGCCATTCAACATGACCTTGAGGCGGGGATTGGTCTTCATCGCCTCGGCGAGGTCGCTTGAGACGTTCACGCCAAGGGGATTGCCATCGTGCTTGAAGTCCCACATGTTGCCGTCCCCAAACACGTTGATCTCCGGCAGATAGGTCTGGCCTTCGCCATACTTCAGATCGCGGCGGATGTAGTCGTTCAACAGAGAAACGTACGCCGAAGAGATCGCAGCGCTCTGCGGATCGTAGTCGGCGCCTTCACTCAGCGGATCGATCGTCGGACCGGTGAACCGCGTGTCGTAGCGGCCGGTGGTCATATCGTCGCTGTCTGCGAATGTTTTTTCGAACTCGCCGCCGTTGACCCGCAGGTTGGCTTTTAGTAAGTAAGCCACGGGAAGGCCGGTGTAGCCGTGAAGCTTCTCGGCTACCGATTGTTTTTCCTCGTCCGAGATGTCGGTGCCGAGAGACAACGCATGCGAGTATGGGCCGAGTGTGTAGTCTTCCACCTCTTTGAGGAAGGGCTCAAGCGCCGCCGGCTGCTGCGGAAGCTTCTTGTGATACCAGGCCGTGGCGGCGTAAGTCGGCAGAGCGAGCACGTAGGGCAGATCGACGCCGGGATTGGCGTTGGCGGCGTCAATATCCACACTGAAGTTGAAAATCTGCGAGAGCAGAATCACGCCGTTCAGGTCGATCTGCTTGTTTTCCTCCAGCATTTTTGCGAGCACCGAGGAACGAGTCGTGCCGTAGCTCTCGCCGAAGACGAACTTGGGCGAGTTCCAGCGGTTGTACTTGGTGATGAAGCGGGCGATGAAGCGGGCAAAAGCCGCGCCGTCCTGGTCCACGCCCCAGAAAGCCTTGCCCGCATCCTTGCCGATGAGCCGGCCGAAGCCGGTGCCGGGCGCGTCGATGAACACCAAATCGCTGACGTCAAGAAGCGAGTTGGGATTGTCGGCCAGCTTGTAAGGCGCGGCGGGCAGGTGCTGATCGGTGTCCGTGACCACGTGCTTCGGGCCCAGCGAACCCATGTGCAGCCACACGGTCGAGCTTCCCGGCCCGCCGTTATAGAAAAAGGTCACGGGCCGGTCCTCGGCCTTGGCGTCCTTCTTGAAGTAGGCCACATAAAACATGCGCGCGACAGGTGGCGCATCGGCGGGTTCTTTGGGCACGGAGAGCGCGAGTTGGCTGCCCGGCTGTGGCTTCCCGTCGGCGGCCAGCTGGCCGTCCTGCGCGTCGGTTGCGCCTACGGTGATCGTGCCGGCGATTGCGTTATACGCGATGTGCTGGTTCCCGACGACAACCTCGCCCTGCGTAGTGGAATCCGCGGGTGGGGCTGCTTCGGATGCCTTGTCAGCGGCCTTGGCGGCAGGCTTTTCATCCTCGGCGCGCATGGCTCCGGGCACGAGAAGTAATGCGGCACCAAGAACCGAGGCTAAGACCCGATGGACTGAGTTCATTTGGGTAATCTCCGGGGATAGAGTGGAATCAAGGGTTCAGTATAGCTGGGGAATTACTGGACGCCTCAGATTAAGCGTCCCATACTTCGCCGTTGGGCTCGGTCAGGTCCGTGTCAGGCGGGAAGTCAACCGTGCCGCGCATCGCGCCAAACAGATCGTCGCTCTTTTCTGAGCCAATCTCTTCTATTGTCCGGTAGACGAGATAGCAGAATCCGTGGTCGGTTGGAAAGCGATAGGAGCCAAGCGCACCTAGAAGGCGCGATGCTACGGCTGCCATTTCCCACCCTGTGTACTCGTCGGCCACAAGGAATTTCGAAGTCAGTTGTTCGTAGCCATTTGCAACGCCGAACGCCCGCACAGTGTCCATGTCTAGCTTCGAAAGTATGCTCAGGTTCGGGTTTGCCCAAGACCACTGCCACGAATCTCCTTCAGTCGTTCCAACAATCGAGACCTGAAGACGGAGCCTCGGGATGCCAGCGTTGGAAAATGTCAATGTGGCCGCTTCAGAGTCCCAATCATATCGATCATGATTTCCATATTTTTCACTGAATCGCTCGTTCTTTTCCATTGACTCGTGAACAAGCGGATGCAGAAATTCTTGAAAACGATCGTCATATGCTGTCATACGCCTCCCCTTATTTCTGCGGCTTTTCGAACGGCTGTTTTTCGGTCAATCGGGGCCGGTTCTCTGCTTGAAGCTGCCTCGAAACCTGCTCGACTTCGCGGAAGACGCGGAGCAGATTGCCGCCCAGTATCTTGCGGCAGTCATCCGCTGAATACCCTCGCGCCATCAGCGCCGCGGTGATCTTCGGCAGGTCGGCAGGCGAGTCGAGGCCCTCGGGCAACTGCCCGTCCACGCCGTCGAAGTCCGAGCCCAGACCGACGTGATCGATGCCGGCAACTTTGGCGATATGGTCGATGTGGTCGATGAGCGCTGACAAGGGAGGCCGGGGAATGCGGCTGGTGGCCTCGCGCTGAACTTTGGAAATTTCCTGGTCGGTGGCCTGGCGGCCCTCGGAGGCGGCCTTGTCTTTGAAGGCCTGGACCTGCCTGTCGATCTCCGGCTGCATGGCTTTCATCGCATCGCGGTAGGGCCGAGAGATGAAGCCGGAGAAGAAATTGACCTGAATGACGCCGCCCTTGGAGTCGGGACCGCCGGAGTTGGCAACGGCGCGGAGCATGTCGTCGGTCATGTTGCGTGGTGCGTCGCAGAGGGCCCTCGCGGCCGAGTGCGACGCGATCACCGGGGCGCGGGAGATGATGAGAGTGCGGAAAAAGGTACGGTCCGAGACGTGGGAGATATCCACCATCATGCCCAGGCGGTTCATCTCGTAGACCACGTCTTTGCCGAACTCGCTCAGACCCTCCTTGGTGTGCGGGACAGCGGGGTCGTCGATGTCGCCGGAGCTGTCGGCCCAGCCGTTGGAGTTGGCCCAGGTCAGGGTCATATAGCGCACGCCGAGGGCGTAGTAGTCGCGCAGCAGGGCCAGGGAATCCTCGATGGAATGACCGCCTTCGATTCCCATGAGAGCGGCCAGCTTGTGCGCCCGGTGAGCGCGCTCGATGCCTTCGGCCGAGATGACCAGTTCCATCTGGCCGGAGTGCTTGGCCGCCTGCTGCCTGACGGCGTCGATCAGCACCAGCGTGCGCTTGGCATACTGGCCCTTGTAGGCCTTGGGCTCGACCCAGATGGAGAAGAACTCGGCGCCTAGGTTGCCTTTGCGAGCGGATTCGAGATTGAAGTTGCCTTCCCCGAGCGGGTCGCCGAGATCGAAGTTCTCATCGACAAAGCGTTGCGGGGTATCGGCGTGGGTATCGATCACGATCGCGGACTGCTCGACTGCTTCGGGGTTTTGCGTTTTGGTTGGCATATGGGATGAGGGGGGAGGAGGACTGATTCCAGTCTGGGCTGAGAGCATGGCCGAGAGGCTCAGGATCGGAAGGATGAGCAAGGCGATGGCGCGCATAGGCTTGGGATGAGTGTATACCGTGTCTGTAGGCGGCCTCGCCGGGAGTGAATCGAGCCGAGGAGTTCGAGGCGCACCGGTGCCGATTCTGCGTAAGGGCAGACCGGCCGCGGCTCCTCGAATGCGCTTCTTTGGAACGGCCGCTTCTTTGTTATACTTGGTAGGTTCACCTCGTGCGGAGGTGGCGAAATTGGCAGACGCACCAGCTTGAGGTGCTGGCGCCCACAAGGCATAGGGGTTCAAGTCCCCTCCTCCGCACCAAGATTCTTTTGCCGGCCTGAAGGCCGCCTCGAAAGCAGCTTAAGAAAATGCAGATTCTGTTCTGGTTCGTCATCGTTGTGCACGTCATTGTGTGCTTGTTTCTGATTGGCGTAGTGCTGATTCAACAGGGGCGCTCAGCGGATCTGGCCGGCGCGTTCGGCGGTCAGGGTTCGCAGACTGCGTTTGGTCCGCGCGCCGCGGCCAATGTGCTTACTCGGCTGACGACTTGGTCGGCAATTATCTTCATGTGCACGTCGATTGGCCTGGTGGTGCTTTTTGTCCGGGGGACGGGTTCCCACTCGGTGCTTGAGGGCGTGAAGCCCGCTCCGGCGAGCGCGCCGGCAACGCCGGGCAAGTAAGTCCGACCAGCCACATACTCCAAAGTTTCCTCACTTTTCAGCGATCGGATCCTCGCTCCCAAAGGCAGGCCTTCACGGGCCTGCTTTTTTGTTTCTGTGTTGTCCTAGCCTGCATATCTCACAGGCGGATTGTCGCTTTGGGTGAGTCGGGCACCAGGAAATAGCTGGAAAGGCCGTCTTTTCTGTGTCATAACTACGTTATCGAGACGGGTTATGGCCGAGGAAA
>Ga0182013_10008498_pt1 | contig 11043 bp, 6 predicted proteins | sample 612S2MmetaG_FD_120487 | JGI IMG/M metagenome (GOLD analysis project Ga0182013, IMG submission 120487) | Permafrost microbial communities from Stordalen Mire, Sweden - 612S2M metaG | ecosystem: Environmental > Terrestrial > Soil > Wetlands > Permafrost | place: Sweden: Stordalen | collected...
GTGCACCAAAAGAATGGTTAGAATCAAATGATATGCAAAGATTTTATATAAATGATATCATAAATTGTTTATCAAGTAATCCGAGAGGTTCTATGAATTGTTCAGATGCAGAAGGAAATATGAGACTTATAGCCGGAAGAACAAAAGCATGTTTACGTATGATGTTGCAAAAATCTATGAATGGTTATAGCGCTGTTGAAATGTGTTTTAACAATCCAAAAACAGCTACAGTTACAACAAATAATTCCGCAACTTTTTTAAATGGTACCCAATCCCTTACATTTTAAAAGTTCAAAAGTTTAAAAAATTGATTATTTTATATAATATGTTGTTCATTATGAAAAAACATATTATACAAGTCGATATTTATATCTAATTAATAAATACATTTTATACACACAACCACATGGAACCAGTCACTAGAGACCTCACGAACAAAAAGGGCAAGGTTTTCATTACCTTTCCATACCCATATCAAAATGGAACACTACATCTAGGACATGCATATTCTATGTCGAAGGCAATCTTTTATGCCGAATATTGTAGACTTAAAGGCTACAATGTATTGTTTCCATTCGCCTTCCACGCAACAGGAATGCCGATTGTCGCATGTGCTGCTAAACTCAAGGATGAATTGGAACAATGTGATATCAACAATATGAATGTAGGTGAAATGGAACATGATAAGCAAATTAAAATTCTCATTGAGATGGGAGTTCCAAAGGAAGAATTATATAAATTTATCGATCCAGAATATTGGCCGATTTATTTTCCAATGATTGCCAAACAAGATCTGAAAGCATTCAATGCGAACGTTGATTTTAGTAGATCGTTTATTACAACAAAAATGAATCCGCACTATGATTCATTTGTCACATGGCAATTCACAAAACTTATCAATAAGGGTCTTGTAAAGAAAGGAAAAAGGTATGTTGTATATTCGATTAAGGATGGACAGGCATGTGCTGATCATGATAGATCAAGTGGTGAAGGAGTAGAACCACACAAGTTTGATACTAGAATTATTAAACTAAAGAACGGTAAAAATCTCGTCATGACATACAATAAAAAAGACGAGAAAAAAGATGATAAAAAAGAAAAAACAAAACACGAATCTGAAAATTCGGAAAATTCTGTCTATTATGATAGCGGATCCAAATATGTTACATTCAAATACAAAGGGGAGGAATACATCGTACGTGATTATGCAGTAAAAAATTTCAAATATCAATGTGATAACTTCAAAGAACTAATTCAAACTGATGATAATTTTGATCCAAGTAAATTGAATGATCTGATTGCTGAAACTAATGAATATAAGCATAATTCTATTGTGTTTAGGGCATCAAATAGAGAGGTTAAAGCAACGGGATTTGTAACAAATTCAGAAATAGGCACTCAGTGGAGGCAATATTATGAACCCAATGGAGAAGCCAAATCAAGAAGTGGTGATATTTGTATTGTAGCATTGATTGATCAATGGTTTATTAATTACGGTGATGAGGATTTGAAAAAAATTGTTAATGATTACATTAAAACGAAACTCATTGCAGACAAAGGTGTAATTAATCAGTTGGTAGAAAGTTCGGCATGGATTAACGAATGGCCGTGTTCTCGTAGTTATGGACTTGGTACATTCCTTCCTGGTACAACACAATTGATCGATTCACTTTCGGATTCAACAATTTATATGGCATATTATACAGTTGCACATCTTCTTCAGCGTGTACCACCAGAAATCATGACATATAATGTATGGGAATACATTTTTATGGACAGTTCCGAAGAATTGGCATGCGATGATTATAAAGAAGTCATAAACGAAATGAGGGAAGAATTCAAATATTGGTATCCAGTGGATCTAAGAGTTTCTGGTAAAGATCTGGTGCCCAATCATTTGACAATGTGTCTGTATAATCATGCAGCAATTTGGGGAACGAAATATATGCCGAAATCGTATAGTATCGGTGGTTATATTACACTTAATGGTAAGAAAATGAGTAAGAGTGCTGGTAATTTTATGACACTGAATAACGCAGTAACAAAATATGGCTCAGATATTGTGAAAATATCTCTTACAGAAAAAGAAGGACTTGATGATGCCGATTTTCGTGATTCTGTAGCGACATCATATACTCACAAATTATCAGTAGAAAAAGAATTTATTAAACAAATGATCGATATTTGTGTAGATACACATGACAATACAAATACTAAATCAACACTTTGGGAAGAATTGTTTAATTACGAAATGGATTCAATTATTGTAAAAACAGCAGAACATTACGATAATTATAAATTCAGAAGTGCTGTTTATGATGGTTTTCACGCCGCATTGCTATCTCGTGATAGATACATGAGGATCTGTTCTGGTTCAGAATTTACTCCAAAAATTTCCGTTTCTAAAAAACTAGCACAAAAATTTGTCGAATATATTCTTCTGATGATATATCCAGTATGTCCAGAATGGGTCAAAACAAATTGGGAATATGCATCCTCAAAAAATGTAATTCTATCACACAATTGGCCAGAAAATCTCGATGAGACGATTTCTGAAAATACTGTTGGATATAATAGATGCAAATATTACAAGAGTATTATTGAATTGGTTGCAAATAAAATTAACGGTGAATTTGACAAAAATTCAAAACTACATTTTAATGTGTCGTGTATTACTGAATATTCTGAGATAGAAAATGCACTAATCGCTGAGGTTTATAAACATGTCGAACAATGTGGTCTTGATAAGAAAAAATACCAATCTTTTCTATCCGAAGTAATGAAAAAATATGCAGGGAACGATAAAACAATGGTAACAAATATCGGACGATTCGTCTCATATGTCAGATCAAATATTGAAACGTATGGAATGGAATGGAATGATTTTATCAGAGAAAAACATATTGATCACTTTGTTCAATGGCTACATATTTTTTTGATCCCTCAATGCAAAAATGTTAATATCACAGAACTCGGACATAAGAAAGAACACACGTTTACTATAAGTGTTGGAATGCCATATGTTGAAAATTTTGAGGAAAAATCACGCTCATAAAAAATTGAATACTAATGTGTTTGTTCTATTCAATACTTTTTGTTTATATATATATACACACGTTTTGCGTAAAAAGCGTTTTTTTCAAAAGAACATAAAGGAACACAAAACAAAACAATACAATACAATACAATAAAACAATGGCTGATGATACAGAAAACGATCAAGTGGAAACCACTTACGAAGGTGAAGGAGGTGATTATGATGGAGACACAAAGGTTACACGGAAGTTCACACATGACGCGTGGAAGGCAATTGAAGAACCAGTTTCTCACTTTACGAAATTGGTTTTTGATGTTCTTCGCGAACTTGCGATTGGAGGCAATGCTGAAAAATTACTCACTTACAGTGTGATCGGCGAAGAATTTTATCTCCAAATTCGACCTCTTCTCGAGAAATTTAAATTGGGACGTCTCGCTCCTGTACGAGATGTCAGTCAGGAAGAAGATGATGATGAAGATGATGATGATGATGATACAAAGGACACAACGGACAAAAAGAAGAAGGAAAAGAAGAAGGATGGTAAGTTGAAAAACCAAAAGAAGAAGAAGGGAATGTCTGCAGAGGAGATTCGAATGAGTTCTACGATCTCGAAAATGACCGCTCTTTGTGAAAAGGTTTTGGGGACTTTTCAAAAGGAAAAAATGAACTATGTTTACGGATTGGAAAATTGCGACTACTTGGAATTACGCGGTGTTATATTCATGTATTGTGCCTGGTTCATGACCCAAAACCAAAGAGAAAAATTCAAGAAAGAAGCACAACGCGAGGATGTTTACGAATTGATTGTTGCAATTCAAAAGTTTCTTTTTTCTTGTAGTGGACTTACTGGTAAGTATGTTTTGGATGCAAGCAAACAATGCAAGATCAGCAAAACAATGCTGAAAGATTTGACTTTTTGGTTGAACGAGTTGGAAACGTTTTGTCCGTTCGACGGCATCAAACTTTACAAACTTGTACCACGGCTCCTCGTTTTTACAAACTACGATGGCGCTATTCCATCAATCGGAATTACTCCCCGCAAGAGTCAAATTGATCTTGTGACAACAATCAAAGAGTACAAAGATCTTGGATTTTTCCTTTCTTTGAAGGCCATGGTTTCAACAGGTAAGACAACTGCGGCTGCGGTGTGTATACCCACAATGTTGAATGAAATGAATACAACCGGAACACAGAAGAAGGAACTCATTTTCTGTTGTAATATCAATGCTGTGCGTAGTGATGTTGCACGTATTGCATACCATGCGGGAATCAAGTTCGGTATTGCTTCAATTGGTGGAAATGGATCGGTTAAAATTATAAACCATTTTAACACGACTGATGAAACTCGTGTTCTCATTATTGCTGATCCTGCGTCCGCTTGTATCCTATTGGCTCTAGAGGAACGTCGGTCGAAGGTTCATGGTGATGATAATCGTTATTGGGTTTTCCTCGATGAGCCTACAACCGGTGCCGATCAAGAAGGAAGCATTTCTTTGCATGAAAATATGAGCCTTTTGCCATTTTTGCCTAAACACAGCATTCTTTCGTCGGCAACATTATGTGAACTTGATAAAATTCCTTCGATTGTTTCTAACATCAAGGCCAAGTATCCTGGTATTTACGTTGGAACGATTTATTCAAGTGAAATCCAAATTGGATGCGATCTGAAGACTTTTGGTCAAGATATTGTTGTTCCATTCGCCGGATGTAAGACTTCTGATGAGCTCACAAATATTATTAAGACAATCAAATCTGATCCATTCCTCGGTCGTTTGTGTACAACAAATGTAACCATTCAATTGTGGAGTCAAATGAATGCACATGGAATTTCTGGATTGCCAGATATCAAGACCCAGTTCAAGAATGCGGCAACTGCAACAATGGATCGGGTTCGTGTTGTTTGTATGGAGCTTTTGACGATTTTGTCTCAACAGTCCAATAATGTTATCGCTGACATTTGCAAAACGAAGATCATTGCTAGCGATCACAATATCAACAAGAAGGCAATGGCCGAGGTAGTTTCAAAGAAAAAAGACGATTCAGATATCTTTTTCGAAGATGATACAATCGAAGTTCCAAATGAAGTCACTTTTGAAATGATTGGAACTCATCAGGCTTATAAGTTCATGCAACCAACGTTGATTGTTGATGTTGATCCATTGACTTTCGCTCAAAAGAACTTCAAGGGAATTCTTGACAAGTTGAAGTCACTCGGAGCTGATAATGCAGATGCATTGTACAAACAGTATGAAGTGGATTGTAAAAAATTTCAGGCGACTTTTGAACGTCTCGACAAGCGAGTCAAGGATGATATCGATCGATCACAACAGAAACAGGGACTCGAGGAAGATCATTCACCTAAGATCAAGTTTCCCGCTTGTTGTCAGATCAACACAATAAGTCATATCAAGGAATTTGCTAAAGGACATACAAAGGAAATCAATCCTCGTACCGTACGTCCTGAATTGGTTTTGGAAATGATCCCTTTCCATGAATTGCATGTTCCTGATTGGGTTGTCCTGCTACTGTTTGCAGGTGTCGGAATTATCGATCCATCAAACTCTGCTCTGAGTGAGCGATATAATGAATTGATAGAAGCAATGGGTGCCAATGGAAAGTTAGCATTCATTGTTTCCAACAAGAGTATCGCTTTCGGTACGAATTGGCCATTTTTCCGTGTTTTTGTCACAAAACAATTCACAGAAAATTGTTCAATCTTCACTTTGTTCCAACTTCTTGGTCGTGCGGGTCGTGTTGGTCAATCATGGAGTGCTGAAGCATTTATTGACGCGAATGCTGCTCTTACAATTCTTCAATATGCAAAGGATCCTTCAAATTGTTCCGTCGCTCTGATTGAACCAAGGAACATGGAAACTATGTTCAAGCAAATTATCGCCCAAATTGACCAAAAGAAGGAACAAAAAAGAAAGGCTCAAGCTATTCCAAAGATTGATAAAGAAATTATGACAAGTGGAAATGTGGTTTCCCTTTCCGAAGTCAAACAACGGTCGGCTATTGTCTTTGTGAAGCACTCACGTATTGAAATTTCTCAACAACCAATCCAACCAATCCAACCAATCCAACCAATCCAGCCAGTCAGGCCAATTGTGGAACGAGTTGATGATTTCAATCGTCGTGAACATGGAAACAAATTTCCACAAGTAACTCACCCCGTAAGATCGATTGAGGATGACTTCAAACGTCGTGCACCTATTCCATCAATTCTTAATAAAACTGATGTGGTTGAACAACGTGTGCATAGTACTCCATCTAAAGCTGATAATGAATTCGATTGGCGGCGCCGTGATCCTTCAACAAGTTCGGGAAGTTCGGGAAGTTCGGGAAGTTCAGAAAGTTCAGAAAGTTCGGGAAATTCAAGAGATCATGGAACGAGGACAAATTCAACTTATCAAGGTCAACAACAAAGACAGCCAAATCAATCTGGTCAATCTGGACAGTCTGGACAAAACCAAACAAATACAACAGGAAAGTATATCCCTCCTCATTTGCGCAAGCAAACTCACTGAAATTAAAAAATTAATTAAAAATATATTGGAAAAATAATAAACAATTTTGATTCAGTGTTATTCTTTATTTTATTTTGTTCGATTAATTCGTTAAATGATTCATTATTTGTGTCAACATAGAATAATGTTTCTATATTCCTTGATTTTATCATATCAAATGTTACAATATCAATATCATGTGGCATACCATTATCGATAACATATTGTTTTATTTTATCAATTTCATGTGGTGATTTCTTTGTAACATAATTAATATTATTAAAGACATTTTTACATTTTTTTATAAAATCGCACATATTACTTCTTGTTAAAATAAGATTATCTGTCATATCGAAACGCAATCTATTTGTACTTGCTATTATTTTATTTCTTAAAATATAATTACTATTAAATAATTGAGCGATAACTTTTTCTTCGATCATACATGCTTTATCAATATCTATGCACAAAGTACCACTACTGTAATTATCGTTTTGATTTATTAAAATTTCATTTAAGTCATATATTGTTTTAGTTTCACCGATTTTTTTTTGTAAAAGAAAATTTGTATTCATTCTCTATGATACTATTCTAAGTTTAAATTACAATTTATTTCCATAGATATATTTCATTTATATGATTTATGTTATTAAATCAATTTTTTTAATAAATGAAAAATTGAATATAATAATTCAATTATATTTTAATTAGAAGTGACATAATTTATTAATATCTTGCGATATTATAAGGACAAATGTACATTGAACGACAATATATATTACGATTTTCAGATTTTATAAATGATGTATCTTTACTATTAAACAAGATAGATAATGAAATTAGTGTTCCTGATTCTCCACAAGACGCTGTCGAAAAACGTACATTTAATTACATCAAGAATAGAAAAAATATAACAAATATAACAAATATAACAAATATAACAAACAGTCCACATGATGATTATATAGATGATGAATCAGACCATAATATAGAAGAAATAAAAAAATTATTTAACTACAAAAAAAAATATCCTAATTCAGTAAATTCTGTTAAAGTCAAATCAGATAAATTAACGAATTTAGAGCAATCTATTTTAGACTTATTTAATAAATATTTTGATACAAAAAATCTACATAATGTCGATTATATGAATATATTGACACTCATTGAATATATTTCAGAGAAAAATACAATAGATCATTTTAAATTGTACAAACAAATTTCGATAATAATAGAAAAAGGTATTAATAATTTTCTTCTTAATGAATTATCAAAAAACTTCAATTCAACATATTCCAATTCACATGTTTATTTGACATACAAGTCATTAAAAGATATTCATATAATTGCCATCAATATTAATATAAAATTTCGATTGTGTTTTAGAAGATGTGTACAATATGATTTTATAATGATTATTCAAAAAAAATATGACGTCGAAAAAAGTTGGGAATCTTTATTTGATTCACTTATTACTGGAGAAGAATTGACAATAATACACAAAAAAATAAATATTGTTAAGATTTCATTAATGAAACTAAATAATATTTCTGATTCTGAATCAGAACTGATAAGTGAACAGGATATACTTGATATATTAGGTATTGAAATAAATGATAAAGAACAAACTTATTTGACACATATATGTTATATCATTGATCTCAAAAAAAATTCAAGTACCCAGTTTTATAAGTCCATTATTGATATGTTTCAAATAACTGAATAAATTTCTAAAATATTTATTAATAAAATTGAAAACATAAAATATTATAATACAAATAGTCATATAATGTGAATATACAGGATACCATACATTTATAAATCAATTTATATATTAATTTGTTATTAAATGGCAGAATCAAATATACCCGAATCCATAAAACTTAAATTGAATAAAAAATTACATAATAAACAAAATCATCCTCTTCAAATTATCAAAGATGTAATATACGATCATTTTAATAAAAATACGAATTTAAAAATGGAAATGTTTGATAACTTACCAAATGTATCCTCCATTGTTGATAATTTCGATTTGTTACTAATTCCAAAAGATCATGTATCTCGCAGTAGGAGCGATACATATTATTTTGATAACAATAATGTTTTGAGAACTCATACATCAGCTCATCAAAATGAATTATTATCACAGGGAAAACGGACTTTTTTGGTGACTGGAGATGTTTATAGAAAGGACGAAATAGATAGATTTCATTATCCTGTTTTCCATCAAATGGAGGGAGTAAATGTGCAATTTGAAACAATAGAGGAAGCTGAAGTAGATTTGAAGAATACATTAGGTAGATTAGTACAATATTTATTCCCCGGTAAAGAATATAGATTCAACAAAGATTACTTCCCTTTCACAGAACCATCATTTGAGATCGAAGTTAAATTCTTTGATGATAAAGATAAGTGGGTTGAAATATTGGGATGCGGAGTAATTCATAAAGATATATTGAAACACAACAACATTCAACAATATGGATGGGCTTTTGGTCTTGGATTGGAACGACTTGCAATGATTTTGTTCTCAATACCTGATATTAGATTGTTCTGGACAAATGACGAACGTTTCTTGGACCAATTCAATAATGTAAATATAGAAAATTTCAGACAAATCCAATATAAACAATATCCTAAATTAGATAAATTAGATCGTGATATTTCTTTTTGGATTGATGAATCACAGATAGATTTTACTACTAGTTCATCAGATTCATTTTATTGGACTAATATTAATGATTTTTTTGAAATAGTGCGAGAAATTAGTGGAGACGATGTCGAACTTGTTACATTGTACGATAAATTTTTCAGTAAAAAACAAGATATAAACAAATATTCTCACACATTTAGATTAACATATAGTCCAAATAATAATATGAAAGATCCAGCCGAATTTACTAAAAAATGCAATGGGGAAATGGCAAAATTGAGAGAGTTTGTTCAAGAAAAACTGTCTATTAAACTTAGATGAAAAAATTGATATTTATTATTATTCATCAAAAATATATATTAATTTATCAAGTTCAGTAAAAATAATTATATGTGTACTATCCTTAATAATAATAAAAATGATACCATCATTGACATAGATATTGATGTGGGTATCGATCATGATGTAAAAACTTATGATAGGGAATTATCTGAAGAAATCATACAACAACATATCGGACAATTACTATACACATTTGATAACCAATATAAGGAATTAACTGATGTCCAAAGCAAGATTATTGAGGAATATAACAACACATATAATAATATGTTAAAATTAATGAGAACACAAAATGAACTAAATAATGAAATCGACGCATTTATAAATATACAAAACAGTGGATATATAAACAAGCAAAGTTTCATATTGCAACTCGCAAATAAATTTAATGAAAAACTATTTGATAATATCGTAAATGAGGAATTTAAATTTAAGAAATTACTTGCATGCAAAGATTTGTTAACATATATTTTTAATTCAAAGCAATACGAACTTTATCGTGTCGAAGAATGTAATAAAAACTCTATGACACTTGTTGAAATAGAAACTTTAGCATTATTGAGAAAAGAAATTAAACAAATTATTAATAGAGACATACTCGTCGGGACAGAAGTTATATATTTAGATAATAAAAATTATAATAACAAAAATGATGATGCAGATGAAATTAGTATATTATATCATAATATTGTTAAACCTACCAACGAAGAAAGAAAATTATATAAAATTCCAAACATCGGGGACTACGCCAAAATTATTGTTTGTTCTGATGATACGGAAGGCAATAAATACAAAAAATTTTATGATGTAATTGTACAAATATGTCAGAGAGATTTAGAAGCAGCTATATTATTATGTTGTGTCGAATATGTCGTTCATTCAAAAGGAAAATATTTGTCATATGGTACTGAATATACAAACAGTATAAATACCATTAAAATTGGATCATATTTACAAATAACATATGATGAAATATTTTATTCTCTAAATATATAAAATACATTTTTTTATGAGTAATCCATTGTCTCAATATTTTTCGAGTTTAGCAAAAAGTTTTGGTATAACTGACTCAACAAAAAAAGAAATAAAAAATTATGGTAATACATTCGGTGGCATGACTGTAAGTAACACTGATTTAAATATAAATAATACGAGCGGCCAATATGGTAAAGATATAGGAAAATATGCACGCGAAGTACAACTCGATCTCAATAGAATGAGTGGAGAATATACTCACGGACTTGAAAATTCTATTAAATATGGTGGAGAAGATTTTCACAAAGCAGATATCGACCTTAATAAAAGTGGCACAGATTATACTAAAGAACTACAAAATTCGTTTAAAGTCACTGGAGAATATATGCGTAAGGCAGATCTTGTTCTTAATAAATTAGGTAATAATTATGTTAGTGATATGGCTAAATCGTTCGGTTTGGGAAACAAAACTCCTGTCGAACATTTTAATTTTAGAACACCTCCAAAAGATTATGCTTCATGTAAAA
>Ga0182013_10008499_pt1 | contig 11042 bp, 8 predicted proteins | sample 612S2MmetaG_FD_120487 | JGI IMG/M metagenome (GOLD analysis project Ga0182013, IMG submission 120487) | Permafrost microbial communities from Stordalen Mire, Sweden - 612S2M metaG | ecosystem: Environmental > Terrestrial > Soil > Wetlands > Permafrost | place: Sweden: Stordalen | collected...
AGAGGTGAAGGGATGGCCGAGATAGCCATAATCCTGCACTCCGGTCATCTCTCCATTCTCCACGAACTCTCCGCTTTCCAAGGCACGGCTCCAGACATAGAAACCGCTGAGTGTGAAGCCCTTGGACATGGTCTTGCTCGCCGAAACTTGAAGCGCGTTATAGTTGGAGGTCTGGTCTGAGAGCAGGTAGGTGATTCCGTTAAGGGTTCCAGGCGTAAGGTTGATGCCGCCATCGAACTGGCGACGCTGCTCGTAGCTTGCGGCTGAAGTGCTGAGAGCGCCGACTAGCGCGCCGCCTTGAGCGTTTACGGTTGCGTAAGGCGCGTAGTTGGCGTCGATGAAGGTACCCAGGTGACGGCCCAGTGTGCCTACATAAGCAGCAGTTGCGCTGATCTTGTAAGGCAATTGGCGCTGCACGCTGAGGTTGTACTGGTAGACCGACGAATCTTTGAAATTCTGGCCGATGGCTTCAATGCTTCCACTCGGGTAGAATTTCGGAGCGGACGGCGTATAGGTGTACGGGAAGATGCCGCCGCCCGCACCTGTGCTTGGGAACCCGACGTTATAAATGTTGGTGAGGGACGTTTCGGAGCCAAAAGCGTTGCGAATGGCGAACGGCGAGTTGTTCCCGGGCTGGTTCCACTCATTGCCGCTCTTGCTGCCGTAGAAGATGCCCACTGCACTGCGAATGGAGGTCTTGCCGTTCCCAAACGGATCCCATGCAAAACCGAGACGAGGCGAAAAATGGCCCAATGGCGTGCTGACAATGCCGCGGCCGATGCCTTTGTCCCCAGGAAACACTACGCCGACCGGAGCTCCCGGAGCGACTGTGGATTGCTGGCCGGGAATAAACGACTCCGTCCTGTCATGAGATTCCGTGGGAGGCGTATCGATGTCCCAACGGACGCCGATATTGGCGGTGATACGGGGCGTGATGCGGTAGTTGTCCTGCGCAAAGAACGCTGTGTGCCAGGTGCTCAGGTGCGTGACATAAGGCGAGTCCTGCTCAAATCCGCTGATTTGGCCGGTCAGGAAGTCAGCAAGCGCAACGCCCGTGCTGGTGGGCGCGGAGGTCGAGAAGCTGATTTCGCCATAGTTATTCAGATTGGCAAGGAACATGGTCTTGTCGAGAGAGAACTCACCGCCAAGGGACAGGTTGTGCTTGCCCTTTGTCAGGGTGACCATGTCACGTATTTCATAGTTGTCGGAACCCGTGACGGGGCCTGCATTCGGGTTACCCGTGTTAAAGCCGGCGCCGGTGAGCTGGGGCAGTGCGGCCGGTCCCTGGATGGCGAAGTTCGAGCCGAAACTAGCGAGGGTTTGGTTGGCGTCGCCGCTCACAGGGACCATGGTGCGTCCGCCCATGGCCCGCGTAAACGTGACCCAGGTTTGATTGGCCAGGGTGGGGGTGAAGGAGTGAACGTCGCTGATGTTGGTATTCGTCTGTCCTGAATGGGACTGAACGCCGGTCCAAAGGATGTTGCCGCCTCCGCTGGGAGTCGACGTCGTGTTGGTATAGAAGTAAGTTACCCCCAGATGGTCCTTGGCGCCGAGGTTTTCGTCATACTTTGCCAGGTATTCTGTTTGGTCTGTCGGAGTGTTGTAGTTGCCTGTCCATAATCCGCCGCCAGTCTTTGGAACCGCAGCGCCGTTGGGCAACGGAATGGAAACCAGGTTTGTGGGGGCCGTTACGGGCGCGAGCTTAAGAGCGGTTTGGTCCAGGTCGGCTTGCGCAATGCAATACCCGGCAGTAGCAGAGGATATAAGGCTGGGCTGGCAACCGGGGCCATTGTTTGCGCCATTCTCGAGAACCTTTTTACCGGAGCCCGGCTTGTAAATAAGGCCCGAGGTCAGCGAGGACTGGGTAAAGTCACCTTGGCGCTCGGCAAGCGTGGGTACTGTAGCGCCTGAGACTGTTCCGCCTTGTATCTGTTTCAGCCCGGCATAGCTGAAGAAGAAGAAGGACTTGTCGTGCTTGATGGGGCCGCCGACGGTTCCTCCATACTGGTTGCGGTGGTAAGGCGCCTTTGTGGAAAATCCGGCACTATTAACAAGCGCGGTACCCGGGGCCACACCCCAATTCCAGGCATTGAAGTCAGTGTTGCGGTTGAACTCAAACACACTGCCGTGGAACTTATTCGTTCCCGACTTTGTGACAACCGAAACGATAGCGCCAGAGAACTGGCCGTATTCGGCCGCGAATGCGTTGGTGTCGACGCGGACCTCTTCGACTGCGTCGGGGTTGGGAGCCGGGTTGCCGTAGTTGCGCATACCGGTTATGTTGTTGCCGCCATCCAGATAGAATGCGACGGTTCCGTTGCCGGAATCGAGCGACCCGTTAACCTGAACATCTTCCGACGGCAATCCAACCTGGAAATTGGGGGTGCCTGCGGGGTTCGCGGTGGTGCTGCTGCTATTGGCCATGATGCCAGGCGTGAGGGAGAGTTCGGTGTAAGCATTGCGGTTGACCAGCGGCAGGCCGATGACCTCCTCCGGCTCAATGGTCCGTCCCAATACCGGGTCGGTTGTATTGATCTGCGGGGGAGCGTCATTGACCGTAATGGTCTGAGACAGCGCGCCGACGGCAAGTTTGATTCCGACCGTCCGCGTCTGGGCCACGTCGATGGTGATGTTCTTTTGCAGGAAGCGTTCAAAGCTGGGCGCCGTCGCCTCGACGGTGTACCGGCCCACGGGAAGGTTATCGATGCGGTACTCCCCTTCACCGTTTGCCGGCGCCGACCGCGAGAACCCGGTATCCAGGTTGGTTGCCTTCACGGTGGCCGTGCTAACCACCGCGCCTTGTTGATCCGTTACCGTTCCGACAATAGCGCCGGTGATCTGCTGTCCAAAAGCGACGATGCCAGCGGTGAGAACGAAGACGAGCGCCGCGAATATTCGGGCGCTCGCACATAGCCGCGAGCGTCTTACCAATATACGTGTGTTCATGTTTGAAGCCTCCAGAGTCTTGAGCAATTCGCGCCCCGTTCTCCCCGTGTGCGTTCGCATATTACCGAGTCCGTGGACTGCGAATTGGCGCACTGAGGTTTTGGGTCTTGAATGTCAAGAGGAAAAGTACCAACCAGTTCGTGGTCTGTCATGTAAATTGGAAGTTAAGAAATGCCGAGGGGAGAAGTGAATCTCGACCGCACGGGAATGACGATGAAAAGAATGAGTTTGCAGCGTGGCAGAAAGCGCCAGAATCGAACGTTAACATTGTTAATATTCTTTCCATCCCCCGGTTAATCTATAACTTAGCTGGTTTCCTTTCACGGTTAACGAGAATGGCAGCAGATGAAAGGGGAGATGTTGCAAAGCCGGAAATTCTTTCCGGGTGGTATATTCTCCGGTAGCTGGACGAGCAAGTGAGAACTCATTTCAGGCAGGAGATTTGGTGCGTCGATGCAGGAGGTTGAGAAGAGGCTCGAGGCTGAAAGAGAAGAGCTGAACTGGCTGCTGAGCTCCAGCGTGCTTGGTCGATCCAGCAATCTTGCCCGTATGCTCGCATATGTCTGCGAGAAGCACTTCCTCGGTCACGACGACCAGATCAGTGAGCATGGAATCGCGACCGAAGCGCTGGGGCGGCGCAGTGATTTCGACCCGCAGTCCGACACGATCGTCCGGGTCGTTGCCCATTCTCTTCGCAAGCGCCTACAGGATGTTTATCAGACGGTCGGCACAGGCCGGCCGGTACAAATCCTGATCCCTAGCGGCCGGTACCTGCCGTCATTTATCCATCGGAGCGACGCCGCAGCACCGGGTGTGCTCGGAGATCAGGCAGTTGGCGCCGCTGCGCCCGAGCAGGAAAAGGCCAGCGTTGATCGTGCTCAGCTCGCGCGCCTTTCGTGGCGCAGGCTGCGATGGCTTGTGCCGGCAGTCGCCCTTGCGGCGCTCACCCTCTTGTTTGGCCTCGACTATTTTGTTCATCGCGGCACAGCGAAGCCGCCCGCGACCCCGGCCAAGGACTCGTTTGCAGCTCTGCCGCAGCCAAAGAACACAATCCGCGCGTTATTGGGAAAGGGCCGCCAACCTTATGTAGATCACTCCGGATTTTCATGGATGCCAGGAAAATATTGTTCAAGCGGGGACAGCGGCACAGTACCAGCTCAGAAAATCGCAGGAACAGAGGATCCTTATCTATATTTAGGCGGAGTCCGTGGAATCGCGCATTGCCTTTTCCCTGTCGCGCCGGGCGACTACGAGGTCCACTTCCACTTTGCGGAGACTACGGACCTGCCGACTGCAACAAGCCCTGTACTGGTCTCCATCAATGCGGGCGCGGGAATCAGTTTCGATGTGGTTGACCATGCGGGAGGAAACGGTATAGCAACCTCCATGGTCCTGACAGGAGTTCGGCCCGAGAACGATGGCGCCATCCATCTCGACTACACCAGCGAGGTCTCTTTGCTGGATGCTGTCGAGATTTTGCCCGCCAACTCCGAGGCATTGCTGCCGGTCCGTGTCACCGCAAGTCCTGTTTCCATTACGGACTCCGCCAACAACGTGTGGCTCTCCGATCGTTACTTTATTGGAGGGCGAAGGGGTCTATTCCCCGACTTGACGAGGACCGCGAAGAACGGTATCTATAGCTACAATCGAATAGGGCGCTTTCGTTATGACATCCCCGTCGTTCCGCTTGCGAAGTACCGCGTCGCGTTGTACTTTTCCGAACCCTGGTTCGGAAAACAGAATTCCGGAACAGGTGGGCCGGGCAGCCGGGTCTTCGATGTTTCATGCAATGGAAGCATGATTCTGAAAAATTTCGACATCATGGCGGAAGGCGGGGCGAACCCAGTTGTAAAGACATTTGACAATGTCCAGGCAACTGCTCAAGGCCGGATCGAACTTTCCTTCATCCCCGATGTTAACTACCCGCTTGTCAATGCCATTGAAGTTTTGGCCGAGCCTGTTCGCTGATATTTCAGCATTGACCCGCCGCTCTCAACACCGGGATTTGGCCGGCAGCCAGACTGACCAGATCGTATTCACGATCAAACGGTCTCACTGCCTGAGCTGTCTCCGATTGCGCCCATGCGCCGGCGTCAAATCTGTTATGAAATCCCGCCTTCGCCAAGTCCAATTCGCGTTCGGCCTGCAAGGCAGCAGCCGGCTACCGCGGCAATCCGCTATCCTGATCGAAGTACTTGGGTCTAGACCCTCCAAATAAGGCAGCAACATGGCGCGATATGCAGAGCCGATGGCACGGCTCATTGAAGAGTTAAAGAAGCTGCCCGGCGTGGGCACCAAGAGCGCCCAGCGCTTCGCCTTCCATATCCTGCGCTCCACCGACGATGACGCGGCGGCGCTGGCCGAAGCGGTGCGCTCGCTCAAGGCCAATCTCCGCCTGTGCTCCATCTGCAACAACGTCACCGATGTCGATCCCTGCGCTTACTGCTCCAGCCCCACCCGCAACCAGCGCCTGGTCTGCGTGGTCGAGGAGCCCACCAGCATCGCAGCCGTCGAGCGCACGCGAAGCTCGCAGGGCGGCTACCAGGGCGTCTATCATGTGCTGCACGGAACCCTCTCGCCGCTCCACGGCATAGGCCCCGATCAGTTGCGCTCAGGCACGCTGATCGCCCGCGTCGAGCGCGGCGAGGTGGACGAGGTCATCCTGGCTACCAGTCCCACTCTCGAAGGCGAAGCCACCGCACACTGGCTCGCCACTGCGTTGCGCAGCCCTTCGGTCAAGATCACGCGCATTGCAACAGGTGTTCCCGCCGGCAGCGACATCGAGTACGCAGACGAAGTGACTATGGCGCGCGCCATGGAGGGCCGCCGCGAGCTTTAGCCACTCAGGAAGACTCCGCTGTTTCAATCGAAGGATAGGTTGGGAAGAACCGACGCGCGTTTGCCCTGAGGACTTGCCCCCCACCTAATCCACAACTGCTCTTCGCCTATACTGGTGCCTGGCAATCCGGCGCATCGTTCCAGTCCAGAGGAAGAACTCCCATGGTGCAAACCCGCATCAAGCCACATTACCGGCAACTGGCCGAGAAGGCGCGCCGGGCTGAGCAGACACAGGTTTTCCGGCGCAACCAGGCGCTTGGGCTGTTGCTGGTTGCGGCGGTGATCTGCTTATGGTGGCTCTTTCACACCAATCCCAGGTGGATATTCCCGCCGGGATGGTGGCGTCTATGATCTCCGGCGATCATGCTGGATCGAGCCAACTCCTTGGCGGCGGCGATCCGCTTGCCGTGCTGCTGCTGGGGCCAACGGGGAGCGGCAAGACGGCGCTTTCGCTGGCGCTGGGTGAGCGCTTCGGCGGAGAAATCGTCAGTTGCGACTCGGTGGCCGTCTATCGCGGCATGGACCTGGGCACGGCCAAGCCAACAACAGAGGACCGGGCTCGCCTGCCTCACCATCTGATCGACATTGCCGAGCCGGATCTGTCCTTCACAGCGGGCGAGTACAGCAAGGTGGCAAGAGCGGCGCTCAAGGAGATTTCCGCGAGAGGCCAACTACCCATAGTGACCGGGGGAACTGGCCTCTACCTGCGCGCCTTGACCGATGGCCTCTTTGCCGGGCCGGAGCGGCAGCCGGAACTGCGGATGCGCCTGGAGCGCGGTTTGGCCCGCAGCCGCGAAAGGCACGCGAAAGACTGGCTCCATCGCCTGCTGGCCCGGCTGGACCCGCCCTCGGCAGCGCGCATTCATTCAAACGACACACCCAAGCTGATTCGAGCCATTGAGGTTTGCCTCACAGCCCGCAAGCCGCTTTCCCTGGTGCTGGGCAGCAAGGCGTTGTCGAGAGACCCGCTGACTGGTTTCCGGCTGCTGCGGATCGGTCTCAACCCACCGCGAAAGACATTGTACGATCGCCTCAACCGGAGGGCGGCGGCCATGTTTGCGGCTGGCCTTGTTGAAGAGACGCGAGGCTTGCTCGCGCGCTATGGGCCTGTGAAGACGCTGGACTCACTCGGCTACCGGCAGGCTATGGCCGTGCTGGAAGGGACATGGAGTGAAGAAGCTGGGATCGCCGCTGCCCAGCAGGGCCATCGCAATTATGCCAAGCGGCAGTTGACCTGGTTCCGACGGGAGCCGGAAGTGCATTGGATCGATGGCTTCGGGGACGAGGAAGAAAGTCTCCAGAAGGCGACTGACCTGGTTCAGCCCCATCTGCCATAGTGCCCCATCGCCCAGACTGGGATCGCCTACTGAATTGCGTGGTGCCCAGCGACTCAAGTACCGGCCCGGTCCGCGGAGTCTAATTGAATGAGAGGTCATTTGCGGCTCATCGCGCACTCTAGAAGAACCCCGAATCGTCTAGAATGAATACGCAACGATCTCCGATACAGGATTCCCCTTCAATGACAGAAGCTCTGAAGTCCACGCTCGTCTCATCCCTCGAAGCCGCCGCCGCCGGGGCTGGTTTGGTACTGCTCTCCGCCACGACCGGCAGCGACTATCACAGCCGGCCTACTGCTGTCTTCCGGCTTGGGTTGCCGGACCCCGACTTTGCCGGCCGCGAGCTTCTGCTGGAACTCAGCGAGGCGTTCTCCTTTGACAAGCCGGACCTGCTTCCCTCCATGACGGCGCACCTCGCGGCCAAAGCCAAGCGCCTCCGCAATCCCCGCCCCGAATGCTACGTCACCCTCGGCGGCCTGCCAGTGGCCTTTGGGCGGTTCCAATGGCCCTTCCATCGCTCCACCTCCGGCTCTGACACCTATATCGTCCACGGTGAAGTCCACTTGGCCGACGGCGGTACGCATAACCTGCACGCCAAGATCGCCGCCTCCGTGACCCTCACCTTTGCTGAGATCGTGCCCGCCATGGAGCAGCCATACGCCGAGACTTTCGTTTACAACGCGGTCCGCAAGACGATCGACATGGGCCAGCTTGAGTTCATCAAGAGCGGAAACCGCCAGCCTGTCCCTGTCACCACTCGCTACTACAGCCGCTGGCAAAAGAAGTTTTTGTTTACCGAGACCAACGACGAGGAGCGGCTGGAATACCTGTTGCGCAAAGTCTACTGGCTCAGCGGGGTGCTGGGAGAGAGCGCGCCGGTATGGATCGCCGACCCGAGAGACGCTCAGTACCTCAACACTACCGAGAACGATTTGCTGCGCATGGCCGGGAGCAAGGCCGGCGAAGGACTGCTCGCGCTTTATGGCGATTTTGCCGCAGCCACCCCGAAGCTGATGTCTCTCGGACCGGAGTATCAGGCCAGTCTGGATGCGGCGTTGAACTTCACCAAGCCGCAGTTCAACGAGTCGATGCGGTCGGGACATGCGAATATGTAGGAATTGTGCGGTTCGGCACTGAAGTTGATTACAGCACCGACCCGCACCCTGAACAGAAGCGCGCGCCCGGGGCGTTGGTCAGGCGGCAGCGTCCGCAGGCTACGAGCATGTTCGCTTGTCCTGCTGGCCCTGGCTGCCCAGCAGGCGGCATATTCACCGTCACGTTCAGCGGCTGACCCCATCCTGCCATCGGGATGCCGAGCGCCATCGCAATACCGGCTGCCTGAATAGCATTGAATTCCCGCACCCTTGCCGGCATGAAGAAGCACTCGACAAAGCCCAGAACCCACGGAAGAGGCGTCCAACTGAAGCAAAGGTAGAGCATACCCAGACCCGTTCGGCGCAGATAGAAGTGATGTACGCCAAAACCGCCCAGAAACAGCGCCAGCAGAATGCCGACGACTTCATCGCGGCGCACCAGCTCATATTGCCGATAAAAGATGCCCTGCGGGTTGGGATACGGTTGGCTGCTCATGGTGTTCTCCTTGCTCTGCTCTTGAGTTCAGAATACGTAGCCGGATAATGCGTGGTTCCCGGCCGCCTCGTGCCGTTCACAGTTCTCCATCTTTCTGCAGCGCACAGCATCCAATCAGCCATGAGTGTACCAACACCTTCTGCATCTGCCAGCGGCACATTTCTTATTGGCGGCGACCTGCCGGTCCATCGTCTCGGCTACGGAACCATGCGGCTGGTGGGCGACGGCGCCTGGGGCGAGCCCGCTGACCCCGCCGAAGCTCGACGCGTTTTGCGCTGGGCTGTTGAATTCGGAGTCACCCTCATCGACACCGCCGACGCCTACGGCCCCGAGATTGCCGAACGGCTGATCGGCGAGGCGCTTTATCCTTATGCGCCGGGAGTGGTCATCGCCACCAAAGGCGGCATCACCCGGCAGGGACCGGCCAAGACCGAGTACGTGGGGCGCGCGGGATACCTCATTCAGTGTGTTGAGATGAGCCTGAGGCGGCTGCGGCTGGAGCGCATCGACCTATACCAACTGCATCGAATCGACCCGCGCACGCCGCTCGAAGAGTCGCTGGGCGCGTTGCGGCGCATGCAGGAGCAGGGAAAGATTCGCCACATAGGCCTCAGCGAGGTGACGCCGGCGGAGATTGAAGCAGCCAGCAAGATTGTCAAGATCGCCACTGTCCAGAATCGATACAGTCTGGCCGACCGGCGGCACGAAGATACGCTGGCTTATTGCGAGACGCACCGGATCGGATTCCTTCCCTGGTATCCGATTCAGGGAGGCAAGCTGCTCAGGCCTGAGCATCCGTCGGCACAGACGCTGGCGCGGATTGGCAAGCGGCATTCGGCTTCACCAGCGCAGCTATCGCTGGCGTGGCTCTTGCAGCTGTCGCCGGTGATGCTGCCGATTCCGGGTACGTCGAAGGTGGCGCATCTGGAGGAGAACGTGGCCGCCGCGGCGCTGAAGCTGACCAACGGGGAGTGGGAGGAGATCGAAGCGGCAGTTTCCTGAATGGCTCATACGCCGATCAGGCGATTTCGTGCGCTGCGATCCTGGTTGCCCCCGAGGGGGACATTGAGAGAATCGGCCAACTCAGTGTACCCTATTGGGGCCAGCGGCCAAAGATGACAAAGAGCGCCAGCAGAAACATGGTTACAGCGGGCGCGGCAGACTCCTGGCGGCGCAGGTGATAAATCCCGGCAGCCACCATCAGCAGCGCCAAGCCGCCAGCCGCCAGCCGGACGACAAGGTGAACAGGCAAATGGATAGGAACAAGCGAGGCCGGCGTCAGTACGCCGATCACTCCCGCAATCTCCAGCAGCCCGATCATTGCAGCCTGCCCGCGCGAAATCCCCGTCTGGCCGGTCTCTGACCGGCCTTCCAGAGTCTTCACCAGCCTTTCATAGGCAAAGAGCTTCGTGAATCCCGTGAAGGAGAACACGCCAGCCAGCAGCACTTGAGCAATCCAAAGCAGACCGTTCATCGTTCCACCTGTGTCCATGCGGGTCCCAAGCGGTGCATTGCCGAAATCGGGACAACTCGCGAGGAACAACCGATTGAAACCCGTCGTCGAGGTTCCTGTCAAGATGGATGCGATACATATGCGATTAACAACTTCGATCCAAAATGGACAATGTGCGTCACGTCTCACTTGTTGAGCCATGGTCTCAGCGATTGTGACTCGAATCACGATGGCTGCAACCTGCGGCTGCTAGGCTTTCAATGGCGCGCAACCCCCATGCGAGGTGTACTGTGAGCGAAGAAACGGCAAGCAAGAATCCCCTCAGCCAGGAATTGTTGGCCAAGATGGACGCCTATTGGCGGGCCGCCAACTACCTTTCCGTCGGCCAAATCTACCTGAAAGACAATCCGCTGCTGGAGCGTCCGCTCACGCTGGACGACGTGAAGCCGCGTCTGCTGGGCCATTGGGGCACCACGCCGGGGCTCAACTTTCTCTATGTTCACTGGAACCGCCTGATCCGCGAACGCGACCTGAACATGCTCTACATCATCGGCCCTGGGCACGGCGGGCCAGGACTCGTGGCCAACACCTACCTTGAGGGTTCCTACTCCGAGATTTACCCCCACATCGAACAGAACAAGGACGGCATCAAGCGGCTGTTCAAGCAGTTTAGCTGGCCTTACGGCATTCCCAGCCACGTGGCCCCGGAGACCCCTGGGTCGATCCACGAGGGTGGGGAGCTGGGATACTCGCTGGTTCACGCCTACGGCGCGGCCTTCGACAATCCCGACCTGATTGTGGCTTGTGTAGTCGGCGATGGCGAGGCGGAGACAGGACCGCTGGCCACAAGCTGGCACTCGAACAAGTTTCTCAATCCC
>Ga0182013_10008504_pt1 | contig 11040 bp, 7 predicted proteins | sample 612S2MmetaG_FD_120487 | JGI IMG/M metagenome (GOLD analysis project Ga0182013, IMG submission 120487) | Permafrost microbial communities from Stordalen Mire, Sweden - 612S2M metaG | ecosystem: Environmental > Terrestrial > Soil > Wetlands > Permafrost | place: Sweden: Stordalen | collected...
CGCACGACGCCGTTGTTCTACAGGCTCGCCGCAGTGTGGTCCTCACAGGAAGGCTCGCTGCTGCTGTGGGCCTGGCTGCTGGCGCTCTGGTCGAGCATCGCCCTGACGCTGACGCGCCGGCGGATGCGCGACGTCGCGGCTTGGGCGAACGCGATCCTGCTCGCGATCGCCGCCTTCTTCATCGGGCTGATGATCTTCTACGCCGACCCGTTCGGGACGACGCACCCGACGCCCGCCGAAGGAGCCGGCCTCGATCCGCTGCTGCGCTTCCCGACGATGATGATCCACCCGCCGATGCTCTACTCGGGCTACACGATCGCGATGATCCCGATGGCCTTTGCGATGGCGGCACTGATCACCCGGCGGCTGGACGCCGAGTGGGTGCGCACGATCCGGCGCTTCGCGTTCGCCGGCTGGCTGTTCCTGGGCTGCGGGATCCTGCTCGGCGCCGGCTGGTCCTACTCGGAGCTCGGCTGGGGTGGCTACTGGGGCTGGGACGCGGTCGAGAACGCCTCGCTGATGCCGTGGCTGACGGCCACGGCGTTCCTGCACTCGCTGATGCTCCAGGAGAAACGCGGGATGCTGAAGGTCTGGAACGTCTCGCTGGTCCTCGCCACGGGCGTGCTGACGGTGATGGGGACCTTCCTCGTGCGCAGCGGTGTGCTCAATTCGATCCACGCCTTCGGGGGCGCGACGCTCGGTGTCCCGTTCGTCTCGCTCGTGGCGATCCTGATCATCTCCTCGATCTACCTCGTCGTGACGCGCCTTGACGTGCTGCGCTCGAGGCACCGGCTCGATTCGCTGTTCTCGCGGGAATCGATATTCCTGGCGAACAACATCGTTCTCGTTGCGCTCGCGTTCGTGATCTTCTGGGGCACCTACTTCCCGTTGATCTCGCGCGCCGTCACGGGGCAGGAAGCATCCGTCGGGCCGCCTTGGTTCGACCGCTACACGGTCCCGCTCGCGCTGCTTCTCGTGCTGCTCAGCGGCATCGGGCCGGTGATCGCGTGGCGCCGTTCCTCGCTTGCCGACGTCAGACGCAACCTGGCGGTACCCGCCGCGGTCTTCGTCGCGGTGTTCGCGCTGGTCTATCTCGTCGGGATTGGCGCCCAATCGCTCGGCGCGACACTGATGTTCTCGGCCGGCGCGTTCGTGCTGACCTGCGTCGGACAGGAGTTCGTGCGCGGGGTGGGAGCACGCAGGGCGATCTCGAACGAGTCGGTTCCGACCGCGCTGGTGCTGCTCGTGCGGCGCAACCGCCGGCGCTACGGCGGCTACATCGTCCACGTCGGGATCGTCGCGCTGTTCGTCGGCGTCGCTGCGTCGACCTCGTTCCAGCACGCCGACGAGCCGACCCTGCGTCCCGGCCAGAGCGCACAGGTCGGCGGCTACCGCGTGACCTACGTGCGCCCGACTGCTCAGGTGACGCCCGGCAACGACAGCGCCCACACGGGCTCGACCCTGAACCTCGGCGCCAGCCTGCGGATCACGAAAGGCGGCAGTTACGTCTCGACGCTCAACCCGGCGGTCGGCTACTACGCCTCCGACGAACCCGCGCAGGGCTCCGTCGGGAGCCTGATCGGCGGGCAGCCGGTCAGCCACGTCGCGATCGATCGGACGGTCACACGCGACGTTTGGACCGCGATCGCGCCGAACCTCGAAGCGCCGCAGCTCCAGAGGATCGTCAAACTCGGCAACCGGACGCTCTCCAGCAATGAGGCGATCGTCGCGCTGGCCTACCTCGCCCGCACCTACCTGCGCAACCCGCCGCCGGCGCAGTTCCACTTCATCGTCTCGCCGTTCGTCGTCTGGATCTGGATCGGCGGCCTGATCGCCGCGTTCGGCGCGGTGGTCGCGATCTGGCCGACCCCGCAGACGCTGCGACGGGCCGTCACTTCGCGAGCCCGCGGCCGCGGCTTCGGCGCCGCACGGGCTTAGCCGATGGCCGTCGCGCTCGCCTTCGTGGTGCTGCTGGCCGCGATCTACCTCGTCAGCGGTCCGCTGCGCCATGAGCCGAAGCGGCGCCCGCTGCGCGAACGCGAAGCGCGAATCGCCGACCTGCTCGCGGCGCGCGAGGCGAAGTACCGCGAGATCCGCGATGCGCAGCTCGACTACCGGACGGGCAAGTTGACCGACGCCGACTACGCGGCGATCGATGGCACGCTTCGCGCCGAGGCGCTGACGATCCTCGACGAGCTCGAAGGGCTCACCGAAGGTAAGTCAGGACCAGGGGTGCTTGAGCAGGAGGATCGCGTTCAGGAAGAACAGGACGGCGAAGACGACGGTCCAGCGGTTCAGGTTCCGCTCGACGAGCGAGCCGCCGCCGAGCGGGCCCGCACCGGTGCCCACGCCGAACGCCCCTGAGAGGCCGGCGTCCTTCCCGGAGTGCATCAGGATCAGCAGCACCAGGACGACCGCGATCGCCACCTGTGTGATCGAGAAGATCAATTCCACGCAGCGGAGCTTAGCGACGGCCGGCCGCGGCGCGCAACAGTAGTACAGCCGTCCAGCCTGAAAAGCTTCGTGCCGTGTGCGACGGACGTCATGCCGGACGTGTATCTTCGCGATGAAGAACAGGAATCTTGCAGTTTCCGTCGAGGCAGCCGGTTACGAGTCGTTTACCGGGCCTTATCACGCAGTCGATATCAAACAAGGTCGGGCGCGCCACGCATGTCGCGGGTGGTCCGTAACGACCACCGAGAGAGGCATGTTCGTTGAGTAGCGATCCCGAGATCCAGAGCGAGAAGCCGCGCAACCACAGGGTGCGCAGGTTCGTCACTCTTGCCGCCGGAGGCGGCTTGGCCGCGGCCGCGCTCGGCGCGAGCGCCAACCCGGCGCTGGCCGGCGAACCGACGGCGGCCGAAGGCCAGCCAGGGACCGGAACGACCACGACCGAAGGCACGGCGACCAACCCGCAGCCCCCGGCGACTCCCGAACCGCCCAAGACGAGCGAACCGGCGCCGCCGAAAGTGATCGTCAAACAGCGCCAGCGCCCGGCACCGAAGGTCAAAGGCGGGCATAGCTCGACGCCGACTTCGGGCAAGCATGCGCACTCGAAGTCAAAGGGCTCGAGCGAGTCCAAGGAATCGGGCAATGTCGCTAACGCGCCCGGCTCAGTCGCGCAGCTGAGCGCGCTTCAGGCGCTGCTCTCCTCGTCACAGACATCCTCCGAGGCACTGCAGTTCTACCGGATTCCGCTGTTCCTGCTGCCGATCTACAAGGCCGCTGCCGTGCAGTACGGGGTTCCGTGGCAGGTACTCGCAGCGATCAACGAAATCGAGACCAACTACGGGACCGACCTGAACGTCTCGAGCGCCGGAGCCGTCGGCTGGATGCAGTTCATGCCGGCGACCTGGCTGCAGTACGGCGTCGACGCACTCGAAGCGGGTTACGCCGACCCGTTCAACCCCGTCGACGCGGTGTTCGCCGCCGCGCGCTACCTGCGTGCCGCGGGCGCCCAGTCGAACCTCACGCGGGCGATCTTCGCCTACAACCACTCACAGGAATACGTCGAATCGGTTCTGCTGCGAGCGAAGCTGATCGCGACCTATCCGCGCCCGGTGCTCGAAACGCTGACCGGGATGGTCGACGGCGCGCTGCCGGTGAGCGGCCACCACGTGACCTGGACGGTTCCGAAGGTCAGCGCGTCGGCTGCGACTGCGCTGGCGCCGAACCCGGTCGCTCCACTGCCGCGCACGCGCGCTGCCGCGCGCGCTGCGCTGCGCCGCGCCCAGCGAGAAGCTTCCCAGCCGCCGGTCTACGCGACGGTGCGGACCGCCGCCGGGGCCCACGCCGTCGCGGTCCAAGACGGCCGCGTGGTGAGGATCGGCCACGCCGCCGACGGCTACTACCTCGTGCTGCGCGACATCTACGGCGACCAGTACACCTACGCGGGACTGCGCAGCGTGGCCAAGACGTTCAGCAACGCGCCCGCCTCGCTGCCCGGTCGCAATTCGATCGTCGTCCAGGCGGCGAGCACCAAGGGCCCTGCCCCGGCACGAGCCGCGAGCGCGGGCGCACAGCAGCCGCACACGATCGTGCCCGCATCGCCAAAGCATTCAGCCGCCGCCGCGATCCAGCGCGGCGGTGCCTACGTGCCGGAAGCCAGTGCCTCCGTGCCGGCAGGCATGGGGCGTGTGCGCCTCTACGCGCACCCGCGCAACCCCGATGCGCGCGTCGCTGCCAAGGCCGCCCGCGCGCGGGCCCAGGCGGCCGCCCGGCGCAGCCAGCGCCTGGCCGTCGGATCGGTGCTCGCGCGGGGCACCGTGATCGGCACTGTTGGGAGCGCGACCGGCGGTCGCGGTTCGATCCGCTTCGCGGTGCGCCCGAACGGCGATGCCGCAACGATCAACCCGTCGCCGTTGCTGGAGAACTGGGCGCAGCTGCAGAAGGCGCTGCACCCGGCGGGCGCCCGCGCTTCGAACGCCCTGCTCGGCGCGACCTCGAGTGACGTCTTCCTGTATTCGCCCGCCCAGCTGCGCCGCGCGGTCCTCGGTGACCCGGGGATCACGCTCGGGCCCTGCGAGCGCCGTGCGATCGCCGACGGCGCGGTCGACAGCCGGCTGCTCGCCGTGCTCGCCTACCTCTCGCGTTCGGGCTTGCAGCCGACGGTCGCCAGCGAGGGCTGCAAGGCCGGCGAACACGCGGTCTCGGTCGACATCGTCGCGATCAACGGCATCAAAATCGCGGGCCACCAGGGGGCCGGTTCGATTGCGGACCTGACGATTCGCTCGCTGCTGACGCTGCCGTCGAGCTACGCGCCGCAGCAGATCTTGAGCCTGATGCACTATCCCGGGCAATACCGGACGAAGGCTGACGCGAAGTTCGCCGGCCGAATCCGGGTCGCCTTCACCACCCCCCCGGCACGCGAAGCTCACGCGGCACGCGCGGCAAAGGTGCTGCCGACCGTCGGCATCACGTTGCTGACTCCCAACGAGTGGTCATCGCTGTTCACGCGGATCGGCTCGCTCCAGGTGCCTTCGGTGCCGACGCGCCCGACGAAATACGCGCTGAACGACCCTCCCGCCTACCACTAGGCGTCAGTCGCCAGCCGTTCCGCCCCGCGGCGCGTGGAGCGACGCGCGGCGCAGACCTGGGCTAGGCGACCGGCTCAGGTGCCGGCGACCGTCGGCGGCGATTCGTGCCCGGTGTGGAACGGCCGTTTGATTTTCAGCTTGAGCTCTTTGGTGATCAGCGGGAAGCAGATGCGCTCGGCCGCGATCAGCTTCTGCTCGTTCACGCCAGACCCCGGCGTCGCGGGAATCGCGCCCGTTGCAGGCGTCTGCGGAACCGAGACACCGCGGGACCGCATGCAGGCCGTGAACGCGCTGAGCGCGGCGTGCAGGTGGGGCCCCGTGTAGCGGCCCTCGAACAGCGGCACCTTGTTGGGGGCGGTCGGCGTGACGGGCGCTCCGACAGTGGGGACGCCGCAGTGCAGCAGTGCTTCGTGGAACTTCTGCACCGAGACCCCGGAGGGGGGCGAGGGGACTTCGCCGGGTTTGATCTCCGACGTGTGCACGCCCTGTTTCTTGAGGCAGTCGACGAGTGCCGTCGCGGCGCTCGGGTTCACCGTGGCCGTCGCCCCGTTGGACTGCCCACCGGCGGAAGAGCCTGAACTCGCGGCCGGCGCGGTCGTGGCCGCAGCGGTCGAGCCGGTCGATGATCCGGAGCTGCCGCACGCGGCCAGCACCAGGATCGCAAGGAGCGCGCAGGCTAATGAGATTGGGTAGGTGACTTTTCGCATTTTCCTAGTTCGCCGGTGTGGTTGACGTTTTCAGTGAGGGCTGCGTCCCGAGCTGTTCGAGGGACCCGATGTGGATGTCGCCGATGTGAATCTTCGCAATTTTGAGCTTCCCGATCTTGATGGTCCGCAGGTCGATCCGACCAATCTTGACCTTGCCGATCGTGATGTCGGCGCCTGTCGTCGGAGCGACGGCGTCTTTGAGCTCGCTGCCGCAGTCCTTCTCGATGGCGGCGAGCGTCGTCTTGCCCGAACCCAGCGAGACCCCATGCTGTTTGAGGCATTCGCTGAGCTTCGTGTCTGCTTCATGGCGTGCCGGGGTTGGCGCGGGGCTGCTGGCGGTGTACGCCGCGCCGTACTTCTTCCCGCAGTCGCCAAGGGCGGCCCGGAGTACCTCGGGCGACGTGCCCGCCGACGGCTGGATCGCGCCGGTCGACGTAACCGAGACCGTTGCGCCGTGTTCGCGCAGGCACGTGACAAATCCGGCCCGCGCGTGCTTCACGGCGCCGCTGTCGGCAGTTTGTGTCGTCGTGCCCGTTGTCACGGCGCCGCTCGTTTGCGTGGTGCCCGTGCCGCTGGATTGCGAGGAGCCGCAGGCTGCGAGCAGCGCCGCGGCCATGACTCCCGATATCAGCGCCGGAGCGCGCAACGTCCATGTCTTCATCGGTTAACTCCTTCCGTCCCCTGCAGAGCGTTGATTATCGCAACCTTGATAAGGCCCCGATCAAGGCTGCAACCGCAGACCGCAGGTCTATCGTTCGACCGTGCTGCCGTTCTGGCTCTCGATCGCTGTGCTTTCGCTGCTGCAGGGGGTTACGGCGGCCCTGCCCGATGTCCTGCGTTGGCAGGTCGCCGAGCGGCGCCGCAGCGGCGCGTGGGCGCTGATTCTGCCGCTTTCGATCGTTCTCTTCGTGGTGGCCGGGGCGGCGCTCGCGAGCGCCAGCGCCGACGGACTGACGTACGTGGCGCTGGTTGGCGTCCCGCTCGGCGCCGCGCTCGCCCTCGGCGTGCTGATGCGTGGGGCGCGGCCGCCGCTCGCCCTGCTCGCCGCCGCGCTGTTCGCACTCGCGTGGCTGCTGCCCGGTTCGCTCATCGGGCAGGCGGCGGGCGCGAGCCTTGTGTCGCTCAGCTGCGTAACGCTGGGCGTGCTGATCGCCGCGGTGACGCCGGCCCGCTGGCTGTACGCCGGGATCTTCGCGATGGCGCTGATCGACGCCGCACTCGTGCTGTCACGGCAGTTGCAGGCGCCGAACCGGACGCTCAACGCGGCGCACCCGGTTGCCCACCTGCCGAGCCTGCAGGACGCGGCGTTCGGCAGCGCGGTGATGGGCTACGGGGACCTGTTCATCGCCGGGGTGCTCGGCGCTCTCGCCGCGTCGGCCTGGGGCCGGCGGGGGCAGCTCGAAGCCGCAGCGCTCACGGCCGGGCTGGCGCTCGCGTTCGACCTGATGTTCTTCGCCGTGGACGAACTGCCGGCGACGGTCCCGGTGGCCGCGGCGCTCGCCGTGATGCTGGTCAGTCGCCGGGTGCGCTCGGAGCGGGCCGCGGGTCGCGCGCCGGCGCGTTCGCAAGCCGCCGCGCCGTGAGCTCGGCCGGTGCCGGGGAGGCGAGCTCGCGGCCGGAGGCCGCCCCGGACTGCTCGAACCGGCGCGCCTGCGGCATCACGCGCGCGTCGAACGATCCGACCGCCTCGTTGTAGGCCCCGACGGCCGCGTCGAGCTGGCGGCCGACGCGTGCGAGCGGGAGCGCAAAGCGGGCCAGCCGTCCGTGCAGCTCGCGCGCGAGCTCCGCGATCTGCTCGGCCGAGCGCGCCGCGCGCTCCTGTCGCCAGCCGTGGTTGATGGCCCACAGCAGGCCGATCAGCGTCGTCGGCGTCGCGACCAGGACGCGCTCGCGGGTGCCGTGCTCGATCAGCGACGGGTCCTGCGCCAGTGCCGCCTGGTAGATCGCGTCCGCGGGAATGAACAGCACGACGAACTCGGGCGCGGCCGTGAACTGGTGCTGGTAACCCTTCGCCGCGAGCCGGCCGATGTGGCCGCGCAGGTGACGGGCATGGCGCTCGAGATGCGCCGCGCGCTCCTGCTCGTCACTCGCGTCGGCAGCTGCCAGAAAAGCGTCGAGCGGCACCTTCGCGTCGACCACGACGAGCCGCTCCCCGGGCAGACGCACCAGCATGTCGGGGCGCAGACGGCCATCGTCCGTGTTGACAGTTGCCTGTGTCTCGAAGTCGCAGTACTCGAGCATCCCTGCGAGCTCGACGACGTTGCGCAGCTGCATCTCGCCCCACATGCCGCGGGCACCCGGCTGGCGCAGGGCGCCCGCGAGCCGCCCAGTCTCCTCACTGAGGCGACCGACGCCGTCGCCGAGCGCGCCGACCATCGCTCGCAGCTCGCCCTGCCCGGCGGCGCGGTCGCGCTCGAGCCGGCCGATCTCCTGCTCGAGCTGCGAGAGCTGCCGGCTGACCGGGTCCAGGATCTCGCGAAGCTCGCCTCCCTGTTCGGCCGCGCTGCGCTGCCTTGCTCGACGCACGAGTAAATTCGCGACGGTCGCGGCCAATGCGCCCGCGAGCACCGCGAGCGTGAGCGTCAGCAGCGTCACCGGTGTCCTCGAGCAGTACTTAACGACATCGATCCCACGGTGCCAGCGGTTGCGGATGGCGCGCAACAGCCGGTGCATAACCGCTTGACAACCTGTTTAGGACTCTTTACGGTCAGTCCGGGGGTTGGGGTCAGTCTCCTTCCGTCAGATCATGCAAGAGGGAAATCGGATGGGGCCTTGCCTGAAGGGCATGTCCCACATAAGGAGGATGTGAGATGTCAGCCAAGAACGGCTCGGCTCTATCGGTCCGCACACGCGGCCGTCTCATCTGCCTGACGATTACCGCGGTCCTTGGTGTCGGCGCAGTCTTTTCTTCAAGCGCCCTCGCCTCGAAAAGCGTTCCAGTCACCCATAGCGTCTTGACGCTCGGGGACTCGCTGACCTTCGGTTACTCAGCGCAGTTGTTCAATGAAAACTTCCCGACCGAGTCGCCTACGGCGTTCGAAAACGGGTTTGCGCAGGACTACGTCACGAAACACCACAAAAAGCCCGCGTCTTGGGCGCTTGTCAACCTGGGCTGCCCGGGCGAGACTTCAAACTCGCTTATCGGCAACGGCCCGGTCGGCGCTGCGCTCGAAGAAACGAGCGAAGCACCGTGCGCGTACCACGAAGTCACGGGCTTCCCGCTGCACGTGTCGTACGGTCCTGCCGGTACCTCGCAGCTTGAATCTGCGCTGTACCAGCTCGGAGTCGCCGCTGCGAGCGGTCGTCCGGTTCAGACCGTGACGCTCGACATCGGGGCCAACGACGAGCTTCACGCGATCGCCAAAGCGGAAGCGCTGGCTCGCGAAGCGGCTGAAAAAGCCGGTAACGAAGCTGGTTACGCCAAGGCAGCCGCGCTCACGGCCGAAGCCCACAAAGGCGAAGGCACGATCTACGCTGAAGGCGTCGCCGCAGGCGAAGCCAAGGCGGGCGCACTCGAGGCCGAAGCCCACAAAGGCGAAGGCACGATCTACGCTGAAGGCGTTGCCGCAGGCGAAGCCAAGGCCGGTGTTCTGCTGACCGAAATCGCCAAAAAAGAAGGCACGATCTACGCCGAAGGCTATGCCATCGGCGAAGCCGCTTTCTACGCCGCACTCGGCGAAGGCAAGGACTACGAAGAAGCCCTCGCAATCGGCGAAGCTGCGGGTTACGCTGCCGGCTACGCGAAAGTCGACGCAGCAGCTACGGCTGAAACCGAAGCTGTGATCGGTGCGAAGATCTACGCAGCCGCAGCGGCGCAGACAGAAGCGACGATCAAAGGCAAGATCGAACTGGCGGCCTACCTGACCGGTAAAGCCGCAGCCGAAAAATACGGTGCGGAACACGGTCTGGCGGAAGTCAAAGCGTGGCTTGAAGGTCACGCGCTTGAACTGTTCACGCACATCGTCACGAACAACGCCAAGATCATTGGCACGCTCCGTGCGAACGGCTACGCGGGCAAGGTCATCGTTGTCGGTGGCTATGACCCGTACGGCAACGTTTCGGGTGCCGGTGAAGTCCTCGCGGGCTCCACGGCGCTTACCAAGACGCTGAACCAGCTTGAGGAAGCACAGCTCTCGAAAGCTCCGTACAGCGCTTGTTTCGCGAACCCGTACAAAACGTTCAACACGGAAAAAGCAACCGAACCGGCACGGCTGCAGGCCTACACCAACATGGCCAACGCCAACGTGTCGAACGGCAAAGCGGATGGACCAGACATCCACCCGACGCCGCTTGGTTACGAAGTGATGGCGAAGATCATCAGGAAGGACTGCGGCGAATAGCCTGGTCCACCTGAGCCTCGGGCTTCGCGCCTGAGGTCAGTACCGACTAGGGGCGTCCGGCGGATCAGCCGGGCGCCCCGAGTCATTTAAGGACTCGAGCACCGCGACCATCGCCGGTGCCGCGGGTATCAGCCGCGAACCCGCCGGCGAGAGCGCGAAGACGTGGCGCGTGAGGGGCTCCGGCGCCACCGCGCGGATCGCCACCTCGCGCTGGACGCCGGAGGCCAGCGCAAGCCGCGGTATGAGGGCCACTCCCATGCCGGCGCCGACGAGCCCTTGAACGGTCTCGTAGTCGTCGCTTTCGAACGCGACGCGAGGTTCGAAACCGGCGGCGTGGCAGCTGCGCACGACCTGCTGCGCGCAGGGGCTGCCATGCGACGTCTGTACCCACGCTTCATCGGCAAGCGCCGCGAGCGGCACGGCCGCCCGATCGGCGAGCGGATGCTCGGCGGGCAACGCGAGGAACAGGGGATCGTCGAAAAGTCCGGTGCGCTGCATGGCTTCGAAGGCCTGCGGCTCGCCGAACTCGAACAGCACCGCGAGGTCAAGCTCGCCCGCTCGGAGCCGCGGTACCAGGGCCTCCGGCTCACCCTCGACGAGCGAGAGCTCGACGAGCGGGTGTTCGGCGCTGAAGCGGGCGATCGCGCGCGGGATCAGACCGGCTCCTGCGCTGGGAAAGGTTGCCAGCCTAAGGCGGCCCCCACGCAGCCCGGCGATCGCTCCCAGCGCGTCCTGCGCGGCCTGCACACGGGCGATGATGCCGTCGGCGTGGGCCACGAGCGTCTGGCCGGCCGCGGTCAGGCGCACGCCGCGGCCGTGGCGCTCGAGCAGCGGTGTCTGGGCTTCCCGCTCGAGGGCCGCGATCTGCTGGGAGACGGCCGACTGCGTGTAGTCGAGCGCCTCGGCAGCGGCCGAAATGGACTCGCGCCGCGCGACCTCACGCAGAGTGTTCAGGCG
>Ga0182013_10008505_pt1 | contig 11037 bp, 8 predicted proteins | sample 612S2MmetaG_FD_120487 | JGI IMG/M metagenome (GOLD analysis project Ga0182013, IMG submission 120487) | Permafrost microbial communities from Stordalen Mire, Sweden - 612S2M metaG | ecosystem: Environmental > Terrestrial > Soil > Wetlands > Permafrost | place: Sweden: Stordalen | collected...
CTGCGGGTTCGGGCGTCGCGCCCGAAACCTCGTTGGACAAATTAGTTGGTTGAAGGGTTTTCGGCGCGACGCCGAAAACGGCAACCGGGACGGTTGCGCTCCCTTTCTGGACGGATTTTGTTTGGGACGGTGGGTGGCCGTGCGCCAGCACCCAGACTCCTTGGGTCTGGCTCATTTCCGGTTGTCCCGTGGGGATGAACGCCGTGCCAAAATCATTTTGTGATGGACGGCTTGAACGATTCAGCAGAATCTTCGAATGAAAATTGTGAAACTGTTGCTGTTCTTGATGCTTGTGTTATTGGCTCTGCCCGCTGCGGTGCAGGCGCAATTCACTTTCACGACCAACAACGGCGCAATCACCATCACGGGCTACACCGGGACGGGTGGCGCTGTTGTCATTCCTAGCGTCATTAATGGTTATCCTGTCAATAGCCTTGGCATCTTTGCGTTCTCTCCTGCTCCTAGAGGGCCAATCATAACCAGTGTGGTGATGCCGGACAGCGTCACCAACATCGGAAGAAATGCTTTTTACGCTTGCGGCGGATTAACCAATATTGTCATCAGCACTAACGTGACCTTGCTTGACAATGAAGTATTCGGCTTTACAGGACTGACCTCCTTCACTTTTCCCAATGGCGTCACCAATATTGGCTTTGGTGCATTTGACAACTGCTTAAATTTGACCAATGTAGTCATACCCAGCGGCGTTCAATACATTGGTGACTATGCTTTTAATGACAGCTACAGCATGACCAGTGTGACCATTCCCGACAGCGTCACCAACTTGGGGGATTGGTCTTTTTCAGGCTGTATCAATATAACCAATCTGACAATCGGCAATGGAATTACGAGCATCGCTCCAGATGCGTTTACTTGGTGCGTTAATTTGACGACGGTTTCCATTCCTGATTCTGTGACCAACATTGAAACCACCTATTATGACTCTGCATTTTCGGATTGCTTCGCATTGACCAACATTACCTATGGGGCAGGACTCACCGCAAATGCGGTTGGAAACCTCAGATTCCAAGAAGACACCAACCTGTGCACATTGACCGTGTCAACCAACAATCCAACCTTGAGCAGCCTGAATGGAGTATTGTTTGACAAGGGCCAAGGCACGCTCATCCAATGCCCCATTGGCAAAGCTGGCAGCTATATGATACCAGACAGTGTGACGAACGTCTGGCAACAGGCATTTTGGAACTGCAGCGCCCTGACCGACCTCGCGATTAACAACAGCATCACCACTGCTGGCAGCGGCTTCTTCAATGGCTGCACCGGTCTGACTAACATCACGATTGTTGACAGCGTGACTGATATACTGCCTTTTACGTTCTATCAATGCGTCAATCTGAACACGATTACGGTGGATCCAAACAATCCTTTCTATAGTAGTTCCGATGGCATCATGTTTGACAAGTATATGACCACCATAATCCATTATCCGAATAATGGCGCCGAAAGTCTCATCATATCTAACGGTATTACCAGCATTGCACCAGGTGCCTTTGCCTATTGCACCAGTTTGTCCAATATCGCGTTACCCAAAAGCCTCATTAATCTGGGATACTACGCGTTTTTTGATTGTCCTGGATTGACCAGCATCACCATTCCTGACGGGGTCACCAGTATTGAAGACTATTTGTTTTATAATTGCACCAGCCTGACCAATGTCACAATTCTCGGCGATGTTACCAACATTGGGCCTTTTGCTTTCGTGGATTGCTACCTTTTATCAAGAGTCGTTTTTGAAGGTGATGCTCCCAGTGCAGATGCTTCTGCATTTTTAGACATGTCTGGATTTAGTTACAGTCCGGCAACAGTTTACTATTTGCCCGGAACTACCGGGTGGAGCAACTCGCTTGCATCTGTGCCAACTGTATTGTGGTTGCCCGCAATTCAGGCGGACACAAGCCTCGGCATTAGCACGAACGGATTTGGTTTTAATATCAATTGGGCCAGCGGCCAAACCGTCGTGGTGGAAGCCAGCCCGGATTTGATTAACTGGCAGCCGGTGCAAACTAACGCGATTATGACCGGCTCGTCCTATTTCAGCGATCCACAGTGGACGAATTATCCCGGTCGTTTCTACCGCCTCCGCTCTCCGTAGCCGCAACCGTCCCTGTTCGAGGATGAGGATGACGACGAGGAGGATTCCGACGGTGCTGGCGCTCGTTTATTGATTGGTAGGGCGGTCGCTGCCGCGCCGCCCATTTTAATTTGGGCTGAGCGGCAACGCAGCCCTACCGATTATAAATACGGCGAGAACAAACGCGCCATCGCGTCGCGCAATTTTACCGGAAGACTTCTGGCGTCCACTTCCGCCAGGGTCACTTCCCGCGCGCCGGAGACTTTTTTCGCGATGATTTTTTCCGTTTCAGCGCCGAACGCGCGGCCGTAGCACTCGACGTTCATTTCAAAATTGAGCCGCAGGCTGCGCGCGTCCCAGTTGGCCGAGCCGAGCAGCACCCAGTGCCCGTCCACGATCATCAGCTTGGAATGGTCGAAGGGCGGCGGCGTGAGCCAGATGTGGCAGCCGCGTTCCAGCACCTGCCACCACATCGCGCGCGACGCCCAATGCACGGGCGGCAGGTTGTTCCTGGCGGGCAGGATGATGTCCACGCGCACGCCGCGTAGAGACGCTAGATTGAGCGCGGTAACGAGCGCATTGTCCGGCAGAAAATACGGCGTGAGGATTCTCACGGAAGTCTGCGCCTCGGCGAGCGCGGCGAGCAGCGTCCAGCGGGCGTTCTCAAAATCGGCGTCCGGCCCGTCGGTGATGACGCGGGCGATGATGTCGCCGGAAGTTTTCAATTCAGGAAACCAGATTTCGCCGTCGAGGATTTCGTTCGTCGTGAACGCCCAATCATTCGCAAAGGCTTCCTGCAATTCCGTGACGACCGGACCTTCCACGCGGAAATGCAAATCCTGGACAAAATATTTTGTTGGACCGGGTGCCGACTCCCTCGCCCCGCCCAAGCGGGGAGAGGGTTGGGGTGAGGGGATATTAGAACCGGATGCCTCCTCACCCCGGCCCTCTCCTCCTTTGGCGGAGGAGAGGGAGGAAATCAATCCGCCGAGGACATTTCCGTGGCGGATGTTCATGCCGCCGGTGAAGGCGGTCTGCCCGTCCACGACGAGCGATTTGCGATGGTTGCGGAGGTTGATGGTGGCCACGCGCCATGGTGTGAAGATGGATGCGGGCAGGAATTTGGCGAACGGAACTTTTGCGCGCCGCAATTTCCAGGTGATTGGCGGGAAGGAATAGCGCGTGCCGGCGGAATCAATCAGCACGCGTACGGAGACGCCGCGCTTCACCGCGCGTTGCAGCGCGGCGACAAATTGTGTCCCGCTCGCGTCGTTGTCGAAAATGTAGGTGCAGAGCGTGACGGATTTTTTCGCGGCTTCAATCGCGGCGAGCATGGCCGGGAAGGCGGCGTCGCCATTGACGAGCGGTTCGATCTTGTTTCCCACCGTAAGAAGTTGGGCGGCGACGCGGCTGACGACGTGGGCGATGTGCTTGAGATGTTCCGAACCGTCATGTTCCGGTTCGCCGAGATTTTCCGGCACGTCGCGGCTGAGGGTTTTGTGGACGCCGAGCTGGACAGCTCGGCGGCGGAGGCGGTTGACGCCGAATGCAAGGTAGAGCAGGGGGCCGAGCGCGGGGAGGGTCCAGACGATGCTGATCCAGATTATTGCGGAGCGCGTGTCGCGCTTGTTCAGCAGTGCGTGAACTGAGGCGAGCGCGGCGGCGAGGAAATGAAAGCCGACGACCAGGTGGGGCCAGAAACGGGACATGTGATCAAGCCAGTGCATCGGTGCCATTTTTGGCGGAAGTCAAGAAGGACGCAAGCGCGGCGTGTCAATAATTGAAATGACCGGCGGCAAAGAGCGGGCTTGATTCGCCGGAAAAATCAGACACATTCGCAGGCATTCTTGAAAACACTGCACAATTATCTGACCCGGCAGGTGCTCATCTCGCTTTTGATGACGGTCGCGGTGTTCACGTTCGTGCTGCTGCTGGGGAACGTGCTGAAGACAATCCTTGAGCTGCTTGTCAGCGGGCAGGCGCGTTTTGGAATTGTCGCCGAGGCCATCGGACTTTTGATCCCGTTCGTCTGGGGCTTCGCGCTGCCGATGGGACTACTCACGGCAACGCTGCTGGTGTTCGGCCGGTTCAGCGCGGATCAGGAACTTACCGCCGCGCGTGCCAGCGGCATCAGCCTGCTTGCGCTCACCTGGCCAATCCTGCTGTTGAGCCTCCTTTGCTGCGGTGTCAGCGGATGGATCAACCTGGAACTTGGCCCGCAATGCCGCGTCGCCTACGTCAAATTGATTTATAAAATGGAGGGTGAACTGGGAAACATGCAACTGCCGGCAGGCCGGTTTATCCGCGACTTTCCTGGCTACATTTTTTATACGGAGAAAAATGAACATGGCAAACTACAAAATGTAGAGGTTCTGGTTCTGGATAAAGATGAAACGAACGTATCCATGACAATCACCGCGCCGAGCGGAGACATTGAGTTGGACACGACCAACAAACAAATGTACCTGCATCTGGTCGAACCCCGCAGCCTAAGGAATATTGGCGGGAACGTGTCGGCCATATCGGCCAGCGACTGGCTTTCCAGTAATCTTTATCCAACGAACTCCCAGTCGGACAGAATTGTGGTTCCAAAAATCACCGACATGACATTCTGGCAGTTGCGCGATGATCTGGCTGATTTGGAACAGAAATTAACCGTGCCGCCGCCCGCCGCCACCAATTCGGTTGAAGCAATCGAGCAATTCCAAGCGGCGGCGCGCCAGCGTGAAGGGCTGATCGAACCAATCCGGATAGCCATGAACCGGCAGCTCGCATTTTCTTTCGCTTGCTTCGGCTTCACGCTCGTCGGGATACCGCTCGGCATCCGCGTCCACCGTCGCGAGACAAACATCGGCGTCGCCATCGCGCTCGGCCTGGTGCTGGTCTATTACAGCTTCATGATCCTGGCCAATTCCCTGTCCGCCCGGCCTGAATTTTCGCCGCACCTGATTGTCTGGCTGCCGGATTTGCTTTTTCAGCTAATCGGCGCGGCGCTGCTCTGGCGCGCGAACAAGGGAATTTAATTTCAACCAACAAGACACCAAGGCACAAAGAATTCCCGATCTAATTTTGAGACCTTGGTGTCTTTGTGTCTTGGTGGTTAATTCGTCTTCCGCCGGAAAACTTTTCCAACCGCCACCTGGTCAACGGGCTTGACGAGCAGTTCGTCAATATTGACGTGGGCCGGGCGGCTGGCAACCCAGACCAGAATTTCCGCGATGTCCTCCGCCGTGAGCGGATTGGTTCCCGCATAAACATTTTTGGCCTTGGCCGCATCGCCTTTGAAGCGCACGAGTGAAAATTCCGTTTCCGCCAGGCCCGGATCCACCGTGCCGACGCGGATGCCTGTGCCGAACAATTCAAGCCGCAACGCGCGCGTGATCTGAAGTTCGCCCGCCTTCGCCGCGCAATAAACCGCGCCGCCTTCGTAAGCCGTCCTTCCGGCAACGGAACCGATGTTGATGATGCTCGCGCCCGCATCGCGCGGCATGAGCGGCAGTGCCGAACGCGTCACGCGCAAAATGCCGAGGACGTTCGACTGGATCATCGCCTCCCAGTCCGCGTCCTTTCCGCAGGCAATTGTGTCCAAGCCGTGCGCGCCGCCGGCATTGTTGATCAAAACGTGAAGACTTTGGGCTTTGGACTTCGGACTTTGAACTAATTTTTTCGCCCACGAAATAAATTCCTCGACGCTCGCGGTTTTCGAAACGTCCAGTTCGTGAAAATGAGCCGCGACCGCGCCGGATTTTTTTGCGTCTGCCGCGACTGTCTTCAGACGGTCAACACGCCTCGCACCGAGCAACAGCTTTGCGCCTTCCGCGCCGAACGCCCGCGCCGCCGCCGCGCCAAACCCGCTCGATGCGCCGGTGATGAGAACCCATTTGTCTTTTAAGGATGATTTCATGGTGTAAGGGAATTATTCCTGCTGCCCGGATTTTTTCGATCCATTCTTCGCCTGCAATCTGGACAAGTTGGAAATTTTGTCGAACAAAAATCCCACGACGAGCGCGCACATGCAGCCGATGACCACGGCGATGACGCGATCGAATGAGTTTTGCCATTTACTGTTTTCGCCAATGAGAGTCACGATGATGACTGCCACAAACGCCGGGCGCAGGGCGTCGTCCTGTTTCAGAAGGTAACACGCCAGTCCCGTGACCATGACCCCGATTGCCATGGCCGCGATTGGTTGCCCGATGGCGGCCAGCAGCGCTGCGCCGCCGAACGCGCCCGCGAGATTGGCGACGACGCGCATGAATGAGGCTTGAAATGACGAATGCAAGCTCGGCTGCGTCACGAGAACGGCGGAAACCGCCGCGACCCACGGCGCACCGGGCAGATCAAAAAATTTGTAGCAAAGCGCGCCTATTACGGCGGCAACTGCGGCCTTCGCTGAAAAAATGACTGCTTCAAAATGGCGCGGTTGCATTTACAGGTAAAGTCATAATCGCTTTTTTGAAAAAGTGCGGCCCGAAGCGGTTTTAAGTTAGCGTTCAAATTCAAGTGCTCGTTTGGCTTCGTTAAAGGCAATGGCGCTTTTGACATGCCAAGGGCGAAATTTGGCGGTGTGCGGAATTTCACCGGCGTTATGTTTTTTGAGTCGTGTGTTAAGGTTTTCGGTGCGACCAACATAATAATGCTCGGTCTCTAATCCACTTTGGAGAATATAAACGTAGAAGAATTGCATTTTTCCTTGCTGGCCTGCCGAGCCGTAGCTCTTGGCGCGGTTTGACGTTTGCCCGCCTGCGCTGCGCTACGGCGCGGCAGCCTTCGCTTTCACTGCGTTCAAGCGAAGCTGGTGGAGCCTAGGAGGCTCGAACTCCTGACCTTCTCATTGCGAACGAGACGCTCTACCAACTGAGCTAAGACCCCAGCCATTCGCGGACGCACATAGAATTGCCAGAAATAATCACGACGCGCAACCGAAATTGGTTTCCCGGCAATTGATAATTGGCAATCACCGGCGCGCGTGCTAGTTTCCGCGCAATGTCCGACGCGGCTGCGCCAGCCCAAACGCCTTCGAAGGCAGATGTTTTTTTCCGCCGGCTGATCACCACGGTGATTCTCTGGACGGTCATTCTTGCCGCCATGTTCTCCGGCAACGCGCTGATTGCAGACGGCGTTTTTCTGCTCATCATCTTTCTGTTTGCCCTGGCCGGTCTCGCGGAGTTTTACGGCCTCGCCGAAAAGCGCGGCCTTGCCTGCTTCAAATGGTGCGGGCTGTTCGGCGGCGCGCTGCTGATGGTCGGGACTTTTTTGAACCTCACCGGACACATCGGCACGCAAGGTTCGCCGGCGAGGGTGAACGATTTCGAAACCGGCTTCATCATTTTGTTCGTGCTCGGATTGTGCGTGCGGCAACTGGCCTCAAGGACAAACACTGCCGGCATCACCGCAATCGCCGTGACGCTTTTCGGCCTGATGTATGTGCCGTGGCTGCTGAACTTCATCCAGAAAATAAATTTTTTCCCCGGCCTTGAAGGCAACGGAAAATATTTCGTCCTTTATTTCATCCTCATCACAAAGTTCAGCGATATGGGCGCGTATCTGGTCGGCTCGCTCATCGGACGGCACAAGATGATACCGCGCATCAGTCCCGGAAAAACCTGGGAGGGTTTCGGCGGCGCAATTTTTCTTTCGACCGCTTCAAGCGTCGTGTTCGTGCATTTTCTCGGCGGCAAAATGTCCGGCATGAACGGGCTGCACGCCGTCATTCTTGGAATTGTGCTGAGTTCCACCGCTGTCATCGGCGATTTGATTGAATCGCTTTTCAAGCGCGAGGCTGGCGTGAAGGATTCCGGCGGCATTTTCCCCGGCATAGGCGGCATCCTCGACTTGCTCGACAGTTTGCTGTTCAATGCGCCCATCATGTATCTCTATTTGCGGCACATTCTCACCAATCCACATCCGCTGATTTGATGAAAAACGTCGTCCTCCTCGGCAGCACCGGCAGCATCGGCACCAGCACCGTCAAGGTGGCGGACGATTTGCCGGATCAAGTCCGGCTGCTCGCGCTCGCAGCCGGAAATAATTCCGAACTGCTGCTCGAACAAACGCGCAGGCACAAACCCGCGGCAATTTCCATCTCCGAACCCGCCAAGGCAAAGGAACTTCAAAACGCCCTTGGCATGGCGGCCCAGGTTTTTTACGGCGAAGAAGGTTTGATCAAACTGGCCACTTTACCTGCGGCGGACATCGTTCTGATTGCGATTGTCGGCACCGCCGGATTGAAACCTGCGCTCGCGGCGATTCGCGCTGGCAAAGATATCGCCGTTGCGTCAAAGGAAATTCTCGTGATGGCCGGCGAGATTGTGATGAACGAGGCTCGCAAATACGGCGTGCGCGTGCTCGCAGTGGACAGCGAGCATTCTGCGATTTTTCAGTGTCTCGACGGCAAGCCTTCGAGTTCCGTCCGCAAATTGTGGCTTACGGCGAGCGGCGGCCCGTTCCGCGACAAAACCCTTTGGCCTAAGGAAAAGTTTTCCGAAATCACCGTCGAACGCGCGCTCAAACATCCATCGTGGGTCATGGGTCGCAAGGTCACGCTGGATTCCGCGACGTTGTTCAACAAAGGGCTGGAAATGATCGAGGCACGCTGGCTGTTCGACATCGAGATGGCGCGCGTCGGCGTGGTCGTGCATCCGCAGAGCATCGTACATTCGATGGTCGAGTTCGTGGACGGCTCGCTCATCGCGCAGCTTTCGACGCCGGACATGTGCCTGCCGATTCAATATGCGCTTACATATCCCGATCGCGCCGTCAGCGAGCGCGTGCAGACGAATTTCCCGAAGATCGGCACGCTCACGTTTGAAGAGCCGGATGTGGAAAGGTTCCCGGCCATTGAACTCGCGCGCAGGGCGGGGGAGGTTGGCGGAACCTTGCCCGCCGTATTGAACGCAGCGAACGAAATCGCGGTCGAAGCCTTCGTGAACCGTAAAATCAATTTTCCGCAGATCACCGAACTTGTCCGCCGCACGATGGACGCTCACAAGGTTGTTTCGCATCCGACGCTTGAACAGATTCTTGTAGCCGACAATTGGGCGCGCAGGGCCGCTGCAGTTTGAAATGGCGGAAAGAGCCACCGCTGATATACTCTTACGACTGATTTTTGCATGACAATTTTAAGATACATTTTCATCGCGCTTGAGGTGGTGTTGCTTTTCAACCTGCTCATCGGCGTCCACGAACTCGGCCATTTTCTCGCCGCAAAATGGCGCGGGCTGAAGATCGAACGCTTTGCCATCTGGTTCGGCAAGCCGGTCTGGAAAAAGAAGATCAACGGTGTCGAATACGCGCTGGGCTGGATTCCTGCGGGTGGTTACGTCGCATTGCCGCAGATGGCGACGATGGAAGCCATCGAAGGCAAGGCGGATGATTCCGCCGGACCGCTGCCAAACGTTTCCGCACTCGACAAAATTATCGTCGCGGTTGCCGGGCCGCTGTTCAGTTTTGCGCTGGCGATTGTCTTCGCCTTCATCGTCTGGGGTGTTGGCCGGCCTGCGAATGAGGCCGATAACACGACGCTGGTTGGCTGGGTCACCCCGAAGGATGCGGATGGAAATGCTGCGCCGGCGTGGAAGGCGGGCTTGCGCCCAGGCGACACGATTCTGGAGATTGACGGCCATCCGGTGACCGGTTTTTCGCCGGCTTCGCAGAGCAGCGTGACTTGGCGTGTCGTCACGAGCGAAAACACCAACATCGCCATTAAATATCTTCGTGACGGCCAGGAGCAGATGGCTTATGCAACTCCTGTTCATCGCCCGACGAAATGGTATGAACGAAAAGACCTGAGGCACATTCTTATCTATCCTGCGATGAAGGCCCTGATTGATGTGGTTGCAAGCAACAGTCCGGCGGCGCTCGCCGGCTTGACAAATGGTGACGAAGTCATCGCTCTGGATGGAATCAAGATTTACAGCCCGCAGGCGGTTGTTGCCGCCGAAGAATCGATGAGCAACAGTCCGGTCAGGCAGCTTACGCTGACCATACGCTGCGGCAATGAAGAATTCACCCGCACGCTTCTCGCCGCAAAACCCATCCAGCCGACGAACAGCTTTCCTTCGCTCGGCATTCTTGCATGGGGCGAGGAGACGAACGCCATGCTTGTCCATCCAAGTCCGCTCGAACAGATTCAATCCAGCGTCGGGCAGATTTTCGGGACGTTCCACGCGCTGTTTGCGAGCAAGAGCGAAATCGGCGTTCAGCAGCTCGGCGGCGCGGTGATGATCATCCGGGTTTACAGCAATCTGTTCCAGGACGAGGACGGCTGGCGGCGCGTGCTGTGGTTCAGCGTCATCCTCAACGTGAACCTCGCCATGATCAACATGCTGCCGCTGCCGGTTCTTGATGGCGGGCATATATTGTTGTCGCTGATTGAAGTCGTCCGCCGCCGGCCCGTGAGCGTCAGGGTTTTGAATTTCCTCCAGACCGGTTTTGCCGCATTGCTGATCACCTTCATGCTCTACATCGCGTTCTTCGACCTCGGCGACTGGGCACGCAGCGCCCACGCCGAACGGGACGTGCCGGTTGTCTTCGCGCCAAATAAATAATCCATGCGCTACTGCGAATCTCCATTCTTCTATCACCGCCGCAAGACGCGCGAGATCGTCATCGGCGATCCGGCGAACGGCGGCTTTGTGATGGGCGCCGATCATCCGGTCGTCAAGCAGTCCATGCTCACCTGCGACACGATGGACACCGCGCTGTCCGTCAGGCAGACGCTCGAACTCGTCGCCGTCGGCTGCCAGCTTGTGCGCATCACCGCGCCGACGGTGAAGGACGCGGCCAACTTGCAAAACATCGTCGCCGAACTCCGCAAGCTCGGCTGCAAAGTCCCGATTGTCGCCGACATCCATTTCAAGCCCGACGCCGCGATGGAGGCCGTCAAGTGGGTCGAGGTCGTCCGCGTGAACCCCGGCAATTACGCCGACTCCAAGAAGTTCGCC
>Ga0182013_10008506_pt1 | contig 11035 bp, 3 predicted proteins | sample 612S2MmetaG_FD_120487 | JGI IMG/M metagenome (GOLD analysis project Ga0182013, IMG submission 120487) | Permafrost microbial communities from Stordalen Mire, Sweden - 612S2M metaG | ecosystem: Environmental > Terrestrial > Soil > Wetlands > Permafrost | place: Sweden: Stordalen | collected...
TGCCCTTCCTGGTGTTCGCACCCGGAGATCAACGACGTGGGCCTCACGGCGACCGAACAGAACGGCCAGATTGGCTACTCGCTGCGAGTGGGCGGCGGCCTTTCGAAGGATCCGCACCTGGCGGTTCGCCTGAATGCGTTCGTCCTTCCAGATCAGGCGGTGCCCGTGGTGCGCGCCGTGGCCGAGATATTCCGCGAGCAACAGGGCCTGCGAGAAAACCGCAATGAAGCCCGTCTCAAATACCTCTTCCTCAAGGAAGGCTGGACCGCGGAGAGTTTTCTCGCCGAGTTGCAATCGCGGCTCGACTTCACGCTGCTGCCCGCTGCGCCCGAGAAGGTTCCCGACGATATCTTCCGCGATCATACCGGCATTCATCCTCAGCGCCAGCCGGGTCTAAGCTATGTTGGCGCATCCGTGCTGCGCGGCCGGCTCACGGGCGGGCAACTGGAAGCCGCCGCTGAGCTGGGCGAACGCTTTGGCAGCGGGGCGCTGCGCACTACCGTCGCGCAGAACCTGCTGTTCATCGACATTCCCAATCACAAGACCGCGGAACTGGCGCGTGAGCTGGGCCAACTGGGCTTGCACGTCGAGGCTTCTTCCTTCTGGCGCGGCGCTGTGGCCTGCACGGGCACCGAATTCTGCAAGCTCGCGATCACTGAGACCAAGGGCTTCACACGCTGGCTGGTGGATGAGCTCGAAGAGCGGTTGCCCCAATTCGACCAGCAACTCCGGCTGCATGTTACCGGCTGCCCCAACAGTTGCGGACAGCATTGGATCGCCGACATCGGCATCGAAGGCAAGAAGATCAAGCAGGAGGGCAAGCTGACTGACGCTTACTACTTCTGCCTCGGTGGTGCGGTGGGCGAGCACGCCTCCATCGCGCGCCCTGTCGGTTATCGCTGCCTGGCGCCACTCGTGCCCGAATCCATCGAGCGTCTGCTTCGCCACTACCTCACCGACCGCTTGCCCGATGAAAACCTGCGCGCCTGGTTCCTTCGTCACACCAACGATGAGCTGCGCGCGGATTTGGCGGGCGAGGTTTTGGCGCCCGTCGAGCGCGATGTTCCCTCCGGAAGGGTGCCGCACGGCGTCGCAGATTGAGGGTCAGGCCGTTCACTATTTTGATCGAAAGTCGAGAGAGCGGGCTCAACGCGTGGTTTATAACACGGCCCGCGAATAAGGAATGACCGCCCAGCCTTCCCCACTGAAGCGCGGGGCTAGCGACCGTTGCGCCTCCGGCGCAATAGAAATCGGAACCAGTCTTGTCAACAAGATGGATTCATGCGACTACCCAGTCACTACTGAAAGCGACGATGCCACGATCGTAATGGGCCAAATGCGGCAAGCTTGCGCGCGATTTCAGACGCGGCTCTGCAACGCAAGCTCGCGGAACTCGGCCCACTTGGACAACATCCCCAGACCTTCGAGACAGGCCCGGTCGCATTCTTCGATTTCAAGCCCGGTTGAGCCCTGCGGACTCAATTCCAATTCGCTGGCTAAAAGGTCCGCAACGTATACGGCCACCGTGCAGTCGAAGTCGGAGTGAGAGATGCGGTCGGGGTGGTGGTGGTGCGCAATGGCCTCAATGGCGAAGTTGGGGATGCCCCACAGTCCCAGCAGATACGCTCCTATTTCTGCGTGTGTGGTCCCAAGCAGCTCCTGTTCAGCTTCGAATTGCCTGCATCCGGTCTCGTTCACGCGTGCAAGAACGGAACAGAACTCGTCGGGCATTGTGCTTGCAAGAAAAAGGCCTCCAATATCGTGAAGAAGAGCGGCCAGACCAACGAGGTCTCGAATCTTCGGTGACAGTGGGAGTGCACCGGCGATCGCAGCCGTACGGAGCGCGTGTTGCTGCATGGAGTCGCATACTGACTGCGGAATTTGTGCGCCGGGCACGAAAACCCTGAAAGCCTCAGAAGCGAGTGCCAGGTTCTTGATTGTCTCAATCCCTAAATATGAAACGGCGCCTGACAGACTTGCGACCTTCTGCCCCAACCCGAAGAAGGCGCTGTTGCTCAGTTGCAATACTTTCGCCGTCATTGCGACGTCCTGTTGAATAATCGCTGCCACCTGGCTGATGGACGTGTTAGGGTCGCTTACTACCTGGGTAAGATGCATATATGTAGTTGACAGCGACGGTAATTCGCCGACCGTCCCTACGATTCTGCGAATCTCCGGTGCGCACACCAAATCCTGCAACGCGCACACCCGTTCGATCGTGGACTGTAGTTCGAGGGCATCGCAAGGTTTGGCCAGAAAGCGGTGTGCCACGGAAACCGCGCGGGTTACCAGCTTGGCATCGGAATATCCGGACAACACGATTCTTGCCGTATTTGGGTAGCGCTCGCGAATGTGGCCCAACAATGTGGCGCCATCCATTCCTAGCATCCGCATGTCGGAAATGATTACGTCGAAGTGGCCGGCCTCACATGCTTGCAAGGCGGCTTCGCCACTGGGGACGAACTGCATATCCCACTGATTACGATTCGCGTGGAGGATTCGCCCGATACCGTCGAGAATTTTGGCTTCATCATCGACAAACAAGATGCGCTTCACACGGACACCGCCTTGGCGGCAAGATCCGTGCCCTCGAAAGGAAGACGAATGATAAAGGTCGTGCCTTTGCCCTCTTCAGTTTCGAAGCGTATGCTCCCTCCGTGTTTGTCAACTACCACAGAACGGGCGATAGCTAGACCCTGCCCGGTGCCTTTGCCTATTTCCTTGGTGGTGAAAAAGGGATCGAAGATCCGGGTTCGTATCTTCTCGGGAATGCCCGAGCCCGTATCCTGGATTCGAACTTCTGCCCACGGGCAGCAATTCAGCGTTTGCACGGTGATTGTTCCCTTTTTCGGACCTCCCTGAAGGTGCACATCCGCAATTGCGTGGGCGGAATTCACGATGAGGTTCAGGATTACCTGGTTGAATTCGCCGGGCTGACAAGGAACAAGAGGGAGGGACTTGTCGAAGTCGGTGACCAAATCGGCTACGTATTTCCACTCGTTCCGCGCCACTGTAATTGTGCTGTCAATAGCGTGGTTCAAGTCGACCGGGGTTTTGTCTTTAGTGCCCGGGTGGGAGAATTCCTTCATCGCACTCACAAGCTTGGACACGCGGGTTACGCCCTCCAGAGTCTGGTCGATGGCCTTGGGGATCTCCTCAAGCAGATAGCCTGCGCCCACGAATTTCACCGCCGCTTCGATCTCTTGTATCGCTGCGCCAGACAAGGTGTCGCCTTTGACCGCCGACAAAAGCCCTTCATAGTTGGTCAGGAGGATCGTCAGGTCTTGAAATGCGTCCTTCAAAAACCGCACGTTGTCTCCGATGTACTGTGTCGGCGTATTGATCTCATGAGCGATTCCGGCCGCGAGTTGGCCAACCGATTCCAGCTTTTGCGCCTGAAGAAGTTGCTCGCGCAATAAGTTACGCTCGGTAATGTCTTCACACATTCCTTCATAGCGGACCAAGACGCCCTTTTGACGGATCGCTCGAATGCTCATGGAGAGCCATATCCGGCTGCCATCCTTGCGATAGACCTGGGATTCGAAGTTCTTTACGCTTCCGAGTTTGTCCAGTATGGAAATGAGTTCCGCACGACGTTTTGGATCGACATAGAACTGCCGGGCAATGTCGGTGGTGCTTGCGATCATCTCCTCCGGTGAATCGTGGCCAAGCGCGGAGGCCATGGCGGAGTTCACGCTTACAAATCGGCCGCCGGGCGTGCTCTGGAAGATACCGACGATGGCTCCATCGAAGATTTCGCGATACTTTCGCTCTGCCTCCCGAAGTGCATCTTCCATCGTCTTGCGTTCGCTGATGTCCCGGCCAACGCCCGCGATGCCGACGACCTGACCGGTGTGATCGCGTAGTGGCACCTTTGTCGTCAGAACATGTCTCTCGTTTCCTTCCGAGTCGACAGTTTTTTCCTCACGATTGTGCAAGGGCTGTCCGGACCACATCACGCCCTGGTCGTCTTCATAGAAGGTGTCGGCCAGGTTCTTTGGGAAAAAGTCGAAGTCGGTCTTTCCGACCAGTTCCTCTGGCGTTTCTGCTCCCACGACTCGCGCCAAGTGAGCGTTGGCGACGAGGAACCTGCTTTCAGCGTCCTTTACGTACATGAAGTCGGGAATATTGTCGATGAGTGCGCGTAGAATTTTGCGCTCGTTCTCCAGGACCGACCGCTCCGCCATGAGGCGGCGATTGGCCCTCTCGCTCGAAGCCTTCGCCTCTTGAAGACTGATTTCTGCCTGTTTGCGAGCGGTAATATCTCGAAAGAACCATACACGTCCCAGATACTCGCCTTTTTTGCTGCGCAAGCTTGTGGAATGCCGTTCGAGTGTCCTGCCGTCCTTCAATCGAATCTCGGAGTGATCGTCTGCGTCAGGGTCTTCGTAGAGTTCTCGCACCCGCCTCATGAAAGCCTCGGGGTACCTTACTTGCTCGATGACTTTGGACAGCATCGTCGAGTCGGGAACGGCTGCGGCAAGATCTGAGGTCCGATCGGACGAATTGGAGGAGGACATCCCCCAAATATCCAGGAACCTTGTGTTATGTGAGACGACCAGACCGGCACCGTTCACCACGAGAATTCCGTCGAGTGACGTTTCCTGGATGGACCGAATCAGCGAGAGATCGAACTGGCGGGTTTGCTCGGTCTGAACGCGCTCTGTGATGTCCGCACTTAGACCGAAGTGCCCTAGATACTCACCGCTGGGCGCGAAACTCGGCTCCGCGCGCGAACCCAGGAGCCGCCACTCGCGATCCACCCGCCGAACTCGCGCTTCAGCGCTGAAAGGCGCGCGTTCCCTGATTGCGCGCCCGAGTGCCGCATCATGCCTGGGCGCATCGTCCGGGTGAATCATCAACTGCCAGCATCCGGCGTTCAATTCCGAACTGTTTTTCCCACAGAACGCCCGGGCGGCTTTGTTCAAGAACAAGATCTCTTCGTCGGCGTTAATTGCCCACATCATCGAAGGACAACTGTCTGCCATGATCCGGAAACGCCCATCACTGTCGCGCAGAGACTCCGCAGCCCTCTTGCGCTCCGTAATGTCTTCAGCTTGAACCACAAAATACAAAGGGCTGCCGGTACCGTCTCGCGCCAACGAGACCCGCATGCACGTCAGCACGGCAGTTCCAGAGCGATGAACAAGGCGATTCTCCGCTTCCATCCATTCGCCTGGCAGCTTAATCGACTGCGCCATCTGCTGCAGCGCGGACTGCTGGTCATCGGGGTGGGTCAACTTCGTCAGAGAAGTCGCGAGCATCTCCTCTGCCGAATATCCGAGCATTGCGCAAAGTGCTCTATTTACAGCGAGGAAGCGCGAATCCAGCCCGATCGCACACATACCGAGCGGTGCCGAATCAAAGATCCCGTGGAAGATATCTTCGCTTGCCGGAAGTCCCTGCATCCGTTCAAGGCAACCTATCATACACTCGGGAGCAAAGCTGACCGGCACGGCCTTGGCAGGAGAATTTCTGGCGGGGGAACACATCGCCAGCGCGTTTTCCATCTGCATCCCATGCCGCTCCGAACCTCGACTCGCGGTCACGCGGCCTGCCCGGTTAAGCGCCAAATAGAAGGCGACAATGGCGATTAGTATGGAGAGCGCGACTAGCCGATAGTCGTAGCTCACCGTGATTGGGAACATTCCGATCATTTGTTGACCTGATGCGAGATCGTATTGGTATTTATCGGCACAATGAGCGGCCGGGTTCAAGATGCCGGCGATTGGAAAATGACGTCGCCGGCAGAACCAGGCTTCCGGCGAGGATGAGCAGAGAGAGCGTGACGCTTGTGGTTCGAAGATAGAATGCAGTTGGGAGCGGCACTATGACGAACAAAATTCTCTTCGTTGACGACGAGATCCCGGTTCTGGATGGGTACAAGCGAATCCTGCATCGGGAGTTCGACGTGGACACAGCCGGGAGCGGAGACGAAGGCCTGGCCTTGATCCGCGATCAAGGTCCGTATGCCGTGGTGGTCTCCGACATGCGGATGCCTGCTATGAACGGCGCCCAGTTCCTGGCACAAGTGCGTCAAGAGGCGCCAGACAGTGTGAGAATGCTGTTGACCGGGTACACCGACCTGGACGCTGCCATGGAGGCCGTTAACGAGGGAAACATATTCCGCTTTCTCACCAAGCCCTGCGAGAAGGAGGTCTTGACGAAAGCCATCACTGCCGGCCTCGATCAGTACCACTTGGTGACAGCGGAGAAGGAACTGCTCGAAAAGACCCTTATGGGAAGCATCAGGGCCCTGACAGAAGTTCTAAGCGCCGCGAGCCCGGAAGCATTCGGAAGATCGATGCGCATTGCGCGCGATGTCCGCCACCTTGTTGGAAAGTTAGCTCTACCTTCTCCATGGAGATTTGAGGCCGCAGCAATGCTGTCACAATTAGGGTGCGTTACCCTTGACTCCGAAGTCATCAAGGCTTCCTATGCCGGGGAGCATCTGTCCTTTGAAGATCAAGCCCGGTTCGCCACTCATCCTCAAATCGCGAGTGAGCTTCTGGTCAACATTCCAAGACTGGAACCTGTAGCCTGGATGATCAGTCAGCAGCTTACCAGAGAAACCCGGCCAAGCGACTCTCGTGTTCCCGCTCCATTTGGTGAAGACATAGTACTCGGAGCAAAGATCCTCAAGCTGGCCGTGGCATTGGACAACCTGAGGATGAAGGGTCTATCGGACCTTGGTGCGATCGCCAAGGTTCGCGAACAGCACAGCGAGTTTGGATCTGAACTGATTGAGGTATTAGCTGGAGTCGAGCCCGAGACAGCGACCATGGAGCTTCGCAATGTTTCAACTTCAAAGCTGACTATCGGCATGATTCTGCAGCAGGAGATAACAACCAAGACAGGGATGCTTGTGGTCCCCAGCGGACAGGAAATCACGCAGGCGCTTCAGATCAAACTCGGCAATTTGTCCGAGTTGGGGGCGATTGGCAAAGAAATAGTGGTGCTCGTTCCCGTATAACTCCATTCGGAGGGATAGTTGTAATTCCAGTCGTTGTACCAATGTGTTCGAGGTAAGCGGATAGAGCTTCCGCACGCAATACCTTCCATTCGCGGGTTTCGGATGCAGTCCTGTTCAACGCCCCATGGTGCAATAGACCGAGCCGGCAAACTGGATGACCCTGTCTGCCGCGGCGATTGGAGCTCGCTACTTTGGGGTTCCTACCTTGAGTTCAATCTGTATGGAATGAACCAGCGATCCATCCGTTGCTTCGATCGAGACGATGTACGTGGATGCGAGAGGGTTCATGCGCCCGCTTCCGCAGCCCGAAAATGAGACGAAGGCCACAGCCAGTACGAGTGTCGTCCCCATGCGCGTCCACCGCGACTTGCGAACAAGCCAGAAGCACGGCAAAAGTAGAACAGCCACAGCAGGTATGCTGGCGGACGGCAGAACCGTCAGTGTTGAGCTGCCAGTTCCGGAAACCGATGGTGGAGAAAAGTTGCACGAGTATCCAGCAGGCAGACCGGAAGCGCAGCGCAGGGACACAGTGCCGTTCCACCTGCCCACCGAGCCGATCGTTATGGGAATCGCGGTTGCGGAGGCGCTGGAATCAACAGCGAATTGAGACTGCGCTGCCTGCAGGGTAAAATCCGGCTCTGCATGATAGGCCGTGGTTTCAAACTTGGGCGATGCGCTCGGTGCGGCCAGCCCGTGGCCCGTGTAGCTTGCAACCACCAAGTGGGTACCCGCGCCAGTCAGGTTGAACGGAATCGCTGCATGGCCATCCGCAGCTAACGTCGCGGTCGCCGCCAGTTGTCCATCCAGCAATAAAGAGACGCTCCCCGCCTGGGAGGGCAGGCCCGTGACCTGGACCGTTGCGAGACTTCCGCTCGAGCCGTTCAGCGGTGTGACAGATACGATCTGGGTTGTGGTTGTTGCCAGGGCAGCGCCGGCTGCATTGACGGTAATCGCAGCCGCCGGAGTGACGCTTCCCGCATAGGCGCCATTGGCCGCGTATTGGACCGTCATGGAGTGGTTTCCAACAGCAAGGGAGGCCGTGCTGAATGCCGCTGTGCCTGCGGAATCCAGAGTGAGCGTGCCCAGCTCCGTGCTTCCATCGAAGAAAGTGACGCCTCCGATGGGCGGACCGTTTGCGCTGGAGAGATTTGCCGTAAGCGTAAGTACTGCGCCCGCAATCACGCTGGAGGAGGAGGGCGTGAGCGTTGCCGTTGTCGCGATGGCTGTAACGGTAACCGGGGTGGCTGGCGAAACACCAGGCAGGAAGGAACTGGTTCCAGCTTGCGCATTCGGGGGCGTGTAGCCGAGGTACTTCGCAGTCAGGCTATGAATGCCGATGCCTAAAAGGTTGGTGCTGAAGGCGGCCTGGCCGTTGGCAATCTCTTCCTGCCCCAGCAACGAAGTGCCGTCGTAAAAGGCAACATAGCCGCGGGTGACAGCTTGGGGCGCGGTGACCGAGGCGGTAAGAGTGAGAAAGTTGCCTGCCTGACTGCTGGTGACGGCGCTGCCTCCGGCTGAGACATCGAGAGTAACCCCGGTGGAGTAGGCAGGATTGAGAACTTGTAGGACCGCCACAAAATCAGAGGAAGCATAATAGGAATCGCCCGCGTAGTTGGCCGCTATTTCGACAATCCCCGGCTGGAGCGATTGGGTCAGGGAGCCGGGAACCTGAATGGCGGCCTTGCCCTGGCTAAGCGGCGCGAAGCCAAGCGCAGTGCCCAGCGCCGAGAAAGCGACAGTTCCAGTGGGGAGTGGGGCGCCGGCCATTGAGGGCTCCACAACGGCGGTCAACGTAAATGCCTGGTTGTAGTTGACGGTTGCAGGATTTGCGGACAAGGAACCGTTCAAGATGCCGGAGCCATTTCCCCCGGCCTCCGCTTCATTCATCAACACAGTGAAACCGAGGGCGCCGGGATTGGGGCTGACCGCTGCATCGGAGCGCAAGGCAAGCAGGTCGCTCAGGCCATCGCCGTTGAAGTCGGCCGCAACCATGCCTGAAATGCTGCCCGCGGAATAAAACTCCTCATTGGAGAATTGGCGTCCGCCGAGATTGCGCAGGACGCTGACCATATCGGCGCTGCCCAGCGCAATCCCGTAGCGGCCGCTGGAATCGAGCTTGGCTGGAGTCAGAAGACCAAATGCGTGGGAGAGTGGGATACCTTGCGCAGTCGCGAATCCTCCCTTCCCATCGCCGTATTCGATTACCAAAACAGTGGTTGGCGTCAGATTGGAATCCGCGGCGGTTTCAGTCGCCAGAAACACCAAGTCGGCGTTGCCGTCGCCGTCGATGTCAGCGATGGCGCCAACACCGATTGGGTTGACTTGACCTCCGGCCCCTTGCGGCGTCCCTGCGGAACCGTTGAGATTGAGGCTCGTGCCTGCGTGAAAACTGCCGTCGCCGTTCCCCAGCCAGATCTCCAACGCCGGCAAGTTCGGATCGTAGACCGCTGCGTCGGGAAATCCATCGCCGTTCAAGTCGCCAACGCCGAGCAAAGCCGGAGTGTTGATGCCTTCGCCAATGGTGTAAGGCGGGAAGTTGGTGGTTACCGTCGTGAAGGTCCGCTTCGCATTCCCCAATTGGGCAATCAGGGAGTAGTAGTAAACGTAGGAGCCTGTTCCGGATTGCAGCCCCGAAATACTCAACAGATCGCTCTTGCCATCCTTGTTGAGATCGGCAACCAACCCGTTGGATCCTGGGAACATCGTCCCTTGTGTAACCGGAACAAACGTGCCATCGCCGTTTCCATAAAGCACCTGTCCATTCAGGAAAATGTCTTGATGCCCGTCACCGTCGAAATCGCCGACGGCGTTGCCAATGTAGTCGTAGTTTGTGGTCACGGCGGTGTTCGACTTGACCGGCGCTTGAAAGCTGCCGCTCCTGGTCCCCAGGTAGGTTCGCATGTATCCGTCTGTGCCGGCAGCCGCTACGTCCGCGACGCCATCGTCGTTGAAGTCGCCGGCAAAGAGGAACGTGGATCCTGTCGCAGTCGGGGTGATGGTGCTGTCGGGAAATGCGCCGGAGCGATTGCCAAAGAAAAGCTGAATTCCGCCGGAAACGCCAACCGCTACGTCCGGCGCGCCATCCTCATTGAAATCGGCGACGGCCAGTTGGGTTGCAAAGGGACCGGAAGTGCGCTTCTGAACCGCGCCATACGCGAGTTTTCCCGTCGCAACGGAGGTATCGAATCCTTCCAGGCTGGTTACCAGGATGTCTGGGATGCCGCTGCCCGTCAGATCCGCAATGTAATAGCCGCTCTCAAACGCACTGCCCATCTCAAAACCACTGGCGATTTTCTGGGGAGCATTAAAACTGCCGTCGGAGTTACCGGTCATCGCCAGCACGTCCCCCAACCCATCGGCGCCCAGCACATCCACATTGCCGTCCCCGTTTATATCGGCCACGGATCGGACAACAAAGTTGGAGCCGCTGCTGGTGGGATAAGACTGCTTGAAAGTAAAATTTCCCGTTCCGTCTCCAAGCCAGACGCCGGCCCCGCCATTGCCATAGGCGCCGCTCCCGTACTCGCTGAAGACAATCAGATCGGCGTTGCCGTCGTGGTTCACATCGGAGGTATAGATCGCGTAGGGTTGAAAGGAATCGTACATGGTTTTCCCCGCGCTAAAGCCTCCGTTGCCATCGCCAAGATAGATGTGGATCTGGCCATCAAGAAAGTCTGGAGCGGCAATATCGAGGTTTCCGTCTCCGTTGAAATCGGCCACCGCGACCGGGTAATTTACGTACGTCGCCATCCCTTCATTATTTGAAACTGGGACAATGGAAACAACAGGGGAGCCGAAGGAGCCGTCGCCATTTCCGGGCAGCACGAGAAAGCCCCAGCCACCCGGGAAGTTACCCGGCATGAGGATGTCGGGATGGTCGTCTTTGTTGAAGTCAGCAACGGTAAGTCTGCACTCGGAGACTTCGTAAGTGCAGGTGCCGGCCGGAAGCTGGACCACCGCTCCCTCGATGAATTCGCCTTTCCCGTTTCCAAGCAGGACGTGCAGCGCAGGAGACTCCCCGGTTGTCACATAGATGAGGTCCTGATGACCGTCGCCGCTCCA
>Ga0182013_10008508_pt1 | contig 11028 bp, 6 predicted proteins | sample 612S2MmetaG_FD_120487 | JGI IMG/M metagenome (GOLD analysis project Ga0182013, IMG submission 120487) | Permafrost microbial communities from Stordalen Mire, Sweden - 612S2M metaG | ecosystem: Environmental > Terrestrial > Soil > Wetlands > Permafrost | place: Sweden: Stordalen | collected...
AATGCCCCTCAAATGGGCCAACTTGTCGGCGGTAAACGAACTAATCTCGCGGTCTCCTTCAGGTGTCCTCTGCTGTTCCCACCACGCCCAGGTCCCTGAGGATCTCCCCGGCGCGCACGAGACCCCCACGCCGGCGCGGAGACGCGGGCGGACGCTGCTGTGAAACCGTCCAAAGGGGGCGTGGCGCCCGACAAGTTTACCAGCGGCTGTACGGGGCGTTTTTCGGCGTGGCTCGGCACGACGAAGTCCTGCTCGAGCACCCTCAGCACGAACCCCCACCCCCCCGACGAACAGTTCGACAAAAGCACAGACGAAGACGGCTTCAACTTCTCGGACCATACGGGATGCGCTTGAATTCACTCGATTCGGTAGGAGACCGCTGTGTGCTGCAGCTTCCTTAGCGCACCGGTTCTCAGGTTCAACCAGCCCAACGATGATATGCTGACGAGAATTACGCGCAACGGGAATGAAGTCTCTGTCTGCACTCCTTGGTGTTTCACTGCTTGTTCCTCCCGCGCTGTTACTGCTCGCAGCGGCGACTTCGAGTACCATCCGTTTTGAAGACACGGCAGCCCACGCCGGCTTGAGTTTCATCGCCAACAACTCCGCGACATCCCAGAAGCACCAAATCGAGACCATGCTAGCGGGAGTAGCCGTCCTCGACTACGACGGAGACGGCAAACTGGACGTGTATTTTGTGAATGGCGCCGCGATTCCCTCGCTGCAGAAGTCCGGAGAGAAGTATTCCAACCGACTCTTTCACAACAACGGCGATGGGACCTTCACCGACGTGACCGCGCGCGCCGGCGTGGCGGGAACTGGCTACGGCATGGGGGTCGCCGTGGGCGACTACGACAACGATGGGAAACCCGACATCTTTCTGGCCAACGTTGGCCCCAACCAGTTGCTGCACAACAACGGCGACGGCACATTCACCGACGTCACTGCCCGCGCCGGCCTTTCCGGAGCCCTGCTCGACGGGAAAAAGATGTGGTCGGTCGCGGCAGGGTGGTTTGATTACAACAACGACGGACTCCTCGATCTGTTTGTAGTGAATTACTGCAAATGGGAGCTCAACCAAGACCCTTACTGCAGCGTTGATGGCAGCCGGACCTATTGCGATCCGCGCTTGTACGGAGCGCTCCACAACACGCTGTACCGGAACAATGGCGACGGCACGTTTACGGACGTCTCCGAGGAGACTGGCATCGCGAAGCACTTCGGCAAAGGGATGGGTGTCTCGTTCGCGGATTACGATGGAGACGGATACATGGACGTGTTCGTCGCCAACGACACGATGCCGAACTTCCTGTTTCACAATCTTCATGGCAAAGCCTTCGAGGAGGTGGGCGTCCAGGCGGGCGTCGCCTACGCCGATGACGGAAGCGAGCTCTCGGGCATGGGATCGGACTTTCGTGACGTGAACAACGACGGGCTCCCCGACATCTGGCACACCGCGCTGGGGCACGAGACGTTCCCGCTGTTTCTCAATCGCGGACGCGGGCAGTTTTTCGATGGCACCGCCACCAGCCGACTCGGGCGTCTCACCCGGGACATGTCGGGCTGGGGCAACGGGATTATGGACTTCGACAACGACGGCTGGAAGGATCTATTCGTAGCCCGCTCCGACGTTAACGACAATGGGGCTGAATCCGGAATGGGCAGGCAGCACCACGAGCCCTGCTCGGTCTTCCGTAATCTGGGTAACGGCAGGTTCGAGGACGTCAGCGCCGATGCCGGCCCCAGCTTCCAGATTCCCGCGGCGCACCGCGGCGTGGCTTTCGGCGATCTGGATAACGACGGGCGCATCGACGCGGTGGTGACGGTGTTGAATGGACCTGCCAGGCTGTTTCGGAACGTCTCCCAGAACTCTAATCACTGGGTGCTGCTGCGGCTGGTCGGGACGAAGAGCAATCGAATGGGCATCGGAGCGCAGATCAAGCTCACAACCGGCGACGGCGCGATCCTGTACAACCACGTCACAACCAGCGTCGGCTACGCCGGATCGAGCGATAGCCGCGTGCACTTCGGGCTGGGGGCGTCGCGGCGGATTGCCGAAATCGAGATCCGCTGGCCCAGCGGCATCCGCCAGGTCCTCAAAGATGTGACTCCAGACCGGATTGTGACCATTGAGGAGCGGCAGCCGTGATCTTGCTCCCGTTGCTGGCGCTGCTGGCCGCGCTAGCCAATCCCGATCTCGAAAGCCTGAGAACCGCGCAGCAGTTGATGGATGGTGGACGCTGGGCGGACGCCATCCCTGTATTGACAAAACTCGTTGACAAGCACCCCGAGGCGCCGGCTCTGACATATGGGCTGGGTCGCTGCTACTTTGAGGTCGAGGACTACCCTGCCGCCGTCCCCAGCCTGCGAGAAGCAGCCCAGCGCATCCCGGCCTCGGCCGAGGTTCATTTCTTTCTGGGGTCGGCGCTCGGGCTCGGCGGCAACTTCGGAGAAGCGATCCGTGAGCTGCGGGCAGCGATGGATCTGGATCCGGAATTCGAGCCAGCCTACCGGGCCTTCGGCATGTTCCGCGTGGAAAGGGCGCAGTACCTGCCGGATGCTCTGGCGGCGCTCGAGACGGCCGTGCGGCTGGACCCCCAGGACGCGCGCGCGCTGTACTGGCTGGGCGAGTTCCACCGCGGCCTCGGCGAGTTGACCAAAGCTCGCCCGTATTTCGACCGTGCCTACAGGCTGGATCCGGAAAGCCCGCTGGCGCAACTTGGGGTCGGCCAGGTGTCGCTTAACGACGGCGACGTCGACCAGGCGCTCGTGCATTTCGATGCCGTTCTGAAGCAGGCCCCGGGGCTCGCCGCCGCACTCCTTGGGCGCGCCCGTGCGCTGTACTACAAAGGGCAGTTCGAGCAGGCCTTGGCCCCCGCCAGGGCCGCCTGGGAGGATTCCCACGAATTCGAAGAGCGACGGGCTTCGGGGTGGATCCTCGTCCGAATCTATCGCGCCCTCGGCCGCGATGCCGAGGCGCAGGCCTCCGAGAAAAAATTGAAAGACATGGAAACGACTGTCGCCGGAGAGTTGGTCCGCCTCCGGCAGCTCAGCGAAGAGGCCGCCCGGTACGAAGCCGAGGGAAGATTCGACCGCGTAGCGGAGCTGCTGGAGGCCTCTCTGAAGATTCGCGAGCGGGACGACTCTCTCGCCCGGCTCGGCGACGCCTATCTGAAACTGGGGCGGTTGGGCGACGCCGAACGGTGCTACGTCCGGGCAAGCGAAATCGGGGCGCTGACCGATGCCCTTCAGCAGCGCTTGCTACGGGTACGAGAGCTGACCGCCCAGCACAAGCCCTAGGCGTCATCGTAGAGCGCCACAACAAGCGTAGCGGGAGAACCGCCGTGCACAGGCTGGCTGCGGCCTAAGCTCCCTAGGCTCTCAGGTAGTCGCGGATGCCATCCCGGTGTTCTCGGATGGCCGGGATCGGATGCCGACGCAGAACGAAAGCGCCCTCCCCACCGCCTATGCGGTGGGGAGGGCGAGGGTTGTGCGTGAGTTGTAGTCTCAGAACCGCAGACGCAGGGACAGTGTGACCTGCCGCGGCTCAAACAAGGACATCCCAAGGGTGCCGAAGTTGACGTTAGTGTTTTGGCCAACCTTGGTGTTCGTGGACGGATCCGCCAACACCGATGGGCTCACCCCAGTGTTGATCGCACTGGGCTGAATCTGGGTCGCGTTCAGGAGGTTGGTGGCTTCAGCCAGCAACTCGAGTTGAAACCGTTCGGTGATCCTGAACTTGCGGTTGACCGTCAGGTTCATGTTATAAAACCCGGGAGTCCGCAGCCAACCTTCGTACCCGGAGGTGGAGCCCCAACTGTATTGGTCCACCCCATAGGTGCTGTTCGGGAACTGCACCATTGGCTGGCTAAACAGATCCGGATTATACAGCAGGTAAGTGTAAGCGGCCGGTGTGATTGTGCGCCCATCGGGAAGCGTAACCGAGGTATGGCCATCGTACCAATGTTGATCAGCTTTCGGCACGTAGGTGGGCTCGCCGGACACGATGTTGCAGCGTCCGTTCATGGTGCCGCAATTAGGTCCCCAGGGCATTCCGCTCTGCAAGGTCACGACAGTCCCGAATTGCCAATCGCCGATGATCGCGCGTAGCACGGCGTTGTGAGGATCGAGTGCCTTACCTTTGCCGGTCGGCAGGAGATAGGACACCACGCCCACGAAGCGGTTCGGCGTATCGTAGCCCAGCAGGCCACGGTCGTTGTTCAGGTTGCGATAGTCCGCGCCGCCATTAGAGGCTGTGGAACTGCCCATTTGCGACTCGGCAAAAGTGGAATTACTGGCACCACCAGTAATACCGGTGTTCTTGGACCAGGTGTAGTTGAGCATGATCTGCAGGCCGCTCGCCAAGGAGCGTTGCGCGCGGATCTGCAGGGCGTCATAGTTCGAGGTGCCGACCGTGGCAAGGTAGGTCTCGCCGTTCAGCGCCATGTACGGCTCCTGGGAGTTCATCGCCGAGATGGTTCCGCCACCGCTGAAGCCGATCAACGAGGGCGCGGGATTTGGAATCTGGGCCTGGGCAGGGTCGGTCACACCGTTGGAGGCGACCCAGGCGTTGCGCCAGCCTTGGAGGGTGGCGTTGGAGATGTTAAAGGACCCCGTGACTGGGTAGTTGCGCCAACCGAGGTCATGGCCATGCGACCCGACGTAGCCGGCGGAGACCAGCCACGCACTACCAAACCTGCGTTCGAGGAAAAAATTCCACTGATCCATTACGCCATTCAAGTAAGACTGCCGGTTGACCCAGCCGGCGCTGCAGCAGTAATCGGATGGGGCCGCCATATTCCCTGTCCCCGGGATAATCTGCGTGTTTTGCGGATCCTCGAAGCGGCCAATCGGTATGCCATTGGTGGCAGTCAGCCCGAAGGGAGTGGCGTTAGCGGCCCCCGAGTAGGGTCCTGTGCCATAAAAATTCCCGTTGGCGTTGAAGCCGGTGTTACTGGGAACATAGATCCTGCCGTAACCGGCGCGCAAGACGGTGGAATCGCTCAATCGATAGGCTGCGCCGAGGCGCGGCGAGATGTTGTTCCACTGCGTGTTCCAAAGGTTGCGGCTTAACCCATTCTGACTTGGGAAGACCACCGTCCCCAGGGTCGCGAGAGGATTCGGATTGGCCACTCCGTTCAGCGCGGTGTAATAAGAATTAGGCACCGCTAGATTGAACTCCGACATTTGGTTGTACCGTTCCGTGGGCCCCGGTTGCACCTCGTAGCGCAATCCTAGATTGACGGTCAGTTTGTCGTTGACTTTCCAGTCGTTCTGGGTATAAAAGGCGGTGTACTTGGCAGCCAGGGCAGGCCTAGCCGCAGTGCCGCCGGTCAGGGAGTAGCCGGTGGCGCCGGTTAAGGCGGTGGCGACGTCAATGCCTCTGTTCGAGAAGTTTGGAATCAGAGTGAGGTCATTGTTGCCGTAGATGTCCCCAAACTGGCCCGTCGAGGCGTTCCCCTGCCACATGCCGATGGCTGGCGTGCCGAACTGAATATCGGCCCAATCGCCCAAGTAGACGCGGTACTCGCCGCCGGCCTTCAAGGTCCATTTACCCAGTACCTTGGTGATGCTTCCGTTGACGGCGTGATTGAGTTGATGCTCATGCTTGTTATCCCAACCATCGGAACTTAAGCTGCCCCAGTTGGCATTGTTGGTGGCCCCGCCGCCGAAGTTGCCAACCGAAGGCGCGTTGCCGGGAAGCGCGATTAAGCTCTGGACGTTCGAGGGCATGCCATAGTCCGAGTAGGTGACCGTGCTCGGAGCAGTCGGGAACCCACCCTGGGTGTTGATGCGCGTCACGCCGTAGCGCAAGTCGAGCACCGTAGTTGGATTCGCCGTGAAGGTGTAGCCCGCGGCGGCATAGGGATTCGAGTCCTTTACGTCGGGTAACCAATTGTAGCCGCCAAACGGACTGCCGGAACCCCAGAAGTTGGGCTGCACGGACGAGCCAAACGACTTGCCCCCGGAGAAATAGATGGAGCTCTTATCCCCGAGCCGGTAGTCGCCCCTCAAGTTCAAACTGTTGCGGATAGTCGGGGTGGTCCCGGAAAAGTAATAGTTGTTGTCGCCGAACGCGTCGCTAGGGGTGTGGTTCGGACTGGGATAGCCCGCCAGGAGCTTTTCTCCGTATTGATCGGGGTTCGAGACCACACCCGCGACGGGGTAAGGCGTGCGCTGGACGATCGTGCTGCTGCCCTGGTAAAACTGCGCACTCCAGGGATCGAAGAGCACGACGGGCGCGGGATTGCCGTTGTTGTCCGCGATTCTCGTTTGGCTGAAGTCCCCAACGCGCTCCAGGGCGGTTGGAACCTTCGTCACGACGTTGTCAGGATCCTTGTGGTCGAGCCGCTCATAGGATGCGAAGAAGAACAGCTTGTTTTTGCCGTTGAATATCTTCGGGAGAATAACCGGACCGCCGACGTTGCCTCCGTATTCGTTCACGCGGTATTTGCTGCGCGGAATGCCAACTTCGTTGTTGTACAGGCCGTTGGCGTCCAGGTCCTCGTTGCGGAGGCGATAATTGAGGCCACCGTGGAACTCATTGGTTCCGCTCTTCGTGGTCATGGCGATCAGGCCTTGGGCATTGCCCGTGTCCGCCGAGAAGCTGTTGGTGACGACCCGCACCTCTTCGAGCGCGTCGCGATTGGGAACCACCGCGGTCTCATGCCACGCGGCGCCCTGCACCGAGACGCCGTCCAACGTGAGGTCGCTGGTGCCGAGCGCGCCGCCGTTGATGCGGATGGCCGACATGGCTTGCCGGTCCGCAAATCCCACGCCCAGCACATGGCTGTTGTACATTTCCGGAGACGGTACGACACCGGCCTGCAGCGTGGCATAGTACAGCGGGTTGTTGTTGATATTGGGGATATCGCCGATGATTTGCTGGTTCACGGCACCCTGGACCGTCGAATTCTCGGTTTGGAGGGCTATGGCGTCGGCTTGCACCTCAACGGCGACATCTACCCTCCCCGTCACCAGCTTTGCATCCGCGCGCACAGTGGTCGCGGTGCCCATGGCGATGCCGGTTTCGCGGTAGGTTTCGAAACCGTTAGCTTTCACTACGAGGGTGTATCGGCCAGACGGAAGATACGGCACCGTATAATCACCCGTGTCGTTGGTTTGAGTTTCCGCGGTGACGTTTGTTTCCTCATTTTGAACCGTTATGGACGCTTTTGGAACGATAGCGCCGGACGGATCTGTCACGGCTCCCGTGATCGCACTGGACTTCACCTGCGCAAAGACGGTGCCGATGATCAAGCACAGGCCGGCACAAACGGCGAGTAACTTGTGCGGTTTTGACATTAAAGACTCCTATTTTCTAATGCGTCGAAGCTAACCCCTTCGGGCTGTGAAAAGAATACTGCGACCGAGGGGCCGGAACAAGGTTCCGAATCGTTCACAACCAACGGGCGCGACGGTTCAGAACGGCGTTCAGAACGCGAACTGGCCCAGTACTGCGTCGGCGCGACTGTAGAATGTGGGTGGTGCACTTGGTGCTGGTTGGATTACTGCTCAGCCTGACGCTGGATGACGCGGCGGCGCAAGACAGGAATGACCGCGTCCCGCCGGAAATCCGCGTCGCCGCCGAGAGCGCCATGGCCGCCGGCCGCCTGCCAGAGGCGGTGGCCGACCTCAAGAGAGGTTTGGCGATCGACCCGGCGTGGACCGACGGGCTATGGAAGATCGGGCTGGTACTATACCAATCCGACCAGTTTGAAGCTGCCCTGCCATATCTCCACAAGCTCACCGAAGTGGATCCTACCAAAGGCGCGGGGTGGGCGTTACTGGGGATGTGCGAACTCCAAGCCGGGCATCCCAGAGAGGCGGTGGAGCATATCGACCACGCCGACCGCGCCGGCATCACGGACCAGTATTATTTATGGGAAATAGCCTACCTGGACCGTGGCCTGGCGCATATCGCGTTGGGCGATTTCGGCAAAGCTACCGAGTTACTGAGCAAGTTGGCGCCGCGCGAGGATCCGGACGAGCGCGCGCGGCTGATGCTGGCATTGGGGTTTGCCGCGCTGCGCCTGCGGTTGGACGATTCGCTCTCCTCCGAGCAAAGTGCCCTGGTGCAAGCAGTTGGGGAAGCCAGCTATCTGAACTACGCGCGGAATCCTGCCGCCGCCGATGCGGCATTCGCAGAGTTGTTTCGCCAGTACCCGAAGGCGCCGCTCGTGCATTACGCTTATGGCGCGATTCTGTTAAGCCGAATCGATTACGTCGGGGCCGGGCGCGAGTTTCGCGCAGAACTGGCCAACACTTCGGACAGCTTCCCGGCCCGGCTCGGTCTGGCGCTTATCGCGCTCGACAACGGCGACGCTGGGGGCGGTCTGCCGCATGCCGAAGAGGCGGTCCACCTACGGCCCGACTCGTCCAAGGCGCACTTGTATTACGGCCGGCTCTTGTTGCAGGTCGAGCAAACCCAGGCAGCCGTCGTGGAGCTGGAAACCGCCCGGCGGATTGCCCCGGAAGACCATGAAATTCGATTCGCATTGGCCACGGCTTATCGCCTGCTCGGCTGCAAAGACAAGGCCGCGTTGGAGTTCGCCGAGTACGAGCGCCTGATCTCCCCAACCGAACCGGCCAAAGCGGAGACCACGCCCAGCGGGCCCGTTAACGCTGTTCCGAAGCCTTGACCGGGGTCACCGGGGAGCACTTGTCCCTAGCCAGGCTCAAATCGACTCTTATGGCCCGATGGGCGTCCACCACAATATTCGACCGGCTGGCGGACTGAAAACCTTCCTTGCGGACCGCCAGGGTGTACTTGCCGGGTTTCAAATCGGACGCCGTAAACTTGCCCGAGCTGTCCGTCCTCAATCCAATCGAACTGTTCGTGCTTTGATCGATCACCATCACAATTGCATCTGGAACCCGCGCTGACGTGCCATCGACAACGGCGCCCTGGATGGCGCCCGACCGATTCCAGTCGCAGGAGGCCGCCAGCAGTACAAACCCAAGCAGCAGTGCACAGCCGGGACGAATGAGGAGTTGCACACCGGAATCTCCGTTGCCTGACTCAGGACGGGCATTTGGCGAAGTCATCGAGATTCAGTATAAGCTGCTGAACTCAGATTTGGACGTTCGCGACGGTTCTGAGCGGTGGTTCCACCGCCGTTCAGAACGTCTTGCCGGCCTGCGCTGGCCCGCGCTGCTTTGGAATTACCAGCGGCTGACAGCTTCAACGCCTGGGTCCGGTCAGTTTCGAGGCGAATTCAGCGTGCGTTCGTGCCACCGCCTGATATAATTCCAATCGATGCCAGAGGGACCGGACTACCATCCAGTAGTTCAGAGGCCGCATCCGTCTTTCGACGCAGCCCAGCAGCAGGCGGTCCGGCGTGAATTGACTCGCATTCTGGCGAGTCCAAGCTTCCGCTCCACCAAGCGTTCTCAAGAATGTCTGCGATTTATCATCGAAAGAACGCTCGAAGGAGCACTGGACCAGCTAAAAGAGCGCTGCATTGGCGTGGAGGTGCTCGGCCGGGCGACGGACTACGACACCAATACGGATGCCGCCGTGCGGATCATCGCCAACGATTTGCGCAAGCGCCTGGCGCAATATGAGACCGCCGCCTGCGAGGAGAGTGAAGTCAGCATCCATCTGCCGCCCGGCTCTTACGTTCCAGAGTTCCACTGGCACCCGCCGGTCATACACAACGCGGAGCAAGCCCCCGAGCAACCCCCGCCCGTTCTGGCGCCGCGGCTGCCATCGAACGCACGGATCTTTCGCGGCATCCAACTCGGCCGACTGCTGGGCAACCGGACCGTCATTTGGAGCGCCGCCGTTGCGCTGCTGGCCGTTGCCGTGCTTGCGCTGGTGCACGGCGCGCCGAAGTCGCCGCTCGAACTTTTCTGGGGACCGGTGCTCAAGAGCCCCAGTCCCGCCATTATCACGATCGGACAATCGACGGTGTACATGCTCTCCCAGCGCATGCACGAGACCTACGACGCCGGCAACAGCGAGGACGTCGAGTCGGGACCGCACGTCGTAAATTATGGCAACGCTTCGATCCCGGGCAAGGACATCGTGCCCGTCACGGACTTGTACACAACCGTGAACGATGCCTTGGCGCTAGGGCGGCTCATGGAGATGTTCGGCCGGTTTGGAAAGCCGGTGAAGGTCCGCTTGGGCGAGCAGACTTCTTTCTCCGATATGCGCGATGCCCCCATGATTCTGCTCGGCTTTAACAACCGATCGAACCAGGACGTGGCCCGGCAGTTCCGCTTCACCTTCACGCGGCTGCACAACCTCAAGGTGATGACGGACAAGACGCCGCCTGGAAGAGTCTGGTCGACCGAGGTTGACCCAGGCGGTCATACCGTAGCCGATTACGGATTGATCTCGCGGGTTGTCAATGCCGAGACGGGACAGATCGTTGTCCAGGCCGGCGGCCTGGCGACCTTTGGAACGCGGGGCGTCGGGGAGTTCTTAACGAACTCCCAATACTGGGGTCGGCTGCTGCAGGATCTTCCGCACGACTGGCCCAGCCGCAACATCCAGATCGTGATTCGAGTGAAGGTCATCCACAACGCCACCAGCGTGCCCGAAGTCGTCAGCAGTCATTGCTGGTGACTCCGGCGGCCGATTGTTTCCGGCGGGAAGCGTCATGTCGGGGTTCTGAACTGGTTCAGAGCGGGACGAATGGCATTTAGAACGCCGTTTCTGCGAACGTTGCCCCCTTGTGGGTAGCCAAGACCTGATCGGAACGCAGAGCGCCGTTCCACAACGCTGGGAGTGGCTTTGATGTGTTGAGATAGTGGTTGAGTGCGAGCACTGATTTCTGATAGCACTCACCCAGCCAGCCGTCCGGACAAGTTTCGGCCATGGAGTCAGTGCGGTGGCCGCCGCGGCGCCGACGTCGCCAAAGGGCCCGTGCGCAGAGCCTCTTGCGACGCTGTCGCGGTCGGATGGAGCATCAGGACACATCCCAGACCACGGCTGGCGATTGATCCAGCGTAGTATCCAGCTGGCGAACCGCGTTCCTCCTGCTGGGAGTCCTTCGGCCCTGCAGCCCCCAATAATGT
>Ga0182013_10008509_pt1 | contig 11028 bp, 12 predicted proteins | sample 612S2MmetaG_FD_120487 | JGI IMG/M metagenome (GOLD analysis project Ga0182013, IMG submission 120487) | Permafrost microbial communities from Stordalen Mire, Sweden - 612S2M metaG | ecosystem: Environmental > Terrestrial > Soil > Wetlands > Permafrost | place: Sweden: Stordalen | collected...
CAAACTGGGCTATTCACTGCATCAGGACGGAGTCTTCGGCGGCACGACGCGTCAGGCGATCGAAAAATTCGAGCGCGCCAACGGCATGCCCGTCAAAGGCGAGCTTTCTTCGAAGATTCGTCATCTGCTCAGCTCGCGCGCGGGCATCGCCGTCAAGTGACTCCGGCTTCTTCGTCAAGGCGGCTTTCATGCGCTTGCGCTCGGATATTTTTGTTTCGGCGCTCATAAGACAGGCAGAGACTCAAGGCGCCGCCGCAATGCTGCGACGGCGCGGCGCCGCGGAAGCCGGAGCGATTTTCGTGAAAATTGACAGGCTGGACGGCGCTGCGGCGCTCTTCGGCCCTGCGCCGCAAAGCGAAGGGCTTCCCGAGGGCGTCGCGCGGCTGTTCACGCGACTGCATCCTGAGCAATGGCGTGATCCGCTGGATATTGAAGAGCGCCTGCGCCGTGAAATCTCCTTCGATCCCGACATATGGATCGTCGAGATCGAGGACCGTCGCGGGCGGTGCTTCATCGACACCATCGACTGAGCGGATTCAAACACTTGCTCCGACTGTCACGCCGACTGGTTCTGACGGAGCGGTTGCGATACACCCGGACCAAGCCGCCCTCCTCCCAGGCGCCGCCATGCGCCGGCGTGAACGTTCGAATCCTCACGCCAGGATGAGCGGCGCGGCGGATCGCGATCCGGACGGGCGACGCCATTGATCGCGGCGACGATCCGCGCGGCGGCGCGCATCGGCGTTGAACTCATCAAGGCGCGAAGCGAACGCAGCTTTCCCGCGTCCATCGCGACGTATTGGCCATGACAGAGAAATATTCGGGTTGCCGCCTCGACGTCGATCGTCAACGCGACCAAGGTCAGAGCGAAGGCCTCCCCGCCCTCGTCGAGAAAAATTCTCCTCACGCGACTCTTGCGCGCGTCGAGCGCGTCAGCGATGCGCGCGATCGTTGCGTCCTGATTCCGCTCGACCGCGAATGCTTGAAGCTCGGCGGCCAGAACATGATCGCTACGCGGCGGAACGTCCGCCCCGCCCACCGACAGCGCGGACATACATGCCGCAAGGATTATTTTTTCCCGCTCCGCGGCCGTCGCGGCCAGAAAAAGCGGCTCGGGGTCTATGTCGAGATCCTCACGGTCGAGCAGCAAGCGGGCGAGGTCTTGATCGTCGCGGGCGACTTGAATCAACGCCCGCACCGCTGAAGGATCGAGATATAGCCGACGATTGCCCGCGAGGGCATGCAGCACCGCGCCCTCGCTGCGGGCGGCGAGAGAGGCCACAACGTCGCGTGGCAACTCGGCGCGCCGCGCGATGGCGGCGGCCAGTTCCGCCGAGCCGTGTTCGGCGTTCGCCAGAACGTCCGCCATTGGCGCCTGAGGAGAAAATTCAAATGCGATGCGCGCGCAAACTCCGCCCCGATCGAAGAGGCGCGCAATCAGCTCAGCAGGGGTCTCGGGATGTCGACAGAGCGGTTCGGCCACTTCCGCTACGGACTCGGAGTCCATTAGGTCGATGAGACCGCCCGCCAACCGCTCAAATTGCTGGAGTTCGCTGGGCCTGTAGCCGTTTCTCAACACAAACTGCTCGACCACGGTCCTCAATAACGCGCGATCGCTTCCCTGCCGTCCCCTGCCTCCGGAAAGCATGGTGTACGCACTCCATCAACCAACGCCAAAACATAAGAGCATTATAGGCGGCGGTCGTTGACGGAACATTAACCCTCGCCGCTCCCTAATCAGCCAAATAGAGGCGACTCAGATTTTGTTCGCGCTTTTGGGGAGAAACGCACACATGGGACAGATAATTTATTTGGAGTCGCGTGCGCGACCCATTCGGCCTACGTCGCCCGTTCAAGGCGACGCCCAAATCCTGTTCTTTCTGGGCGTGCGCTACATGCGGATGGATGAGTATTCGGCGCCGACCAGCGACTCGCCGACGGGCAACAGCGGCGACAATGCGGGCGGCAGGAAACGCAAGCGGCGCGCGCGCGGCTGACGCACCGGGAAATGGCAAATCCGCATCTTTCAATCCGTCAATATTAGAGCCCAATACACTTTGTATTTGGCCCCGGGCGCATAGGCCGTGGCCAGACCCATTCTCCGAGCATGGGCCTCAAGCATGCGAGCATTGTGCGGCGCCGATTGCCGCCAGCCCGAAAAGGCTTCCGCCAGCGTCTGGTACCCTGCCGACACATTTTCAACCGACACCGAGGCGTGAAGGCCTGCCGCATCAAGGCGGGGTTTGAGCGAACCGCGCACCGCCCGATCGAGAGAGCCATGCCGCGCCATCGCCTGAGCCTGCGACTGCGCCACGGCCTGCAATCTTTCGTCGAGCTCCAGCCCGCCCAGACCATTGTTGCGACGATACTGCGAGATCATGTCGCGCGCCGCCTCCGCATCGACAACCGCGCCGCTTTGCGCCAGCGAATGATACATGCTCGGCTCTGTCGTTCCAGCGGAGGGAGCCGCCGCATGCTCCGCCGGCGGTTCGCCGCACGCGCCGAGCGCGAGGAAAATGACCAATGCGTATAAGGATTTGGACGCGTTCAACTTCATCGCCTCGTTGTGCCCGGTTTGAATTTAGAAATTGTGAACGTGGCGGCCGGCGATTGGCCGACTCTCGTCGAAGCGCTGGCCTTCATTGCGCCGGCGCTTCACCCGCTTTTGAATTTGGATCAATGACTTTCGCGACCTCGTCGTCCAGCAACTTCTGGTCTACGACGATTCCCGCGGCTGCGGCCGCGAATTTGTCGAGCCCAGGGAATTGCACCACCGTGGGCGGCGTCGGCGCGGGCGAGATGGTGACGCCGGCGTCCGCGAGCCGCTTATAGAGATCGAAATGCAAGTCGCTCTTCAACCGCGTCGCCTGCTCCACATCCTCGACGTAACACCACAACTCGAAGCGGAAGATATTGGACTCCATCGCCAGGAACATCACCTGAGGCGCGGGTATGCGCAATACGCCGTCCTGCGCCCGCGCCGCCGCCAGAAGTATGTCGCGGATCTGCTCGGGATCGACGCGCGAGTTCGGCGCCAATGCGATCTTGATACGCCCGACCTTGTCGCCGCGCAGCCAGTTCTTGACGACCCCCGTCACCAGATTGGAATTGGGCACGATCATCGTGGCGCGGTCGAAGGTCTCGATTTCCGTGGAGCGAACATTGATGCGCTTCACGTAACCCTGTTCGTCGCCGATCACGACCCAGTCGCCGACACGAACCGCGCGCTCCCAAAGCAGGATCAACCCCGACACGAAATTATTGACGATGGACTGAAGTCCAAAACCGATGCCGACAGAGAGAGCGCCCGCGACAATCGCCAGCTTCTCGAAGCCGAGGCCCAGATGCGACAAAGCCACGGAAGCCGCGACGATGAATCCCGCATATCCGACGCTCGTGCCGATGGAGTTGCGCAGCCCCATGTCGAGGCGGGTCAGCGGCAGGAAGCGGCCGTCGAGCCAGCGTTGCAAACCATGCGCGGCGGCCAGCGTGACGCCGAAGAGGGCCAGCGACGAAAGCGCGCTGGACGGGGAGATTGTGACATCGCCGATTTTGAGCGCGACAAAGGACGATTGCAGATTCGACAGAAAATCGCCCGACTCCACCCCAAAGGGCGCCAGAACCAGCAACACCGCGACGCCAAAAAGCGCCAGCGTCATGACGCCCGCGAGAAGTTCCGCGAACGGCCCCAGCGATTGCCGCTCGACGCCGAGCGTGTTGGACGCGGCCCGTCCGACAAGGCCCGTGGGCGCGAAAGCCCTGTCGATCCCCGCTCGCATCAGCTTCAGCGCGATATAAAGGAGCCCCGCGACGACTAACGACCAGCATATCTGCAACACGAAGAAATTCGCGAAAGTGACATAGCCTGCGGCGCAGGCGCCAACCGCGACGGCCACCACGGCATAGCCAAACACCTGCGTGAGCAGGAGCCAGTCCCGGCCCGCGGCGCGCTTGTCGGCTGCGGCGCCCTGGAAGGTGGACAATGTGGCGACAGTGAGCGCCACGCAGATCAGCACGCCCATGCCGCGCGTCACGATAACGACCGCGAGGCCAGATTGCACCGTCTCCTCGATCTGCTCCAGCAGCCGCGCGACCGACAGGACCATCGCCACGCCCGCCGAAAGCCGCGTCAGCCGACCGGCCAGCGGATCACCCGGATCGACAAGGCGCCAATGCGGGTAATCCGGCGCCATCAAGGCCCGCGCAATGCCATAGGCGACGGCCACGCGCGCGACGGCTTCAATGATGCGTTGTTGCAGCGGTTCCAGCGAAGCGTCCACAAGATCATAGCTGTCGATGAGGGCGCCCAGGGCCAGCGTCGCGACAAGAGGCACGGTGATCGTAACCAGCGCCGTCCATGCGGCGGCGGCGGCTCTTTGCGTCTTTGTCGGCCTGGCGCCCTCCTCCGAGCGCGCGAGCACGCGCCGCGCCAGAAGAAGCAATGGCGGAATGGCGATGAGGATCAGCAGCGCCAGCCCGATGAATTCCGCTCTGCCGCCGTCACTCAGCCGGCTTCCGACATTATTGCCGCGTTCCTCGAAATAGACTTTTGACGAGACCACGACACGCGGCGCCTCCGCCGCCGCCTCCTTCCACAGGGTGGGAGAAAAAAGCCCATTGGTCCGCAGGAACAGGGTCTTCGCGAAAAGCGCCCGCTGACGCGCGACAACAGTCACCAGAACCTGCCGCGACTCGACCAGCAGCGCGCGGGCGCGTTTCAACGTGGAGTCGATGTCGTCATAAAGCTTGCGCTGATCCGCCCATTCGGCGTTAACGCCCAGGGAAGCGGAGTCGGACGCGGCGGGAGTCGTATCCGGCATCTTTGGCTTGGCTTCAGGGACCGCGTCGGGCTCCGGGGACTTTGACGACGCGCCCGGCGCCTTCGGGCTCGCGGCTGGCGGTGGAGCCTTCGTCCCCGGCGACGCCGGCGCCTTGGCTGCCGGCGCAGGAGCAGCGGGAGCGGCCGCTTTTGGGGGGGCCGAAGCGGGGATCGGCGCAGGAGCAGGCGCGGGCGCCGGTGGTGTGAGCGAACCCGCAGCGTCGGGAGCCGCTGGCTTGGCGTCTCCCGATGGCGTTCCCAACTCCTTCAATCGCGCGTCGACCGCCTGCAGGCGCGGCGTCAGACGGTCGATCACATCCTGCAGATCGACCGGCAGCGCGGCGACGCGCTCGCGCAACTGACGCAGTATTTGTTCGTTCGAGTTCGGCTCGCCGAGCGACTTCTCCACCTCATCGAGCGTGACCCGCGCCCGATCCAGCGTCTTGTTGGCTTTATCGATGGTGATGGAAGCCTGGTCGGCCCGCGCCGCGACCGCGAAGACGACGAGCGCCAGAACCAGGAGCAGACGAGAGGGCTGAAGGCGCAAGGAGAGCAATCCGGTGGGAGGGAATCAAATGCAATTATCGCACGAGACGGGGGCTCTGCGATGGGGCCAGAGAATGCGGGCTTTCTTTTGACTGCCCCTTTCATGCTCCGTCCAGATACTCATGCACGCCGCCGAAACGGTCCACGGCGCGCCATACGCCGTCCGGCCCAAGAGAAACATGCGGCTCCTCAAGCGGGACCTTGCCGTAGCCACCGGGAAGATCGAGCACATATCGGGGTAGCGCGTGTCCCGCGACTCTTCGCGACAGCTCCACATGGATTTCACGGCCGCGATCAAGCGAAAGCCTGAAATGGCCAGTGCCCTTCGCCATGTCGGGATGGTGCAGATAATATGGCTTTATGCGGAGCGCCACCAGCGCGCGCATCAGCGCTTCAAGCGTGTCGGCGTCATCATTGACGCCCCTGAGCAGCACGGTTTGCGACAGGAGTGACGCGCCGGCGTCATGCAGGCGCCCAATCGCCGCTCGCGCCTCGGGCGCGTCAAGCTCGCGCGGATGATTGACATGCAGCGCGACATGCAGCGCCTTGCCGCTGGCCTGCAAGGCGTCGAGCTTTGCCGTCGTGACAAGATCGGAGGCCGCCGTCGGCGCGCGCGTATGCACCCTCAGCAAGGCGACATGGGGAATCCCCGCGAGCCGTTCGGAGACGGCGCGCAACCGTCGCGCCGAGGCCGCCAGCGGATCGCCGCCCGTCAGGATCACCTCGAAAATCTCGGGGTGAGCGGCGACATATTCCAGCGCTGACGCAAGCTCCGCCTCGCCGAGCGCCCCGCCCTTCCCGCGCCCCACCGTCTCACGGCGAAAACAGAAGCGGCAATAGACCGGGCAGACGCTGAGCAGCTTCAGCAACACGCGGTCGCGATAGCGATGCACCAGCCCCGGCGTCGGACTATGCGCGTCGTCGCCGATGGGATCGGCGAGTTCCGCCGGACTTTCGACAAGCTCGCGCACGTCTGGGAGAAACTGCCGCGCGATGGGATCATGCGCGTCGGCGGCGTCGATCAGCGCGGCGATCTGCGCCGTCACGGCGATGCTGTAACGCTCCTCGACCGCGAGCAAATCCTGCGTCGGCTGCAGCAGGCTGGCGCCGGCGAGGTCGTCCAGCGAATTTAGCGTCCTGTCGTTCGCGCCACTCATATAATGCGGACCGGTCCGGGATATTGCGCGACAATCGCGTCCGCGGTCAGCAGCGTGACGCTCTCGACGATCGCCTGCGCGACGAGAATCCGGTCAAACGGATCCTTATGGATCGGCGGCAGCGCGTCGACGGCGACGGCGTGTTCGCCGCTGACGGCCAATTCAGAATAGCCATTGTCGAGAAGCCCGTGGCGCAAGGCGCGGGCGTCGACGATGAAGTCGCCACGGCCCAAAGACTTCTTGATCGCGATCTCCCACAGGCTTGCAGCGCTGAAGATCGGCTGATTATCGGGGTCGTCCAGCAGCGCGCGAATATCGGACGCGAGCCTTTCCGGAGCGCCCGCAGCCCAGAGCAGAACATGCGTATCCAGCAGCAGTTTCACTCGGCGTCGCCGAACTGGCGCTCGATTTCCTCGGCGCCCAAGCGGTCGAAATCGTCGGGAACCGAAATCTGGCCGCTCATGAAGCCGAGACGCCGCACCTCGGCTCCCGTCGGGGCGTCGAGCGGCGTGACCTTCACCAGCGGCCTTCCGGCCTTGGCGATGATGAAGGACTCGCCCTTCGCGGCCTGATCGACAAGGCGCGAGAGTTGCGTTTTGGCTTCGTGAATATTGACGGTGCGCATGGGCGCTCTCTAAACCTAGTCCGGTTAGCTTAGTTTATTGCCGGGGCCGCGACAAGAGAGGCGGCGCCGCGCTTTAATAGGTCAGCAGCGGCGTTTGCTTGAACAGGCTGGGCGTCTCCAGCTGGTTCAAGATAAAATCGGCGACATCGGCGCGCGAAATCTTTCCCGCCGTGACGCCGGCAATATCCGTGATCGCCCGATATTTTCCGGTGCGCGGACCATTGGTCAGAAAGCCGGGGCGAAGGATCAACCAATCGGCGCTGGACGCTTTGATCAGCTCTTCCTCGCGGTCCTTGTCGGCGTAGATCGTTCCAAGCAGCAGCGGCTGGAAAATCCTGTCGTAGAAAAATCCGCCATGCCCCCTGCTGTCGCCGGCGCCCACTCCCGTCACGGCGACGAACTTCGTATTCGGCGCGTCCTGGAGCGCCGCCAGCACATTGCGCGCGCCGCGAGAAAACAGCTCGACCGGCTTGCGGGTCGGATTTATGCCGACGCAAGTGCAGACCGCGTCCTGTCCGGCGATGGCGCCCTGCACGTCCGCCGCCTTGCCGACATCGCCGCGGACTTTATGCAAGCCCGTGTGATCGAGCTCCAATTTCGCGGGATCGCGCAAGAGCGCCGTGACCTCGTGGCCGCGCGCCAGCGCCTGTTTCACGACTTCGAGACCAATGCCCCGGGAAGCCCCGATCACGACAATCTTCATTTTTCCAACTCCATCCCTAGCGGCAGCGTTGCCCCGGCGCCGATCAAAGCGGCGTCCCACGCTCGGGGACCGGCGTCCACAACACTTGTTCGATATTGGTCGCTCCAGCGGCCAGCATCACCAGCCTGTCGAAACCAAGCGCGATGCCGCTCGCTGGCGGCATCACGGCCAGCGCTTCAAGAAAGTCCTCGTCTATCGGATAAGGCTCGCCGTAAAGGCGTTGGCGCACCGCGTTTTCCTCTACAAAACGACGGCGCTGCTCGGCGGGGTCGGTCAATTCGCCAAAACCATTGGCGATCTCGACGCCGCAGACGTAAAGCTCGAAACGCTCCGCGAAACGCGGATCATCGGGCTTTGGACGCGCCAACGCGGCCTCGCTGACCGGATAATCGGCAAGAATCGTCGCGCGGCCGCAGCCGAGCCGGTGCTCGATTTTCTCCGACAGAATCTTGCTGAAAATGTCGGACCAGCTGTCGTCCGGCGTCACCCTGACGCCATCCTGCGCCGCCGCTTTGGCGAGACCGTCGCGGTCGCCCAGCAGCGCCGCGAGGTCGATATTGGCGTAGCGGTCGAAGGCCTCGCAAACAGTGACGACTTCCGGCTCCTCGAAGGCGCTTGCGGTCCTGTCCCGCCAGACGAAACTGTCCGTCCCCACCGTTTTCGCCGCGACCGTGAGCAGACCGGCGCAATCCTCCATCAGCCGCGAGACCGGCTCATTGGCGCGATACCATTCCAGCATGGTGAATTCGGGATGGTGCAGGGCCGAGCGTTCTCGGTTGCGGAACACGCGGGCGAAGGTGAAAATCTTCTCCTCCCCCGCCGCCAGCAGCTTCTTGCAGGCGAATTCCGGCGAGGAGTGCAGATAAAGCCGGCTTTTCTCGCCTCCCGAGTCGATCAGATCAACCCCGAAGGCCGAAATATGGGCTTCATTGCCACCAGACATCGCAAGCGCGGCCGTTTCGACCTCGGTGAAGCGCTCGGAGGCGAAAAATTGCCGAATCGCCGCCCCGATCCGCCCGCGAGCCTTGAGAAACGGCTTGCGGTCGGCATAAACATGACTGTTCCACCAGGGCGAAGCGCTCGTCATTCAGGGGCCGTCCAATTTCAAAGGGCGCAGACCCGGGGCAAGGATTTGCCGGGGCGAGCGAAGTGTGGTTTTAGACCGCACATAGAATTCAACCCGTTCATAGACCAGACGGGCTTGCGCCAGCAATCGCCACAGCGGTCCGGCATGGATCGCGTCCCATTACGTTACGAGGAAAAAAACGTGAAAGTCATCGCCAGCAACATCCGCAAGGGCAATATTCTCGAAAGAGAAGACGGCCAGCTCTATGTCGTCCTGAGCGCGGAGAGCTTTTTCCCCGGCAAGGGCACGCCGACGACGCAGATCGACATGCGCCGCATCTCCGACGGCGTGAAGACCACCGACCGCTACAAGACCACGGAACAGGTCGAGCGCGCCTTCGTCGAGGACCAGGACTACACCTTCCTCTATGCCGACGACGACGGCTATACCTTCATGAACCAGGAAAACTTCGAGCAGGTGGCCGTCTCCAAGGACGTCCTCGGCGATCAGGCGCAATGGCTGCAGGAGAACATGATCTGCATCCTGTCGATGTTCAACGGCGTCGCCGTGGCCATCCAGCTGCCGCCGCGCGTGACGCTGGAGATCACCGAGACCGAGCCGGCCATGAAAGGCCAGACCGCGTCCTCGTCCTACAAGCCGGCCAAGCTCAGCAACGGCGCCCGCATCATGGTGCCGCCGCATATCCAGCCGGGTACGCGCGTCGTGGTGCAGACGGAAGACGGCGCCTATGTCGAGCGCGCGAAGGATTGAGTGGATCGAGGCTCCCGCCTTCTCCCGCATGCGGGAGAAGGAGCCATGCGAGGCGTGAAGGATGAGGGCGGAGCCCTTGACACGCTCGCTGATTTTAGCAGCGTGATTATTTCCTCAGGCGTCCATTTTGATGGGCCGCGTTGCGCCGCGTTTTCTCCCACAAAAAAACCGGCGCCGGATTTCTCCGGCGCCGGCCTTTGGGCGGACATTAGATGTCCAAACCCTTTATGTTTTAATTACTTCTTGACCTGGGCAGACGAACCCGCGTCCCAGTAGACGAAGCCGGACGTTCCAGTTGACGACGCATAGAGATTGCCGCCGATCAAAGCCGGGCTTCCACCCTTGACTGTGACGTAGGAAGCCACCACTCCGAGCAGGCCTGCGCTTTGGGTGGCGCCAAAGGTCCACTTGCTGCAAGTGGTGCCGTCGGAGGCATTGCCCTGCACGTCATAAGCGGCGCCCGCCGTGCCGAGGTTGCTGAAGTCGAAGTTCGTGACGGAGCTCACGTTGGTATTGCTGTCGATCAGCGGTATCAACGCGGTGCTGTCCACACAGACATTGGCGTCCGAATATCCAACTTCTTTCGCGTTGAAGATGTTGAACACCAGATCGGTCGTGTGCACGTCGAAGTTCAACCGCAGATCCTGGTTGCAGCTGGAGACCGCAAGATAGTTCTGCTGGGTCGTGACATTGCCCACCGACGCGCCATTAGCCACGAAGGGGGTTTGGTCGTATAGCGGGCACGCGTCGTAGTCGCCCCCATTGCCGCCCGTCAAGAGCAGTTTGCCGCTTCCGGTGGAATAGCCGTCCGCCGTGGGGTCTCCGCCGGAGCCGTAGGCACGGAAGGACCATGGGCTGTATTTGATCGCGCTGCCAACGGCGTTAACCGTGGCCGTTCCGCTCAAATGGTTGAACACGATTGAAGACGACTTGTTCTGGTCCTTGACCGCGAAGCAGACCAGTTCGCCGGTTTGCGCGGTGCCGAAGGCCGGATAAGGGCCAGCGCCTGGAAACGCGGGGGGAGTGAACGTATCCCCTTTAACGGCTCCCACATCCCACGAAGCGGTCGCCTTACCAGACAAGGTGAAGAGAAAGTCCACTCTGGCTTTCTGCTCGTTGATGTATTCGCACTCGACGACAACCGGAGAGACTTGATCGTTCGAAATCTGGACGGTCGTGTCGGACGCGATGCTGGGGTCGATGGTGATCAGCGGGAAGATCAGCAAGCTTCCCTTGTTGGTCGTATTGACCACATACGGCCCGAGGGACGGACCCGGGGTCCATGCGTAGGCGACCGTAGTAGCTCCCAACGCGACAGCCGCAGCCGTCAAAAGCATCTTA
>Ga0182013_10008511_pt1 | contig 11026 bp, 9 predicted proteins | sample 612S2MmetaG_FD_120487 | JGI IMG/M metagenome (GOLD analysis project Ga0182013, IMG submission 120487) | Permafrost microbial communities from Stordalen Mire, Sweden - 612S2M metaG | ecosystem: Environmental > Terrestrial > Soil > Wetlands > Permafrost | place: Sweden: Stordalen | collected...
AGAGCGGTCTTGGTCAATCCAGTTGCCATGTGTTCTTCTCCTTCTGGGCCTACCCTCGGGGCGGCCATTGTTGCCTGGGTATCTGTCGCTTTCGCGTACCGCATGGAGGGAGTGCGACCGAGACAACGCTTGCACGTTTCCCCTGTATTCATGCGGGTTCTAGATAACCCCGTCGTTCGTTACAATGCGACTTTGGACCGGCTAAAGTCAACCGAAAAACCCCGATTTCCACAAGATTTTAGGGATTTTCCGTGATTTTCCCGATATTTGCCTGATTTTGCCCGGTTTTAGCCCGATTCACAGGTTGGGACGCCACCAAACGCGAGACGATTCCCCCATCGGGAATCAGCCGCCAAATGCGTCCGTTTCCCGCGCTCATGCAACGCGCAACAGCTCCTCAACTTGAAAGGAAGAAGCAAGAGCAGCCTTGAAGGTGGCTCTTGCTACCGCCGCTCATCCCGGAGGGATGATGTGAGAGTAGCCCCGGATGAAGTCCGCACCGCGGACGCAATCCGGGGAGACAGTTTGGCGAGAATCCGCCGTCCCGTAGGGCCGGTGCGAAATAGCTTCAGTGCAGTCCGAACAGCACCTTTTTCTTCGGCGCCAACGAAGCCGCGATCGGCGTATTCAGCGCATCCACCACCGGCGCCAGCAGCTTGAAATGCCTGATCAGCGTCTGCGCAAAATTCGTCTCCTGCGCCGTCTCCGCCGGCAGAGTCGTGCTCAGGCCCCACTGCTTGCACTTGATCAGGTCCATCGCCGGATGCTCGCAAGGAAACCCCTTCGGCGGCCGCGTCAAGGCCTCCCCTTCAAACTCGGTGAACGTCTTTTTGACCGCCGGCTTGTTCAGCAGCTTGCGAAATTCGACGTGATTGTCCACCAGCCAATTCCGAATCGCCGCCAGTTGCTCCTTCTCCGGCATATAAGCCCCCGCCGCAATCACCACGCCCTTGGGACTCACCTGGAAGTAGTACCCCGCCCCTGAAGTCTTCTCCATCCCCATGTGCGACCACCAAGCCGCGACGTGTGTCTTATACGGCAGCTTGTTATTCGAGAAGCGCGTGTCGCGATAGATGCGGAACAGCGATTTCTCCGCCGGCCTAACATGATTAGGCGCGAACTCCAACATAGCGTCCGTAATCTTGCGGATGATCGCCAGCATCGGCTCTTTCAGCTCCGCCTCATACAGAGCCTTGCGCCCGTTGAACCATTCGCGATCGTTATGTTTTTCGAGCCCCTTAAGGAACTTCAGCCCATCAGGCCGAAGATAAGGAAGCGCCGCCGCACCCGTATTTTTCAGTTTCGAAACCATAGCAATGAAGAGTGTACCGCGACGAGCGTCTTTGAATCTCAGAGGAAGCCGCGCTTTGAAAGGGCACGGCTTCGGCCGTGCCGCCACGAACCCAAAAGAGACGCGGACTTCAACCCCTGAGGGCGTTTCATCGTGACCACGCCTGTTCGTCTTCAACGTCCTGTTGAATCCGCGAAACGGTTGCAGGACCCGCAACTGTCATCTGTAATCTGCAACCTGTAATCTGCTTTTACCGGATCACCTTCAACGCCCCGCGGAACAGCCCATCGAAATCCCCAGCCAGCGCCTTGTCTTTAGCCACAGCCTGCTCAATCGCCTTCTCTGCCGCCGGCCTCTGATACCCCAGGTTCGTCAGCGCGGACAGCACATCGTCCACCGCCGCCCCGCGCACGCTGGTCTGCACCGGAGCAACCGCAAAGTCATCCAGCTTGTCTTTCAGCTCGACCACAAGCCGCTCCGCAAGCTTCTTGCCCACCCCCGGAATCCGCGTCAGTTGCGCGTGATCCTGCCCGCGAATCGCCTGCACCGTCCGCTCGGTTGAAAGGCCGCTGAGAATCTTGATCGCCAGCTTCGGCCCCACACCGCTGACAGTGATCAGCCGCTCAAACAGCCGCTTTTCCATTCGATCGAGAAACCCGAACAACGCAATCTGGTCCTCGCTCACCTGCGTATGAATATGCAGCGAAGCCTCCGCCCCCACGCTCGGCAGCGCAGTAAACGTAGGCACGGAGATGGTCACGTCGTACCCCACCCCGGCGGCCTCAACAATAGCCTGCCCCGGTTCCTTGAAAATCAGCTTTCCCCGCAAATGAGCGATCATGCTTGCCCTGCTTCCAAAATCCCCATCCGCCTCGCCACCCTCTCCAGTGTTTCCAGCGCCTGATCGAGCTGTGCCTTTGTATGCTCGCTGGTCAGCATCAGCCGAATCCGCGCCTTCCCCTCCGGCACCGTCGGAAACGCAATCCCCGTTCCCAACACGCCCTCATCGAACAGCGCCCGCGAAAACCCCATCGTCTTCCGCCCATCGCCAAGAATCACCGGCGTAATCGGCGTCTCGGTCGCCGGCGTCGTCACCCCGCCCACGTTGAACCCCGCCCCCCGCAGTTCGCCCTGGAAATACCGCGTATTGGACCACAGCCGCTCAATCCGCTCCGGCTCATTCTCCAGAATGTCGAACGCCGCAATGCAAGTCGCCGCCACACTCGGCGGATGCGAAGTAGAAAACAGAAACGGCCGCGCCCGATGATAAAGATAGTCAATCAAATCGCGGCTCCCGCACACATACCCGCCCAGCGCCCCAATCGCCTTTGACAGCGTCCCCACCTGCACATCCACCTTGCCGTGCGCGTTAAAGTGGTCCACGCTCCCGCGTCCATTCCGCCCCAGCACGCCGGAAGCATGAGCATCGTCCACCATCATGATGGCCCCATACTTCTCCGCCAGCGCAGCCAGCGCACCCACCGGCCCAATGTCCCCGTCCATCGAGAACACGCCGTCCGTAATCACCAGCTTATGTCCCGGCTCATTCGCCAGTTCCTGCAACAACTCCTCGCAATGTGCAACATCCTTATGCCGAAACACCTTGATCTTCGCCCGCGACAGCCGCGCGCCATCAATGATGCTGGCGTGGTTCAGCTCGTCGGAGAGAATGAAGTCGTCCTTCCCCAGAATCGAGCTAACCGTCCCCGCATTCGCCGTGAACCCGCTCTGGAACACCACGCACGCCTCCACATTCTTAAAGCCCGCAATCTTCTCTTCCAACTCCATGTGAATGCGCATGGTCCCGGCAATCGTCCGCACCGCGCCCGACCCCACCCCGAACGCGCGAGTCGCCGCCAGCGCCGCCTCAATCAATTTCGGATGGTTCGCCAGCCCCAGGTAGTTATTGCTGGCCAGGTTGATCACTCGCTTGCCGTCGTAGTGGCAGACGGGCGCCTGCTGGTCGTCCAGAATGCGCAGGTTGAAGTGCGTTCCTTTGGCGCGCAACTCGTCCAATACGGCGGTCAGGTGGGCAAGTTGGGGGCGCGCGGCAGTCTCGGTCATGGCGTTCACCTCAATCAATGAGCATAGCGCGACACGAACTGCAGCACAAAGGCCGCTCGTCCCGGCGCCATTCTCCGTTCCCATCCGTCAAACCAAAAGCAGGCCCGTAGCCCGACCGCGCCCCCGCCAGCTACAATAGGGTTCTACGCCGCGCGACATATGGCATAGGCTATCGGCGTGCCAACTTCGCTAGCCACCGGTCGACCCCGGGCAGGGGCGTGGATTGAAACTTGAGATTTGGAGCAGGTGCACGTGAGAGGTATGAACCGCCGCGGTTTGCGGCTTGAGTTGGTTGCAGCAAGTGTCATCGTACTGGCTATGCCCGCCTTGGCCCTCGCCGCGCAGAACTTGCAGGGCGTGGCTACGCAGACCTCTCTGACCGTGGAAAGCCACGACCAGGCAGGACGCACGCAGGCAAACCTGACTGTTGCTGTCGCAGGCGAGGACCGTCTTCCCGCCACCGGTGCTATCGCCATCAGCGACCACGGCCGTCCGTTGGCCGGCGCAGCCCTCAACGCGCAGGGCCAGGCCACAGTCGCTCTTGCTCTTCCCGCAGGCGACCATGCCTTCACCGCAACCTATACAGGCGACGCAACCCACCGCGCATCGGTCTCCCAGTTCGTCCGCGCACAGGCACAGGCCACCACTACACCCGACTTCCAGATCTCTGTATCCCCGGCCACGCTTTCCCTCACCGCCGGCCAATCGGGAAACGTCACAGCCTTCGTTACCCCTGAGAACAGCTCGGCGCTGAATGCGCCCATGTTCGTCACCCTCTCGTGCTCCGGCCTTCCCGATCAGTCTTCCTGCGTGTTTACTCCGGAAAACATCGAGATCCTGCCCAACGCCACGGCAGCCATTAATAGCTCCATGGTGATCCTCACCCAACAGGCGTCCGCCTCGGCAGCCCGTCCCGGGACCGGCTCTGTTTCGCTCGCAATCCTGCTGCCGGGCGCTCTCGGTCTGGGTGGCCTGGCTTGGTCGGTGCGCCGCCGTGCCTGGCTGCAGCGCCTTTCGCTGCTGGCGCTGCTCGGTCTAGTCACTTTGCTCGGAACCACGGCCTGCAACGCGCGTTACGACTATTACCACCACGGTCCGCCTGTGAATCCAGCGACGCCCGCTGGCACGTACACGATCGATGTGACAGTCCAGTCCAGCAACGGCGTCACAGCCATCACGCATACCACCACATTGGCGCTAACCGTTAAGTAGTCCACCCAGCAAGGCCGATCCCACCAAAAAACCCCATGCCCCATCCTTTCCCGCGGAAAGGATGGGAAACGAGACCGGAAGAATCCCGGTGTTCGATGGTGCGGTTTCCGCGGAATATCCGGCAAGCTGCGCAAAGGGCAGAACCTTGTTGGAGCGGGCATTTCCTTGGTCGTGAAGTACGGCTGGCCATTATGCAGCAGATATGCAGGACAGCCATGCTCATCCGAGTTCGGTAACGGGTAAGGCGCGAAAACCGTTCAGGAATGGAAAGCAATTCGGTGTGCGCGACACGACTCCACCCGCAGTCACCCACGCCTTGCCGATTACGTTCCGTACAAAGTCCAGATTGACGGTGTCGCCGAGATCTGGGATCTCCGTCCATTTCGCTTCGAACAGTTCGAGGCGTCCGCCAGCATCGACCACGAAATCCACTTCCCGTGTCCGATCGCGCCAGAAGAAGAGGCTGCTCGAGCGGCCGGCGCGGCGCTCGCGGTCTCTAAGTTGGGCGAAAACGAATGTCTCCCACACTGCGCCTGCCGCGGGCGATTGCCGAAGCGCTTCTTCGGATCGGATATTCAACAATGCGCAAAGCAGGCCTGTGTCTGCTATATAAAGTTTCGGACTCTTGACAATGGACTTGGTACGATTCGAGAACCACGGCTCCAGCAGCACAGCCTGCCCGGAAGCTTCCAGCATGGACAGCCACTGATTCGCTGTCGAAGGTGCGATACCCACGTCGCGCGCGAGGTCCGCCTTGTTCAACAGGTTTGCGGATCGGAGAGCACAAGCACGCAAAAATCTCTCGAAATCTCGCAAACTACCGACATTGGTCAGCGCGCGCACATCGCGTTCAAGGTATGTCGCAAGATAGGAATTGTAGAATGCGACCGAATCAATGTCCGGGTTGGCATAGAGTTCCGGAAAACCACCGCGCAAAACCGCGGCCTCGAGTTCGGTTTTGGGCAGCGCCTCGCGGATCTCGGCAAACGAAAGGGTCTCCAGTTCCACGATGTCAGCCCTGCCCGCCAACGATTCGGAGACGTTTTTCATCAGGGTGAACTTCTGCGACCCGGTAAGCAGGAATTGCCCATTGCGCGTGCGGTTGGCATCCACGGCCACCTTGAGGTGCCGAAAGAGGCCAGGAGCATATTGCACCTCGTCAATGATGACGGGAGGCGGATGACGTTGGAGGAAGCGCTCTGGCTCCTTTTCGGCCTGCTCGGCCTCGGTCGGTAGATCGAGGGACACGAATCCGTAACCCGGAAAAAGATGGAGAAACGTGGAGGTTTTGCCGGTCTGCCGGGCACCGGTCAGGACGATTACCGGCCGGGTCTTCGCAGAGCGTTTCAGGCGGGCCTCAATTTCTCGCGAAATCCACATATGCAAAATATACGATACAATCGCATCTTACGCATAGTCGCAACTGCAAGGATCTCCTCGATAAACTGTCCCCCTCGGATTTGGCGTAAAACTCTCTGCGTTATTTGGCGTTTGCCGTCGTGGAGCTTGGTTTCCGCGCCGCAAACGCCAAGAAGAGTGTGCAAAGTTGTGGGTTGGTCACGCCCGGCAGATCGGCAAGCGGCTGAGCCGGCCCTTAACCGCAGGAATACACGCCGGCAAGATCAGGAAGCTATACGGCTCTGGACTAAATAGATTTGAAATCTCGCGCCGACTCAACATCGGTCGCACCTCGGTCCGCCGCATCCTTGCCGCTCAGCCCAAGCAAGAACGGTCACGCCGCTCCATTCCGCAGCGCTGCCGAAAACTCACCCATCGCCGAGTCCTGGTACGGGCAGAGATTGCCCACCCCGCCATAGCCGGAATTCGAAGAACTGCAGCGGACGCCCGTCGATCCATACTCTCTCCTGTCAAGGCTCCCGATGATAGCGGAATTCTGTGGGATGTGAATGTGAAACAAGCCTCTCGATCGCTGTAAGCTCGGTATTGGAGATGGAGCATGATTCGGTACGGTTTGCTGGGCTTTGGTCATCATTGCGAGAAGCGGTTGGTCCCTTCGTTTCAAGGGGCGCGGGCGTCGGCGCTGGCAGGATTGTGGCGGCGCGATTTGCTGAAGGCTGCCGTGAATGCGCGCGCCTCTTCCATCGAGCACGTCTTTGAGACAGCGGAAGAGCTGTGCGCCTCGCCGCTGGTGGATGCGGTCTTCGTGACTTCGCCCGATGCGTTGCACCTGCCTCACGTTTTGATGGCGTTGGCGCATGGCAAGCCCGTGCTTTGTGAGAAACCGCTTGGCATGCGCGCCGAGGAGGTGGAGCAGATGCTGGCTGCCGCGCAAGGCTCAGGGCAGCGCCTGGGGGTGGCGCAAAACATGCGCTACGACGCCAGCCTCGAGGTGATTCGGGACTGGATTGCGGAGGGACGGATTGGGCGGCCCTTATTGGCGCACACGCAATTCTGCTACGCGGCAGAGACCAGTCCGCGCGCGTGGATTTACGATCCTGCCCTGGCCTGCGGAGGGCCGATCGGCGATGTGGGCATTCATTGCATCGATGCGCTGCGCTTTGTGCTGAACAGCCGCGTGGCCGCAGTGAATACGCTGGCGCGAGCAGATGATCGGTCAGCCCCGGTGGAAGCCTACGCAGTAGTCGGTTTGGATTTCGCCGGCGGGACAATGGGTTCGGTGACGGTGTGTACGCGTGGAGCTTATCGCACAGTGTTCGAAGTGACTGGTGAGACGGGTACAATTTCCAGCGAATACGGATTGACCGTGGACACGGATACAGATGTTGTGCATTGGCGAGCAGGCAAAGCTCAAGAGCGGATGACAGTTTCCAATGCCAACGCCTACACGCTCATGCTGGATTCGTTCTCTGACTGGGTGGAAGGGCGCGGCGAATACCGTGCGACAGGTCAGGACGGCCTGCATAACCAGCAGATATTGGATGCCGCGTATGCAAGCTGGCGCACAGGCACGCTCCAGTCGCTTCCCGGAGCGTAGGGGCGCGACCTGATATTTCTTGGATACCGGATTCTACTTTGCAATGGCAAGGCTCGCCGCTTTTTCGCGTTCGGCGGCGGCATCGGCGGCCCGGCCCTGGCGATCGTAAGCCATGGCGAGCTGGTTGTGCGGGTCGGCGAAGGTGGGATCGGCGGCGATCGCCTCCTGGTAGCGGGCTACAGCGTCTGCAATCTCGCCTTTCAGCAGGAGCTGGTTGCCGGCATTCATGGCGAAGTTCGCTTTTTGGCGGCTGACCGCGCTGCGGGCCAGGTCGGCCCCTTGGCGGCGATACTCGGCTGCCTGAGTGCGAAGCGTAGTCACCTGGGCGCTCAACTGGTCGGCTTTCTGATGATCGCCAGCGGCTTCAGCGGCGTCCGCGGCAGCAGCGCCGGCGCCAGCCTGTTCCGCCAACACCCCTGCCAGAGTGACGCGAGGGCCAGGCTGGCCAGGCAATAATGGAATCGCCTTTTCGAGGGCATCGCGAGCCTCATCCAGGCGTGAGTCCTGCTTGAGCGTGCTGCCCAGGATGGCCCACGCATCGCCATTCTCCGGACGAAGAGCCACAGCCTTTTTCAGCTCGACCACGGCTTCGTCGAGCTTGCCGATCTGCATATAGAGGATGCCGAGGGTATAGGGCGGATCCTGAAGGGTGGGGTCCATCTGGCCGGCGCGGGTAAGCTCTGCGATGGCGTCGTCGACCCGATCTTTGAGCTTGTAAACCATCCCGAGGTCGTAGTGGAGTTGAGGATCGTTGGGATCGAGGACGAGTGCCGCCTGAAAATCGACGATGGCCTCATCGAACGCCGAAAGCTGCACGTGGGCAACGCCCTGATCTTTCAAGAGGGTTGCGCTGGGAAGTGCGACGGCGCGTGCCCGTTGAAAGTAGGTGAGCCCGTCTTTGGCATTTCCGGTGAGGGTGAGCGCGAGACCGAGATTGGTAAGGACGCTGACATTCTGAGGTTCACGCCGAAGGGCCTGCTGAAACCACGGAATCGCTTCCTGCTGACGCCCCTGGCGCTGGAGGGCCAAAGCTAGCTCGTTTTGAACACCGGGAAGATCTGGATTGAGCTTGATGGCCTGTTCAAGATAAGGAGTCGCAGCCTCGTCCTTTCCCGCGGCTTCGAGAGTGCGGCCATACTCTGACTGCGCGAGGGCGTTGGCTGGATCGAGTGTAACCGCTGCCTGAAGAGAAGCAAGCGCGCCGTCGAGGTCGCGAAGCTGCCGCCGCACAATTCCTAGATGGATGCGAGCCGGAGCATAGGAACCGTCGACCGTCACGGCATGTTCGAACTGGGGCAGTGCTTCGCTCCAGTTGGCCGACTGCGCGTAGAGTGAGCCGATGTCGTCGAAGATTTCCGCTGTTGCCGCGCCGCGATCGACGGCTGCTTGAAACATCCGAATGGCATCGTCCGGCTTGCCGGTTGCCGCCAGAGCACGGGCATACGCTTGGCAGAAATCGGCGTCAACCGGCTGCGCGCCTGCTTGTTGAGACGCCTGAAAAGCGGCGCTGAACTGTGGGTCTGCCTTGGCGGGTTCACCGGCCTTTGCATAGGCGATCGCAAGGTTGGCTTCCATGCCCTGGTCGCCGGGTCTAAGCTTAAGGGCGGTCTCAAGCTCGGGGACGGCCTCGGCTGGCTTGCCCAACTCGATCAGAATCTCGCCCAGAGCTTCATGGCCCTCCGGAATCTGTGGGGCGAGGCGCGCGGCAAGGGCGAACTGCACTCTTGCCAGTTCCAGATCTCCGGCCTGCATGGCTGTGTAGCCGGCGCGGAAGGCAGCGTCGGCACGCTTGAGCGGGTCCGGCTCCTTGGGGCGCGGCGCCTGCGCGGCGAGAAGGGCCGGGAAGGCTGCCAGAATGCAAATCAAGAGAAAGCTGCGGCGATTAAAGTGCATGGTCTATTTTCCCGCAGGCTGCGGCTTGTCGTTGTGCTGCAGGTCCACAACCATCTGAAACTCGCGCTTGGCCTCTGCCGTCTGGCCTGTCGCTTTGTAGGCCTGGCCGAGCAGGTTGTGGGTGAGATAGTTCGATGGGTCCATCTTCGCGGCGTGGTCCAGGTAGTGCAGAGCCTGAATCGGTTCATTTAGCTGGAGAAATGTCTCGCCGAGCAGGATATAGGGGGCCGTGGCGCTGGGTTCAAGCAATACAGCGCGGTTGAGGGCTTGCTGGGCTTCCTCGTATTTACCGTTGCGCAGGTAGGCGTCGCCGAGGCGGTCATAGAGTGTCCCATTCAAGGGATTAATTTTTCGCTCTGCCTCCAGCTCGCTGATCGCGTCTGGCACGTCTTGCTTGGAAAGAGCGACTTCTCCAAGAAGTTGGTGGGCTAGAGGTAGATTGGGATTGATTTCGAGGGCTTTGTGGGCCTGAACAGCGGCTTCGGCGGCAAATTCGCGGCGGAGAAACAGGCGCGCGGCCAGCAGGTACGCCTCGGCGGAGTCGGGAGGGAACGCATATTGCGCTGCGAAAACGTGGCGCGCATCGTCGTAACGCCCAACATCGGCGTAGCAAAGTCCAAGCACATATTGCGGGTCGACGTTTGCGCGCTCGACGGCTATGTGGGCCTTCTCAAGAAAGGGAATTGCATCGGCTGGGTGGCCTTGGCGATAGAGAATCACGCCATGCATCTCAACGGATTCGCGATCGTTGGGATCTTGATCGCTGGCCTTGGCGAAAGCCTGGATCGCTTCCTGGAATTGTTCCTTCTGATAGAAGATCATTCCGCGCAGGCGCTCTGCACCGGCCGGTTCGGGGGGCTGGGCGGCTAACTGGTCGAGGATCGCCAATGCCTTGTCGAGGCGTCCTTTTCCAGCAAGGGTCTTCGCTTGTTCAAAGGGCGTCGGCGCGGGCTCAGGTGTTTCACCGCTGGATTGGGTCGCGTTTGGCGTGGTTTGAGCGGGTGCGGCTAGAGACAGGATTGCAAATAAGAGTGCGGCAATGAAAGTGCGCTGCATCGGAGAAGCCTTCTGATCAGTTTAGTCCGTGAATGCCTTTTTCCTTTGAGTAGGTTTCATAAGGCTGTTTTGTAACAGGGCATGACTTCGGTCGTGCCGACAATGGCCAGCAGAAATCTGGGTTTTAACCCCTGTAAGATGATTGCGCTGACCTTGCTTCCATCGCGGCGGTTCAGGTTGAAAAGAAAGAGGGGAGCCGAAGCTCCCCTCCATGTTGTCAATTGCGGCTCCTTCGCGAAATTAGAACTGAACGCGGAGAGAGAATTCAAGTTGACGGGCTTGACCGCCTGCCGATTGACCACTGATGGGACCAGTCGAGCCTAAGACATTGGTGGTGTTAGGGTTGCCCGCGTTGATATGGTTGAAAGCGTTAAACGCATCCATGCGGAATTTGGTAGCGATGTTCTCGTGGATGGTGAACGCCTTGGTTATGCCCAGATCGCCATTGAAGAAGGACGGTCCGATGTAGTTGTTATTCCCTGCGTTTCCAATCACGTCCAGTCCAGGGAATGAGAAGATACCGCCGCTTACGGGTTGCTGATTCCACAATTTCC
>Ga0182013_10008512_pt1 | contig 11025 bp, 12 predicted proteins | sample 612S2MmetaG_FD_120487 | JGI IMG/M metagenome (GOLD analysis project Ga0182013, IMG submission 120487) | Permafrost microbial communities from Stordalen Mire, Sweden - 612S2M metaG | ecosystem: Environmental > Terrestrial > Soil > Wetlands > Permafrost | place: Sweden: Stordalen | collected...
AGGTCGTCCCTGTCGCGTCGGCCGCAGTTTGCATACTCGGAGCTTTGAATGGGCTGCGTCTCATCCATCGCGTGCAGATAGGCCCGTCGGCTGATGGCCCAGTGGCCGTCGCGTTTTTCCCAATGGTCGATGTAGCGGCCATAGCTCCGCCTTTTGAGTAGTGGCCCTCCCTCCGTTTGCGATTGGAAGGTGGCGGTCACATAACTCTCACTAACCGCACGATCACCCTCGACGCGGATCAGGATGTTGCCGATCTGGTGCTGGTGTACCAGCATCCCCGCATGGGCGTCATAAACGAAATCGATGAATTCATGCCCCGTGCCCTGGAACATCTCGCCATAGTCGGCAACCGCATCGGGATGGAAAATCGAACGGCCGAGCTCGTTGTCCATGCGGTCCATCGCGCGGCAATATTTGTGGATCGCTTCGGTTATCTCCTGCTTCGCCAGCAGGTCGGTGAGTGCCGCGTTGTCCATGCCATCGCTCCAATGCTCATTGGTCAGTGCTAACGCCCAGCCAAACTCGTTGTTTCTAATTCAGCGAATTGTATGCCGGCCTGCCATCAGCGGCAGGTTGCCGTAATGCTTGATGCCGGGCGTGGCTTCTCTGGCGAGATAGGGAATGGCGTGGAGCACATTCATCACGGTGATGATGAAACTGTGTTCCGTCGATTTGCGCGCGTTCTTGCCGCCTGGTCCAAAATGATCGGCCTGCTCGAAGGTCAGCCGCATCGACGGGTCGCCATGCACGGTAACTCGCCATTGCGTTGAATTCGAGATCTCATCCTCGTTGAACCAGCCTTCGCCCAGGTCATAGGTGCAGGCCCAGTTGAGGACGACGGTGATCTTCGCCTCGCCGTCCTTGATGCCCATGAACTTGCAGCGCGCACCACCAATTGTGCCCGGCGCAATCTTGAGCGAGGCGATCTCTCCGCCGCCGGGAGAAACAAAATACTGAATTTCGTCCTCGATACTATCGAGTTCCAGACACAGCGCGTCGGCGGTCAGAGCCACTGTCTGGTTGAAGAATTTCGGCATCATCTCGTCGTAATGCGGATGCTTGTTCTGGGCGACGTCCTCCATCGTCCTGCCAAAGCCCAGCATGGCACCGATCAGTTCTGGTGACTCGTTCACGTCATGGAAATCAACGAACTCCTCCACCGTAATGCGGTCCACGCGGCGGGCAAGATTTGACAGGGTGAGGGGAGCAACACACTGGACATATCCAGGGCTGATGCCACCGCCGAAGACGCAGCTCTTGCCCTTGGCGCAGGCATCCTCCAACCGCTTCACGACCTCCTCGCCGAGGTATTTCGGGTAGAGCAGACCGGGGGTCAAAACGACGTGCTTTCCCGATTCGAGCATCGGGCAGACGAGATCGAGATCCGGCCAAATTCCCATGAACGAGACCGCGTCAGCGTCGATCTTCAGAATTTCATCCAGAGAGTCTGTGGCGATAACGCCAAGCGGCGCGATGCCGGCCAGCTCCCCCGCATCCTTGCCGACCTTGTCCTTGTTCCAGACGAGCAAGCCTACCAGTTCGAGTTCGGGGTGATCGGCCATCGCACGGATAGCGATCTTCCCCGTAACGCCGGTGGCGTACTGAATGACCCGAAGCTTCCCCGACATATTGATCCCCTTGATGGTGAGTTTTCAGCTGGTGGGATAATCCGTGTAGCCGCGGGCATCGCCGCCATAGAAGGTCATGCGGTCAGGCAAGGCGAGTTCGACGGCCTTTTCCATCCGCTCCCGAAGGTCGGGATTGCTGATATAGGCGCGGCCGAACACGAACATGTCCGCGGCGCCCTTTTGTAAGGCCGCGCTCGCTAGCTCGAAGGTCAAATCCCCGGATGCGACCAACACGCCCGACCAGTTGGCGCGCATGAATGCGTAAGGATAGACGCGATCGATTTCGTCTATGTCCTTCGGGCCGCTCAAGGTCACGGCGCTGCCGTCATTCAACGACGCATAATTCAGGCTCGTCTGAAACGAGAGATACGCCAGTCCCATGCGATCGAGTTTCCTCAGAAGTAAGCCGTACGTCTCGTCGATGTCCTCGTCATGAATGTCGTTATACGCGATGCCGGGCGCCAGTTTGATCGACGTCCGGTGTGCACCGAAAACCGTTGCGATGCGTTCGATCGCTTCGATAACGAAGCGGATGCGGTTTTCGGACGAGCCTCCGTATCGGTCGTCGCGCTGATTGGTGTTGGTCGCGAGAAACTGGTTGGGCAGGTAACCGGATGCCGCATGCAGTTCGACGCCATCGAAACCAGCCGCCTTGGCGTTCTCGGCAGCACGTTCGAACCGATCGAGCAGGCCGACGACCTCGTCAGTCGATAGCGCGCGCGGAAGCGACATCGGCTCCATCGTCATACCCGGAATCAATATCGGTGCGGCCGCCTGAATGGCGGAAGGCGCGATATGATCAGCATGAGATGGTTTATTGGCGCTGTGGCCGACGCGACCGCAATGCATCATCTGCAGGAAGATATGCCCCCCGCGCGCATGAACGGCATCTGTCACCTTTTTCCAGGCGGTCGTCTGCGCCTCAGTCTCTATCCCAGGAGTTGAGAAATAGCCCTTACCATCGACCGAGGGGTAGACACCCTCTGTCGTGACCAAACCTGCTGAGGCGCGTTGAGAGTAATACTCAACCATCAGGTCGGTCGGGGTGCCGTCGTCAGCCGCCCTGGCACGCGTCATCGGCCCCATGACAATGCGATTGCGCAGCTTCAGATCGCCGATCGTAATCGGATCGAAGATCGCAATCATGGAATGGCTCTTGCCGGAGTGGTGACCACGATTCGGTCTGTAATGGGCTGGTATAGGATGGTCTTGGCGCTGCCCTGATCGAGCGTCTCGCTGGTGAGCATAGTGCCTGCGCCCGCCGCCGCGACCAGCCGATCGAGCACGGTCTTGGGATCGTCGGCCTCAATCTCATAGATCGCCATGTAGCGGCTGGCGGGCAGGGTGTTGTTCTCGACATCGACCAGCTTGAAACGCTGCGCCGCGACGAAGCCCTCGACCTTCAAAACATCGGAAAGATGTTCATTCGTGTACCAAGCGTTGTAGGCGTCCTCCTTGCCGGCGGCCGGCTCGGTAAAGACGACATATTTGAAGTGCGGCACGGTTCAGCTCTCCAACGTTCGAAGGTTTATCCCTTTGACCACACCTTCGCGCGGACCAGTGCGAACAGCATTTCCACGCACTATCAGGATGTCAGGCATCTTTTCCCTCTTGTGTTTCAGCCAGTAGCTTTTCGGCTGCGAGAAAGATTGGTGACGCGTTCGGGGCACCTGCATAATAGAGTGCGACCGGCATGATCGCGCGAAGTTCCGCAGCCGACAGCTCGCGATTGCGAAGAGCGGAACGCGCGTGGATCGTGAACAGCGAAGGATCCGCGCCCCTGCCGGCGAGAATGCCAATCACGAGAAGACGCTTATCGCGAAAGCTTAGCGTTTCGTCGCCCCAAATCTCGTGGAACATCTTCATGTTCAACTCACCGAAACTTCCGGGTGGCAAGTTCTGAGGTACCGGGACGATACCGCTGTAACATTTCTCGAAGACTTCCTTGCCGTGCGCGACGATCTCTTCTTCGGTCATTGGAATTCTCCTCAGAGGTTTGATTCAGGTGGATTAGGTTGCCGACCACCCACCGCTCACGACGAGTTCCTCGCCTTGAACGTAGGATGAGTCGTCTGACGCCAGGTACAGAACGGCTTTGGCCACATCGTCCGCCTCACCGAGCCGTTTAATCGGCGTGCGCGCTGCGATTGCCCCGGCAACCTCATCGCGGATCTCACCTTCGAGGCTACTGTGACTGTGCAGAGGGGTCAGAATGGAGCCAGGGCTCACGCAGTTGATCCGGATCCCGCGCGGGCTGAGTTCCTCGGCCATGACGCGGACGATCGATCGCAGCGCCGCTTTGGTCGCCACATACATCGCCGTACTGGGCACGCCGATATGGATCATTGCCGAGGTGTTGAAGATCACGCTCGAACCGTTGCTGAGTAATGGCAGCGCCTTTTGAACCGTGAAGAAGGCTCCTTTGACATTGATATTGAACATCATGTCGAACGTCCTCTCGTCTACGTCCGGAATCATCAGCGGTCGAAAAACACCCGCATTGGCGAACAAGACGTCGATGCGGCCGAAACAACCGCCTGCGGCGTCGATCAGCCGGTCCAAATCAGCACTCACTTCGACCGAGCCGCGTATTGCCAGCGTATCCGGGCCCAATTCCTCCGCGACCGACTCAAGCCTTTCGGCGTCGCGCCCGGCTACGATCAGGCGGGCGCCTTCGGCGGCGAACAGCCGCGCGGTCGCCAACCCAATTCCTGATGTCGCGCCTGTCACCAGTGCGATTTTTCCGTCAAGTTTGCCCATAAGTGCCTCGTTACGCGCGGATGAAGGCTTCGGCGAAGCGCTCCATGTCTCGAATCTTGTCGTCCACGTTCATGCGGCTGGCTCGGCCGTTCTCGTCCAGCCAGGCGCTTTTATGAATCTGCGTCACGCCCATCTCCGACACCCGCCTCAGCGTGTCGGCGCTGTAGTCATAAAGGTTGAGCTGGATTTCAAACGGCTCACCGGCTTTGCCCAAGGAGACCCGTTCGGCCTTCAGTGCACCGACGATCGCTGGGATCTCCTCGAGCTGATGCTGTCCGCCGATCCAGCCGTCGAACCGGGCCGCGCGCCTATAGACTGCCGGGCTGCGGCCACCGATCAGGATCGGCATGGGCCTCGTCAGACCGGGCGACATCTGGAGGCGGGGAAAGTTATAGAATTGCCCGTGATATTCGACCGCCTCGCCTGACATCAGCCTGATGATGATGTCGAGCATTTCGTCGGTCCGCTTGCCGCGATTGGCGAATTCTTGGCCTGTCAGGTCGAATTCGGATTTTTGCCAGCCGATACCGGCGCCCAACACGACCCGGTTGTTCGACAGCCGCGCGGCAGTCGAGATTGCTTTGGCCGCGCTGAACGGATCACGCATCGGCAGGACATAGACGGTGGACATGAATTTAAGAGTTGTCGTCACCTGCGACAGCGCCCCGATCTCGACCCACGGATCCGGCCAATGCGTTTCCGGATACCACAGTACCGTGGCGTCGGCGCTGTAGTCATAGGCTTGGTATTGGGATTCGAAGGTGATGAGGTGGTCGCCCAGCGCCATCCCTTCGAACCCAAATTCTTCCGCTTTGCGCGCCAGGATAGGCAACTCGCCCATATCGACGAGCGCCATGACCTGCCAGTATTTCATCGCCGTCCGCCTAGACGATCGGGCCGTAGATCCAGGCAAACAGATCGATCAGTAGAAGGGTGAGCATGCTCGTGAACCCGGCCTCGATCGCGCAGCGCGACAAGCTCCACTTTGGGCCGCTTCCAGGCTCATCAAGTCGAAAGACGTTGGGAAAGCTGACGATGAAATAGAGCATGTAGCAGAAGCTGCCGATGCGCAGCATGCGAGCCTTGTCCAGGTAATAGACCGTGTTGGCGACATCGGGCTGGATATAGAGATACGTCTCCATGAAGGCGAAGAAGAAGGACGCGGCGGCGACGATGACGATCCAGCTGGCCCAGCGTGCGCCCGCGTTCCAGTTGTCGGTCATGCTGCGCACCCGACGCATCACGACACAGGCGACGGTGTGATAGATCGTGAAAAACGCCATCGTATTCAGATAGATGCCGAGCGGGATTTTCTGGTGAGTGGCCAGTGCCGTCGCTTCGTCTGGCCCGCACAGGCGCGAGTCAAAATAGAGTGTCACGTTCGGGAAATTGTACCGCATGCCCAAAACCGAGAAGAACCACTCGGTGTGGAAATAGGTCACGAAGAAGACGAATACCAAGACCCAAAGCTGAAACTTGAACCACCAGTCCTCATAGAATCGCACGCCCGAATTGCGCCGCAGGATCAGCGGCAGCACCACGCAATAGGGCACCCACATCAGCAGGTCTTGTGTGATGTGCCAGAAATTTCCGGCGCTCACCCAACCCATCTTCTGCATGACGGCGTTATAGATGAAGAAGATCGGGATGAAGATCAGGTAGAGCTTTTCAGCCCATGCCCTGTCCGGATTTTTTGAGAACCAGTAACCGCCCATGACGTCAAACTCCCCCCGTGGCGCGAAGAAAATCGGGTAGCGCGAGCGAGCGCTCTCGATCGTTCACGATGTCTTCAACCGCCCTGGACCTCGGAGATCCAATACAGGCGTCGCAACTCATTTGCTTGTCAGCCATTAAATAACTGATGAAAAGACTTGTCAACGAATGTTCGTTCGCAGCCACGCGAGAGTGCGTCGTCTGATAGAAATTCCCTTTGATCAGCCCGTCGCCAGCAGTCTTTGCCGAAGCTGATTTGTGAAGCTTTGTCCGATTTTTATCAGATCGAAATCGTCGGGCGAGATGAGCCATTGCCAAAAAATGCCGCGGATCGCGCCCAGGATCAAAACCGGCTCGACCTTAATATCCACGTCGCCGCGAAGCTCGCCACGCGCTTTGCCGTTTTCAAGAAACGCCTGGAAACGCGCTCGCGCTTGATGATCGATCGCCTGCACCGCCTGGTGAAATTCGGGAAACTGCGCCGCAGCTTCGCTCGGCAAACTTCCAGATAGCAGGACAAGGAGATTTCGGCCTTCCGGAACGCCGTTGAGCCCCATCTCGAACCAGCTCTCGATCATGTCGAACATCTCGGCCGGGCCGTCGCTTGGCGCCGCAGCGAAAAGCGTGCGGGCGCGGGCGCTATCCATGACGCTTTTCGCGGCTTGGACGATCAGATTGTCTTTCGTACCGAAGATCGCAGCGGGCAGCCCCCGGCTACAGCCGGCAGCCTCCCCGACATCGGCGAAGGTCATGTTGACCATTCCCTTCTGGCCGATCATCGACAGCGTAGATTCAAGGACCCTTCGCTCGGAATCGGCTCTCCGCTCAGCTTGCGTCCGCCTCTTTTGGCGCGCCGCGTGTTTGGGTGCCTGCGCTGCAGCCAGGGACGTCATGTTCGATCGATCCATCGATATCAATATTACATTTCAACGTTAAGACTCTAACGCGGCGCGACTTGTCAAGCGACGCGTTGGGCCGTGCCTTCGCTTGCGGCGAGCCGCGCAATTGTTCGCGCTGATTATGAATCGTCGATCAGTGATCTGCAACTTTTTTGCTTGTTCATTAACAAATATGTGCGCTAATGACTCGCTCCCTGTCGGGAAACGACGAAAGGAGTAGCAGCTGGCATCGGCCGGATGGCAGGTCGCCAGGGTGGCCTTGGGGAGAGACAAGATGGGCTTCAAACAGAAATACGGACCTTGGGCTCTCATCGTTGGAGCGTCCGAGGGGCTGGGCGCAGCCTTTGCGGAGAACTGCGCACAGCGCGGACTGAATGTGGCGCTCGTCGCCCGACGCGCGGCCGCACTGGAAGAAACAGCGGCAAAGATTGAGTCCCGCTTTAGCGTTCAAACCCGCAACATCGTGGCCGACGCCGGCAAGCCGGAATTCCATGAAACCCTGTCGCAAGCTTTGTCCGACCTCGAAATCGGCATGCTCATTTACAACGCCGCAGCCGAACCAGGCGGACGGTTCCTGGATATAGCCCTGGCCGACCATCTCAATAATATTCAGGTCAACTGCATCGCGCCGACGATTCTGTGCCACGAGCTCGGTAAGAAAATGGTCGAGCGCGGCCGTGGTGGAATTGTGCTCGTTTCCTCCTTGGGCGCCCTCCAGGGGATCAAGCAGTGGGTCAGCTACGGCGCTGCTAAGGCTTATGAGCTGTTGCTGGGCGAAGGTCTTTGGGACGAGATGCGGGATCACGGCGTCGATGCCTTCGCCTATGTCGTCGGATCGACCTTCACGCCCACGTTCCAGCGCATTCAGAAGAAGCTTGGGCTGCCGTTTGCCGATGGCGTGGATCCCTCGAAGTTCCCGCCCGGTGCGCCGCTGCCGCGTCCCTTCGAGGAAGTCGCAGCGACACTTTTTGCGCATCTTGAGGATGGTCCTCGAGTTTACTCGCATCCGGACGACGAAGCGAAGGCCAATGCCGATGCGTTGCTTCCCCGGCGCGAGGTGGTCGAGGTGATGGGGCGGAACTCCGAGATTTTCTTCAAAGGCGGGCTGAACAGTACGAGACAGTGATCGACCGGCTACGACGCGCGACAGTGCGTTCGCATTTAGGGGGGCGTCGCCATGACGGCTAGCGTAGGCATAGAATCGGTCGATCGCCTGGAGGCAGCGACCTCCGAAATAGGTTGGCTTGGTCTCTTGGCGCTGCTCGGAAACTCGGTCATGGGTGCGGTCGGGCTGCTCGCCGCCGGATTGGTTCTCCCGTTGTTGGCGAAGGACTTCGCAGCTGTGCCGAATGTAGCGCTGCTCGCGCAGCTGGTTAGCGGTATCGTTGGTGCAGCGTGCGCCGTCGGATCGCCTTTGGCCGGGCGCGCGATCGATCGGTACGGCGTTCGCTCAGTCTATGTCGCTGGCGCCCTGCTTTTCGCCGGCGCCGGCGCAGTCCCTGTCATACTCGGTAATCTCTACCTGATTTTGGTTGCGCGTGCGTTTCTTGGCCTCGCGGTGGCGGCTGTCATCGTGGCCGGCTCGACGGGACTCGGTAGGCTGCCACCGAAGCGGCGTGCCCGGCTGCTCGGGTACAGCGCCCTCATCGGTGGCGTTACCGCCATGCTGGTCTTCCCGCTGATCGGACAACTGGCAAAATATGGATGGCGGATTGCGTTCCTGCCCCATCTGGTCGCCCTTGTATTCGTTCCGCTTGCATTGACCTTGCCGCGGGAGAAGCTCTCCAGAGCCGGGCGAGAAAGCAGTGTTTCGCGGACACCGCTAAGACTGCCTATAGCGCTTCTGCCAGTCGCCGGATTTGGAGGGATGGTCGCGTTTATCGGACCTGTCTTTTCCGCGTTCTACTTGGCGAGCATCAACGTCAGCGATCCAGGAGCAATCGCAATTCCGTTGACGATAGGCGCCGGGTGTTCCCTGTTAGGCTCGGCAGGATTTGGCTTGGTTTATAGCCGCCTTGGTGGTTCTGGGGTCTTTGCGGTCGCGTTTCTTCTTGTCGCGGCCGGTCTGATGATCGATGGCACTGCTCAATCAATCATCCCGTTCGCCCTTGGCGCTGCTCTGGGCGGAGCTGGTGCAGCCTTCTTGGCGCCGAACTACATCGCCACGGCTGTAGCCGCTGCCGGTCCCACTGGAGCAGCGCGCGCGGTCGGACTGGTTCAAGCCGCGATGTTTTCGACTCAGGCCGTCTTTCCATTCATATCGGAGCCGGTGAGGCGTGCAGCGGGTCCGGGTATGGTGTTCATCGGTTTTGGGATTACCTCGCTGCTCATAGGCCTAGGCTACGCCATGGCGGGGTTGCGTAACCGCGAACGGAATTGACCCACCTGCGGCTGAATCTCGAAGATATTCCTGTGTACGGCAAGAAGGTTCGTGCTTCCCTTCTCGTCGAGAATCTCTTTAGCGAGCGCAAGCCGGTATATGCCCAAAACTACGGGACCGAGATCTTGGCGCAGTTCGAGGCGGATCGCACCTTCGGTGTCGATTTCCACCTCGACTTTTAGGTCTGGGTGAACACCGGGTTTGCGATGAGCCGAACGGCTGATCCGCTGTGATGTGCCCGCGGAGAAATGGGGTCAAATGATTGTGAAGACCGAATTGGCGCGGGTTGATCCTGAATTACGGCCAGTGCTCGGCATGCTTCCTCCTATGTCTTTGACGGCTGAAACTCTCGAAACGGTTCGTCATCTGTCCGCCAGACGGCCACCCGCAACCAAAAGCGAGTCGATCGAACCGGAGGAAGTCTGGATCAAAGGCCATGCGGACGGGCCACAAGTCCGGATTATTGTCTTCAGGCCCAAAAGCGTCGCGGGCCTTACCGCAGGCATCCTTCATATTCATGGTGGAGGCTATGTCATGGGCTCCGCCGATATGGACCGGGCGGCCCATACCGCCAATGCGGACACCCTGGGTTGCATCATCGTAGCGGTCGATTATCGGCTTGCACCTGAGACAAGCTATCCTGGGGCGCTGGAAGATTGTTATGCGGCCCTTCACTGGCTGCACGGTGAGGCCGAACAGCTTGGCGTTGACCGGCAGCGGATCGGCGTTAGCGGGAGTAGCGCCGGCGCCGGGCTTGCGGCCGCATTGGCGCTGTTTGTTCGTGCCCGAGGGGAGGCGTTGATCGCTTTTCAACATTTAGCCGCTCCGATGATCGACGACCGGACCTGTCTGCGTCCGCCGAACCCGCACGTCGGCCAGTATATCTGGACCCCGGGCAACAATCTTTTTGGATGGACCGCTCTTCTCGGACGTGAGCCGGGCGGTCCTGATATTCCTCCCTTTGCCGCGGCGGCACGTGAGGATGACCTGAAGGGATTGCCTCCGACCTACTTGGCTGTTGGTGCGCTTGACCTCTTCCTTCAAGAGAATCTCACCTTCGTCAACAAGCTCGCGCAGGCGGGGGTCGCTGTAGAGCTCCACGTCTATCCCGGCGCATTTCATGGCTTCCTTATGGTGGAAACTGCGGGTGTAACGCGCCAGGCCACTCGCGACAGCCTCTCGGCGTTGGCACGCTTTTGCCAAGGGCGTGACCCCCGGCGCGGCGCCAGGACGACGAACCGAGATATAAGCCGCCTTTAGTTACCGTTCGTTGCAGGTAACGATTTAACGCGCGGCCACTCCCGCATAAAACACATTTCAAGTGAAAGGTTTTTATTGACGGCCCCAAGAACATGTTTCATTGTCAGCCAACAATTTATGTCGTCTTTCAAAGCGAACGGCAGGATGCTGTCGGATAAGTTCAACAAATAAGTTTAAGGGAGGGCAGATATGAACGCACGCAACCTCGCCATACTTCTGGGCTCGGCAAGCTTTCTGGTGCTGGGCACGAGCGCTACGGCAACTGCGCAAGACCAAAAAACATCCGCGCAGGCAGCAAATTCGGGCGGGCTCGAGGAGATCGTGGTAACCGCGCAGAAGCGAGAGCAAAAGCTGCAATCGGTTCCGATCTCCATCACTGCTCTGA
>Ga0182013_10008516_pt1 | contig 11022 bp, 8 predicted proteins | sample 612S2MmetaG_FD_120487 | JGI IMG/M metagenome (GOLD analysis project Ga0182013, IMG submission 120487) | Permafrost microbial communities from Stordalen Mire, Sweden - 612S2M metaG | ecosystem: Environmental > Terrestrial > Soil > Wetlands > Permafrost | place: Sweden: Stordalen | collected...
ACCCCCAGGCCCTGGGACACCACCGACGCCACAATGATCTGGTTCTTGACCATGACTCACCCCCACCGAAGTGTTCACTATGTCGCGACAGATCCGTTTACTATCTCGTGAAGGTAGATACTGCCGGGGGCACTGCTCAGTTGTTTCGTCGCGCAGTGGTAGGCCGCTGCGCGGCTCGCGCCATCGTCGGGTCGCGTCCTCGCTGCGCGGGCGTGCTGGCGACGGGCACCGACGTCGTCGGGTCAGGAGAGCAGGACTGATTCCAATGATTCGTAGCCCGGCGCCGTGCGCGGCCACGGGTACGCGCTCTCGATCTGGTCCGCGAGGTCGAGCAGTCGGTAGTCGCGAAAGTGCGGGGCGGTGATCTGCAGCCCGAAGGGCAGGCCCGTCGAGAGCTGGCCCATGGGAACGCTGATCGCGGGGTTGCCGGTGATGTTCTGCATGGCCGTCGAGTAGACGTGGGGCGGAAGTCCGTGGGTCTGCGCGCTGTCATCGAGGCGACCGTCGGCGAGCCAGCCCTCGCTCGCCACGCTCGGGCTGAGCAGCAGGCCATTCTGGCCGAGCAACTGATCCATGGTGCGAACGTAGAGGAACCGGCGGCGACGGGACTCCAGGTAGGCGTCAATGGACACATCGAGCCCGGTGCCGAGGAACTCCTGGGTCGCCGGGTGGAACTCGTTCATGTGCTCTTCGACCCAGGCGCGCCCGAGCGCCGCGACGTGCTCGGCCGCGCACACGGTGAACCAGTCGAGGTCGGGATCGCCGTCGGCGAAGAAGCCCTCCGGCTCTTTCCAGATGACCCGCAAACTGAGCAGGTCGGCGAACGCGTCGACCGCTCCTCGAAAGGCCGTGGCTACCGCGGGGGGCAGCGGCCCGAGCGGGGAGGTGCGTTCGGCGGCGAACACGATCAGCGGCAGCCCGTCATCTCTGATCATTTGACGCGTCATGGCGAGCGTTGGGGTCGAGGGGTCGCCCGCAACGGGTCCCACCATGACGTCATAGAGCAGTCGAAGGTCGTCCACCGAGGTGGCGAGCGGGCCGTCGGTGGAGTAGTCAATCCAGTCCGGCGTTGGCCATCGTCCGATCATGCCGTTGGTGGGCTTCAAGCCCACCAGTCCGCAGAGCGATGCGGGGATTCGCACCGATCCGCCGCCGTCGGTGGCCGTGCCGATCAGCACGAGACCCGCGGCGATCGCGGCGGCGGACCCCCCGCTCGATCCCCCCGGCGAGTACTCGGCATTCCAGGGATTCCTCGTCACGCCCGTCAACAGATTGGCGGTGTATCCCTCGATCGCGAACTCGGGCAGCGTTGATTTGCCCACCGGAATCGCCCCGGCACTGACGAGCCGACCCGGAACTGTCCCGTTGGCCAGGGCCGCGGGGGCGTCGCGCAGTGCCACGGAGCCCTTTCTCGTGGGGTGGCCCCGCCAGTCCTCGAGGTCTTTTATCAACGTCGGGGCGCCGAGCAGCAGCCCGGACAGCTCTTCGCCCTGGTCCACCCGACCGGCCGTTTCGAGAGCGTCGTCGTAGGAGAGCTCGGCGGCGACGTTGAGCGATGGCTGCGCGGCGTCGAGGCGACGCAGGGACTCGGTGACGAGGGTCGTGGCGCTGAGTTGACGCTCGCGTACCGCTTCGCTGAGTCGAGTGAGGGGACCAGGTTCCTTCGCCACGTCGTCACTCAGCCAATGGTTGGTTCGCCGCCGTCGGCGACCAGTGGCTTGTTCTGCTCGGCCCACGCGGTCATTCCGCCGTCGAGGTTCACGACGTCGAAGCCCTGGTCAATGAGGAACTGTCCGGCCCGCGACGAGCGCCCGCCCGAGCGACAGACGCAGACAATGGGCCGGTCCTTCTCCAGGTCGTCGAGGTGGTCGGGCACGTCACCGAGGGGAATGTGCAGCGCCTGGGGCGAATGTCCGAGCGCCCACTCGGACGCTTCTCGAACATCGAGCAGCAAAGCCCCGGCCTCGAGCAGTTCCCAGGCCTGATCAACGCTGACGTTCTTCACTGCTGGCATCAAGGGACCTTTCGAGGGGGAGTCGACAATCGACGAGTAGACCGAATCTACTCCTAGACTTTTGGCGTGGCCTCCGCTGAACTGATCTCGACGATAAGCACGACCGATCTCGTGGCGCGACTGGACAGTGACGAGAACCTCTACATGGTTGACGTGCGCGAACCCGACGAGGTCGCGGATTGGCAGATTCCCGGAGTCCACAACGTTCCCCTGGCGTTCCTCGAGTCCAGAGTCGACGAGCTTCCTCGCGACGGCCACCTCGTCGTGATCTGCGCCGCGGGAACCCGTGCCCAGCAGGGCGCGCAGATTCTGGCGTCGCACGGTCTGCCCAGTTCGGTTCTCGCCGGCGGCATGAGGGCGTGGGCTTCAACCTATGACGTGGTCACGGGTGGCTACGGCGGGGCGACGGTGGTGCAGGTGCGCCGACGGGGCAAGGGATGCCTGTCGTACGTCATTGGCTCGGGGACGACCGCCGTCGTGATCGATCCCTCGCTCGAAGTCGAGCGCTACCGCGAGATCGCCAGCGCGCACCGCTGGACGATCACCCACGTGCTCGACACCCACCTGCACGCCGACCACATCAGCGGTGCTCGCGAACTCGTCGCCAAAACCGGTGCGGCGCTGTGGCTCAATCCGTCCGATCCCTTCGACTTCGACTTTGCGCCCCTGACGGACGGCCGGGTCATTGAACTCGCCCCCGGCGTGCACTTAAGCGTCTCGGCGGTGAGCGTTCCGGGCCACACCGAGGGCTCCACCATGTACCAGTTGGGCAACGCCGCCATCTTTACCGGCGACACCTTATTCCTGGAGAGCGTGGGGCGCCCCGATCTCGCCGATCAGGCCGAACCGTTCGCGCACAATCTCTATCGCAGCCTGCACGAACGGATTTTGCCCCTTGGCGACGGGATCATGGTCTTTCCCGCCCACTACGGGCCGGGCGTTGCGGTGCACGCTGGCCAGTTCGTGGCCCGGCCCCTGGGACTGCTTCGAACGTCGCTGAAGGCCTTGACACTGAGTGAAGGTGATTTCGTCGCGTGGGCGATCGCCAACGTCAAAGACCGACCCCCCAACTATCAACGGATGGTCCTCATTAACGCGGGACGAGAAGTCGTCGACGCGGAAGCAGCCGAAATGGAGCTCGGCCCCAACCGCTGCGCCATTGCCTAGATTTGCACACCGAAAAGATGTGACCAGACGTGGTACCGCTAGTTCCGCTCCTGGAATCTTCGTATGTTCTTGACAGGATTAACAGTCGGTATACCTGCTTTTCTGCTCCCAGCGCCTAAGGAAGGTTCGCTTCGAGGAAGGTGGTGAAGAGTCCGAACTGACCACAGTGCGTGGCGTCACCGCTAGGTCGTTGGGTCTAGGTGGTCATGCGTACCTAGACTCTGACAAGTTTCTCGCAGAACTAGGGTGAGCGTGGTCCAAATACTGTGGTCGAACTACCGCACCTTGTGACGTGGCGTAGTAACTCTGTATGACACGGCGTACTGAAGAGCCGAGGATAAGTTCCAATTTGCTTGCAGATAATTGACCCGGATCAGTCAAAACGCACGCGAATCAGTGCAAATATCGGATTACGAATATGTAACAATTACTTCGAGACTCAGAATTGGAGTTGCGACTAGATTCCAGACACCTTATTTAAGCGCATCGATCAGGTATTTCTCATCATGCACTGGATTGGAACTTGTTCCACTCGAAAAGAAAAGAAATGTCACCGGTATTCGCTTTGGTTTTGCCATTTACGTATACTTGTGCTTGAGGTAACGGCCGTGTCATGTCATCAGGCCCTATCTTCTGCTGTGACACTGCTGTACCGCCTGATCTAAAATTACAGGTTGACGAAAGTCAGCCCTTATAAATGGAGTGAATGAATATGAAGACCACAAAGGAAGGATTCTTAATGGATACTTTGCTACGGATACCTCGCCACTTGGTGAAGGCTCTTGCAGCGGGCGCCGTGCTGATTGCAGCAACGCTGCCGTTGGCAGTGGCTTCGACAGCCGGTGCTGCAACACCGGTGGTCTTGTCCACTTTTGTAACTACGCCCGCCTCCATTGGCGCTGGCGGGTCCGCAACGGTTGCGTTCACCGGAACCGGCTTCGCCTACAACGGCGGCACCGTCACTCTGGCAACGACTGCTACTAACGTCACCTTCTCGAGCGTTGTAGAAACCAGTGCCACAACTGGTACGGCCAAGATTGCGACAACGTCGGCGACGGTTCCCGGTGCTTACGGTGTCACACTGACCGACACCAACGGAACCTCGGCTGCCGCAGCTGGCGTCCTTACGATCAACGCAGACCCGACGGTAACGGGGATTTCCATCACGTCAGTTGCGCAGAGCCAGACCACGGCATCAGTAACTGTGACCGGTACCGGCTTTGCTACGGGCACGACTGCAGTCTTGACGAGTGCGACGGACGGAACGAAGTTGGTTAATAACTTGGCCTACGCATCGGCAACCACCCTTACGGGAACCGTCACCGGAACTACGCTTGTTGGCGCAAATGTTGCAACTGTCGGCACGTACTCACTGACTGCGGTCAACCTTGACGGCGGCACGGGAACCCTTGCCAGTGGCTTCAGCGTCACGGCCTCAGGGATCACCAACGTGAGCCCTTCGGAGATTCCTGGAACCGCAACCGCGACACCAATCACCATTGCGGGAGCCGGATTTTTGCCGGGTGCCACAGTTACGATTAGTGGTGCGGGTGCGACCAACTCGACCGTTGTCACGGCGGACACCATAGTGGTGAGCCCCAACACGATCACCACCGCCATCACCACCGCCTCATCGAGCGGTCTCATCAATGTCACGGTCACCAACCAATCTTCTGAAGGCGGAGCCGTCATCGTTGGCACCGCCGTACTTGGTGCCGCGACTGAGGCAACTGGAGGCGCCGTGATCACCACCGCAGTGCTGAGCCCCAACTCGCCCATCGTCGTCGGTACCTCGGCCACTACTCCCGAGACCTTGACGATTACCGGTTCCGGCTTTGGTACTGGTAGCACGGTCGAAGCCCTCTATGGAACGACCCCTGACAGCAATGTTGTGTTCACATGCACCGCATCTGCCGCAGGAACCTCATTGACCTGCTCGGTTGCAGTTAACTCAGGCGCCACCGCCGGAGCCGACAGCATCGTGGTCATCAACAACGCCGTCGCAAGCGCTCCATCTGCGAATGCCTTTACCGTTGCGGGCCCTGTCCTAACCTCGGCTGCTCCTACCGCTCTTGCAGTGGGTTCACCCGTCGGTACGGTCGTGACCATTACCGGTTCAGGCTTCAACGGCAGTGCTACTGCATTGATCGGCGGGAGTACTGGACTTGCCGGGCAATTCGCAGTTACCAGTCCTACGACTGCCACCTTGTACGTTCAGACGGCGCCTACGGCTGCCGGTACCGCAACGATCACAGTGTCCCAGACGGTTTCGTCCGGCGTCACAGTCAAGGCGACGCCGTTCTCCTACAAGGTTGACGCCGCCCCGACTGTCACTTCATTGGTGAACGCCACGACGAAGGCATCCGCAGTTGGAGCTGGAGCAGTCAATGTTCCAGTGATCATCACGGGTACCGGTTTCGCTACTGGTGCAACCATTGGTAAGTTCGTCAACGCATACAACGTGGCTGACGCTGGCGTGACCGCGACGGTGTCGACAGTGACCGCTACCTCCATGACCGTGCTCGTAACGATTGCGGCCACCGACGCGAATGTCTCGGATGGCTACACCATTACGAACACCGACGGTGGTTCAATCTCAGTTGCCGGTTTCACGGCAAACACGTCACTGTTCATCGCGGCTGCTCCGACCATCACAAGTGTCACGCCTGCAGCTGGCACCGCTAGTGGTACGAGTACCTTCACCATCGTGGGAACTAACTTTGGTGCTGGAGCGGTTGTTACCACGACTCCCGTCAACGGTACTTGTGGCATCACGACGGTAGTATCGTCAACGACGTTGACCGTAGCGTGCACCCTTGGTGTTGCTGGAAAGACAGCCACGAGCCTGCTCGTTACTAACACCAACGGTGGATCAGTAACGTCGGCGGCGATCTTGCCTGCGGCCACACCCCCAGTTGTTGTAACTACTGGTATGCACACGACGGGTGTACATGGTTCGGCCGTTGTTGGCAAGACCGTTACCGTGACCATCTCGGGTACGGGTTTCTACGGTCAGCCAAAGATCACTAGCAACGAGGCTGGTACGAGGGCTTCGGTTAGCAAGGACAGTGGCAAGTTGCTCACGGTTCGTGTAACTGTCAAGGCTGGAAGTCGTACGGGTGAGCACACCTTCACGATTCGTCTGGCCAATGGCAAGTCCGCCAAGGCGAACTACTCGGTCAAGAAGTAACTCTTAACCTCTAGAAGGTTGTAAGGAAGGCCCCCTCGAAAGAGGGGGCCTTTCCTATTTTCTGAGATCGTTCGGTGCGCGTTGATCGAATGAAGTCAGTGTGGCGCAAGAGAACCTGATTCTTTCCACGTAAGTCGGTCACAGATAGAAGGCGATTTCGTTGAGGGTGCTTTGACAACATTAAGTAGCTCAAACCTGGAATCAGGAGTACGAGTTCCGTTTAGAGATTCGCGCTGGCGTTAGGTATTCATTGATGCGCCTAGTTGGGGTTTGAGACAATTTGTCGATCTCAATGGATTATCTGTTGTTTCAAGTTGTCACAACTCCGCGACCATGAAGAGTTCAAGGGTTGTACTGGTGAATCCAATCGCCGGCTAGACCCTTGCCGGCTGCCGGACGGATTTCGCGGCCACTCGGATGCTGATTATTGGAAGCTGAGCACCGCACGACAGACCGACGCCATTTATGAACTGGATCTGTTCTAGTGGATCGTGAGTGTGCGTACTGTCAACTTCGTTGATTATGGACCGACACCCGATATCCGACTGATTTCAACGGTCCGAGCGAAGCAGCGATTCGTAACAGGATGACAAAGTGATTCTGGCAGGAATGCGCCTCTACTGTGATAAACATCGACGGAGAGCACGCTTCGACCTAAAGGACTTTGTAGAAGGTGGAGATTCAATGAGACGAGTGATGAGGGTAAGCGGAGGGCGTCGAACCCTTCGATCGACAGTTGTTTCGATTGGTACCTTGGGGGCGGTGTCGGCTTTGATGGTCACTGGACTCGTATTGGTTTCTACTTCGACGGCCTTTGCGGCGGGCGTGCCCACGCAACTCGTCTTTACGACTCAGCCGCCTTCAACATCCACCGCCGGCGGAACGGGTCTCGAAGACGTTGCTGTTTCCGTCGAAGACTCGAGTGGCCAGGTGGTCACCACAGGTACTGGCGCAACAGACGCCATCACGCTTAGTACGACCGGCAGTCCGGGGATGTCCGGTAACACCGCCACGGCAAGCGCCGGCGTCGCGAAGTTTGTCGGCCTCGTGATCAGCAACCCAGGTACCTACAACTTCACGGCAACGGATAGTTCGCCACCCGATACTGGCCTAAGCGCTGCAACGAGTACGGCGGTCACGGTGAACTCGGGTGCAGCGTCCAAAGTTGCATTTACAACTGAGCCAACTGCGACAACCGTCGCCGGGGTGTCTTTGGCGACTCTTAGGGTTTCGGTCGAAGATTCGACTGGCCAGGTGGTCAGCACGGGTACGGGCGCGACGGACTCCATCACAGTTACTTCGTCGTGCACCCTCGCAGGAACGACGACTGCGACCGCGAGCGCCGGCGTCGCGGCATTCAGTGCTCTCGTCATTGACACCGGTACTTCGTGCACTCTCACGGCGACGGACGCTTCAAGAGCTTTGACGACGGCAACGAGCACCTCGGTCACGGTGAGTTCGGGTGCGCCGACCAAGCTTGGATTTGCGAGCGAACCACCCTCAACATCAATCAACGGGATAGCCGTGGCGACTCTTAGGGTCTCAGTCCAAGACGTTTACGGGAACACAGTGTCCTCGGGGACGGGCGCAACTGACTCCATCACAATTACATCGACGTGCACCCTCGCAGGAACGACGACTGCGACCGCGAGCGCCGGCGTCGTGACATTCAGTGCTCTCGTCATTGACACCCTGGGCTCGTGCACCCTCATCGCTAAGGACACGTCGAGAACGCTGACGACGGTGACGAGTAGTGCCGTGGACAGCCAAGGCGCCCAGACCGTCCTCACTCTCACGTCGCTGTCGGGCACCGTCGGCAAGCCGCTGACGCTCACGACGAGCGGAGGATCCGGAACGGGCGCGATCACCTTCAGCGTTACGAACGGCACGGCGACTGGTTGCGTGGTGTCGGCAAGTTCATTGACGGTCACGAGCGTGGGAACGTGCATCGTGACGGCGACGAAGGCCGCCTCCATCACCAACCTGGCGATCTCGAGCCCGGCAACGACCGTGACGTTCGTCGTGCCTGGACCCAAGGCGACTCGTGTTGCTGGCGCCGTATGGGTTGGTAAGAGGACGACCGTGACGATCCTTGGTTCGGGTTTCTTCGGACGTCCAAGGGTTATCAGCAACGTCGCCGGTATCACGGCGAGGGTGACCCGCGATACCGGCAGGTCGCTCACCGTCGTCGTCACTGTGAGGAGCGGAGTGACGACGGGTGCGCACGGTTTCACCATCATCTTGGCGAACGGTAAGAGGGCCTCGGTGAAGTACAACCTGAGGTAGTGAGAAAGTGTTGCAAGGTCTTACGGAAAGCGCCTTCGAACGAGGGACCCTTCCGAAATTCTGACGCCGTTCGATCAATGAGAACTCGGCGCGAAGACGAGAGATCAGTGGACTTTCCTCAGTGACCAGGTGACCCCTTCGGGGCTGTCCTGAACATCAATGCCGGCTTGGACGAGAGCGTCTCTCAACTCGTCGGCCAGTTGGTAGTGACCGGCCGCTCGCGCATTGACGCGGGCGGCGAGGACACCTTCAACGAGTGACGTTGGGTCTATAAAGCCCTCTCCTCCGGTGGCGCTGAGTAGGACCAACTGGGCCAGGGCCTCAACCGCTCCAGAGCCACCGTCGAGCGCGCGCTGCGCGAGGTCGCGGGGTTGGTCGGTCGATGCAATCACAACGGTGTCGGTCTTGCCTGGAGCCTTCATCGATTGAAGAGTGCGCAGTTCATTGAGCGGTGTTGTTGAACCGTTCTCGAGGACTCTCGACTGACCACCCAAGCGCCAGTAGCCGTGCGACTTGCCGAGGACCTGCAGCGTGTCCCCTTCGAGATCGATGATGAGGGCCGTGTGCTCGTCGATACCCAAGGTCGCGACGCCCTCGGGCAATTCACTCTCTAGAAGCACCAGCCGTCGCTCGCCGAGGTAGCAGCAGCCGGTGTCGTAGTTGCCCCCCTCCTTGTTATCGAAGTGGGGGATGACGACGCAGTTGAGTCCCGCCGTGGCCATGAGATTCAGCCCATCCAGCCAGTAGGGGGCCGCACCGGCCTTGTAGATCTCGTAGATCGGGGCGCTGAACACGCCGAGCGTCTCGGCGGCCGCGGACGCGAGGCAGAGAATGCCTCCACTGTTGAGCACCTCTTCGAGGTCATCGACAAGTTGCAGTGGCCGCCACTGAGCCAGCGCGTAACTGGGGCTTCCCGGTCCCGCAAACACGTAGTTGGCGCTTCGCACTTGCTGCTTGACGATGGTCCGATCCAGTTCGCTCGACCCCTCGAACGATCTGAAGTGCAGCGGCTCGAGCTTGGTGTGGAGCGAGGTGGCGAAGTAGTCGACCAACTTGGCGGTCATCTGGGGCACGTTCTCCTGGAACCCGTAGGCGGTATCGAGGTTGACGGCGCGGACCTCGCCGAGACGACCGAGCAGGGATCGGTGAACCTTGGTCATCCCCGGAGCCGTCTCGCCCGATCCCAGCAGTGCGAGCACTCCCTTAGTCATGTACGCAGGTTACCGGCCTGATCGGAGTGGGGGAACGGAGCGTTGACTAAGTTAGAGCCGTGGCCAACGTCGTATTCCAGTTCCGAGAGCGGGCGAGGGGCAACGTCACGACCCCTATGGTCCTATGGTCCTCTGTGATGGCCGTGGTGCTCTTCTTGATCGAGTCTCGTCTCGCACCGCACGCCACCATCGTGTGGGTCGGCGTCGGGGCGACCGCGCTCTTCGGCATCTACCTGGGCTGGCGCCGTCGCACGGCCGCGGTCTTCGTGGCGCCGTTCGTGAGCTGGCTCTTCGCGTGGCTCCCGTTGTGGGTGGCCGCCATGATCCACGATGGCATCATCAACGGGTTCTTGCGGGGGTTGTTTCTCATCACCTTCGGCTGGATCGCAATCGGCTTTGGCGAGTTCGTCGGGCTCACGGTGATGGCGTTCTTGGGGCGTCTCTTTCGTGGTCCGGCGAATCGTGGTGAGCCCGACGTCGTGATCTTCAGCCCCAAAGACCTCTAAAGGCCCGACCCTCTGGGGAACCAGGAGCCTCGGTTTGTAGCGACGAGGGTCTCGCAACTGCTTTTCTAGGCCACGATTTGACCAAGGGCCCGCAAATTCTTGGACCATATTCCACGCAGCACGGGCTTGGCGACGTAGGCACCGAGAGGTCCGAGCATCCACCAGGGAAATTCCAACCGTTCTCGCCAGGTGATTTCGGTGCCATCGCCTTGTTTCTTGAGAGTGAACGTGCCGTTTCCGGTGATCAGACCACGATGCGTGACCCCCATGACCGAGTCGTCATCCCACTGCGTAATGGTCATGAGGTCGTTGGTAACCAGTGGTCCAACTTTGGTCACGCAGCGAAATGACGTGTTGACGCCCTCGCGTTGGTCGCCGAGGAACTCGATCGAGATCGCGTCGGTCATCCACTGGACGTGGCGATCGATGTGGCGCAACTCCTCCCAGAGTTGCGTCGGGCTGACGTGATAGTGCGCCGTGACGGTGATCGCCACCATCAGTCGTAAAGCGCGCCGGCGATCCGTTGCCACTCTTCGAGTGGTGGCGCGGCGAGGTCGGCGCCGAGTACCTGGAGGCATACGTGGCTGGCGCCCGCCTCGCGGTGTTCATCGATGTTGGCGAGGACCGCAACTTCGTTGCCGTGCACGA
>Ga0182013_10008522_pt1 | contig 11018 bp, 10 predicted proteins | sample 612S2MmetaG_FD_120487 | JGI IMG/M metagenome (GOLD analysis project Ga0182013, IMG submission 120487) | Permafrost microbial communities from Stordalen Mire, Sweden - 612S2M metaG | ecosystem: Environmental > Terrestrial > Soil > Wetlands > Permafrost | place: Sweden: Stordalen | collected...
CCGGCTGCGCCCGATGACGGTATCGATCGTATCGGCCGCGCGCCCGGTGCGCTGATCGTTCCACAAGATCGCCGGCCGGATCGACTCGTCGCGTTCGTCGAGGAAGACCGCGCCGTGCATTTGGCCCGTCACCCCGGCTCCCGCGATCGGTGCGTCGCTCGCCGCGACGACCGCGCGGATCGCGGTGCGCGCGGCGGCCCACCAGGCCTCGGGCTCTTGCTCGGTCCAGCCGGGCTGCGGCGTCAGCAGCGGATAGGCGGCCGTCTCGCCGGCGACGAGCGCTCCGCGCTCGTCGATGCGCACCGCGCGCGCGCCGGTCGTGCCGAGATCGACGCCGATCGTATGTCCTACCATGGGTGCTCCTTGGCCCCGGATCGTCCGCGACTCCGGTAGCGATTTCCTATCGTTGCGAATCTCCGCATCAACCCGCGTGGGGCGCGATCGACGCGCGTTCGATCAGCCGCGGCTCGAGGACGATCGTTCGCGCCGAGCCGGTGTAGCGCTCTTCGACGCGATCGATGAGCAGCGTCGCCGCGGCGCTGCCGAGTTCGTCCGTCGGCTGACCGATCGTCGTCAGCGGCGGATCCAGAAACGTCGCCCACGGCGTGTCGTCGAAGGCGATCAAGCTCAGTTCGCGCGGCACTGAGAATCCGCGCTCGCGCGCGGCCTGCAGCGCGCCCAGCGTCATCGGCAGGTTCGCCACGAAAAGTCCCGTCGGCCGGTCGCGCAGTGCGAAGATCGAACTCGCCGCGGCATAGCCGCCGCTTTGCTTGTACTCGCCGTCGCGCACGAATTCGTCGGCGAGCGGCACGCCGCGCTCGGCCAGACGCGCGGAGAAGCCCAAAAGCCGATCGCTGCCGGGCGTGGTGCGGGTCGCGACGATCGCCGCGATGCGGCGATGACCGTGGTCGAGCAGTGCGTCGGCGGCCAGCGCGCCGCCGGCGCGATTGTCGATGCGCACCGAATCGAGCGCGACGTCGTCGAGGCGCCGGTCGAGGCAGACGATCGGGATATCGTTGCGCAGTGCGAGCGCGAGCGACGCGCTCGTCAAGGTCACGGGGACGATGATGATGCCGCCGATTCGCTGCGCGATCATCGCCCGAACGTAGAACCGCTCGCGTTCGGGATCTTCATCGGAATTGCACAGAAACAGGTCGTGACCGTTCTGATAGGCGACCGACTCGATGGCCCGGATGACGTCCGGAAAGTACGGGTTGGCGACGTCGCTGACGATGAGGCCCAGCGTCCCCGACTTGCGCCGGCGCAGGGCACGCGCGCGCTGATCGATGCTGTAGTGCAACGCTTCGGCGGCAGCGAGGACCCGCCCCCGCGTCGCTTCGGCGACCGGTTTGCTCGAATTGAGCACGCGTGAGACGCTGGCGACCGAAACGCCGGCCCGCGCCGCGACATCCTTGATACTAGCCAAGCAACTGCACCGATCTCGGCCTCGAAAGAATTTCGAGCCTCGTTATGCCGGGCGAAAGCGAGGTTGACATGCGACAAGGTAAAGCATTACCTTTGTTGCACTTAGACACGAGGAATAAAAATCTCTCTACCGGGCGACATTTTCGGAAGAACTCTCGGTCACCGGCGTGGTACAGCGCACATGATCGCCGGCACCTGCCGGCTCCACGGACGCCAGCTGCGTCCCTTCCCTGCGGAGGATCCAGCCACGAGCACTTTAGCCAATTCCGACACCAGCGCGCTTTCCGGCGCCTCCGGACCGCGACCCGGCATCACGCGCGGCGCCGCCCTTGCCGGTGCGGGAGCCTTCGCCGCAGCTGTGGTTGCGGCCGGCAACACGCCGGCGCGGGCGGCAAAAGCCGATTACAAGTTCGTTTTCGTCAATCACGTCACGACCAATCCGTTCTTCACCGCCACCCAGTACGGCGCGACCGATGCCAGCGCGCTGCTCGGATGTTCGTATCGCTGGACGGGTTCGGAGACCAGCAACGTCAGCGAGATGGTGCGCGCGTTCCAAACCGCGATCAACAACAAGGCCGACGGCATCGCGGTGTGTTTGGTCGACGCGACGGCTTTCAACGGCGTCGTCGCGCAAGCGCTCGGCGCGGGTATCCCGGTCGTCGCCTACAACGCCGACGCGCCGCCGGATAGCCACAACAAACGCCAGGCGTACATCGGCCAGGATCTGTTCCGCTCGGGCCAACTCATGGGCGAGCGGATCGCCTCGCTGGTGCCGGCCGGCGGACATGTCGCTCTGTTCATCGCGACGCCGGGTTCGCTCAACATCCAGCCGCGCATCGACGGTGCCGTCGATTCACTCAAGAAGTCCGGTAAGAACATCACCTACGAACAGGTCGCCAGCGGGGCGCTCGTGACCCAAGAGCGCTCGACCGTCGAGTCGTACTTCAACGGCCACAAGAACGTCAACGGCATGTTCGCCGTCGACGGCGGCAGCACTGAAGCGATCGGCATCGTCTCGAAAAAGTACGGCTTAGCGGCCAAGAAAGTCGCCACCGGCGGATACGATCTGCTGCCCGGAACGCTGGCGGCGATCGATGCCGGGAACCTCGACTTCACGATCGATCAGCAGCCCTATCTCCAAGGCTATTATCCCGTGTTCCAATTGTACTTGGCGAAGGCGTCGGGCACGCTGATGTCCCCGTGCGATACCGACACCGGACTAAAATTCGTCACCAAAGACAGCGTGAAGCCGTATCTCGTCGGCAAGAGCCGCTTCGAGGGGCAGTCTTAGTGGATTCGCCTGCGGCGAATCCATCGCGTTCGGCTTCGCCGAGCCGGAGGGTGTACCGAGCGAAGTCGAGGGCACCCATGCCGTCGTGCGCCGGGTAAGGTCCGACGCACGAGCGGATGCGACCGTGTCGAATCTAGGGAATGAGTAACGTCACGATGGCTGCGCCGGCTCCGGCCGGCCAGCCGCCGTCGGCGACGCGGACGATGGGCGATCGGCTCAAGGCGCTCATTCGGTATCCCGAAACGGGGATCACCGTGGTGGCGATCGTCATCGCGATCGTCTTCGAGTTGCTCAACGGCGCGTTTCTCACCTCGGAAGTCCCCGTGCTCTTGGCGAGCACCGCGCAATACGGCTTGATCGCCGTCGGCGAAGCGATGCTCATGATTACCGGCGAGATCGATCTGTCGGCCGCCAAGATCTACTCGACCACGCCGTTCTTCGCGTTCTATCTTAGCGCGGTCGGCCTGCCCTGGCCGGCGGCGATCCCGCTCGCGCTCGTCGGCGCCGCGGCAATCGGCTGGCTCAACGGCTTGATCACCGTGCGCTTAGGGGTGCCGTCGCTGATCTCGACGCTCGGCATGCTGTTTCTGTTGAACGGCGCGGTCTTGACCGTCAGCCACAGCCAGCCCGCGCGCACGCCGGAAAACTTCATCAACGTGTTTCTCGGCGGCGATCAGCAGAACGCCGGCACCGGCATCACGCAAATCGCGGCGTTCCTGTGGCTCGTCGCGATCGCACTGGCGTTCACGGTCGTTTTGCGCCGCACGCGCTTCGGGCTGCACACGATCGCGGTCGGCAGCAACCTGCTTGCCGCGCGCGAGTTGGGGATCCGCACCGAACGCACGAAGATCCTCAACTTCGTCATCATGGCGGTGCTGGCCGGATTCGCCGGGATCATCGAGTCGTGCGCGAGCGGTTCGATCGATCCGTCGGCCGGCGACAACACATTGACGCTCTACGCGATCGCGGCCGCGGTCATCGGCGGCACCTCGCTCTTCGGCGGTTCGGGCACCGTGATCGGCGCGCTGATCGGCTCGTTCGTCGTGGCGTCGCTCAACGACGGCTTGCCGCTCGTCGGCGCGCAGGCCGGTTTCGCCGACGTCCCGCTCGGCATCGCGATCGTCGCCGCGATGATTCTCAACATCAAACTCACCGCGTTACGGGCGCGCCAAGTATGAGCGTCGACGCGGACGTTCCCAAACTCGTCGACGCACCCGAACTGCTGCGCGCCGAGGGCGTTACCAAGAACTACGGTCCGAGCATCGTTCTGCGCGGACTCGATTTGCGGGTCGCGCGCGGCGAGGTCGTCGCGCTCGTTGGTGACAACGGCGCCGGCAAGTCGACGTTCATCAAAATACTTTCGGGCTTCCACCAGCCGACGGCGGGAACGTTGTATTGGGAAGGCCGCGAGTTTTCCCTGGCCTCACCGACGCAGGCCCGGGCCCGCGGCATCGAGACCGTGTATCAGGACCTCGCGCTGGTCAACGATCTGTCGGTGGCGCAGAACATGTTTCTGGGCCGCGAGCCGATCAAGCGCGTCTTGGGCTTTCCGCTTACCGATGCGCGCGCGATGCGGATCAAGACGCGCGAGTTTCTCGATCAAGTCGGTATCCGGCTCAACTCCGTCGATAGCTTGGTGCGCGATCTCTCGGGCGGTCAGCGCCAATCGATCGCCGTCGCGCGCGCGATGCAGTCGCAGCCCAAGCTGCTTATCATGGACGAGCCGCTGGCGGCGCTGGGCGTTCGCGAAGGCGCGCACGTGCTCAAACTCGTGCAGGAGATTCGGCGCCGGCGCGACGTTTCGATCATCCTCATCGTCCACAATTACTCGCAGATCTTCGAGGTTTGCGACCGCATCAATTTTCTTTTTCTCGGTGAGATCGTGCTCGACGTCGCGACGTCGGAGATCACCGAAGAGGAGCTCATCCGCATGGTCAAATCGGGCCTGGGCGCGAAGCCCGCCGCAGCGTCGAACGCTGCGGGAATTTAGGAACTCGCCGGACATGTCGAACGCAACGGCGGGCTCGTTGTACGGCACGCTTCCCGACGGCACCGCGGTGTACAAATACACGTTGGCGGCGGCGCGGATCAGCGTCGGCATCATCACCTACGGCGGGATCATCGAGCGCGTGGACGTCCCCGATGCCGCGGGCAAACGCGCGAACGTCGTCCTCGGCTATGCGGACCTTGCCGGCTATGCCCGGAACAAGCCGCATCTGGGTGCCATCATCGGCCGCTACGCCAACCGGATCGCGCGCGGACGGTTCACGCTGGACGGAACGACCTACGCGGTCCCCGTCAACGACGGCGTCAATTCGCTGCACGGTGGCACACGCGGCTTCGACAAAGTCGTTTGGACCGTTGAAACGGCCGGCCCGGCGGAGCTCGCGCTGCGCCACATCAGCCCGGACGGCGACCAAGGGTATCCGGGCCGGCTCGATACGCGCGTGACCTATGCGCTCGACGGCGGCGACGGCTTGCGGATCGAGTATACGGCGTCGACCGACGCGCCGACGATCGTCAACCTGACCAACCATTCCTATTTCAATCTTGCCGGCGAATCCTCGGGTGATATTTTAGGTCACACGCTGCAGCTCAACGCTTCGCGCTACACACCGGTCGACGCCGGTTTCATTCCGACGGGCGAGTTGGCGTCCGTCGACGGGACGCCGTTTGATTTTCGTGGGCCGCGAGCGATCGGCGAGCGCATTCGCGAGGCTCATCCGCAGACCGTGATCGGCCGCGGTTACGACCACAACTGGGTGCTCGACGGCGCCGCCGGCGACCAGCTCGGCCATGCCGCAACGGCCGTCGATCCGCAATCGGGCCGCTGTCTCGACATCTCCACGACTGAACCGGGCGTTCAATTCTACACGGGCAATTATCTCGACGCCACGGAGGTCGGAATTGGCGGAAAAATCTACCGCCAATCAGCAGGCTTCGCGCTTGAAACGCAGCACTTTCCGGATGCACCCAACGTGGCGTCGTTTCCAACGACGGTTCTCCGGCCTGGGCAGACGTTTCGTTCCACGACCGTTCTTCGTTTTCGTGCCCGTGCCGGTCAAGCCTAATGGAGACTCTATGGAGTATATCGAGATAGCGGATACCGGCGTGCGGGCGTCGCGCGTCGGTTTAGGTGCATGGGCCATCGGCGGCTGGATGTGGAGCGGGACCGAAGAGTCCGAAGCGATCGCCACCATCCATTCGGCGATCGATCGCGGGATCACGCTGATCGACACGGCCCCGGTGTGCGGCTTCGGCAACTCCGAGGAGATCGTCGGCAAAGCCTTATCGGACGGACGCCGCGCCAAAGCGGTCATCGCGACGAAGTGCGGACTCGATTGGACCGACGACGGCCAGGTGTTCCGCAACAGTGCGAAGGTGCGGATCGAAAAAGAGATCGACGACTCGCTGCGCCGGCTGCAGACCGACGTCATCGACATCTATCAAGTGCACTGGCCCGATCCGCTGACGCCGATCGAAGAGACCGCCGGCGTGCTCGGCGCGCTGCGCGAGGCGGGCAAGATTCGCGCGATCGGGGTGAGCAACTTCTCGCCCGCGCAAATGGATGTGTTTCGTTCCGCCGCCCCGCTGCACACCTCGCAGCCGCCGCTCAACATCTTCGAACGCGAGGCCCAGGCCGAGGTTCTGCCTTACGGCGCCGAGCACGGGATCGTCGGACTCACCTACAGCGCGCTGTGCCGCGGGCTGTTGAGCGGACGGATGACGCGCGAGCGCGCATTCGGCGGCGACGACGTTCGCAGCGGACGCGATCCCAAGTACGCTGAACCGCGCCTGTCGCAGTATCTGCACGCCGTCGACAAACTCGACGCGCTCGCTCGCGAGCGCTACGGTAAACGCGTGATCGACCTCGCCGTCCGCTGGGTGCTCGAACAGCCCGGCGTCGGCGTGGCGCTGTGGGGTGCGCGCAAGCCGTCGCAGCTCGACGACGTCGAAGGCGCGATGGGCTTCACGCTCGACCGCGCGACGCTCGATGAAATCGACAAGATTCTCGCCGGCACCATTCACGATCCGGTGGGTCCGGATTTCATGGCGCCTCCGACGCGCAGCGTCGCTTAGGAGTTTGTCGGACTTGTTCGACACACTCCCACGGGCAGCGGCGAAGCCCAACCATGAACTCGTCGGGCTCGCGCCCGACGATCGCCGGGCGGATCGGCTCCAAGCACATCCGCGCGGCGTCCGGTGCCGGCGCGATCCGGCATCTTCTTCGTCCAAGGAGTTATCAGTTTGAAGACACCCACGCGAGTTATCGCATTCATCGGCGCGAGCGCAATCGTGTTCTCCGCCGCACCCGTGCCTAGGGCCGAGGCGCAAAGCACGACGACCCTGACGATCGCGACCGTTAACAACCCGCAGATGGTCGACATGCAGCACGAAGTCGGCGACTTCGAGAAGTCGACCGGCATCAAGGTCAACTTCGAGACGCTGCCCGAGAACACGCTGCGCCAGAAGGTCACCGCCGACATCGCCACCGGCGGCGGACAGTTCGACATCGCGACGGTCGGCACGTACGAAGTCCCCATCTGGGCCAAGAACAAGTGGATCGTCAACCTCGACGACTACTTCAGCAAGTTGGACGCGAAGGCCAAGGCCGACTACGATCTGGCCGACGTCCTGCCGTCGATCAAGAAGGGGCTCTCGTACAGCGGGTCGCTGTATGCCGTGCCGTTCTACGGCGAGAGCTCGATGACGTTCTACAACAAGAAGTTGTTCAAGGCGGCCGGGCTGACGATGCCCGATCATCCGACCTGGGATCAGATCGTCGGGTTCGCGCAGAAGCTGAACGACCCGTCGAAGAATCTCTACGGCATCTGTTTGCGCGGTTTGCCCGGCTGGGGTGAGATGGGCGCACCGATGTCGACCGTGATCAACACCTTCGGCGGCCAGTGGTTCGACATGTCGTGGAAACCGACGCTGGACAGCGGCGCCACCAAAGACGCCATCACCTTCTATATCGATACGATCAAGAAGTACGGCGAACCCGGTGCCTCGTCGGCCGGCTTCACCGAGTGCGAAACGAACTTCACGCAAGGGAAGACCGCGATTTGGGTCGACGCGACTTCGGCATCGGGCCTCATCACCGATCCCAAGAACTCACCGATAGCAGCCGACGTCGGCTTCGCGTATTCGCCGACCAAGGTGACGCCGAAAGGTTCGCACTGGCTGTGGGCCTGGGCACTGACGGTGGAAGGTTCGAGCAAGCACAAGGACGAGGCATTCAAATTCCTCACCTGGGCGACGAGCAAGCACTACATCGGGCTGATCGCGGCCGACAGGGGCTGGGGCAACGTTCCGCCCGGCACGCGCCTGTCCACGTTCAACAACGCGAACTACAAGAAAGCCGCGCCGTACGGCAACATCATCCTCCAGTCGATCCAGACGGCCGACCCCACCAACGCGACGCTCAACAAAGTCCCGTACACCGGCGTGCAGTTCGTCGGCATCCCCGAATTTCAGGCGATCGGCACCCAGGTCACGCAGAATTTGGCTGCCGCGCTGACCGGAAGCACGACGGTCGATGCGGCGCTCGCGCTCTCCCAGACGCAGGTCACGCGCACGATGCAGCAAGCCGGGTACTATAAGTAAACGATGACATCTTGGAGTTCGTCGAGCAACGTGCAGGCGGATCCAGCTAACGGCGTGCCGGGCTCGTCCCGGCACGCCGTCTTTGGGAGGTTCCCGGCATGACGATGGCGCGCTCGATGCGCATGCTCCTCATCGCGCCCGCGATCGTCTATCTCGCGGCGCTGACGCAGGCACCGTTCATCCTCACGCTGTTCTACAGCTTCCAAAAGTGGATTCTCACCTCACCCGAACTGGGCGTCAGCTTCATCGGGTTCGAGAACTTCAGTTACACGCTATTCCAGGACACGACGTTCCGTGCGGCGGTCATCAATCTCGTGATCATTACCGCCGGCATCGTCATACTTTCACTTTTTTTCGGGCTGTGCTTGGCGTTGCTGCTGCACCGCCCGTTTCCCGGTCAAGGCCTCGCCCGCTCCTTAGCGATCGCGCCGTTCTTCGTCATGCCGACCGTCAACGCGGTGGTCTGGAAGAACTTGCTGCTCAATCCGGTTTTCGGCTTCGTCAGCTATTTCACGACCCACATGGGACTGCCGCGCGTCGACATCTTGGCTCAGTTCCCGAAGCTGGGCATCATCACGATGGCCGTTTGGCAGTGGACGCCGTTCATGATGCTGATCCTGCTCGCCGGTCTGCAATCCGTCCCCGACGACATCCGCGAGGCCGCCGAAGTCGATGGTGCCAACGCCTGGGAAGAGTTCCGCAACATCACGTTCCCGCTGCTGGGTCCGTTCATCCAGCTCTCGGTGCTGCTGGCGACGATCTACGTGCTGCAGCTTTTCGGTGAGATCTTCGTCGCGACACAAGGCGGTCCGGGTTCGGCCACGACAACGCTGCCCTACTACGTGTACGAAACGATTTCGCAAGGCAACGATGTCGGAACCTCATCCGCGCAGGGCGTCTGTGCCGTCATCCTCGCCTCGATCATCGCCGCGTTCTTGCTGCGCTTGCTCGCTCGCACGTTCCAGGTGTCAAAAGCATGACGTCCCGTTTGCGCAATGCCGGCCTGACGCTTGCGACGTACATCCTCGTCCTCGCGATTTTCTTTCCAATTTTGTGGACGCTGCTGGCCGGCTTCAAAACCGAAGCGACCGCCGTCGCGCAGCCGCCGGTCCTCTTTTTCACTCCGACATTCGACAATTTCAAGGATGCGCTCACCAACGCGGGCTATCTGGGATTTTTCGCCCACTCGGTGATCATCAGCGTCGGCTCGACGCTCATCGCATTCTTGTTCGGCATCCCGGCGGCGTACGCGCTGGGGCTGTTTCCAACCGATAAGAGCGCCGGGACGCTGTCCTGGGTTCTTTCAACGAAGATGATGCCGGCAGTCGGGGTCATCATCCCGCTCATCATCATCTTCAAGGGGATCCATTTGTTCGACAGCCTGGCCGGCATGATCATCCTCTACACGGCGATCAATCTGCCGCTGGTGATCTGGATGATGCGGTCGTTCTTCGCTGAGATTCCGAAAGACCTCATCGAGGCCGCGCGCGTCGACGGTGCCGACACGATGCACATTCTGTGGCGGATCGCCGTGCCGTTCGTGACGCCGGGTCTGGCAGCGACCGCGCTGCTGTGCTTGATCTTTTCGTGGAACGAATTCTTCCTCGTCGTCAACCTCGCCGGTCCCAACGCTTCGACGCTGCCCGTGTATATCGCCGGTTTCATGACCAGCGAAGGCTTGTTCTGGGCGCGTATGTCGGCGGCATCGACGCTGGCGGTTATCCCGGTGTTTATCGCCGGATGGGCCGCGCAGCGATCGCTCGTGCGGGGACTAACGATGGGCGCCGTCAAGTAAGAGGGCGCCGAGTCTCGAAAGAGGTAACGGCAGCGGCCTCGCCATTCTCGAACAGGGCGTGAACCCAATGACAATGATCGTAAGAACTCGAATTCGCCGCTGATGGCCGACGAAGTGCAACAGAAGATCCTGAACCTGCTCGACGTCCTATCGGTCGAGGTTGGTGCAACGCGTGCCGGAGTTGACGCGCTGACCGTCGGTTTGGCTCGAGTGGAAAGCGATCTGCTCCTGGTGAAGAGCGACATCGTGGTTTTGAAAAGCGATGTTGCGGTATTGAAGAGCGACGTCGCGGTTTTGAAGGGCGACGTTGTCGCATTGAAGAGTGATATGCGTTCGGGTTTTGCGGGTGTCGAGCTGCGTCTCGGTCGCCTCGAGAAACCCACTCGAAAGCGTTGAGGCGAAGGTTTACCGATCGAACGCCTCAATGGAACGCGAATTGCGCTTGCCGCGAGCCGACCCTTGCGGAGGCGCCCGGAATCTTACGTCGCGAGAATCGGGGTATCGTCGGCCGCGACGCCGTCGGCGATCGCGCTGCGCGTCGCGTGCAATGCCTGCTTGGCCGTGATCTCGGGCGGTGCGGCGGCCAGCGGACGCCGCGGGTGCAGCCAGGTGGCCACGGCCCGCGTCGCAGCTTCGATTCCCATCCGCAGATGGTCGGCGGGCGCCATCTTCGCCATCTCTTTGAAGAGGTAGCTGTCAAACGTCAGGCGCTGGACGTCGCGCGTCGCACACATGTCGACGAAAAACTCGCGCTTGAAGTTCGACGTGTACGACGCTTTCTCGAGAAACTCCAGAAAATCGAACATTGCGCCGTAGCGTTTCTGCCACGCCTTTTCATAGCGCGACAACGGCGAACGATGATCGGTGGCGTGGAGAACCAATGTCTGCGCGGCCATGCGC
>Ga0182013_10008523_pt1 | contig 11017 bp, 8 predicted proteins | sample 612S2MmetaG_FD_120487 | JGI IMG/M metagenome (GOLD analysis project Ga0182013, IMG submission 120487) | Permafrost microbial communities from Stordalen Mire, Sweden - 612S2M metaG | ecosystem: Environmental > Terrestrial > Soil > Wetlands > Permafrost | place: Sweden: Stordalen | collected...
CAATTGGAGCAAGGCTACGCCGACTATCTGACCCACGCCGTGATCGACAAGGGCGTGGTCTCGGTGACGCCTGACGGCGACGATTACGTCGTCGCCTGGGATCTCGAGAAAGGGATTGTGCTGCTCGGCGCCGACCCCGGCGCGCTGAAGGCGGCGCGGTTCTCCTACCGGCTGACGCCGACCGGCGACGGTGCGTGGCGGCTCGCCGCCGACGGATTCCCGACCCTGTCGATCGACGCCCCGACCGACGCCGGACGGATGACCGGAACGTTCGAATTGCGCGGATTCGGCCTCCAAGGCGCCTACGACCCGGCGCAGGCCGATTTCCTGCGCGCCAAGCTCGACGTCGACGTCGCTCACGCTAAGTTCAGGGTGGTCGACGCGCGACAGACGGCCGACACCGACGCCGCTGAGACCGGCGTCAGTGGCGAGACGCGCGCCAAGACCGCTGCTGACGGCGACGGCGTCGACGTCGCGTCGGTCCATTCGATCGCTTCGCTGACCGAGACCATCGTCGGCGCCTCCGCCGACGGACCGGGTCCGGCGGCGCTGACCTATTCGATCGGCGGAGGGGTCGGCGAGGCGACGCTGACCGGCCTTCACGCGAAGGAGATCGCGGACTGCTGGAAATATGTGGTCGCGCACGGCGACGAGGCGCCGATCCCGCACGAATTCGACGACAAGCTGCGCGCGGCGCTGCCGCTGTGGAAGACTCTGAAGGTGGTCGGCAAGCTCAGCGACGTCGCGATGAAGGCGCCGTTCGGCCAGGCGAAGGCGAAGTCGGTCGCCGAGACGATCGGCCTCAGCGGCCTGACCGCGCCGGCGACGGCGGAATTCGGCCTGCAGGTCGAAGGCGTGACGATCGACTCGTCGCAGGCGCCGGCCTGGACCGCGAAGCTGACGCCGGCTTCGCTCGACTTCGACCTGAAGTTCGCCGGCGGCGGATTCGACCAGGCGGCGCAAATCGCGCTCGACGATCCGTCCTTCGCCGCCAGCGGCGAATTGTCGCCCGAGGCCCAGGACAAGATCGACGCGGCGTTGTTCGGCGGCGACCCCAAACTGACGCTCGCGCCCGGGCGGCTGTCGACTCCGACGCTCGACCTCACGTTCGAAGGCGAAGCCTCGGCCGTCGCAGGCGCGCCGCGCGGCCGCCTCATCGTCAGCGCCGATGGGCTCGACAAGGCGCTCGCCCTGTTGCAGGACATCGCCGGGACCGATCCGGAAGCCGAGGCGGCGATCCTCAGCCTGACTTACGCCAAAGGTCTGGCGAAACCCGGCCCCGACGGCCGACTGATGTGGACGATCACGTTCGAGGGCGGCGACGTCACGGTCAACGGCTCGCCGTTGCCGATAGGAAAGTAAGGCCGGTTCCGTCGACGCCATGAAAATCCTCAGTCCCGAAACAAAGGCGCGCCTTCGCAGCCGCTCGCGTCTCGTCCATCTCGGCCGCGACGGGGAAGCGTCGCAAGGCTTCGTCAATGTGCCGCCCTATCGCGGCTCGACGGTGCTCTTCCCGGACGTCGCGACATTGTCGTCCGGCAATCAGCGCTTCACTTACGGCACCCACGGCACGCCGACGACGGAGGCGCTCGTCGAGGCTTGGACCGCGATCGCCGGCGCGGAAGGAACTGTCCTCGTCCCGACCGGCATGGCGGCGATCGCCTCCGCGCTGTTGGCCGCGCTCGCCGCCGGCGACCACTTGCTGGTGACCGATTCCGCCTATGACCCGACGCGAATCTTTTGCGACCGCGCACTCAAACGCTTGGGCGTCGAGACGACCTATTACGACCCGCGGCTCGGCGCCGGGATCGCGTCGCTGTTTCGCGCCAACACCAAGGCCGTGTTCGTCGAATCGCCGGGCTCGCTGTCGTTCGAGGTGCAAGACGTGCCGGCTATCGCCGAAGTCGCGCACGCGCGCGGCGCCTGCGTCATCGCCGACAACACCTGGGCGACGCCGTTGTTCTTCGCGCCGCACGCCAACGGCGTCGATCTCGCGATCGAAGCCGGCACGAAATATCTCTCCGGCCACGCCGACCTTCTGCTCGGCCTGGTGTCCGCCAACGCCGAGTGGTTTCGGCGGCTCCACCGCACGGTCGACATGATCGGCATCCCGCCCGGTTCAGAGGAGGCGTTCCTCGCCCTGCGCGGGTTGCGCACCATGGAGCTCAGGCTGCGCGAAGCGGAGCGTCAGGCGCTTGCGCTGGCCGAATGGCTCGGCGCGCGCCCGGAGGTGCTGAGGGTCATTCACCCCGCCCGCCCCGATCATCCCGACCACGCGCTTTGGCGGCGGGACTTCGCTGGATCGTCGGGATTGTTCAGCATTGTGATGAAGCCCGTCTCGGCCGAAGCCGTCGCGGCGCTGCTCGACGGACTCGAACTGTTCGGCCTCGGCTATTCGTGGGGCGGCTACGAGAGCCTAGTCATTCCATTCGACTGCTCCCGCTCCCGCACCGCGACGCGCTGGGCGCCGGGCGGCCCGGCGTTGCGCTTCTCGGTCGGGCTCGAGGACATCGACGACTTGAAGGACGATCTCGCGCGCGGCTTCGAGCGGATGAAGGCGGTCTCAGGCGCTTAGCCGCGCCGCGCGCCGCAGCGCCTGCGGCGGCTGGCCGTAGGCGCGCAGAAAGGCGCGGCGCATCCGCTCGGGATCGCCAAATCCGGTCTCGGCGGCGATCGCCTCGATCGGCGCGCGACCGCCCTCGACCCGTTCGCGCGCCGCCTCGACTCTCAGCCGCTCGACCGCGCGCGCCGGCGTCACGCCGGTCTCCTCGGCGAAGCGGCGGGCGAAATTGCGCGGGCTCATCGCCGCTCGCTCCGCAAGCCGTTCGACCGTCAGCGATTCGCCGAGCCGCTCGCGCGCCCACCCGAGCAACGGCCCGAACCGCCCGTCCGGCCGCTCCATCTCGAGCAGCGCCGAGAATTGCGACTGGCCGCCCGGGCGGCGACGGTAGACGACGAGCTGCTGCGCGACGCGCCGCGCGACCGGCTCGCCGAGGTCCTCGGCGATCAGCGCCAGGGCGAGGTCGACCCCCGCAGTGATGCCGGCCGAACTCCAGATCTTGCCGTCGCGGACGAAGATGCGGTCGGGCTCGAGCCGCACATTGGGATAGCGCTCCGCAAACTGCCGGCTGCGGCTCCAATGGGTCGTCGCGCGCTTGCCGTCGAGCAGCCCCGCCTCCGCAAGCAAGAATGCGCCGGAGCAGACGCTGGCGACGCGCCGGCAGGCGCGCGCCGCCTCGCGCAGACAGGCGAGGATCGCTGCATCTTTCAGCGCTTCATAGGCCCCGAGGCCGCCGGCGACGACGAGCGTATCGAGCTCAGGCGCGTCGGCGAACGCGTGGGCCGCCAGCGTCGCGCCGGAAGAACTCGCGATCGCCCCGGCGCTCGTGGCGAGCACGTTGAGGCGATAGGCGCCCGGGACATGGGCCCCGGCGATTTCGAAGGCGGCGATCGGGCCGGCGGCGTCGAGGATCTGGAAGCCGTCGAAAATGAGGAAGCCGATCGCGCGCGTCATCGCCACCGGCTGGTCCGCTTTGGCAGTTTTCGAGGAAAGGCTGTCATTCACGCCACGAGGCTAATGGCCCATGGTCGCCCCGTCAAACCGAAGGAGCGCCGCGATGGCCGAGGCCGAATTCGTCATCGTCGAAACCCTCTATCCGGGCATGACGCAGCTCGACTTCACCGGGCCGCACACGGTCTTCTCGCGCATCCCCGGCGCTCGCGTCCTCGTCGCCTCCGAACCCGGCGGGCCGATCGAATCCGACGGCGGCCTCGTCTTCGCCGGAACCCGGCGAATGGCCGAGATCGACCGCTGCGACCTGCTGTTCGTCCCCGGCGGCTTCGCGGCGACCGAGGTCGCCAACGACGAGGCGTTCCTGCGCGAGTTCCGTCGCCTCGCCGCGAGCGCGCGCTACCTGACCTCGGTCTGCACCGGCTCGTTGGTGCTCGGCGCCGCCGGGCTGCTGAAGGGCAAGCGCGCCGCCTGCCACTGGGCCTGGCGACAGCTGCTGCCGCTGTTCGGCGCGATCGCCGATCCGGCGCGGGTGGTTCGCGACGGCAACATCATCACCGGCGGCGGCGTCACCGCGGGCATCGACTTCGCCCTGGTCGTGGCGGCCGAAATCGGCGGCGACGAACTGGCGCAAGCGCTGCAGCTCGCGCTCGAATACGCGCCCGAGCCGCCCTTCGCCGCCGGACGCCCGGAGACCGCGCCGGCCGAGATCGTCGCTTTGGTCAGAGCGCGGCTCGCGCCACAGATCGCCGAGCGCACGGCGGCGGCCGAGCAGGCGGCGGCGCGGCTCTAAGGCGCATCGCGTTTGGGTTTACGCGGACCTCATCCTGAGGCGCCCTCGCGTTAGCGAGGGCCTCGAAGGATGCTCCAGGGATCACGTTAATGCGCGTTCTGGAGCGTCCTTCGAGGTCGCTTCGCGGCGCCTCAGGACGAGGAGCGTAGGCGGCAAGCTATTCGGAGCAAACGCCACGCGCACTGGGGGCGCGCCTTGTTCGGACATGCTAGGCAGGAGGCGCACGGCGTCCGCCGTGCATTCTCCGAGATCAGCAAACATCCGAGCCATGCGCGATTTCCTCATCGACACCGACACCGCCTCCGACGACGCCGTCGCGATCCTGATGGCCCTTTCCGCGCCCGACGTTCGCGTGCTCGCGCTGACCACAGTCGCCGGCAACGTCGGCGTCGAGCAGGCGACGCGCAACGCGTTGCTGACCGCTGAAATCGCCGGGGTCGAAGTCCCCGTCTTCGTCGGCGCGGCCGCGCCGCTCATGCGTCCGCTCAAGGACGCGCATTGGTTCCACGGCTGCGACGGTCTCGGCGACCGCGGCTATCCGCCGCCGCGCCGCGCGCCCGAGCGCGAGCACGCGGTCGAGGCGATCCTGCGCCTCGCCGACGTCGCGCCCGGCCTGACGCTGGTGACGCTCGGGCCGCTGACCAATGTCGCGCTGGCGCTGATCCGGGATCCGGACCTCGCCAAGAAGATCGGCCGCTGCGTCGTCATGGGCGGCGCGCCGTGCTGCGAAGGCAACGTCACGCCGGCGGCCGAATACAACATCTGGGTCGATCCGGAGGCGGCGCGCATCGTCTTCCGCTCCGGCCTGCCGATCGAGATGGTCGGCTGGCACGTCTCGCGCGGCGCCTCGGTGCTGAGCGAAGCCGAGATCGCCGACATCCTTGCGCTTCGTACGGCCAAGGCGCGCTTCGCCATCGAATGCAACGCGCGGGCCAAGGCGGCCTATCACGTGCAGACTGGCGAGAGCGGCCTGTCGCTCGCCGACCCGACCGCGATGGCGGTCGCGCTCGATCGCGCGATCGGCCTCACGTGGAGCCGCCATGTCGTCGAGATCGAGTGCGCCAGCGAACTGACCCGCGGCATGACAATCGTCGACCGCCTCAACGTCGCCGCGGACGACAACAATCGCCAGACCTGGGGCGCGGCGCTCATGAGCGGCGCTACGGCCGACATCTGCTGGACGTTCGATAGCGCGCGGTTCAAGGCGATGCTGAGGCGCGCTCTGACCTGACGCCGCCTCAATCCGGCTTGGCGCGCTTGGCGCCTTCGTTCGCCTTGCGGCCTTTGCGCGGAGGGTGAATCGTTTCGCCGCGCTCCAGCATCGCGACGAAGTGCGCGATCATCTCGGCTCGCCGCGCTGCGGACGCGTGGTGGAGCCGGTAGAGCAGCGCATAGCGATTGGCGCCGTCCAAGCGCTCGAAGGCCAGCGCCGCGCGCTGCTTACCCTTAATGGCGATTTGAAAATCGTCCGGCGTCGCCGCTGTCGCCGCCGAAGGATAGGCTGCGTCCCATCGGCCGTCCGCCTTCGCGGCTTCAATTGCGGCGAGGCCGCGCGGCCCGACGCGACCGGCGGCAATCAACGCCTGCGCGCGCTTCCGGTTGGCGGCGGACCAGCGGCTTCTGGCCGCGCGCGGCGTGAACCGGGTGAGGAAAAATTCGTCATCGAACCGGGCGATCTGACCATCGATCCAGCCGTGGCAGAGCGCGCAATCGATCGCTTGCGCCTGGCGCAGCGCCGGCTCTGGCGCGCCCTGCTTGGCAAGCTTCACCCACGCGCCCTTTGGATCCGGATTGTCGGCGAGCCATGCCTCGAAAGCCGGCGCGCCGTCGAACTGAAGGATAGGCAGTCCGGACTTCATCTCAGCGTCTTCACCCGCGCCGCCCAACCGGTGGCGCAGGGGCCTTTGCGCCCGCGGCCCCGGAGGTCCGCGCCAATGCTCTTCCGAAGCGGAATGAAGTCCAAAGTTGCGTCAATGTGGCTCGCCTTGCAAGCGGAGGGCGGCCGGGCCAAAACTTGGACGACGAAACCCGTCGCCCTTTCCAAGTTCCGAACCCCGAGGACTCGAGCATCCCCGAGCAAGCCAATCTCCTCGCGGGCGAAATCTCGCCCTACCTACTGCAGCATGCGGCCAATCCTGTGCATTGGCGCCCCTGGGGCGCGCAGGCCCTCGCCGAAGCGAAGCGCCGCGACCGCCCGGTGCTGCTGTCGGTCGGTTACGCCGCCTGTCACTGGTGCCATGTCATGGCCCACGAGTCGTTCGAGGACCCGGCGCTCGCGGCGCTGATGAACGCTCTGTTCGTCAACGTGAAAGTCGACCGCGAGGAGCGGCCGGACGTCGACGCGCTCTACATGGCGGCGCTGCACGCGATGGGCGAGCAAGGCGGCTGGCCGATGACGATGTTCCTCACGCCCGACGGCGCGCCGTTCTTCGGCGGCACCTATTGGCCGCCGACGCCGCGCTGGGGACGGCCGTCGTTCGCACAGGTTCTCAATGCGGTCGACGCGGCGTGGCGCGACAAGCGCGCCGAACTCGGCGAACAGAGCGCCGGGCTCGTCGCCCATCTCGCCGAGCAGGCCGCCCCGCCGCCGGGCGGCGACCTCGCGCCCGCCGATCTCGCGCGCGCCGCCGAGGCGCTGACGCGCATTCTCGATTCCGTCAACGGCGGCCTCAGCGGCGCGCCGAAATTCCCCAACGCGCCGATCTTCCGCTTCCTGTGGAGCGAATCGTTCCGCGCTCGCGCGCCGGCTCTGCGCGGCGCGGTGCGCGCGCTGCTCGACGCGCTCTCCGCCGGCGGCATCTACGACCACCTCGGCGGCGGCTTCGCCCGCTATTCGACCGACGGCGAATGGCGCGTGCCGCATTTCGAGAAGATGCTCTACGACAACGCGCAGATCCTCGAGTTGCTCGCGCTCGCCGCCGCTGCGACGCCGACGCCGGTCTACGGCGAACGCGCGCGCGAAACCTTCGCCTGGCTGATGCGCGAGATGCGCGCCGGCGATGCGTTCGCCGCCTCGCTCGACGCCGATTCCGAGGGCGAGGAGGGCCGCTTCTACGTCTGGAGCGCCGCTGAGATCGACGCCGTTCTCGGCGCCGAGGCCGCCGAATTCTCCGCCGCCTACGACGTGCGCCCCGGAGGCAATTGGGAAGGGCGCAACGTGTTGCGCCGCCTCGCCCGGCGCGGCGACCCGGAGAGCGAAGCGCGGCTCGCCGCCGGCCGCGCGCTTCTGCTCGCCGAACGCGAGCAGCGGATCCGGCCGACCCGCGACGACAAGATTCTCGCCGACTGGAACGGGCTGACGATCGCTGCGCTTGCCCGCGCCTCGGCTGTGTTCGACGCGCCCGACTTCCTCGCCGCGGCCGAGGCGGCCTTCGCGTTCGTCGCCGCCAATCTGCGCGACGCGAGCGGCGGCCTGCTTCACGCCTGGCGCGACGGGCGCGCGGGCGCGGCGGGCCTCATCGACGATTACGCCGCGATGGCGCGCGCGGCTCTGAGCCTGTTCGAGGCGACGGGAACCCCCGCCTATCTCGAGCGCGCCGAGGGGTGGGCCGAGGAAGCGCTTGAGCGGTTCGGCGACGGCGACGGCGGCTTCTTCATGACCGCCGACGGCGGCGACCGGCTGATCGTGCGGCCGCGCCCGCCCCATGACGGCGCGACGCCGTCGGGCGCGTCGCTGATGGTCGAGGTTTTCGTCCGACTGCATCACGTCGGCCTCGCGCCGCGCTGGCGCGAAGCCGCCGAACGCGCGGCGCGCCGTCACGCCGGAAGCGAATCCGCGCAGGCGCAATCGCCGTTGCTGCTGGCGGCGATCGATCTGCTCGAGCGCGGCGGCGAAGTGGTAGTCGAAGGGCGCCGCAACGACCCGCGCGCGATTGCGCTGGCGCGCGAAGCGCTCGCCGCCGCGGACCCGACGATTGTCACGCTGCGCCTCGATCCGACGCTGTGGCCCGGGGGCGCGCCGGGCGGCCGGCCGCGCCTGCCCGCTCAACCGGCGGCGATGCTGTGCCGCGGCCAGGTCTGCAGCCTGCCGGTCACTGACGTAACGGGACTTCGGGCCCTGCTCGCGGAACGGTGAAAGCGGCGGCGTAACAAGCGCGTGAGATCGGCGTCGGCGACATTGCGCCGCGTCGCGCACGCCCTAGCTGTCACTGACCGCGCGGCGCCTCAGCCCAGACGGCTTGGCGCGCTTCTTGAATGTGGCGGCCCATGCCCGTGGCGTCTCGCATCGCCGCCGTCGATTTCGCCCGCGGGCTCGTTCTCGTGGCGATGACGATCGACCATCTGCCGGGCAACCTGCTGGAGCATTTCACCCCGCGCAATTTCGCCCTTTCCGACAGCGCGGAGGCGTTTGTCTTCCTTTCCGGGCTGTCGATCGGGCTCGTCTACTATCGCCGGACGCTCACCGCCGGGCTGGCGCCGGTCGCGCGTTCGTGCCTCAAGCGGGCCGGCCGCCTCTATGGCGTGCACATTCTGACCACGGCGGGGGCGCTGGCGATCTTCGCCGCCGCCTATTGGCTCGGCGGCTTCAACGACGCGCTGATCGCCCCGCACGGGCGCGCCGTCGTCTTCCACGAGCCGTTGCGCGGCGCGATCGGCGTCGCGCTGCTCAGCCACCAGCTCGGCTATTTCAATATCCTGCCGCTCTATGTGGCGCTGATGGCCTTGGCCCCGCTTGTCCTGGCGCTGGCGCGTTTCAGCCCAACGGCGGCGCTGACAGCGGCGCTGGGCGCCTATGGCGCAGTCAAATGGCTCGGATTCGACCTGCCCAATTGGCCGGAGCCGGGCGGTTGGTTCTTCAACCCGCTCGCCTGGCAGTTGGTCTTCACCCTTGGAGTGCTGTCAGGAGTCCGCTGGAGCGAAAAGCCGCCGCGCCGCTCGGCGCTGGTCCAGGTCCTCTGCCTCGGCTTGACCGCCGCCGGCGCCCTGATCGTCACCGACGGCTTCGGCCTCCTGCCGGGTCTGCGCGACCACGCCTACGCCGCGCTCGATGTCGGCAAGCAGAACCTCGGCGCGGCGCGGCTGGTCAACTTCCTCGCCCTCGCCTATCTGCTGGCGACGACGCCGCTGCTCGGCGCGCTCGCCCGCACCGCGCCGGGCCAAGCGATCCAGAGCCTCGGCCGCCGCAGCCTGACGGTGTTCGCCGTCAGCTCGTTGCTTTGCGCCCTCGGACAGGCCGGCGCGGGCGTGCTGACCGGCGCCGTAGACGACCGGATGGCGCACGGAATTGAATTCGGTTACACCCTCGCCTCAATTGGAGCCCTGATCGTTCTGGCGAGCTGGATGGAATGTCGAATTTCGCTTCGCGGCGCCGCGCAATCTGTCTCGCGCTGGTTGTTGCGGCGTCCGCCACAATCTGCCTTGGCCCAGTAGAGGCGCGCGCTGGCGCGTCCGCGACCTGTCCGGCGACCGCGCCGACCGCTTTCGCCGACAACGGCGCCGAAATCGCGCTCGCCGAGCCCAGCGCCGGCCATCCGCTGCGAATCCTGGCGATCGGCTCGTCTTCGACCCTTGGCGTCGGCGCCTCCAGCCCCGACGCGACCTACCCGGCCCAGCTCGAAGCGCGTCTTTCGGGCGATTGGGGCATTTCGGCCGACGTCGTCAACGCCGGCGTCGGCGGCGAGAAGAGCGACACGACGCTGCAGCGACTCGTCGCCGCCTTGGCCGGGAATCCGCCGGACCTCGTCGTCTGGCAGGTCGGCACCAACGACGCCGTCGGCGGCGTCGATCCCGAGGCGTTCCGCGCCAACCTGACCACGGGCGTCGCCGCGGCGCGGGCCCGGCGCGTGCCGATCGTGCTCGTCGATCCGCAATTCTACTTCGGCATCAAGAACCTCGCGCGCTTCCAGCAATACGTGACGATCATCGGCGAAGTCGGCGCCGCCAAGCGCGTTCCCGTCTTTTCGCGCTTCGCGATGATGAAGGCCTGGGCGGCCAAATCGACTGCGACGCTGCGCGCCGCGCTTGCCCCCGACGGCTTCCACATGGACGACGAAGGCTACGCCTGCTTCGCGCGGGCGCTGGCCGGCGACCTCGCGCGCGAAGAGAACTGGGCCGACGAACCGGCCGAGAAGCTGTGACGAACGCCGCTCGGCGGCCGACGCGTTCGCGGCGCGGCCCGCCTCTTGCCGCATGCCGGAAATAGACGCTTCCCGCCGGAAGGGCGAACGCCCGCCTCGCCCAGGCGAGCCGGCGTGGAAAGCGGATTTCGAACCCGCCGCGCCGGCGGTTCCGCCGGCCGGGAATTCCGCTCCGCCCTCGTAGCTTGACGCGGCCGGCGTCACAATGGAATAGACGGGGCCAGCGGAGTCCGAGCGCCCATGCGCGTCACCCTGATCGACAATTACGACAGCTTCACTTTCAACCTCGTCCACTACCTCGGCGAGCTGGGGGCGGAGGTGTCGGTGTGGCGAAACGACGCGATCAGCGTCGACGAGGCGCTCGCCGCCCGCCCCGAGGCGATCGTTCTGTCGCCCGGACCCTGCACGCCCAACGAAGCGGGGATCTGTCTCGATCTCATTCGCGCCGCGAGCGGGACGACGCCGATCCTCGGCGTCTGCCTCGGCCACCAGGCGATCGGCCAGGCGTTCGGCGGGACGGTGAAGCGGGCGCCGGCGCCCATGCACGGCAAGGCGTCGCGCATCTCCCACAATGCGCGCGGCCTGTTTCGCGGCCTCAACGGCCCGTTCAAGGCGACGCGCTACCATTCGCTGATC
>Ga0182013_10008528_pt1 | contig 11013 bp, 10 predicted proteins | sample 612S2MmetaG_FD_120487 | JGI IMG/M metagenome (GOLD analysis project Ga0182013, IMG submission 120487) | Permafrost microbial communities from Stordalen Mire, Sweden - 612S2M metaG | ecosystem: Environmental > Terrestrial > Soil > Wetlands > Permafrost | place: Sweden: Stordalen | collected...
GAAACTAATCCGACTGGGTAAGCGAGCTGTCACCAAATCAGATAGGACGAGGATTGAGCCAGTCGACACTGTTCGTCGTTGTGTTCTTGGCATGCCTAGTCGAGGCCGTCGAGGCGCTGACAAATTGTGTTGGCAGCAGGTATGGCACGCGGTTGGCGGTCAGCCTTCATCGGATGCTAGAGCCAACTTTAGCCCTGTGGCCAGGTAGCTGAATAGGCACACGGGGAGCCTAGATTAACGGCGCGCAGTCCAGTGCGCCGCTGGTCAGCATCTCGCGCACGCCTTTGCGGTTGAGTTTGCCACTGGGCAACGTCGGTATCTGGTCGGTTGTTGCGATCGCCCAACGGGTGGGAACTTTGTAGCTGGACAACTGATCCCGCGCACGCGAAGCGAGGGAAGAAACGTCGATCGTCGCTTTCGCGGCGACGACGACGGCGCACACCTCTTCGCCGCGCTGAGGGTCGTCGATCCCGACGACAACGCACTGTGCGACGTCGGGAAATTTCTCGATAACCGCCTCGACCTCGAGCGGGGATACGTTGGCGCCGGCCGTTTTAATGAGTTCGCTGGTCCGTCCGACATAAAACAGGCGTTGGTCATTTTCCCGGCGGTAGACGCGGTCCCCGGTGTGGTACCAGCCGTCGGCGTCGAAGGTGTCGCAACGCTCGCGCTTGTTATAGCCGACCATTGCCCCAATCCCGCGGATAAGGAGCTCGCCGGTGGTTCCCGTGGAGACCGGTGTGCCCTGCTCGTCCACGATGTCGATGTCGGTGAAGGCGAAACCACCCGCTGTCTCAGACATGGTGCGGTGGATCGGGAATCCGTCGGGTACATCGGTCATCGCGAGATCCAGCGGGCCGTCGCGCAGCATCGGTGCGCTGGTGAGGTCGCGACTGGCGAAGGTCGGGTGCTCCCGCAGGCGTTGGGTGAAGGCGGGCCATCCGACGATCCCGGTGGCCCGCTCCCGTTCGACCAGATCCAGCGCCGTGCCGGCGTCGAGCCGCGGCATGACCAATAGCGTGGTGGATTCGTGCAGTGCCCCCATCGCGGCCAACAACCCGCCGATCCAAAAGAACGGCATCGCGCACAAGATCCGGGCCGGGGCCTGCGATCCGGTGACCGATCGGATAGCGCCCGGCCATGTCGAGGTCTGGCGGACGAGCGTGCCATGGGTGTGCAGCACCCCCTTGGGATCAGCGGTGGATCCCGAGGTGTGCACCATGATGGCCAAATCGGCGGGCGACACCTCGCCTTCCACCGCGGCGAGCGTCTCGGGAGGCACGCCCGCGGCGGTCTCGCCGTCCCAGCGTGTCGCCCATTCCCGGTCCGGCTCACCGGTGAGCACGATGCGACGCAGATACGGCACGGCGGGCAGTGCCAGGCAGCCCGCCCGCTGACCGGCGAGCTGCGGAAGGGCGGCTTCGAATCGCTCGGCAACATTGATGCTCAGGACTTGGCTGGGCGCAACCAGCAGCCCAATATCAGCCAATCGCAATACTTTTGCGATCTCTGCCGGCGTATACATCGTGCTCATCGGGACAACCAGGGCGCCGATTCGCGACGCAGCAAGCCACCAGGTAATCCACTCCACGCCGTTGGTGAAGAACAGCCCCACACGGCTGCCCTTGCCGACGCCCTCATGGAGCAGCCAGCGCGCGACCTGTGCCGAGCGCTGCTCCGCCTCCTCGTATGTGAGTCGTCCGGTTGGCGTCACCACGTAGGTTTTCTCGCCGAACGCGTGGGCGCTATGCGCGAGGAGTGCAGGGATGGTGAGCGGTTGTGGCTGGGCCACTATTGCCGGGCCATCGCAAGGTTGAACCGTTGCTCAGGCGTGATCAGGTGGTCGTGGCTGTCTTCGCCGATGTCGAGTTGCACCCATTCAATCTCACCGGTGAAGCGGTTGCCGGTCGGTCCGTAATCCGGCGAGGCCGGCGACCCGGTGTCGCAGCCGACGTCGCAAGCCTCGTCGGCGGAGTAGGCCATCGGCTGTGTCCGCTCGACGCGGCCGCTGCCGACGGGTTTGCCGTCGTAGTACAGCGCCACGTCGCCGCCTTTGGCCAACCCGCCACCGTCATACTTGAACTCCATCCGCACCTGGCTCTTGCCCGGGGGGATCGGTTTCGTCGCGGTGATGATGTAGTGCTCGATACCGAAGAAGTTGAAGCAGTACTTAAGCTTTCCTTCGTGTGCGTAGAGCGACCAGCCGCCGACGCTGCCGCCCTGGGTGACGATGACACCGCTGGCACCTGTTTCGGGCACCACAATGTTGGCGGTCACCATGTAGGACTTGTTCTTCAAGATGAGGACGCAGTTCTCGCTGACCCGCATCCGGTCGAACAGTATCTGGGTGTTGCCGCGGATCAGCTGCGGTCGCCCGGCCATGTCGGCGTTGATGCGCTCAAAGCCGCGGTCGTCGAGCGGAACGACGTTGTACTTGACCGCTTCGATCAGCCAGAGCCGTTGCAGTTCAGCCAGTTTCTCGGGATTCTTGGCCGCCAGATCATGCGCCTGCGTCCAGTCGTCGGGCCCGTACAGCTCCCAGACATCCTCGTCGAAGGGCGGGGGCTGGTCGGCCTTCCACGGAGTGCGGTGTTTGGTCACAGCGGTCCAGCCCTGGTGGTAGATGCCGCGGTTGCCGAACATCTCGAAGTACTGGACGTCGTGCGTCTCGGGCGCAGTGCCGTCGCGCAACGTGCCCAGCATGCTGACCCCTTCCAGCGGAGCCTGGGCGATTCCGTTGACCGACGCCGGCGCGGGCAGTCCGGCCGCCTCCAGAATGGTTGGGGCGATGTCGATGATGTGATGGAACTGGTTGCGTAGCTCGCCCTTTGCCTTCAGGCCGTTGGGCCAGTGCACGATGGTGCCGTTGCGGGTGCCGCCCCAGTGCGAGGCCACCTGCTTGGTCCATTGGTATGGCGCACATAGTGCGTGTGCCCAACCCACCGCATAGTGGTTGTAGGCCTTCGGTGTGCCGAAATCGTCGATCTTGGACAGCAGGAATTCGGTTGTCTCGATGCCCGCCATGCCGTTCAACGTCGTCATCTCGTTGAAGCAGCCGTTCACTGTGCCTTCCGCCGAGGCGCCGTTGTCACCGATGATGTAGTAGATCAGCGTGTCATCGAGGACACCGAGATCACCAATCGCGTCGATAACCCGACCCACTTCATAGTCGGTCTGCTCGAGGAACCCGGCGTAGAGCTCCATCTGGCGGGCCAGCACCGGCTTCAGCTCGTCCGGAATCTCTTGCCAACTCGGGATCTCGTCGTGGCGGCGGGTCAGCTCTGCATCTTCGGGCACCACACCGAGCTTCTTCTGCTTAGCAATGATGCTCTCCCGCAAGGCATCCCACCCGTCGTCGAACTTTCCCGCGTACTTGTCCGACCACTCCTTGGGCACGTGGTGCGGGGCGTGGGTGGCGCCGGGCGCGAAATACATGAAGAACGGCTTATCCGGTACGAGGGCCTTCTGCTGCCGCACCCAGGTAATCGCCCGATCGGCAAGATCCGCGGTCAGCGTGTAGCCCTCCTCGGGTGACTTGGGCGGCTCGATTGCCGTTGTGCCCTCGAACAATCCGGGGTAGTACTGATTCGCTTCACCGCCGACGAACCCATAGAAGTATTCGAAACCCGATCCGGTCGGCCACTGGTGAAATGGCCCGGCAGGAGAGACCTCCCACACCGGCACCTCGTGGCACTTGCCGAACTGCGCCGTCGAATACCCGTTCAGCCGTAGCGTTTCGGCGATCGGCGCCTTCTCTTTGGGTCGAACGCTGCTGTTGCCGGGCGCCGACGTCGCCATCTCGGTTATCGCGCCCATCCCGACCGAGTGATGGTTGCGCCCGGTCAGCATGGCCTGCCGGGTTGGTGAGCACAGCGCGGTGGTGTGAAAGCGGTTGAGCTTGAGTCCATTCGACCCCAGCCGCTCGGCCACCGGCGTATTGCACGGCCCGCCGAACGCCGACGACGCGCCAAACCCGACATCGTCGATCAAGACGATAAGCACGTTGGGGGCGCCGGCGGGCGGCCGCAGCATCGTGATCGGTGGGTACTTCGTGTTGGGGTCTTTCGCGTCGTACGTCGTCAGTCCGATGTGTTTGACGTCGGGGATGGGCAGGTGGTCGCGTCGCACTGGGTCGGTCATCTAAGGCCTCTCTCTTGATACCTCCGCCAGCTTTGGAGCTTGCCATGGATCGCCCGCTACCAGGGTGGCGGGACCCCGGCGCGAATTCTGCCGACCTCGGCGCGCGCGAAGCGCACCCGGTCGGTGTCGGCGCCGCGCGCGGCAGCCAATTCCTCGCCAAGGTCGTACGCGGCATCAAGGACGTAGCCGTTGCGCTTGCGTTCACGACGGTTGCCGCTGGCCTTGCGGTAAGCCTTGCGGGCTTTGCGGTTTCCGGCCATGGCCTCGAGTTCGGCCGCGGTGATCACGTTGCGGGCCGCCTCAGGGGTCATGACGTCGCGGACGAAGTCGCGTTCCCGCCGCACGGTCAACTCGTAAACGCGCGCGACGATGACGAGCGCTATCACGATGACCGCGATGAGCAGCCCCACCAGCTTCAGCGTGCCCGGGCCGGTGATGGCCGCCAGCGAGTCCCATGTTCCGTGCAGCAGCATCGGTATCGCCACGAGTAGCAGGCCCCGCCCGAGCCGGCGGGGTTCGGCGGGGCGGCCGAGCAGATAGGTCAGGCCGGCGCAGAAGATTGCGCTGTACACGATGTGTGCGGCGATCCCGCTGACCATTCGGAGAAAGATGGTGCCTATCGAGGCCCCGATTTGATTCGCGCCAAACTCAGAACCGGCCGACGTCATGGCGTAGGCGATGTCCTCGATGATCTGGAATCCCAGGCCGATGAAGGCGCCCAGGATGAACCCGTCGAACGCGGTTCGTACCTGCCGCGACGCCAGCGCGATGAGCAGCAGCAGCCCCGAACCCTTCGCTACTTCTTCGGTAAAGGGCGCGGATAGCCCGGCGCCCCAATCCAGCGCCCACGACTGCCCGAATGCTTTTGCGTACAAGGCGAGGATCGCGTGGTTGGCGTTGGCCGCCATCGTCCAGGTGGCGGCGAAGCCACCCCACAGAAACGCGACGACCATGAGTTTGGCGGGGAGTTTGGCGTAGTGGTCGATGTGTTGGGTGAACCACCAGAACAGCGCGGCGTAAATGGCAAAGGACGTCACCGCCAGCGCGATCGCCTGGCCGTAGGCGTCGTACTGGCTGGCGAGCATGGCGGCGAAGAGAAACATCCCGGTTCCGACCAGCGCCAGGTATCCCCAGAACGCAAAGTTGCGTGGCTGATAGAAGGTGAACCGCCGGCCCCAGCCGGAGAGATCGAGGGCGATATCGCGGGCGCGGTCGAGGTCGGCCGGCGGCGCCGTCACCGCTTTCCCTCACCGGAGTGGCTGACGCTGCGGATCATCCGGGCGACCGCCGCAGTGGGCTCCGGGCCGGTATCGGACGGTCCGACCGCCACGGCCTCAACTCCGCAACCATCGAATACGAAGGCGACGATCACACCGCCGGTGTGCGGTCCGCTGACCCGCGCTCTCGCACCCTGTTTACCCTGGTCGGTGACGATGCCGGTGTGTGCGCTGGCCACCCGGGCGCCGCGACCGTGGTTGAGGGCCTCGGAGGTCCTCTCGATCTGGTCGAGCAGTTTGTTGGCATCTCCGTCGAATGGCGCGGTGTGGACCGTGAATTTCACGGCCTTGTCCTCGACGGTCGCGGTCGCCGGATACGCGCCGGACAATGGGGCGTTACCAGCGCGGACACCGGACGTGATACCCCAGCCAGCCTCGGGAGCGAATGTCACATCGCACTGGAGTGCCATGACGTCACCGGCTTTGACGATGTCGGCGTAGGGCACCATGGCGTTGACAACGGGCAACACCACCGACATGACGATGACCAGCGCGAATACCGCCAGCGTTGGCGCGATGGTGCGCCGATCCACGCCGAACAGGCGCTTATCGGCGGGAACCCAGCCCACATCCGGTTCGAACCTTGGTGCCACGGGATCCGCCATACCTGCCCACCCTTTCTACCGATGCGGCCGACGTTTGAGTGGCGTCGGGGTTGAGAGTAACGGGGGCCAGGAGGCCCGACCTGAGGGCGACCTAGCGGATTAGCTCGGCGGTGGAGAAGATGTAGGGATGCGTAGTCGGAGCACGACGCTGCTCTTAGTCACGGCCATGATCGCGGTCACGCTCGTCGGCTGCTCAGGGTCAACCGGGTCATCGATCGCTTCGGCGACCACACTCCCCGCGCAGCCGCTGCTGACGTCGGACCCCGCGCTGCTCGCCGGCGACCTGGTCGCCGACGAACAAGCGCTGCGCGACCCGTCCTCATCGGAGGCCGTGTTGCTGGCGGCGGCGCACCGCGAGCAAGTGGCCTACCGCGCCCTCGGACGGCACCCCGAGTGGGATTCGATCGTGCGACCGGGAATCCCGGCGTCGCTCCTGGAAACCTACGATCGCAACGTCGACGCGCGTCGGCAGCTCACCGCGCTCAGCCAGGGCGAAGCCAAAGAAACACCGCCTGCCTGGCCTATCCAGTCGCCGGCACCGGCCGACGTGTTGCTCGGCTACTACCACGACGCGGAGGCGGCGACCGGCGTCGGCTGGAACTACCTGGCGGCGATCAACTTGATCGAAACCTGCCTCGGCCGTATCGCCGGAGTGAGTTCGGCCGGCGCGCAAGGTCCCATGCAGTTCCTGCCCTCGACGTTCGCCAAATACGGCGAGGGTGGTGACATCGCCTCGCCCCACGACAGCATCATGGCGGCGGGTCGTTATCTGGCCGCCAACGGCTTCGCCGACGATCACGGTCACGCCATCTACGGGTACAACCACTCGGGCCACTACGTCTCGGCGGTCAGCGACTATGCCGCGGTGCTTGCCAGCGATCCGGGTGCCTTCGCCGACTATTACCGGTGGGACGTGTACTACTACACGGCTTCTGGTGACGACGTGCTCCTGCCTGCCGGTTAGGTAGTGACCACCATTGCCGGTGCGGCCGACGGCCCGATCCGAATCGCTGTGCTGGCGCCTATTGCGTGGAGGACACCACCCCGCCACTACGGGCCGTGGGAGCAGTTCGCCTCATTGCTTACCGAGGGACTGGTGGCGGCCGGCCATCACGTGACGCTGTTTGCCACCGCGGACTCGATCACCACCGCCAGCCTGCACGCAACCGCGCCGGTTGGCTGGTCCGAGGATGCGACGATCGATGCCAAGGTCGCAGAGTGCCTGCACATCGCCTCGCTGTTCGAGCGCGCAGACGAGTTCGACATCATCCACAACGGGTTCGACTTCCTCCCGCTCACGTACAGCGATCTCGTCACCACCCCGGTGGTCACCACGATCCACGGGTTCTCGTCTGACCGGATCGTTCCCGTGTACGAGCGTTACGACAGCGCATGCGCGTACGTGTCGATAAGCGACGCCGACCGGCACCCGAATCTGCACTATGCCGCCACCATCCACCACGGCATCGATATCGACCGATTTGCGATCCACCCGAGCCCCGGCGAGCACCTGCTGTTCTTCGGACGGATCCACCCCCACAAGGGCACCACCCACGCGATCGAGGTCGCCCGCCGATGCGGCCGGCGACTCGACATCGCCGGGATCATCCAGGACCAGGAGTACTTCCGCGACCAGATCGCGCCGCACATCGACGGCGAGCAGGTGCGCTACCTCGGCGCGGTCGACGCCTCCGCGCGCGCCGAGGTACTGGGAGGTGCCCACGCCCTCCTCCACCTGATCGACTTCGACGAGCCGTTCGGCTACAGCGTCGTCGAGGCGATGGCCTGTGGCACGCCGGTGATCGCCAACTCAAGAGGCTCGATGGGTGAGTTGATCGAGCACGGGATCACCGGCCAGCTGGTCAATGACATCGATTCGGCGGTTGCCGCGGTCGCTGCGGTCGGAGGGCTCGACCGGCGCAACATCGCCGAGCGCGCCGCCGACCGGTTCGCGGTCGGCACCATGATCGACAAATACGTAGCGGTGTACCGCGACGTTATCCGGGATCCGCGCCAGTAGCGTTATCGTGGGTTCGAGGAGAGGTTAAGTGCCGTGCAGCTCCGGTACATAAGCATCCCGGCGCTGGTCGGTGAAGCCGGCGGTGACCCCTGGGCAATAAATCAAAGCCTGCAAGCTGGTCACCCGGCGCAGATTTCCGATCTGGCGGACGCGTTTCACGCTGCCGGTCGATGCATTACCGAGTCCAGCGCGGCATTCGATGACGCCCGTCGCCGCTTTGAGGCGTCCTGGAATCGGGAGAACGGCGATCATCCGATCGATGACTCCGCCGAGGTGCGGCGAGTGACCAAGGCGCTGGGCGCGCAGTCCTTGCAATTGCCCAAGATTGGCCTCGATTTGGAAAACATCGCGGCCGCCCTGGCCGAGGCGCAACGCACCGGCGCAATGTTGATCTCGACTTTGGAGGGTCAACTATGGCAGCTCGACAGCGAAATCGGCCAAGCGGTGGAACTGGAGCTTGATGCGCGTATCTCTGGCCTTGAACAGCAAGCCATCGACGACGCTAAATTCGCTCTAGGCCAGGTTGTTTCACTGCGCGACGGTTACTCGGACTATCTGCAGAAATCTTTGGCCGCTCTGCGCACCGACGGATTGGATCCCGAGACGATCCGGGGATTGGATGCGCCCGTTCAGATTCCGCCGCCCGGCGCCAGCGCCGAGGACGTGCATAACTGGTGGACTTCTCTGACGCCAGAGGAACGGCAACGCCTGGCCGCCGAGAACCCCGAGCAGATCGGCAACCTCAACGGTGTCCCGGTCGGCGCGCGCAGCGACGCCAATATCGCAGTGCTGACGCAGGACCTCAATCGGGTGTGTGACGTGGCCGGCCGGTATGGCGTATCGGTGGATGACGTGGTGCGCGATCCGGCGAAATACGGTCTGTCGACGACAGATATCACCCGCTACCAGAACGCGGATCAGACCAAGCAGGGCCTCGACCATGACGCCGGTACCGATCCCAACCACCCCAACCCGACCTACCTGTTCGCGTATCAGCCCCTGGCGTTCGGCGGCAAGGGTCGCGCCGCGATCGCCATCGGCAACCCCGACACCGCGAGGAACACCGCGGTGATCGTGCCCGGCACCAGCAGCAGCGTGCGAGCCGGCTGGCTACATGACGGCCACGACGACGCCATCAACCTCTACAAGCAGGCTAACCTCGCCGACCCCGACAGCCCGACGGCGGTGCTCGCCTGGATGGGCTACGACGCCCCCAACGACTTCGAAGACCCGCGGATTGCCACGCCCATGCTGGCCCGAACCGGCGGAGAAGCCTTGGCCCAGGACGTCAACGGTTTGTGGGCGACGCACCTCGGTGGCGGTGAGCACGTCACCGTGCTGGGCCATTCCTACGGCTCGACGACGGTGGCCGACGCTTTCGCCCTGGGCGGCATGCACGCCAACGACGCTGTGCTCTTGGGCTGCCCCGGAACCGACCTCGCCCAGAATGCGGCGAGCTTTCATCTTGACGGCGGGCACGTGTATGTGGGGGACGCCTCCACCGATCCGGTCGGCATGATTGGCGAATCCGACGGTCTGAGTAAGAAGCTGTTCGGCGACGACGTGGGTGGCGAGTTGCTAGGAACCAACGTTGGTTTGGGTACCGACCCTGCCGCCGACGGATTCGGATCGGTGCGGTTCCGCGCGGAGGTGCCCGGCTCTGATGGCATCAACGTGCACGACCATTCGCACTACTACCACCCCGGAAGCGAGGCGCTGCACAGCATGGCCGACATCACCTCTGGTCACGGTGACGCGCTGGAATCGGACGGCATGCTGGCCCAACTCCGCCACAAACCAGGCACTGTCAACATTCCCGGACTGGGCTCGGTTGGCCTTGATCTACCGGGCGTGCCCGCCGGCATCGATCCCGAGTGGGATCGATCCCCGCAATCCATTACCGACGATCATGTCTTCGATGACCAACACCATCACTGAACGCCGGCACCGGTGGTCACGGCGAGCGCTGCTCGCCGCGGTGGCAGTGGTCGCGATGCTAATAGTGCTAATAGGAGGATGTTCGCTGGTGATGCACAAACCCCATTCCGCCGGATCTTCTAACTCGGTCGATGATTCCGCCCACCCACTGACCGACGATCAGGCCATGGCCCAGGTTGTCCAGCCGGCCAAAGAGATCGTCGCCGCCGCCGACTTGCAGAGCGTCAGCGGGGGATTCTCGTTCGCTTCGTGCAATGACCAAGGCGATCCGCCGTACATGGGCGAGGTCACGTTGAGCTTCCTGTTGCGCGGCGACCCCGATGCCTATTTTCAGCACGTCCGGGCGGCGATGATCGCTCATGGTTGGAACGACGGCGCTCCGCCGGGCCAGCACTACTTCGGCACCACGCTGAACAAAGAAGGCGTGGCCGCGAGTATGGGTTTCATACCGTCCGACCACAGCTACGGGCAGATCATGCTCTATGGCCAGTGCCGCAACACGACCGATCACCATCACGACGGCAAGACCAACGGAACCGACATCACCAACCAGTTGAATGCGCGATGAAGATTAGGACCCAGCGCTAACCAGATTGCCGTTTTGTGGGCAGTACGCGTGGACGGAAATGGCGACATAATTGTTGGCGTCGCCGCCCAGTGCTGGGTTACTCGTGCGAAATGCCGCGATTATCTGCGGCACCGTCATCCCGAGACGGATGTCGTCGCATACCAACTTGCCGTTGTAGATGGCGGCCCCGGGGTTGGCGAAAGAGATGCCCCGGTCTTTTAGGGCCTGCACATAGGCGTTGTCCTGATCTGGTGTGGACGCGATGGATGGTGGGGGACTTGCTTTTGCCGATGAAGAAGCCGTCGCCGTTGCAGTCGACGTAGGCAAGGTGCTGGCCGGCGACTGCGCACCTTTGCTATCCGGGGTCAGCACCCAGAAAGCCAGAACGATCGCTCCCGCCAGTGCCAGGGCGCCCAGCAATATCGCAGCGGCCTGACGCCAAGTGGCACGCCATGACTGGCGGTC
>Ga0182013_10008533_pt1 | contig 11010 bp, 5 predicted proteins | sample 612S2MmetaG_FD_120487 | JGI IMG/M metagenome (GOLD analysis project Ga0182013, IMG submission 120487) | Permafrost microbial communities from Stordalen Mire, Sweden - 612S2M metaG | ecosystem: Environmental > Terrestrial > Soil > Wetlands > Permafrost | place: Sweden: Stordalen | collected...
CCCGACGCCCTTATGTCGATCGTGTCCTCCGGCAGGCCCACATGCCCGTAGACGCGCGCGATCTCGCCGGAAAGCATGGCGCCGGTCGTGCGATCGACATTGCGGATCGGCGTGTCGATGGTCACCTTGGCGCCGCGATCAATGGCCGCCCGCGCCTTGGCGATGAGGCTGTTGTCGAGAACCTTGTCGAGGCCATGATCCTGGCGCTGGCTGTGTCGGATGCCTCCACCCTCACCCGCCGGCTTGTGGAACAGCTTGGCGAAGTCGAGCCCTTGCGCCTTCCAGTGATTCAGGGCGCGTTGCTTGTCGAGCATCTGTGTCTGCCCGATCATTTCATCGAAGCTGCGATAGCCGAGCGCGGCCATCAACTCGCGAACTTCCTCGGCGACGAAGAAGAAATAGTTGATAACGTGCTCGGGCAGGCCAACGAAGCGCGTGCGCAGGACCGGATCCTGCGTCGCGACGCCGACCGGACAGGTGTTGAGATGGCACTTGCGCATCATGATGCAGCCAGCGGCGATCAAGGGAGCCGTAGCGAAGCCGAACTCATCGGCGCCGAGCAGTGCTCCCACAACGACGTCGCGGCCGGTGCGCAGGCCGCCGTCGACCTGCACGGCGATGCGCGAGCGCAGATTGTTGAGCACGAGCGTCTGATGCGTCTCCGCGAGGCCGATCTCCCAAGGGCTGCCCGCGTGCTTGATCGAGGTCAGGGGCGAAGCGCCCGTGCCGCCCTCGAAGCCCGAGATCGTCACGTGATCCGCCCTGCCCTTCGAGACGCCGGTGGCGACCGTGCCGACGCCGACTTCCGAAACGAGCTTCACCGACACGTCGGCTTTCGGATTGACGTTCTTCAAATCGAAGATCAGCTGCGCGAGATCCTCGATTGAGTAAATGTCGTGATGCGGAGGCGGCGAGATCAGCCCGACGCCCGGGGTCGAATGGCGCACCTTGGCGATCACCGCGTCGACCTTGTCGCCCGGTAATTGGCCGCCTTCGCCAGGCTTGGCGCCCTGCGCCATCTTGATCTGGATCATGTCAGCGTTGACGAGATATTCCGTCGTCACGCCAAAGCGGCCCGAGGCCACCTGCTTGATCGCCGACCGCCTGCTGTCGCCATTGGGCTCGGGCTTGAAGCGGTCCGGTTCCTCGCCGCCCTCGCCGGTATTGGACTTGCCGCCGATGCGGTTCATCGCAATGGCGAGCGTCGTGTGCGCCTCGCGCGATATCGAACCATAGGACATGGCGCCGGTGGCGAAGCGCTTGACGATGTCCTTGGCCGCTTCGACTTCCTCCAGCGGCACGGGCTTGCGCCCGTCTTCATCAGCGTTCTTGATGCGGAACAGGCCGCGCAGGTTGAGCAGGTTTTCATCCTGCTCGTTCAGGATTTTCGCGAAGGCGCGATACTGTTCGCGGGCGTTGCCGCGCACGGCGTGTTGCAGCAGCGAAATCGTTTGCGGCGTCCAGCTATGGGCCTCGCCCCGAATGCGGTAGGCGTAGTCGCCGCCGACGTCGAGCGCGTCGCGATAGACCGGCGCGTCGCCAAAGGCCAGCCGATGCCGGCGCACGGTCTCGCGCGCGATCTCGTCTAGGCCGACGCCCTCGACACGCGTGGTGGTGCCAGCGTAATACTGGTCCACAAAGGCCTGAGACAGGCCGACGGCGTCAAATATCTGGCCGCCGCAATAGGACTGATAGGTCGAAATGCCCATTTTGGACATGACTTTCAGCAGCCCCTTGTCGACCGCCTTGATATAACGCTTGATCGCCGTATCCGCATTCACGTCGTCCGGGAAATGCTCGACCGAGCCCGCGAGCGTCTCGAAGACGAGATAGGGATTGATCGCTTCGGCGCCAAAGCCCGCGAGACAGGCGAAGTGATGCACTTCGCGCGCTTCGCCGGTTTCGACGACGAGGCCGACGGAAGTGCGCAGCCCCTTGCGGATCAGGTGATGATGCACGGCGGCGGTGGCGAGCAGTGCTGGGATGGGCACGCGATCCGGTCCCACCATGCGGTCGGAAAGGATTATGATGTTGTAGCGCCCGCTCACCGCCTCTTCGGCGCGCTCGCAAAGCCGCTGCAGCGACTCGGCCAGTCCCTCCGCGCCCTTTTCGGCGGGATAGGTGAAATCCAGCGTCTTGGTGTCGAAACTGTCCTCGATATGGCCGATGCTGCGGATTTTCTCCAGGTCGGCGCTGGTGAGGATCGGCTGGCGCACTTCCAGCCGCTTCTTCTTGGCCGAACCATCGTGGTCGAGAATATTCGGACGCGGGCCAATGAAGGACACCAGGCTCATAACCAGTTCTTCGCGGATCGGGTCGATCGGCGGATTGGTCACCTGCGCGAAGTTCTGCTTGAAATAGGTGTAGAGCAGCTTCTCCTTGCTGGAGAGCGGCGAGATCGGGGTGTCCGTTCCCATCGAGCCGACGGCTTCCTGGCCGGTGACGGCCATGGGGAAGACGAGCAGGTCGAGTTCTTCCTGCGTATAGCCGAAGGCCTGCTGGCGATCGAGCAGGGAGACGTCCGTGCGCGTCGCGCGCGGCTCCACGGGCTTCAAATCCTCAAGCACGATTTGCGTGCGCGCCAGCCATTCGCGATAGGGATGCGAAGAAGTCAGCGAGGATTTGATCTCGTCGTCGGAGACGATACGGCCCTTTTCAAGATCGACCAGCAGCATCTTGCCCGGTTGCAAACGCCATTTCGTGACGATCTTTTCCTGCGGAATGGGCAGAACGCCCATTTCGGAGGCCATCACCACAAGTCCGTCCTCGGTGACGAGATAGCGCGCGGGGCGCAGTCCGTTGCGATCCAGCGTCGCGCCGATCTGGCGGCCATCGGTGAAGGCCATAGCCGCCGGACCGTCCCAAGGCTCCATCAGCGCCGCATGATATTCGTAAAAGGCCTTGCGATGCTCGTCCATGAGCGGATTGCCCGACCAGGCCTCGGGAATAAGCATCATCACGGCATGAGCGAGCGAATAGCCCCCGCGCACCAGAAATTCCAGCGCATTGTCGAAACAGGCGGTGTCCGACTGGCCCTCATAGGAGATCGGCCAGAGCTTGCTGATGTCCGTGCCGAACAGAGGCGAGGCGACGGACGCCTGACGCGCCGCCATCCAGTTCAGATTCCCGCGCAGCGTGTTGATCTCGCCGTTGTGCGCGACGAAGCGGTAGGGGTGCGCGAGACGCCATGACGGGAAGGTGTTGGTGGCGAAACGCTGATGCACAAGCGCCAGCGCCGAGATGAACCGCTCGTCCTTGAGATCGATGAAATATTCGCCAAGCTGGCTCACCAGGACCATGCCCTTGTAGACGATGGTGCGCGACGAGAAGGAGACCGAATAATGCTCGCGGCCCTGCGGTCCAAGCGCGTAAATCTCGTTGGAAGACGTCTTGCGCGCGAGATAGAGGCGGCGCTCGAAATCCGCGTCATCCGTCACCTCAGGACCACGTCCCACGAAAAGCTGGGCGTGATGCGGCTCGACCGCGCGAACCGCGTCGCCAAGGTCGCTTGAATCGATGGGCAGGTCGCGCCAGCCAAGCAGGGTGAGCCCTTCCGCCGTCACGGACGCCTCGATAAAGGCGCGCGCCTTGGCGCGCACGTCGGCGTCGCGCGGCAGGAAGAACTGGCCGATCGCATATTGCCCGAAATCGGGCAGCGCGATGCCGAGCTTCGCCGTTTCCTCGACGAAAAATTTGTGCGGAATCTGAACCAGAATGCCGCAGCCGTCGCCAAGCTTGGGATCGGCGCCGACCGCGCCGCGATGGTCGAGATTCAGAAGAATCTGCAGACCCATCTTCACGATGTCGTGGCTCTGGGCGTTGTGCAGATTGGCGACGAAGCCGACGCCGCAGGAGTCATGCTCCTTCGCGGGATCGTAAAGGCCCTGAGCCTTCGGCAAGAGCGGGTCGCGCCCGTCGATCGTGGTCATATCAGCGTCTCCCATGCGAGGGCCGGCATGTTCCTGTTCTTCGTTGAGCGCCATATTTCTTTCCTTCGCCCCTAGCCGTGTCTCGCGTGGCGCCCATTGCAGGGTGACGCCCGCCTCCCGCGGCCTCCGTGGCAGACCTGCAGTCGCCCTTGTCACATGGCGCGTCGAAAGCTCCGCAAGAGCCGTTCCAAGGCTCCCGCGCTGGCGGCGCGCCTTCCATCTCACCCGCTCGCCAAGCTGGGCGAACGTAGCATAGACTTATATTACAGTGCCTTATGTAATTTCATCATGCCGAATGGTCAGCATGGCTGACCATTCATGAAGGGACATTCTTGCCAGATTTACAGGCGCTGCACAAGCAAGCCGCAAGCACGAATGACCACGCGCCAAGCGCCCCGCCAAGGCTCAAGTTTTGTCCTAACGTCGCCGCATTGACGGTGGAGCATGTGAAACGGCGGCGGAGTTAAGGAACAAGGAGGAGGCATATGAGCTTCTATCTCGGCGCGATCAAGCGCCGTTCAACCTGGGCGGCCTTCGCGCTGCTGAGCGCTGCCGCGGTCGCCGCACCGGCGGGGAAAGCCTTGGCGCAGGCCTATTACCAGCCCTACTACGCGCCCTATCCATACGAGCGCGAACCCTATGCCGAGCCTCGCGGCGGCGCCCCCTACGCCTCGCGCGCCGCGATCGTCGAGATCCTGCGGGACGAGGGCTACCGGCTTGTCGGAAGCATAGAGCTGCAGGGCGAGGAAGTCGTGGCTATAGGTGTGGACGCCTCCGGGCGCAGGCTGCGTTTCGTTATCGACGCCTATGACGGCGACATAATCCGCGCGCGGCCGCTTCAGACGCCTGTCGCCGCGCGGGCGATCGAAGAGGATCGGCCGCTCGCCGAACCCCTGCCCCGCGCGCGGCCGCGCACGGCCTATCCCGAGGCCGCTTTGCCGGCGGCGCCCCTCCCGCATCCGCATGAGCCGGCGCATAAGGTCGCTGCGCCGCTTCCGGTTCCGGTAGCCGCTCGGCCTGTCGAACCGGCGGCGCCGCCCAAACTTGCCCAGCCTGATAAGCTCGCCCAGCCTGACAAGCCTTTGCCGCCGCCAAAGTCCGCTGCGCCGGCCGTGACGCCGAAGGCCGCCCTGGCCGTGCATGGCTCCTCGCATCGCGCGATCGTTCCACCGCCCGGAGTTATTCCGACAGCAGCCCCGACGCCGCCCGGCGCAACCCCGACGCAGCCAGCAGCGGCCCCGGCTTCACAACAGCCCGCCGCGCAGGCGGCTCCCCCAGCCCCGGCGCCGCAAATATTCGCGCCGCAGCCGCCGGTCTCACCGATCCTGAAGTCGACGCAGGTCGGCGCCCCGCCAGCGGGCGGCTAGACAAAAAAGGAGGCGCTCTCGCGGAGCGCCTCCCATTACGCTTTCAACGCGGACGGATTTACGCGGCTTGCGCCTCGACGGCCTTGGCTTCGACAGGCTGCGAAACGGCCCCGGCGGGCGTTCCAATGTCGATGCGGCGCGGCTTCTTGGCTTCGGGAATCTCGCGCACGAGATCGACATGCAGCAGGCCGTTCTCAAGGCTCGCGCCCGTCACGACGACGTGATCGGCGAGCTGGAACCTGCGCTCGAAGGCGCGCGCGGCGATGCCCTGATGCAGAAACTCGCGATTGCCGCCAGCGGCAAGCGTCGGCTTCTGCGACCCGCGCACCGTCAGCGTGTTCTCGCGCGTCTCGATGGCGAGGTCATCTTGCGAAAAACCCGCGACGGCGAGCGTGATCTGATAGGCGTTTTCGCCCGTGCGCTCGATATTGTAGGGCGGGTAATTCGGCGCGGGCTCAAAGCCCCCGCTCTGGGCCAGAGTGTCGATAAGCCTGTCGAACCCGACCGTCTGACGGAACAGGGGCGAAAGATCGAAAGCACGCATTGCATATCCTCCATTTGAAGCGACATGGTTTTCAGGATCGGCGCGGCGCGACCGCTCGAACTTCTCGCGGCCCCCGCCTGCCCGCGCGTCCATTACGGCCCGCGCTAGCAACGATGTGGGGATCGATTTTTTTCCTTCAAGGGGTTTTGCGCGCGGATTGCGCGGCGATTATGCGGGCTGTGAAAATTGGCGCCAAAAGCCTATGAGAAGGCCATGGCCGCGACGCCACCCACCGGATGATTCAAAATATGCTGGACCTGGTTTCGACGCCGCAAAATCCCGTTCCCCCCGGCGCGCGGCTTCACGCCCTCGCAACTGTTGACGGCGTATCGCTGCGCATGGCGCGGTTTTCTCCGGCGAATTCGCCCCGCGGGACAGTCGCGCTGTTCCAGGGGCGCGCGGAATACATAGAGAAATATTTCGAGACCATCGGCGATCTTCTGTCGCGCGGCTTCGAGGTCGTGACCCTGGACTGGCGCGGCCAGGGCGGCTCGGAGCGCGAGCTCGCCAACAGCCGCAAGGGCCATATCGACGACTTCGCGCAATATCAGCGCGACCTTGACGCCTTTTTGCGTCAGATGACGCTGTTTGGCTGTCCAAAACCCTGGTTCGCGCTGGCGCATTCGATGGGCGGCGCGATCCTGCTGGAAAACGCCCATGAAGGCTCGGAGCAATTCGCGCGGCTCGTCGTCACGGCGCCGATGATCGACGTTTACGGCCTCGCCTTTCCGCAGGGCGCGCGAATGCTCGCCGATGTGCTCGACATGCTCGGGCTTGGCGGCATGTTCATCCCCGGCGGTACCGGGGCTTCACTCAACGAGATGCCCTTCGAGGGCAACAAGCTGACCAGCGATCCCGCGCGCTTTTCCCGCAATGCCGCCGTGCTGGCGCAGGAGCCGCGCCTCGCCATAGGCGACCCGACCATCGGCTGGACCAACGCCGCCTTCCGCCAGATGGCGCGTTTCGAGGACCTCGACTATCCCCGCCGCTGGCGCACGCCGACCTTGCTGATTTCTTCGGGGCGCGACGAAATCGTCTCGACGCCAGCGATCGAGCGTTTCGCGCAAAGGCTCGACATCGCGACGCTGGTGAATATCTCCGGTGCGCGGCATGAGGCGATGATGGAGCGCGACGATCTGCGCGCGCAATTCTGGGCCGCCTTCGACGCCTTCATTCCCGGACATCTCGGCATGCCAGACAGGCTTCGCGCGGCGGTATGATCACAAGCTCCGCATATTGGCCCAATTTTTACGCTAAATGCCTTGGCGGCGCGTCTGGCGAGCGCGGGCGCGCTGTGGCACTCTTCGCGCCAGATCGAAACCGCTTGCCCCCGTCAGGATCAATGCGCGTGACAAAGACCGTTGAACGACGTCCCGGCGACCAACCGCCAGCGATCTGACGCTTGAGCCTCGAAGCCCAGACCATAGAGCGCATCGAAAAGCGCGAACCGCCGCCGCCCCAGCGCAGCCGTTTTCTCGCGATTCTCGGCGTCTGCCTTGCGCTGCATGTGGGGATTTTCACGCTCCTCATCATCCTCGACGCCATTTTCGTGCCCCACGACAATCAGCTTCAGGAAACGCCGGTCGAGGTCATCACCGAACAGCCGCAGCAGCCCCCTCCGCCGCCGCCCCAGCCCAAGCCCGAGGAGCAGCAAAAGCAGGAGCCGCCGCCCGAGCAGAAGAAACCCGAGGAAAAGAAGCCCGAAGAAAAGAAGCCGGAAGAGCAAAAGCCCCAGGAAAAGCCGCCCGAGCCGAAAAAGCCGGAGCCCCAGCAGCAACAGCATCAGCCCTACGAGGAGCCGGCCACCGACGCGCCGCGCGCGCAGAACAAGGAAAAGGTCGAGCGAACCGCGCCGGACAAGGAGACCAAGGCCGCGCGCAAGGGGCCGGCGACGAAGCAGACCGCGCAAAAGCCCTCGCCGGAGAAACAGCCCAGCCCCGCGCAACAGGCCGCGCCCGACGTTTCAAAGGAGCCGCCCGCGCTCAAGCAGGTCGAGGACAAGCCCGACGCCGAGGTGCTTGAGCGCGCCGAGATCAAGCGCGACAGGCCGGAGGAGAAGGAGACGCGCTCGGACACACAGGGCGAGGTTCGGCAGGGCGCGAAATCCGTCGCCGATGAACTGACCGATCCCGACCCCGCGCCGGCCTATCTCTTCAGCGGCGCGGCCAAGGCGGCGCCGGTCACGGGCGGAACGGCGAACACGACCTATCTTTCGATTCTCTGGGGCCTGATCATTCCGGGGATCAAGATGCCCGAGAGCGCGTCGCGCGATCATGTCCACCGCGAGGGCGTTCTCGTCTTCAACGTCGATCTGAAGGGCAATCTGACCCGCGTCGCGGTGCGCCAGCCCTCCGGCCTGCCGGAGCTGGACGCGGCGGCGATGGACGGCCTGCGCAAGGCCGCCCCCTTCCCCCCGCCGCCGAGAGGCCTGACCTATTCGATCAATTTTGCTTATTCGAATAATTGAGGGGGCAAGTGGCGCTTCCGAGTCTCAATCATTAGCCCGTTGACGGAACGCAGCAAGAACGTCTATGCTGGCGTTCATGATTTGTTTATGAGCGGCGGCCATAGTTCGGCCACATGATTTGGCGGAAAAACCGCCTGCCGCTCTCCGGGGGCTTTTGGAATGTTGACGAGAAAACAAAGCGATCTCCTGCGTTTCATCAATGAGCGCCTCAAGGAGACCGGCGTTCCGCCCTCCTTTGACGAGATGAAGGACGCGCTGGACCTGCGCTCCAAATCCGGCATCCATCGGCTGATCCTGGCGCTGGAGGAGCGCGGCTTCATCCGCCGCCTTCCAAATCGCGCCCGCGCGCTGGAAGTGCTGCGCCTGCCCGAATCCTCGACGCCCTCGGGCGCCACCAACCGCTCCCGCAAATTCTCGCCCTCCGTCATCGAGGGCACGCTCGGCCGCGTGCGTCCGCTGCATGAGCGCGAGGAGGAAATGGAAGGCCAGCAGGTCGCCATTCCCGTCATGGGCCGCATCGCCGCCGGCACGCCGATCTCCGCGATCCAGTCGCGCAGCCACACCATCAGCCTGCCGCCGGACATGCTCTCCAATGGCGAGCATTTCGCGCTGGAAGTGCGCGGCGATTCGATGATCGAGGCCGGCATTCTCGACGGCGACACGGTCGTGATCAAGAAACAGGAACAGGCCGACAGCGGCGATATCGTCGTGGCGCTGATCGACGACGAGGAAGCGACGCTGAAGCGCCTGCGCAAGCGCGGCGCGTCGATCGCGCTGGAGGCGGCGAACCCCGCCTATGAAACCCGCATCTTCGGTCCCGACCGCGTGCGGATTCAGGGCAAGCTGGTGAGCCTGCTGCGGAAGTATTGAGGCGGCCCTCATCCGACCTTGCTGACGCAAGGGTCGGATGAGGGCTCGCTTCAACCAGCGCATCCAAACGAGACCTTCCGCCACGGTCGCGGCTCACCCCACCCGTCGCGCTGGCGCGCGCCACCCTCCCCGTAAAGGGGAGGGATGGGGCGGCATCCGCGTTGCAGGAAATTTCAGGGCGCGCCTCTCAGCATCAACGCAGCCCCTACTCCTCTCCGTCGCCAAAATCCTCCTGCTTCCCCGCATCAACCGCCACCGTCCTCCGCTCTCGCGGCGCCCGCGACCATGGCCTGTCCTCGCCGCGCGCGCGGGCGGTGGTCCATTCCACGCCCTGTGGCTTGAAGCGCAGCGCGGGCGCGCCCGTCTCCTCCAGCTTTCGGCGGTCAATGACGATCGGCGCCGCGCAGCCCTGCGGCGCGAACAAGGGCGTCACCACCACGGCGGCTCTGGCGCAATCCTCGATCAGCGCTGCCCGCTTCTCGACCAGCGCGACGAAGCGCCCGTCCCGCGCGCGCGCGATGCAACCATAATCGTCGCAGGAGACGCCGCCCTTGGCGTCGCCCGGCGCGCGCAGGTCGGCGTCGGCGCGCAGCCATTGCTCCGCCGCGAAGGCGCTGGGCCTGCTCCCGAGCACGGCGAGCGTCCCGTCCGGCTGGCGCAGCGCCGCCGCATCCCCGCCGGGCGCGATGACGAGATCGAAGCCCTCGCCGCTGGAGGCGCCAAGCAGGCCGATCAACGCCAGCGGAATGGCGAGCGCGCGCAAGATCCAGCTTCGCCACAACACCAGCGAGGCCAGCGCAAGGGCGAGAAAGAAAATGGACCATGGCGCGAAGCTCTTTACGGCGATGCTGGCGCCGGGCGCGCTTGCGATCAGCCTCGCGATGGCGGTGACGAGATTGATGCCGAGCCCGAGGTAGCTCCAAACGAGACCGTCGAGCCCCAGCGGATAGAGCGCGGCCCCGAGCAGCGCGGCGGGCACGGCGAAAAACTCGATGATGGCGAGGGTGAGCGGATTGCCGATCAGCACATAGGGGCTGATCTCGTGAAAATCATTGGCCATGAAGGAGGCCGTGGCCGAGGTCGCGCAGAATGTCGCGAACAGCGCCGCGCCGGGCCCCAGCAACGCGCCGCGCCGCAACCGCGAGAACAGGCCTTCCGGCGCGGGAAGAGCGGCTCCGGTCCATATGTCGGTTGCGCGCTCGAGCCGCGCGTAGCGGATTTCATTGCGCGATTCATAGACTGCGATCAGAGCGGCGACGGCGGCGAAGGATAGCTGAAAGCTCGCGCCGAGCAGGGCCTCCGGCTCGAAGGCGACGACGAAGAACACCGCCCAGGCGAGATTGCGCATCGAGAAAGCGGGCCGGTCGAACAGCACCGCGACGAGCATCACCAGCGTCATCACCAACGCGCGCTCCGTGCCGACGCGCGAGCCGACGCCGAGGTCGTAGATCACGGCGCCGAGGATCGCCAGCGCCGCCGCCCATTTCTTGATCGGATAATTCAGCGCCAACGTTTGCGAAAGCGCGAAGAGCCGGCGCAGGCCGACGAAGAAAATGCCGGCGACCAGCGACATCTGTATGCCGGAAATGGTGACGATGTGAAAAATGCCGGCGCGGCGGATCAACTCCTTCGCGCTTTCCGAAAGGAAGTCGCGCTTGCCCGTCACCATCGCCGCCGCGATGGCGCCCGTGTCGCCATCCAGCGCGTTATAGACGCGCGAGGCCAGCGCGTTGCGGGCGCGGTCCACCGCCGCGTAAAAGCGCAGCGAAAAGGGCGCGGGGTCCGGGGGCGGCATCGTCTCGATACGCCCCAGCACGCTGCCGACGGCGCCGA
>Ga0182013_10008536_pt1 | contig 11008 bp, 8 predicted proteins | sample 612S2MmetaG_FD_120487 | JGI IMG/M metagenome (GOLD analysis project Ga0182013, IMG submission 120487) | Permafrost microbial communities from Stordalen Mire, Sweden - 612S2M metaG | ecosystem: Environmental > Terrestrial > Soil > Wetlands > Permafrost | place: Sweden: Stordalen | collected...
GGCGACATAGGCGAGCGCGATGCCGGTGTTGCCCGAGGTCGGCTCGACGATTTCCTTGCCCGGACCGAGCAGGCCTCTCTCCTCGGCGTCCGAGATCAACGCCGTGCCTATGCGGTCCTTGACCGAATAGGCGGGGTTGCGTCCCTCGATCTTGGCCAGAACCGTCGCAGCCGCGCCCTCGGTGACGCGGTTGAGGCGGATGAGCGGCGTGTGACCGATTGAAAGCGAGTTATCGTCGTACCAGCGGGTCATGTGCAGCCTCTAAATTCCCTTAGTCCATCGAATTTATATCTATATTCCCAAATTGACCTCCAGGCAAGAAGGCTACAAGGCCCCGCTGTGAATCGGTCTGACGATTGAACTCGCGGACCCGCCTAAGGCGAATGCCGCTGCGTGGCGCGCTGGGCGGACGAGGTTGGCAAGACCAGAACGGCCTTTTTCCAAACGCGCGAGACTAGCACAGCAAATGTCCGAAACTTCGTTCTCGGGCGAGAAACCGATCATTCTCCTTTCGCCCAATCACCGTAGTTTCGCGCGTGCGACCCCGTTGGGAGACGTCAGTTCTGAGTTGTGCTGTGGCGTTGAAATCGAGCGACCCGGTTCTCAACTCGTCGGGCCTATGACCAACTGTCGGGTCTGAGTCTTCCAGCGGCCTCGTCAAGAGCCACCGCGAAAAGATCGATGTCGGCTTTCGTCGTTCGGTGATTGACGATTGCCGCGCGTATGACGGGGCGTCCCAACACATTTGTCATCGAAGGAGCGGCCAGGCCGCGCTCTTGCAGATCGATGACGATCGCTTGATTGGCCTGATCGGGCCAGCCGGCCTTGAGCGCGAAGCAAACGATATTGAGGCTTACGGGAGCGCGAAGTTCGAAGATCTTGGAACGGGAGAGCGAGTCTGCAAGGTAGCAGGCGTTATCGCAGGACGCCTCGATGGCGGCGCCCAATCTGTCGGCTCCATGGACCTGGAACGTGAACCAGGTTTTCAGCGCGCGAAATCCGCGAGACAAATCAGGACCGAGATCGCAGGGCCAGACGTCACCAGCGGCAAGGCCCCGCGGAGCGCGCTGGAGATAGGCAGCGGCGCTCGCGAATGTTCCGCGATGCATTTCGCCGTCGCGCACCAAAAGGAACCCGGCATCGTAGGGGACATGCGCCCATTTGTGAAAGTCGAGGGCAATCGAATCGGCGAGTTCAATGCCCGCGAGCCGGGGCTTTAGGGCCGCGCTTAGAGCCGCCAGCGCGCCGAACGCCCCGTCGACATGAAACCGGAGACCATATTCTCTTGCGATCTGAGCGAGGCTTTGCAGAGGATCGATCGCCCCCGTGTCGACGGTTCCAGCGGTCCCCACGATGAGAAAAGGCGACAGTTTGGCAGCAAGATCCCTGTCTATTGCGGCCTGCAACAAATCAGTACGAATCCGCCCAGCGGAGTCGGCGGGGATCGGTCTCAGATGCGCCGACCCCGCTCCGGCGAGTTCCATGGCCTGAGTGACGCATCCGTGCGCATGAACAGAGGTGTAGGCGACGAGTTGCTTGCCTGACGCGAAAAGGCCTGAGCCACGGACTTCATGTCCTAGCGCGGCGTCGCGCGCGACCAAGAGGCCAAGAAAATTGGCGGCCGAGGAGCCTGTTACGAAGACGCCTGTCGAGCTTTGAGGAAATCCGAGCAGTTCGGCGGCCCATCGCGTGATCTGGCGCTCGACTTCGATTCCGACGTGATTGCGCCCTCCGCAGTTGGCGTTGAGCCCAGCGGCGAGCATTTCAGCGACCATGCCGACCGGCGTTCCCGCTCCATGCACCCAGCCCATGAACAGCGGGTGGGTGTTTCCGACAGCGTAGGGCTTGATGTTCGTTTCGAAGTCTTCAAGCACATCATCAAATTCGCGCGGCTGTCGCGGAAGAAGCGATTGAAAGCGCTGACGCACCCTCGGCGGAGTGTTTCGCCAAACCGGCTGCTCGCGTGCGCTTTGAAGAAAATCGATCATGTGCTCGAGCGCCCGGTGACTGGAGGCCCGAAACGCCTCCCAGTCATTTGGGTCAAGGTTGTCGCTCATAGTTTGTGCTCATAGCCCGTAGAAAGGAGTTGCGCGAGAGAGCGGTGGGTGACGACCTGATCGATCAGACGTCTCAATTCCTCGAAAGGAGCATCGAGATTCCGTCCCCACTGCACGAACGCGACAATATGCTGCCTGGTCTCCTAAGGCGAATGCGAACCGTCGGACATCTCCCGGATAGTCTCAGCCCACGTGGTTCCCTTTCGTGTTTCACAATCGAAACGGGCTAGAAACATGAAGAACAGACCGCTCGGCACGCAGGGGAGTCGTTTCAAAGCCTCCTAGGCGACAACGCGTGGACGCTCGTCGCGTTCGTCCCGTTCGAGTCTCACGATGTGTTGGGCCCAGCGCGCCGACCATTCCCGAAGTTCTGTCGGACTGAGCGGCGTCGGCGTCTTTGAGGCTTCGTGCTTGGCGATATGACGGGCGAGCGCCCGGTAGACGTCGGCCTGTTTAGAGTCCGGCGCCGCCTCTATTGTGGTCTTGCCGGACAGTTCGGCCTGCGTGACGGTCAGCGAGCGCGGCACGAACTGGACGATCGGCGTCGAGGTGCGCGCAGCGAAATCCTCGATGATCTCGCGCTGGAAATCGGTGTTGATCGAATTGGCGATGATGCCGCCGAGCAGCGCGCCGCCGGAGTTGGAGAATTTCTCGATGCCGCGAAAGAGATTGTTGGCGGCGTAAATCGCCATGAAGTCGGCCGAGGAAACAGTGAAGACATGCTCGGCGATGCCCTCGCGGATTGGCACGGCGAACCCGCCGCACACCACGTCGCCGAGCACGTCGTAGATGACGATATCGAGATTGAGATCCTCGAACACGCGCTGCTGTTTCAACAACTCGACCGCGGTGATGATGCCGCGGCCGGCGCAGCCGACGCCGGGCTGGGGGCCCCCGGCCTCGACGCAATAGATGCCGCCAAAGCCCTTGAACACGGCGTCGCGCGCGTCGACGCGCCGCCGCTCTGCGAGCAAGTCGAGCACCGAAGGAATGTATTCGCCGCCGCGCAGCGTGTTGGTGGAATCCGCTTTCGGGTCGCAACCGAACTGCATCACCTTGTAGCCGGCTTCCGCGAGCGCCGCCGAGATGTTGGATGTCGTGGTCGACTTGCCGATGCCGCCCTTGCCGTAAATGGCGATCTGCTTCGGTTTGCGGGACATGATCAACGCTCCTTGAAAATTGGCGCCGGGGGGTCAACCGTGCGAGAAAGTCGGTTCGGCGCGGACATCGTCGCCGTAAACTTCGCGAGTGAAATCGGTCAGGCCGGGCACGCCGACTGCGTCGGCCCGGCAGCGCTGGCAATGGGTGAAGACCTTGAGATGCTTCGCTGCTGCGGTGCGCGCTTTGTGGAGCTCGATGAAACCCGGCTCCTTGAGATGCAACAGCTGATGCTCGGGAATGAGCGGAATGATGTTGATCATCCGCGCGCCCGCCTTCGCTGCCGTCGCAGCGACCTCGCCGATGTGATGGTCGTTGAGCGCGGGGATCAGCACCGTGTTGATCTTGATGGTGAGACCGAGGCTCGCCGCGCGCGCGATGCCGGCGAACTGATTGGCGATCAGGCGCTGCCCGGCCTCGACGCCGTTGACCCGCTTACGCCTCCAGGCGATCTTCGGGGTGATGACGGCCTGGATTTCGGGATCGACCGAATTGACCGTCACCGTCAGCGTCGTCACCCCGGCCGCCGCGAGTTCGTCGACGCGCTCGGGCAGCATCAGTCCGTTGGTCGAGATGCACAGTGTCAGCCCAGGCCAGCGCGCGTGAATGCGGGCGAATGTTTCGATCGCGTGGTCCGAGGCGAGCGGATCGCCCGGCCCGGCGACCCCAACCACCGCGAGGTTCGGCACCAGCCGCAGAGCGCGCTCGGTCGTCGCCACGGCTTCGTCAGGCCGGAGCAGGCGGGCGGCGACCCCCGGCCTCTGCTCGACCCGGTTGAAATCGCGCCGACAGAATGCACAGGCAATGTTGCAGCCGGGCGCGACCGGCAAATGCAGCCGCGCCGCTTTGGCGTGGCCTTCAGCGGTGGTCGAGAAGCAGGGATGCCGGCCTTCAAGTTCGGGAAACGCCGGCGCCATCGCCGCCGTCCGCATAGCGTGCGCCGGGCAGGCGTTTGCCGTGCGGGGGTTTGCAGGGCGCTCGTTCATGCCTTTTCCCGCTCGAACAGCGCGGCGTAACTGGCGAGTTGGCGCACCGTCGCTTCGACCGGATCGTTGGTTTCAAAGGCGAGGATGCCGAGCTTGTCGAGCCGATTGAGCGCGCATTCGCCGATGCGCGCGACGACCACCGCGCGGCAGTCGGCGACCGAGGCGACCGAGGCTTCCATCAGTTCGTCGGCTCGGTCGCAACCCGAGCCGCAGGCCGGGCGGTTGACGCGCGTCTCGAGGAGGCGCCAGCCGTCCGGGCGCACCTCCCAGATCTCGAAGCGCGTCGCCTGGCCGAAGTGCTCCGACACGCGCGCGCCCGAATGGGTGCCGATGGCGACGCGGACGGCGCGGTACTGCTCGGAGGCTGACGGCTGGGCGGTCATAGCGCCGCCGCCTCGGGGTTTTCTTCGGTCGACTGCCGGACGACAGTGGTGTAGGCGCGTTCCAGCAACTGCAGCGCGCCACGATAGCCGATGTAGGAGCGGGCCAGCACGACTTCGTCGGTTGTCGGATAGCTGATCTCGACCAGCGGCGCGCCTATTTCGCCGGCGACGGCGGCTTCCCAGGTCGAGCCGAACACGATCGGGAATTCGCCGACGCGGGCGTGTTTGGCGATCAATTCGTGAGCGCGGTGGCCGTCGGGCTCGAACGTCGGCTCGCCGTCGACGCCCGGCGCCAGATCGCGGAACGCGGCGCGGATGGTCTCGCGGTCGCTTTCGGGCGGGTTCTCAGTGACCACGATGACGCCGGGATTGAGACCAAGATCGCCGACGAAGAATTTGGCGATCGCCAGCGCGTAGGCGCTCTCGCTGACGATGTTGATCTCGGACGGCAGGCGATACTGGCTGGCGCAGCCGGCATAGAAATGGGCGAAGTCGCGCAGATAGCGATAGTAGTCGCGCTCCTCCCGCTCAATGAAGAATTCGACCCGGGCGGAATCGGCGCCGACGGCGTCGCCGACCTGTCTGAGGAACGCTGCGGTCGCGCGCGCGCCGATCGGGATCGTCGGGTCGTGAAGGAAGGGCTGGCCGTAGACGTCTTCCAGGCGTCGTGCCGTGGCGAGCCCTAGCCAGGGCGACAAGACGAGATTGAGCTCGGCCGACGGAATCGCCCGCCATTCGCTCAAGCCCTCGGAGGCGGGGCCGAACAGAATGTTTACCTCGAGGCCGATGCCTTCGAGGATGCGGCGGATCTCGGTGAGATCGCCGCGCCAGAACGGATTCTGGTAAGGCAGCAGCGACCAGACGTTGACCAGCCCTTTGCGGGTCTCGGGATAGGCGCCGGCGCGTTCGGCGACATATTGGTCGAGGATGGCGCGGACAACCGTCTCATGGCCGGTGAAATTCGTGCCGCGATAGCCGAGTGTTTCGGCGAAGACGATCGGGACGCCGCGGCGCCGATAGGACTGGACGACATTGCCCACGTCGTCGCCGACCAGGCCGGGAATGCAGCCGCTCTGGACGACATAGAGCTCGGCATCCATCACCTGCAGGGTCGAGGCAATGAGCTCGTCGAGGCGGACGACGCCGCCGAAGATCACTTCCTTGTTGCCGATGTTGGTGGACGGAACATGAAACTCGCCGCCCTGGTAGCCAGAGATGCCGGAGAGCGCATGGAACTGCTTGGTCGCGCAACCCGGCCCGCAGTGGGTGATGGGGATCGCGCCCTCGATGGCGATGACCGAGGCGAGCGCACCGAGCGCGCAGGCATAGCGCACCTGTTCGATCGGGCCGGGCGAGGCGGCGAAACTGCCAGCGTCGTTGTTGGCGAGGCGGGACTGGACGTTCATCGCACTTCTCCCGCTCAGGCGGCATCGCCGGCGGCGAGCGTGTAGGGGTTGGTCTCCTCCAGCCACCATTGCTGGTAGGGGAAGCGCGAATGCGCGGCGACGTCCTCATAGAATCGGCGGCGCGGCAGCACGCGCAGGATGGCGCGACCGATGGTCAGCAGTCCCTCGTAGCCGAGGCCATCGTTGGAATAGAAGATCGGCAGTACGGGAATGCCCATGCGTCCGGCGAGGATCGCCATCGAACCAGAATGGCGGCAGATGACGAAATCGGGCCTGGCTCGCTTCAGCGCCGCATGGGCCTGGAAATGCTGGTCGGGGCTCACCGTGAAATGCGGGATGTCCCCAGTCGTCTGGATGAGATGGCCGAGCGAATCCTGCTCAGCGTCGCGGCTGTCGGTCGAGGGGTCGTGATGGAACGAGAAGACGTCGTCGACGGCGACGCCGAGTTCGCGCAGGTCGGCGACGAGACCGTGGGCGAAGGCGGCGCCGGCGGCTACAAAACCCTTCTTGCCTTTGAGCGCAGCGCGCAGTCGGTCCAGCTCCGGCGCGATGCGCGCGCGTTCCGACGCGATCACCGCTTCGACCAAACCCTCGCGCTTGGTGACGCGGGCGATGTCGCGCAGCCAGTTGTCGGTGGCCGCCAATCCGTAAGGCAGGGGGGCGCGGATCTCCGGCACGCCATATTCCTGCTCGAGGCCGGTCGCCAGATAGGACAGTACGAAGCACATGGTGACGGTCGCCGCCGCCGTCGACAGGTCGGCGAGACGCTCGAGCGAATTGCCGCCCATCACCAAATTGACGGTGAGGCCGAGCGGGTTGACCAGCGGCGAGAACACATCCGGCCCGCCGAGGTGAATGACGTTGAGGAGGTCGTCGCGCTTCTCGTTTGGCCGATACGGCACGAGCCGGCGCAGGATGCCGTGCTCGATCACGTCCCAGCCCGACGACCAGTGGCGCGACTTGAAACCCTCGCAATGGAGGGGCACCACGGGAATGCCGATCTCATCCTCCAGTTGGCGGGCGGTTCCGTCGACGTCGTCGCCGATGATGCCGGTGGCGCAGGACGTCGCGACGAAGATGACGCGCGGGCGATGGCGCTCGTAGGCCTCACGAATAGCTGCAGCGAGCCGCTCGACCCCACCGAACACCATGTCCCGTTCGCCCAGGTTGGTGCAGATCGACTTGGGGTCCTCGGGCTTCCAGCCGCGCCGCGCGGCAAGGTCGCGCGAATAGCGTGAGGTGAACGACTGGCTCGAGGCGCAACCGATCGGCGAATGCTGGATGACCACCGCATCTTTGATGATGGTGGCGTTGGTGACCGCTATCTGCTCGGCGCACATCGACGCCTGCGAATAGGGGCTGGAGAGTTCGCAAAGCCGACGCCCGCCCTCACCGCAATCGCGGCCGCAGCCGTAAGTGAAGGCGGAATCACGGGCCAGGTCCTGCGCTCGGCCTTCCCATTGCGTGATGGTGCCAAGCCGCTGCTCGCGGGTCTCGGCTTGCGGCGTGCGAAGGTTGATGGCCATCGGAGGCTGCTCTCCTTGATCGCGACGGCGCATCGTTTCGGAAGCGTCTCGGGAAATCTCATTAAAACGATCGATTTTATGTTCTTAGGCGCCTGCAATGTCAAATGATCTGGATGCGGATCGCCACGGCGTCCGAGTGTGCGCCCGGGTCAATCGCGGCGGAGCGCTAGCGCCGGCGGGTATTGTCCTCGGTGGGGAGCAATCGACGCCGAGTCTCGCCCGCAAACCGGGCGCTCAACGCCTTTTCGCTTCATCAAAGACCTGGCCGCCGAGCCCAATGGCGGAGCATTGATGAGGCTCGACCCAGCGGCGAAGCGGGCCCCCTGCGGCGCGATGTCGCATCTCGCACACCGGCCGCGCTGGTGGTGCTTTGTCGATCCCTGACGGATGGCCGCTGCGCCCGCCGCAGCAACGCCAAGGTGGCGGAGGCCACAAGCGCGGCGGCAAGAAGAAGGCCGCGCGCAAGAAACCGCGCGGCGCGAGGCGCCGGTAGTTCGTTGCATTCAGGACGCGCTACGCGCCATCAACAAATGTGCAGCGACGGCCGCCCCGATCACCGCCGGTTCCTTGCCGGCGATTCCCGGCGCGCCGATCGGGCAGACGAGCTTGGCGACGCGCGCCTCGGCGAACCCCGCCGTGCGGAGCTGGCTCACGAAGCGCGCGCGCTTGGTCGCCGAACCAATCACGCCGACATAGGGGAAGCGGTCCTGGCGCAATCCCTCGGCGACCACCGCAAGGTCGAGCGGATGAGAATGGGTCATCGCCACAACCAGCGCGCCGTCGGGCGCCGCGGTCAATTCAGCGGGCGGGTCGGGAGCGCAGACAAACTTGACGTTGGCGGGCGCGCGCTCTGGAAACGCCTCGGGGCGCGGATCGATCCACCGCACGGCGAAGGGTAGCGGCGCCAGCGCCATCACCAGCGCGCGGCCGACATGGCCGGCGCCGAACAGATAGACCGGCGTCGTCTCCTCGCCGAACGCCTCGCGCCAGTCGCCATCCTCGGCCGCGTCGCCGGGACGGCGCTCGACGCGGCCGTCGGCGTCGAGCCGCGCGAGCACGACGAACGGACCCTCGCGCTCAGCGGCGCGAAGCGTTGCGAGTTCGGTAAGATCGCGCGCGTCGAAGGTTTCGATCCGCCACACGACACGCCCACCGCAACACTGCCCGAGTTCTGGACCAAGCGCGATCGAGCGGCGACGCGCCGGCCCGCGCCCTTCGGCGAGCGCCGCGCGCGTTTCATTGAGCGTCCGATATTCCAGCTCGCCGCCGCCGATCGTGCCGTTAAAGCCGCCGCTCGGGCGTACGACCATGCGCGCGCCTGCATCGCGCGGGCTCGACCCCGCCGTCTCGGCAAGGCTGACCAGCGCGGCGATGCCCTCGGCTTCAATCGCTTCGATCAGGCGGCGAAAGGTATCCACCAATATTCTCCGGATCGTAACTAGGCGCGCCTGCTGGCCCTCCAGCCGGCAGCGGTCTAAGACGTTGTTCCCAAGCGCGAAACTAATCGATGACGTCAGTCCAATTCGAGCCGACGGGCTCAACTCAAATCGAAACGGCGACGCCCTACAGCGATAACCTGCGTGTTATCGCGTTTGGCCGTCCACTTCTGTCGGCTGGCCGACAGGGGAGCAGGCAAGCGGAGGAACTCGCCAGATTGAGGGCGCTCGCCGTCGAGCGACTTGCCACGGAATTCGCGGCCTTCCAGTTTCGTCCAATCGACGACCGCGCGGTCGAATCAATCGAATCGCCGTCGGCGTAAGGGTTTCAAGCGCCTAGCAACACGGCGCTAGGCGCAGGAGATCTGCCTTGAAGCGATCCCTCGCCGAAACCACTCGCGGTTTCTTGACATTCCGCCGAAATGCTCGAACGGCGCCGTCGTTACGGGTCGGCCGTCATCGACCATCACGGGACTCCCCGACCGAGTGCAAGTTGGACAAGACTAGTTCAACCCGTGACGCCTATCGCCAACACGATGACCGAAAAGGCGGCGAGGACGGCGGCGCCGGCCCGGTCGACCATCGCGGCGCCGATGCGGTGCGCGGCGCCCTGGCCCAACGCCGCGCCGACGAGTCCCCACAGACTCATCACGACGAGGGCGACAATCCCGAACCGGACGAAGACCTCGATCGTCTGGGTCGCGTTGGCGAGCGGAGGGAAGATCGCAAACGCGAAGATCAACCCTTTGGGGTTGACGAGAGACGTCGCTAGCACGTCGGCCGGACTGGTCGCGTCGCGTTTCGCCGCGCTGGCGCCGGCCGCCCGCCATAGCCGCCAGGACGAACGCGCGAGCAGCACCGCACACAACGCCCGCAGCGCGAGCCCAAGCGCAGGGCGGGTCGCGAAATAGGGACCGGCAATTCCGATCAGCGCGCCGACCGCGACGATGAAGCCGACCAGCGCTGCGCCGGCGACGATCGGAATTGCGCGGGCGCCGCGTCGCGCGCCAGCGACAGCAATCAGCGCATTGGTTGGGCCAGGCACAGCAAACAACAGCGCAACGGCGAGATCGAAGCTGGGGCCAGGCGTCATCGCGTCTCTCTCCCTGATCCGGCGTGGGCTCGACGTCGAGTGGCGACGCAACCAAATGCGGTTAGTGGGGGCAAGGTGGGGTGCCTGTTCACATTCATCGCTCGGGAACGCAACCTAGTCCTCGCCTCCGGCAGCGCCGGAAACGCCCGACGCACCCGGCGACTGCGATCGCGCGAAGCCATATTCGCTCGGAGCCAAGGGGCCGCGCCGGCGAACCCCCAAAGCCGAGCCGCTAGAAGAAGCGGTTGCGCGGACGCGGCAGGCCGAGGTTCTCGCGCAGCGTGCGTCCCTCGTATTCGCGGCGAAAAATGCCGCGCCGCTGCAGTTCCGGCACGACCTTTTCGACGAAATCGTCGAGCCCCTCTGGCAGATAGGCGAACATCACGTTGAAGCCGTCGCAGGCCTCCGTGACGAGCCATTCCTCCATCGAATCGGCGATCGTCTGCGGCGTGCCGACGAAAGCGAGGCCGGAATAGCCGCCAAGTCTCTGCGCGAGCTGCCGAACCGTGAGCTTCTCGCGGCTCGCTATCGCGACGACGCGTTCGCGGCTACTCTTGCTGGCGTTGGACTCCGGAATGTCGGGCAAGGGCGCGTCGGGATCGAAGCGCGACGCGTCGTGGCCGAGCGCGATCGACAGCGCCGCGATGGCGCTTTCGTAGTGAACGAGCGCGTCGAGCTGCGCGCGCTTTTCTCGCGCCGCCTCGACCGTCTCGCCGACGACGACGAAAGCGCCCGGCAATATCTTGAGGTGATCGCGATCGCGTCCCAGCGCGTCCATCCGCCCTTTCACGTCGGCGTAGAAGGCCTGGCCTTCGGCGAGGCGCGAACTCGCGGCGAACACGACCTCGGCCGTCTCGGCGGCGAGCTGGCGACCCGGCCCGGAGGCGCCCGCCTGCACGATCACCGGCCAGCCCTGGACCGGGCGCGCGATGTTCAGCGGGCCGCGAACCGAGAGATGCGCCC
>Ga0182013_10008538_pt1 | contig 11004 bp, 11 predicted proteins | sample 612S2MmetaG_FD_120487 | JGI IMG/M metagenome (GOLD analysis project Ga0182013, IMG submission 120487) | Permafrost microbial communities from Stordalen Mire, Sweden - 612S2M metaG | ecosystem: Environmental > Terrestrial > Soil > Wetlands > Permafrost | place: Sweden: Stordalen | collected...
CCGGACTGGTACGATGATTTCCTCGACGCCTGCGAGGAAATCAGTTCGATATTCCCGGCGGGAGACGACGGTCAGGATGCCGGTAATGACGGGCTCGGCGGCTACTTCTCAAACAATTAGTAAATGGATTTTCCCGAACGACCTTGACGGAACCGCGATAGCGGCTTTCGCGGAGTCGCTTCGCATGCCTGTGGTTGCGGCGGGAATTCTGTGGCGCCGCGGATTTCGCGATGCGGCTAGCGCTCTTGCTTTTCTCAATCCGCGAATTGAAGATCTGCATGATCCGTTTCTGCTGCGGGATATGGATCGTGCGGTTGCGCGTATCCGGACCGCGATCGCGCGGAAGGACCCGATTGAGATTCACGGCGACTATGACGTCGACGGCGTCACCTCGACGGTGGTGCTTAAGAAGGCTTTGGAAATGGCGGGTGCGGACGCGGGTTGGCACATTCCGCACCGCCTGAATGACGGCTACGGAATGCAGCCGGCGGCCGTGGAAGGCGCGGCTGTGCGCGGAATCAAACTGATTATCAGCGTCGACAATGGCATTCGGGCGGGGGCTGCCATCGCCCGCGCCACCGAACTCGGGATCGACGTGATTGTGACCGATCACCATCTGCCCGAGATCGAGCTTCCACCGGCGCTGGCGGTGATTAATCCGAGCCGCCTGGATTGCGATTACCCGAACAAGAATCTTTGTGGCGCCGGCGTTGCCTTTAAGCTGGCGCACGCGGTTTTGCAGGATGCCGGATGGCCGGACGTGAGGCTTATGCGCGTGCTCGCGTCGTTCCTGAAGCTGGTTGCGATCGCCACTGTCGCGGACATCGTTCCGCTGACGGGTGAGAACCGGATCATGGTCAAGCATGGGCTGGATGGCCTGGGCGATGCGCGCAATCCGGGGCTGCGGGCGCTACTCGCCGCGGCTGGATTCAGCGATCGTGTTCCCAATGCAACCGAGGTCGGTTTTCGTATCGCTCCGGCGATTAATGCTTCGGGCCGCATGGACGATGCGGGCGAAGCGGTACGCATGTTCCTTACAAACGACATCGAAGAGGCGCGACGGATCGCCGGGGATTTGTTTGCACTGAATCAGGAACGTCAGACGGCGGAGCGGTCCATCGTAAACGAGATTGTGGAGCGTTGCGTGGAGACACCGGTTACCGATTCGGACGCTGCGCTGGTGCTCTGGGGGGAAGGCTGGCACCGCGGGGTTGTCGGGATTGTGGCGAGCCGTGTGGTGGAGAAGTTCTGTCGCCCGGCGATTGTTCTGGGTGTTGAAAACGGGGTCGCACAAGGATCGGGACGGAGTATAGAGGCATTCCATCTTCTCGATGCGCTGGAAAGCATGCGGGAGTTGTTTACTAAATTCGGCGGCCATGCGCATGCGGCCGGTTTGACGCTACCCGCGGTTTCGCTGGAGGAATTTCGGGAACGTTTCCGGGTGCATGCCGCGGGCCTGCTCAGCCCCGAAGACATGCGGCCGCGCGTGAACGTGGAAGCCGTTGTGGATCTCAATCAGGTGGATGACGCTTTATGGGTCGCGCTGGAGCAGATTGCACCCTTCGGAATGGATAATCGCAAGCCTCTATTTGCTGCGCGCGGAGTGGAGCTTGCCGGGCCGCCGCAGATTTGGAAAGAGAAGCACATCCGGATTGCGGTGAAGCAGGGCCGGCGAACGGTGATGATGAAGGGCTGGAACATGGCGGCGCTGGCGACGGATCTGCAGTATGCGAAAACGGTGGACATCGCCTTCGAGATCGAGAAAGATCTCTTTGGCAGTTGGGGACTCACAGCCAGGGCTTGTCGTATAGCACCGCCGCTTTGATTGTGCCGACTTGTTCCCGCAATAGTCGGTCGCAAAAAAACGCGGATATGTAAACCCTGGTCTCGGGGTGCATCCAAATTGAAACCATGGGAGAACCTGGACTCGACGTCAGCACTTCGGTGTTAGCGATTTTTATAAAATGGTGTTCTCGAAGGCACGCACTGGTCTGAAATCCTGGTCGACGGAATTATAGCTAATCGAGTTGCGCTTCGTGTGAAATACGTTGCAGTTCCCGCATCGCAGAAATTGAGACAGACATGGGGAGGACCTGACGAGGGGACTCGAAAATAATAGGGCCCCATTGAAGTCTTACCTTATCTGGAACCGATATGCTCCCAGACCTTGCGACCACGACCAACAAATCTTCTTCACCTGACGCGAAAGGGATGGCGATAAGCGCCAACTCCTTCAGGTTCGACTTTAGATCAGTCAGGCTCAAATACCCGCCGGAATATTCCGACAGGCTCAACTCAATCGCGTCGGACAATACTTCGGCCTCAGCGTCACCACCCTTGTGGGTGTTCCAAGTCTCCGGCACAAACCAGTCTTCAAATTCCGAAAGCGAGACTCTCCCCTCGATTCAATCGGATAGCCGCGAGCGGATCTGAATGGCGTCGGGCATGAAACCGCAAGTCCCGGACAATATTGTAATGCGGCGACCTGGCCGGGTTACTTTTGCGGGGGCTTTGGCTGGTAGCCGTCGAACGTATGATGCTTCTGGTAGTACTTGCCGGCGTCGGTCAGCAGCAGTTTGTTGATCATGTTCACATGGCAATACAGGCACGGCTGCTTCGTCAAGGTTGTATACCGCTGGATGGCGAACGACTTCCCCGGCATAAACATCAGCCCGGCGGCAAAAATCAGCACCGGCAAGCTATTCCTGAAACGAAGGGTCATAAAACAATCACTTGCATGTAGCTGACTCGAAGCTTAGCACCTGAAATCACTTAGACTACCCGGCAAGGCGACAAAGTGATGAAAACCGCTGCGTTGTTCGCGCTCCTGATTCTGGTCCCGCTCGGCGCGCGCGCTGACTTCAGTTACGCGATGACCCGCAAAACCACCGGCGGCTCGATGGCTTCCATGGCAGGCACCGCCGCAAACGGCGTGTCGAAGCTTTACTTCAAGGGCCAGAAAATGAAGACGCAGGACGGCGGTCCTGGTTGATTTCGGGGCGGAGACCGTCACTACCATCAAGGACGCGCGAAAGACATATGCCGTGCGTGGCTTCGGCGACCTCAATGCCGGGCCGACAGGGCCTAATGTAACGGTGGATTCAAAAGAGACCGGGCAGAGCAAGACCATCAACGGGTTCGACGCGAAAGAGCTCATGGTCACCATGCAGCTCGATGCCGGGCAAGGTCGCGGCATGGCCATGAAGATGGACGTTGAGACGGACATGCGGGCCTCCTCCGCCGTGCCAGGCGCGGGGGAAGTGCGCGCGTTCTACCTGCGCAACGCCAGTAAGTTCCCATGGACGGCAATGGGTGGGGGCGGTAATCCCGCGCTGTAGTCTGCGATGGCGGAGTTGCAGAAGAAGATCGCTTCGATGCACGGCGTGCCGGTGGAGCAGATCATACGTGTGAAGCCGGCGGCCGGCGGCCCGCAGATGCCGGCGGCACAGTCCGCTCAGATGGATCGGGCGCGGTCGCGGCTCGAAGCCCTGGCGGCGCAAGGTGGACCCGCAGCGGCAGCGGCCCAGCAGGCGCTGTCACGTATGGGCGGAGGCAGGGGGCCTGTGCCCAGCCGCGGTAATCCCGGTGTGCTGATGGAATTAACGATGGATTCCAGCGATTTCTCTACGGCGTCGATTCCGGATTCAGTGTTCGCGATTCCGGCAGACTTTCGGAAGGTTGACGCGAAGTAAATCCATGCAAGCCCTCGCAGCCTTCGCTCTGGCACTTGTGATCTTCGGCGGTTCTCTCGTTAGTGCGCATATCCTGATTGAGTGCAGGGTACACGCGACTCCGGTCGCGTTTCAGGGATGCCAAACAGACGCGACTGGAGTCGCGTGTACCACTTCCTGCCATTAGATATCCCGCGCGCAGCGAAAACCCATGTGCGCAGTCGAACTGTCCGGCGTATTCGAAGTGCGCGCCGCCACCCGGTACCGGTTGCAGTACGACTCATGGCAGAGGAATGACCCGCCCTTAATGATCCGGGTGTTATGAGATGCCGGATCGAAACAGTCACTGCACCATTCCCAGACGTTGCCGGTAATGGTGTAAAAACCAAAGCCATTCGGTTTATAGGAATCTACCGGCGCGACGAATTCATATCCGTCCTCCGCGCTGTTGTATGCCGGGAAATCGTCCTGCCAGATATTGCACAAATGGCGGCCTCCCGGAGTTAGTTCGTCGCCCCATGGGAATCGCTTCTGTTCCAGTCCGCCGCGCGCCGCGAATTCCCATTCCGCCTCCGTCGGCAGCCTCTTTCCAGCCCATGCCGCATAGGCCGTAGCATCGTTCCACGAAACGTGGGTGACTGGATGATTCGGCCGATCGCCAACGGACGACCCCGGGCCTTCCGGATGTTCCCAACTCGCCCCTTCCACCTTGCACCACCACTCCGCACCATGCACGGTCGCCGAAACCCGCCGCTCATACTCTTCTGCGGAAAGCTGCCGATAGAAAACGAATGACCAGCCGAATCGCCCGGCGTCGGTCTTGTATCCGGTTGCCTGCGCGAACTCACAAAATTGCTCAATCGTGACCGGATAACGATCCAGATAAAAAGCGTTAAGGCTAACCTCACGCACCGGCCCCTCGCGATCGGCAGGAAAACAGTCGGCGTCTTCGGAACCCATCCGGAACGGTCCGCCATCCAGCCGGATCATATCGGCGGTGGAACCGCCCTGCGGAGTCGAAGGAGATATGTTTGCTGCCCCAGTTCCGCCCCTGTCGGGACTACAACAAGGGGATGGCTCTTTCACCGTGGCCATATTTTGTCCAACTGAATCATAACCCTGCCGTCTCTCGCGCAAGTGGGCCAACTGGCGCACGAATCTGGCTCATCTGACGCATCCGCAGATGTCCGACCCTCGAAAACAAAGGAAAATGGGCCGAAATCGTGCGGCAGGGAAATTGCCCTATGTCCAGCCGGGAAGGGGAAAGTTATGAAAAAGGGAACAATGCTGGCCGTTTTTATGGGTGTCGCCGGCCTCGCGCTTGCAGGCGGACCGAAGGTCCCGGTTGTGAATACGGCTGCGCCAGTGGATTTCATGGCGCCCGTGAATGCGATTCGAGAAGTACCCGCGGGCAATCCGATGCCGGGGCTGCATATCGATGCGAAGGTGAATGGCCGGGCGCTGGATATTTATATCGCGCCCATGGACTTCGTCATGAAGTTCGGAATTAAAGTCAACAAAGGTGACGATGTACATATCATCGGCAATGAGGCGAAAACCGTTGATGCCGATGTGGTGCTGGCTCGGGAAATCGAAACCGGCATTATGACAACACATGGATTTCGCCCGAAGCTGACTATCTATCTGCGCAATGATGACGGACCGTTCTGGGTAGACAACACCACTAATCCGTAGGCGCACCGGCCGCTTAGAAGGCGCCGCGAAACAGGTGGATCAGTTCGATCACCAGGATGGCGACCACCATCGCTTCCAGTAAGAACGAACGTGCCTGATGATATTCGTTCACCATGGACTGGTATAAATCCGCCGCAATCCGGAGCTTTCTTTCGACCAGATTTCTGTAGTCAGTCACGCCTACACGGGTGGATGCCACCCGGTAGGCGCGGGCATAAAACATATCGCTGATAAATTTGATTGCGTTATCCGTACGTTCGGTAAGATCGGTAACCTCCAGTCGGACCGCATTAAGTTCTTCAGCGTGACGCGTCATGCGCCAGTGGCGGAAAGGCCCGCCCTGGCGCTTGACTGCTTTATAGACGTTCTCCAGAATCCGAGTCAGGACATCGTCGTAATGGCGGAATTCCAGTAGCTGAGTGTTGGCGTATTCGAGAAGCTGTATCGACGGGGCGGCGCCCTCGGGCGTGTCATAAACCAGCGCTGCCACCCACCCCACCACCAGCAGATCTGTCGGATAGTAGGAGAGGCTCGATTGTAAGGCTTCGTTGCACTCACTCTCCGAAAGCGGCCCCGATTCCCCTCGCACGATTCGCGCGATCTGCTCGCCATGGTTTGTCAGCAACGCAGCTGCGGGCAGGGCGGTTCCGCTCTTGTCATAGGCCTCCCTCACATTAATGATGTAGTAGTCTTCGCTGAGCCATGACGGGTAGGGCTGAATGAGTGCCGGTCCCACGTCCGGCAGGCGTTTGCGGATCAGTTCCATCGTGCGCTTTTCGATTTCCGGCGCAGCGATGAAGCGGCTGGAAAGCCGCACCAGATCATCCCAGTCGGCTTCAAACGGGAGTTCCAGCTCGACGCTCACTACACCATAAGCGAAATACTTCAATCTGGCCGCGAATCGCTCACCCGGGGTGATCAGGACCGGGTCCAGGTGTTCGACCACGGGCGGCTGCTCGAACCGGACGTACTCAGGCGCCGGGTGTTTAAAGCTGGGCTCGCGCACAGGAGCCGTCGCGCCCTGAATTTCGCGCAGCCGGTCGAGGTCAATCTGATCGGCCACATCGTAGAGCACCAGTACGAAAAATGAACCGCGCAGTGGTCGCATGCCCGTCCGTATCTTATTGTGTCAGCAGCTGGTGTGTCAGCAGCCGGTTCGGTTTTCCGATAGAATACCTGCCATGAATTCCCGATTGTGCGCGCTCGGGCTTTCCACAGCCTCGTTGCTCGTGTGGACCGCTATGCCGCTTTTCGCCCAACACGAAGCCAGCCCCGGCGACATCGATGACGGCCGCCGTCTCTTCGTCGCCAACTGCGCTCTGTGCCATGGCCCCGACGGCGGCTCTGTACCCGGCGTTGAACTCGGACGCGGAAAATTCCGCATGGCCTCGAATGACGAAGGCCTGAAGAATATCATCCGCAAAGGAATCCCCGGCACGGCAATGCCGCCACATACGTTCTCGGATTTCCAGACAGGCACCATCGTGGCCTACATGCATTTCATGGCCGCGTCATCTGCCGACACTACTGCGGCGGGCGGAGATCCAGCGAAGGGCAAAGTCATTTTCGAAGGTAAGGGCGGCTGCACCAACTGCCATCGTGTCAGAGGAGTCGGCTCGCGCCTCGGTCCGGAACTGACCGACATCGGCGCACTGCGCCGCGCGGTGGAACTGCAGCAATCCATCCTCGAACCGGATGCCGAGGTCCTTCCGCAAAATCGATACTATCGCGTAACCCTGAAGGACGGAACCTCTGTCACCGGACGCCTTCTGAATCAGGACGCGTTCACCGTGCAGCTTCTCGACCCGCACGAGCATCTTGTCACTTATTCGAAAGTAAACCTCGCGAAATATGCGTTCGTTGAGAAGTCAACCATGCCGTCCTACAAGGGCCGCCTGAGCCCCGGGGAACTGTCGGACGTGGTCAGCTACCTGGTGTCTTTGAAAGGAATCGTTAATCCATGAATGTACGCGCACTCTTACTCGTTCCCGCAGCTTGTTTCCTTGTGCCGATTGCTGCAAGGAGCCAGACCGCACAAAGTCCGGTCACATTCGACCGCATTATCCGCGCGGACAAAGAACCGCAAAACTGGCTCACATACTCCGGAGGCGTTGCCAGTCAGCGCTACAGCCCTCTGACTCAGATCACGCCCGCGAACGTGAAGAACCTCGAGCTTCAGTGGATCTATCAGGCCAAATCACTGGAAAAATTTGAAGCCACTGCGCTGGTGGTGGATGGAATCCTCTACACCGTCCAGGCACCGAATGACGTGATCGCGCTCGACGCCGTCAATGGCCGGATTTACTGGACCTACTCCTATACACCCGAGCCCGAAGCCCGCCCCTGCTGCGGTCGCATCAACCGGGGACTGGCGATCCTGGGCGACACGCTCTTCATGGGAACCATCGACGCGCATCTGATCGCGCTCGATGCCAAAAATGGAAAGCCCCTCTGGAACACCACGGTAGCCAAAGCCGCGTCGGGATATGCAATCACGCACGCGCCGCTGATCGTGAAGGACAAAGTAATCGTCGGCACGGCGGGCGGCGAATATGGCATCCGCGGATTCATCGCCGCCTACGATGCAAAGACCGGCAAAGAAGACTGGCGCTTCTACACGGTCGCCGGACCCGAAGATCCTGGCCATTCCAGCTGGGGCGGCGATTCCTGGAAAACGGGCGGCGGTTCGATTTGGGTGACCGGCTCCTATGATCTGGCGCTCAATCTGACTTACTGGGGCGTGGGCAATCCGGGACCGGACTGGAATGGCGACCCCCGTCCCGGAGACAATCTCTACACCAATTCAGTGGTCGCGCTGGACGCCGATACCGGCAAGCTCAAATGGCATTATCAGTTCTCGCCGCACGACGAATTCGATTACGATGCCGTGCAGGTCCCGGTTCTGGTGGACATGGACTGGAAGGACACGAAGGGCCAAACCAAGCCGCGCAAAATGATGTTCTGGGCCAATCGCAACGGTCTTTTCTATGCGATCGATCGCACCACCGGCGAATTCCTCATGGGCAAACCGTTCGTCGAAGTGAACTGGATGAACGGATTCGACGAGAAGGGCCGGCCAATGCGCGTTCCAGGCAAGGTTCCGACTGCGGAAGGCACGCTCATTTTTCCGGGCAATCAGGGCGGCACGAACTGGTATTCGCCGTCGTATAGTCCCGGCACGGGACTCTTCTACATCCCCGCATGGGTGAACTATTCATCGATCTATGTCAAGACGCCGGACGATGAATACAGCGAAGGCCGAAGGTATGCGGGAGGTTTGCCACGCTCCCCGGTGCCGTTCGCGCGCTCCGCGCAGAATTTCCGCAAAGAAGACGAAGGATACGGCGCGGTGCTCGCGATCGATCCGAAAACCGGTGAGAAGAAGTGGGAATTCAAGATGACCGATGTCACTGACGCGGGCATTCTGACCACTGCTTCGAATCTGTTATTCAGCGGCGGCCGCGAAGGATATTTCTTCGCGCTTGATGCAAAGACTGGCGCGCCCTTGTGGAAAGCGGCAGTCGGAGGCTCCGTAGCCTCCGGTGCCATGAGTTACGCGGTCGATGGAAAACAGTACGTGGCGGTAGCCGCCGGCAATTCGCTGTTCACCTTCGCGCTTCGCCAGTAAGATGGTTGCTTAAGGCGCTTAAGGAAGGGTTGCCCCGGAAGCCGTGAGTCCAACCTGCCCGATGGTCCGATAGTCGCTTAGGTCCGCGGAGTAAGTCGCGTTATATCCCGCGAAAATCAGGTTGACCGTAGTCGGGCTGGCCCATGCCGCCTGCGGACCGTATACTCGCCCGCTGAACCACGGCTGCGTAGCCCCGACAACCGGCGTGTTGCCCGGAATAGTAACCACCTGCTGAGTTACCGGGTCAGTTGCAGTGACAGATGAAATCGAAGCGATCGGGTTATTGATGCCGTTGATCATGGTCCAGCTTGTGAGATTGGACGACTCCGCATACAGGATCGCGTGAAAGGAGTCGGAATCCCCGTCGAGGCAGTTGCCGCCCCCGAAGAAGAGTCCCCAGTTGCCTGTGCTCAGCTTCAACAAAGTGCCGTTCGGCGCTGCATAGCGAACACCCGAGTAGGAAATCGTCGTCGGGTCGTTCAGACCGGTAACGACGCCCTGATCCGTCCAGTGGATCCCGTCGGTGGAGGTCGCGATGCGAATCTGGACCAGGTCGTGATTGGCGGCCTTGCCGCTGGGCGTCGATCCGCACTGATTGGCGGTCGGGAACGTGTAATCGCCGTTCAGTGTCTTGCTCACATAGAGGATCTTGAACGGATAACCCGGCACCGACGCCAGAATTCCATCCGGATTCGTCAAGCCGATGGTCTTGGTGGGAAAAGTCAAAGTGTTGGTCGTCGTCGGGGTTCCGAGGACATTGATTTCATCGAAGCGCCAATTACCGGAAGTATTGTTAAGCTGCACCGGTGCGCCGGCCGAACTCAGTTTCGCGGCGGTGTAGGTGCACGGTGCCGGATTCACAGTCGGAATCGTGCAGGGTGTTCCGGGTCCGACGAAGGTCGGGTCATAAGCGGACACCAGCTGGACGCCGAAGTTGGGATTGTTATCAACTGTATGGATTCCCAGCGCCGCAAAGTTAATTTCGATCTGGGGATAATAGGCATCGCCGCCCGCCGGGCCGACGTAAAGAGGGCCGACGTTGGTCCAGGTCGTGCCGTCAGTCGTGTACTGCGCCTGCAGATTCCGGGCCCCTTGAGCGGTAACGTACCAGTCGTACTCGAAAGCGATATTGTGATAGCCCGTCGTATTCACGAGGAATTGCGCCCCTTGCGTATACTGCGGCGCCTGCGTGCTCCACCCGTTTCCCGAGGTGCCCCCGTTGTTATTGCCGGTTCCACGAATGCGCCAGGCTTTCGCGCTGTAACTCTGGTTGGTGCCGCCAGGGGTGGCGGTAAGGTCTTCGCTGTTTACGCTCCCCGTAAAACTGCAGCCCGAGCCGCAGTTCAAGCTGTAGGAATTTTTCATTCCGAGCGGATTCGCCGTGCCCGAGCCAGTGTTGGGCGTCGGATGGGTGTTGGTGCCGCCCGCGGAGGCCATATTCCATTGCGTGATGATTCCGGCTGTGGTCGAATTCGCGGTGACCGTGGGCGGTCCCAATTCGGTGAGAGCGGACAGTCCGTACAAGGGTGCGCCCGCTTTCGGAGTCAGGTCGTGCACCAGCAAACCGTCGAAGTCGGCGTGTCCGTTCCTGCGGTCAAGGAGGAAAAGAATGTTGCCGCCCCCGAACGAGACGATATTGGGGTGGCCCTCGCCGTTTTCATTGCCGTTGGCGCCGTTGGCATCGCTCTGGGGACATACGGTGTTGAGGCTCTCAACCTGCTGCTGGAAGTGCCAGGTCTGGCCGCCATCGGTTGAGTTTGCGGCTACGACGGCCTCGCTGATATCCCGGGGGCGATAGTCGAAATAACCCTGCAGATTGAGTCCGCGCCCGGTAACAAAGGGAAAATAGAAGGGCTGCATCGTATTCACTGTGCTGGAAGGATTTACGATCGGCGTCCCGGCCGAACAGTAAGGGATCGGTCCGTCGAAGGGACCGCCAGTGGTCGTAGTCAAAACGGGCGGAGTCCCAACGAGCGTTTCCTGGTAAGGTCCACCCTGCGGAAGCAGCCA
>Ga0182013_10008539_pt1 | contig 11003 bp, 10 predicted proteins | sample 612S2MmetaG_FD_120487 | JGI IMG/M metagenome (GOLD analysis project Ga0182013, IMG submission 120487) | Permafrost microbial communities from Stordalen Mire, Sweden - 612S2M metaG | ecosystem: Environmental > Terrestrial > Soil > Wetlands > Permafrost | place: Sweden: Stordalen | collected...
ATCAAACGAGGCTATCGGTAGGCCTCCATTGCCGCCGCTGGTGCCTGTCGAACTGGTGGAAACTGAGCTGAATGAGTACGTACCGCCAGTCGCGTTTGATTCGTCGTATTCATTAGACTGAATCCAGCGTCTGACGCCACCTACCTGAATTAGGTGCTTGCCGGTGGTCAAGGTCAATACGTCGCCAGCATCGAAATTCTCATCTATCGCGATGGGTCCGCAGCCTGCACATCCAACAAGTACTGACGTCCCCAGACCCTGGAGATATGGGAATCCCTTCCCAAGCACTGCGGGCGTCAGACCATATTTACCGGCAAAGTCCTGAGCGAGGGCAGATGGAACCTCAGTTCTCGCACTCTTTACGCGCATGACTGAATAGTGCGCGCTGTTGACGAGTTTGGAAGAAATGATCCAGTTGTAACCCGCTGCAATATCTGATGTATATGTCGAATCTTCGGGCACGCGGTCAGCCGGATTGGAATTCGGTACTGCGAAGAACCGCGGCCCAGTGAGCGGCTCGTGCGTATAGCGAACGTAGATCTGGTTATTGTTGTTGAAATTGTGGTCGATTCTGACGGAGTAACGATTGTCGTTGTTTTGCACGCCGCGGGTGTAGGTAGCATTATTCCCGGTGTTGTCATAGGTTCCCTGGCTGTTGTCATAGACCACCCATGGGCCAGGATTTGACGGCTTAGGCATGAGCGTCATTACGAACGAAGCAAATGGGTTGTTTTTCAATTGCTGAGATACATCATCCAGTCCAGTCGGTCCTGACAGCTGAGTTGGCGGCGCAGAGCCGAGCGGCCCATTTGGAAACCCCTGAGCATTTTGCGTGGAATTGAGATAGATGCCGCCTATGCGTGGGGCTGCAATGGCCGCAGCATAGCCCTGGTTTTTGAGAATAGACGCATTCAATAGACCAAGGTTGTTGTGGAGCTGCCCCGCCGCATCGGCATCGGTGCCTAAATTGCCGCGATAGCTTTGAGCAATTCGGATCCGTGCCGGCTCGTAACCCGCATAGAAGAAGGTCTTGTTGTTGCCGCGCCCTGAATAGATTTTGGGAATTCGCACCGGACCACCAAAGTACCCGCCGAAATAGGTTTCATGTTGATTGTCTGCATGAGTCGTTCCCATAGGCCACGCGTTCAGGCCTGGATGTGTATGCCTCCACGATATTTCGCCATGATACTCGGCGGTGCCCCCTCGGCTGGCCTCCACGGTCACACCTCCAGATGTGCGCCCATAGATCGCGGAGACGCCCGATGTGAATACTGTCACCTCGGATATCATCTGGCCCGACAGGTTAACGCCAGTTCGGGGAAAGCTGGACTGGGTAATTTCAGATCCGTCCAACTGTATCGAAGAGGAGCCCATAGGCGCGCCGCCAACAGCAAAAGCAGCTCCAGGTAGAAGATACCCTGTAGTCACCTGTGCATTTTCACTAAATACGCCGCCTGCCGCAGTAGGATCGCCCGTCACTCCAGGCACCAGCAGTATTGCGCCCATTGCATTTCGTTCTGGGACCGGAAGATTCTCGACGAGCTTTTGACTGATCGTAGCTGAAACCTCGGGAGTATCAGAAATCATGGTAGCGTCTGCTCTAACCTCGACGGTTTCAGAGGATGTTCCAATCTTCAGCGTCGTATCAACGGTGCTTGTTTGCGCGGCACGGACGATTACGTCGCTCACCTGATTCTTGTCATATCCCGGTGCCGTCACTGTCACGATGTAATCGCCCGGGTTCAACGCCTGAACAACATAGAGACCATCGTTATTGGTCGACGTACTCAAAATCACTTTCGTGTCGTTGCTGATGACGCTTACCTTTGCGCCCGCAACTACACTGCCGGTTGAATCCGTCACGCGGCCCTTGATTGTGCCCTGTCCGGTTTGTGCATAAAGCTTGGTTCCCGTGTTGAATACGAGAATCGCGAAGAGCAATCCCATCAACCCTAACCTGCCGGCCCTGCCGAGACCGTCCCACACTAGATCTATGCTTACCGCAATTCTTCTTGGTTTCGCTTCGCGCAGGACATCGCCCTCGGTATTTGGGGAAAGTATGGGTGTGACAACTCGCGTCAAATACAACTCCTCGATGGTTTCTCCAACGGTTTTCATTGGATGCCTCCTGTAGCATTCCCTTGTTGATTCACTTAATGGACTGTCGCAAACTAAACATTGCAATCTGTTAGGAAGTGGCTGCATTTGTGTTACCTCCAAGTGAAGACTGCTATTGCGGGCATGTCTGCGTCATTTACACACCCGAGTGAATGTTGGAACAAGCTGTGCTGCATAACGAACCTTCGCCCATGAACTAAGGTCCGCACTCTTCGCGACTGCGACTTGTTCAGAGACTTCCTGAGCCAATTGGCCCTTTGTACGGACACGCTGTTTCGCTGTTCCGCAAAACCTCGAGGGCGCAAGTATTAGCTCGCTGCGGATTTTCGACATGGGGGGAATCGGAGGCAAGTTAATTCACCGGGAAGAAGGACTGCCCTTCACTGTTAATAGTCAACTAAATCATTATTGTTCTGTCATTTATGGGTATCGGAGAATCTGACAGCTTAACCCCTCCTCGGAGGTCGAGATTGCGGAATTGCAGGGATGGATGATCGGGCGTAAACTCGACGCACGAACTTCAACTCACTACCAATGTCGCTGGTTTCTAATAATTCGGCAGCAGAAGCTCTGCCAGAGGGCTCCGCGGATCAGCCTAGCCTGGACGAGCGGCGCGCTCTGATCCAGCGTGTGGCTGGCTACGATCAAATCACCCGGTCAGGTCGCCTGCGGAGTTTTCTGCTTTATGTCGGAAAACTGGCGCTAAAGGATGGATCTCCGGAGGCAAGCGAAGAGGAGATCGGCATCAGGGTATTCGGCAGGGCTGCGTCCTATGACCGAGGCCAGGACAATATTGTCCGGGTAAATGCGACAGAGCTGAGAAAACGCATCGAATCGTATTTTTCGACAGTCGGTGCGCACGAATCGCTGCTCTTCGAAATGCCACGTGGCGGCTATAAGCTCATCTTTCTCCGCCGGTTCCCTGAAGTCAAGGATCTGCAAGTGCCATTGCTCAATGACCCCCAGCCGACCGGTTTGGCTCCGCTGGAGGCGGAGTCGGCATTTCGGACGCCCCGCCATATTTTGATCGCCCTGTGGACCATGGCGAGCCTGCTCCTTGCGCTTGCGATTACTTGTGCGGTTCTCTTTCAACAAAACCGTACGACACAGAAGACGCTCCACCCTTGGGAGGGCAAGCCCGCAGTTGCGGCGTTTTGGGCGGACTTCCTCAACTCGCATCGCACAACAGATATTGTTCTGCCAGACGCCTCAATTGGTATCAGTAAAGAAATCACCCAGCATCCGGTAACGCTCAATGAGTTCTTGGATCGCAGCTACATCACCCAGATCCAGTCATCGGATTTAAGCCCGGATCGTAAGGCTGACCTGAATAGCATCTTCAATCATCACCTGGTCATGTATGGCGACCTCCGCGCAGCGCAGTTCATCCTTGCTCTCGATCCCTTGTTCTCGCCCTTTCATCTCACATTCTCGCGTTTCTATGAAGCTGACTCTTTCAATCGAGACAACACAGTTCTGATCGGTGGCAACACGGATAATCCCTGGGTTTACCTCTTCGAGGAACAGATGAACTTCGACCTAAATCAGTCAGGAGCGATCGTGAACCACCATCCCCGATCCGGTGAACAAACTGCATACGAGGGCTCCAATACTCAAGGGGGTGAGACAGGGTACAGTGTTGTTGCCTACCTGCCAAATCCAAGCCGAGTTGGCAACACGATCATCATTGCAGGGACGGGTTCAGAGGCGACGACCGGAGGAGCCGAATTCCTTACCACCGAGGATCAGATGGAGAAGTTCCGTAACATTCTTCATACAGATCGCTTCCCTTACTTTGAAGTGCTTCTAAAGACATCTCAGATCAGAGGAACAGCATTCAACGCCGAGATTGTCGCCTACAGGACATATCCAGGACTTCATTGATCGGGCCGGTCAGTGCGCGCCTGGTCGGATGAAAGAGTCGTCAACTCCATCAAGAGCAATCGGTCGTAGCTTCCATCACCAGTACGGCTTCGTGTAGGAACTTGTTGAAATAGGTACCGTTCTGCGACAAGGCTGCGATGTCGGTCTTCTAACAGGCATGCGTGGAGATGAGCGTATTCAGGACGGGATGTTGAGTTATGTTTTGTTGGAGCAGGACAGTCAGTAACTGCTGGAATCTCCGCGTGTGTGATACGTGTGTGGAAACCGCGTTTTTGGCGAATTGCTCGTTTTCTGACCTAGGAGCAGAACGTATGATGCCCAGTTCCCGGGAGACAATCCGCCACGAGGCGCCGGTTGCCCGAAGTGCGGCGACCTGTTTGGCATCCACGGCCGTACGTGGACGCACCAACCGTTTCCCTCGCGACCCGGCGAGCCGCAGTGCTGCGCACACCGGTTCCTGCCTCGGCGCCCGGAACCTAACCCAGCCCCTTCCGCAACACTCACCGTTGCTCCTCGGACTCAGCACTGCGTGCCCGGGGCCACACCGAGGTCGGCGAGTGCGTTGACAAGGTGACGATGCGACCGCCCGAACTGGCTGAGCTTCCACTCGAAGCAAGACTGCGAATCGCCGCCTCAAAGCTGACCTGCCCGGCCAGCGTACCCATCGTTCATTCAAGCAACCGCGCCTCGGGGTACTGAACAGTGCCGCTGCCTATTGGCTCAGTGACCTTGCTCCCAAATAGTGGAATACAAGCCCTGGTCGTTGCCTAAAGATAAGCGGGTTTCTTGATTTCGTTGGGTTTGGCGGATTGCGCTCGTAGAGTGTCCCTATCTGCACAGTATGCTGTTTGCCGAAGGTCTAGCGTGGTTCAGGAACTGCCGGATACGACTGTGTCAAAGGTCCGTTTGATCGGCGGTTGACGATGGGGCAAGGATGACAGACAAAATTGAAGGCCGAACTTTTCCGAAGGGAGGCGCCCTTGCGGCGGGCCACGCGACCGCAGGCTATCTCGGCACCACAACCGCTCTTGCCGCCACGCGGGCAAACCCATCGCAAGTTTTCTTCACTCCGGACCTCAATGACGATGGGCTGCTCAGAGTCTATGCGAAGATCAATGCAAGAATCGGCGGAAAGGTCGCCATCAAGCTGCATACCGGCGAACCGCACGGTCCCAACATTGTCCCACGCGAAATGGTAAAAGCCTTGCAGCAGCATATTTCCAATAGCTGCCTGGTCGAGACCAACACGTTCTATGAGGGCAAGCGAAACACGACGGCCGATCACCGCGAGACTCTTAAGATCAATGGCTGGGATTTCTGCCCGGTGGACATTATGGACGAGGACGAAGCGGTGATGATCCCCGTTCAAGGCGGGAACCACTTCAAAGAAATGTCGGTCGGCAAACACATGCTGAATTACGACTCGATGGTGGTGCTGACGCACTTCAAAGGGCATGTCATGGGCGGATTCGGTGGTTCCCTGAAGAATATCGCCATTGGCTGCGCGGACGGGGTAATCGGGAAGAAAATGGTGCACGCCGCCCCGGATAATGTAGACATTTCGAAGTGGCTGACGGGCGAGCCCTTCATGGAAAACATGGTGGAGTCGGCAAAAGCCACTATGGATCATTTCGGCAACAGAATCGTCTACATCAATGTGCTGCGCAATATGTCCGTGGACTGCGACTGCGTAGGCGTCAGCGCAGCGCCGACGAAGGCGCACGACCTCGGCATTCTGGCCTCCACCGACATCCTGGCGGTGGACCAGGCTTCCATCGACATGGTGTATAAGCTCCCTGAAGCAGAACTTCACGACCTCAAGGAACGGATTGAATCCCGTCAAGGCCTTCGGCAACTCTCATACATGAAAGAGATGAAGATGGGCAGAGACGAATACGAGTTGGTCACGGTTTAGGAGTCAGCTCCGCTGTTATTTAACGGCACGCCGCGCTCATCGGCAACACATATCAAGAGAAGATCGAAATGAAGGTAAAATGTGGCCGGTCGCATCAGGCGGTCGGCCCTTTCTCTGCGGAATGAAGTGAATGCTTGTTACTTCATTTGTGGCGTCGCACAGGCAAGTCTAGGCAAACGCCCATGTAGCCGGGAGAAATTCTCGCTTCACGCCAAATCGCCGATGCACGAATCCAGGGTCAGGGGTTTAAATTCAGCGGCTCCGAGCTCCCATATCCCCGAAATCAAGACTACGTCATCCACTCAACCCTTGAGTCTCGCGTACTGCTCCTCCGTCAGGTTCAGGAACACCCCTCCCCGGCCCATGGCGATCCCTTGGTCAAGCATCAGTCGGCTCTCTTGGTCCGGGAAGCCGCTTCAACCTCAATCTTGCTAATTTGCTCATCGCACTCATCCTCGTACTGCGGGTAGTGTTTGACGATTTCACGCAGAACGCGGACTTTGAATTCACGGTAGGCCTCGTCTGTGGCTACGCGGCCCTTGAGGTACGCCAGGTGCTTCTCGTAATTGGTAAAGTTGTGGCGAATACAATTCACCGCGACACGGTCGCTGAAGCCGGGGTAATCCCGGTGGCCTTGATATCCCCCACCATATGTTTGGATGGCCATCTCTTCGAGTTCATCTTCTGGCACGACTCGCACGGCGATTGAGCATTCGCTTGCGTACTTCATCGTGGCGGCAGCCTTAGTCGCAGCCGCAGCCTTGGCCGCTGCTGACCGATACGCTTTCATTTCTGGCGAGGTGTTAGCCCGGCGTGACTTGTTTGCTTGCAATCTGGCCTGCACTGCCGGGAGGGACTCTGCCGCCCGAACTTCATCAGTTGAGTAGTGATTAACGTCGCAGAAGCGGTACGGTGCAATGCGACGGTGCTCGACACGCACTACCCTCAAGTGTTTCTTGATCAAACCGTCTGTCCAGCCGCGAAGATACAGTCCTGTGCGCTCTTCGGTGGTCTTGGCCGTCTCTCCCTTTTGTTCATTCATCTTTCGATTCTCCGGAGCAATATCAGTCACCATAGCTCCGCTGCGGGCACCTAATAAACGGAACTCTGCTTCCAAGCGTCGTTTGTCGGGTTCCTGGACTCGCAGGCGCATTGACTCGAGTTTCCGCTCGACAATCTCAATGGCCGCACGCAGCACATCAGAGTCTGGCTCCAGTGGCGTCACGACCCATCTCCCTTCCGGCCACGGCACATTCGTTGGTTCTGCGCCAGATTCAGGGCTCACCAACCAAACGTTGCTGGAGCCGGAAGGTATTGCGACGTATTTGCCGCCGCTGGTTTGCACCAGGGAGGGTTCCAGGATCATGTCTCGCAAAATGTCCGTTTTGTTGGGTGTGCTCATCGTATCCTCGAATTCAAAATCGAAAAGGCCGAAGCGCCTCCGGCTCCTCAAGTCCCATAATTACCTATCCACATGCCGTTTCGCCTTATGTTGATCCGGTCACTTCGAATGCCCGTAAACGACCGCGGCTAGACGATCTTGAGGTCTTCCAGCGCCCTCTTCGCGCTGTCTGGTAGGGTCCAGAAGTATTGGTCCTGGCGCCATTCCTTGCCAAAGAAGTAAACATTCTTTCCAACTGTGGTTACCACTCTCCGCCCAAATGCGCCCATCATCCCTCCGGTGTGTGGATTAAGCTGCGATCTAACCGGCCGGCGGAAGGTCCCGGCTGGAATCATCCGTCGGGTGTGTGTGGTTTGCGCCGAGGTTGCGTACTGCCACGGTGGATTGATGTCTGATGTTAAGGACTATTTACCGATCTCCAGCATCTTGCCGGCAGTGGGAGAGTAGATTGCACCCTCGATCAAGATGTCACGCTCAGCAGCAGCCTTACCGCTTTGATGGGCTGTATGTAGAGCATCAGCAACCAATATCAGTTGTTCGCTGGTCAGTTCCTCAACGAGTTGAGGTGGAATTGATTTGATGATGGCATCCGCTGTACGGTGATAGGCAGCCATCTTCATCTTGTTGCGGACAGTTTCCAATTTTGTCATTTCATTCTCCAACCTGTTTGATTTGCCGGGATCATGGCTCCCGGCGAGCCAGTTGTGATTAGACCTCAGATTCGTTGATGATCTGCAAGTTGCTGGCGATGCTGTTCGTTTTCTCAAGAAGGCTGTCGATATCATTTTCGTCTTCATTGATAGTCGACAGATTGTTGACAATGTTGCCAGTCTGTTCAAGCATCACTTCAAGGTCTGGATTGTTGTCTGAATTGATGACTTTCAGGTTGTCTGCGATATAGCCAGTTTGCCTAAGTTTTTCTTCAAGGTCATTTCCATCTGCATTGATGGCGTTGAGATCGCTGACAATGCGCCCCGTGAATTCGGCTAACTCACGGGCCTCTTCAAGTGACATGCTTTGTTTCACGTTTCTTTCTCCATTCGTGTTTGAGTTAAGGTCTGGAACACTGACGACATTCGATGGTGTTGAAGAATCTGCCAAGAGTCGGAATGCGTTCACTATTACAAATAGACCTATTCCTTGCCTTCGGTTCGGGCACCGTTCCGGGTGTCGGGTTGGTATTGAGACAACACTTCCCCAGTGGTCTGGTGCACTCCGGTCTCGGGGTGTTGGCCAAAGCCGTAAAGTCTTGTGTTGCCGCCGTCGTATGCTAGTTGAGCGTTTTGAAATCTGCTTTACGTTTCAGTCGCTCGTGCTTGTCTACTCCGTTTTAGATCTTGGCTTCGGTCCGGTTTTCCGGTTGATGCCCAATCCCGCCGCAACCGTTAGGACGCGCCAGCGTGAAACTCCAAGCGTCCGGGCGACCTGTTCGTAGGTCACTTCGGGGTGGGCTACAACGTATCGCACCACACGTTGATTCATTGCCGCTCTCGCTTGGGCGATGCTGTCCATTGTCGCTCCCTGCATGGTTTCGTAATTGCAGTCCTTGTTCACTCCGAAAATCAAATGAACTAGGACTGTTGTAGTTGTTTGTTCATCGCTATTCGATTTGTTCGTATGACCAACCAACTGTCTTTAGGATATGGGGCGAGGAACTGTGTTTGATAGGGGCTCGCAGAATCTGGCCTTCAAACTGGAATAAGTTATGGATGTCAGTGAATACCGAGATTTCCTGCTGGCTGTAGTCAACGCTCACGACCGCTCCGCGAGGGAAGGTCTGAGGAAACTATTCGTACGTCTTTATCGTGGCTGGTTTCCAGACGACATGAAGGGTGAAAACGCGGAAAATGCCGTCCGAGTTCTGTTACTTGCATACACCACGCCGCATATGTGGTTTTTTAAGGACGCACCAATTGTTGAGAATCCTAAAACTGAATTTGCATTGCACGTAGCAATTCTGCGAGATAAGCTCAAGTCAATCTGGAGTGCTCGCGGAGAGGCAGATACTGCGAAGTATCGACTTGAAGAACTCAAACATGACATACGGGAATATCGTCGTGACAAGAACGGTAGCCGCGAGGTATGGCGCGAGCACACGCTTGATGCCTTGGAATGGCTCGGCAAAGATTTGTCGCGGCTACTTACCTGTGCTAATCCGCAGTGCGAACAGGAGACGCGCTTCTTTTTTCGTCAGCACAATAACGATAGATATTGTTCTATGGAGTGTGGCAACAGCGTCCAGCAAATGAAAAGGACTAAGAGTAGGCTGGCGACTTCAAAGCCCTCCAAGCGGTCTCACGAGGCGCGAATGAAGATGAGTGAGAGTGCAAAACGACGCTGGCGGACAAGGAAGAAGAAGGCTGGTTCCAGAACCGCCAAGAGCGCCAAGAAGCGAGTTCGATGACAGCCTCCTGCCATAAGCCGATATATCAATACCACCCGGTGCCGGTCGTTCTGGCTTACCATGCAGGCCAGTATAGGAGAACAAGTGGCGAAAGTTGTCCACAGGCCAAATAGCTGCGCTGCCCCTTGGGTGTGTACCGAGGAGTTACTGACGGTTGGGCGACCACACAGTCGCAAACCAGGGTGAAGCGTTAAGATCGCATCACAATCTCTGCGTTGAAAGAGCTGAAATGTGTTGCGTCTTAATCGGCGCGGATCCCTCCATTAGCCCTCGGTCATCACCTTGGACCCGCGGCACTGCCTGGTCAAGCTACACCAACTTCGGAGTAATATTCTCGCATCAAGTTCGCGGATGCGATCGGCGCGATAACCCCAACAGTCGATCGTTAGATGTCTTCTTTTCGCAGCACAGATCGCGTGGGGTCGCAAGGGTCTACGTGGACCATGACCGTCTGGCCCTTGCGGGACGTCACCCACTGCCGGGCTTCGGCTTCCTTAGCGAACACGCGGCTGAAATCGCCCAATTGCATTTCCGGATTGTGATACATGTAGGTGGCCGTCGCGAGATAACCGGTGACGATCTTGCTGCCGTATCTGTCGTAATAATATTGCTCCTGGACGGTTACGATGTCGACGATGGCGGAGACCGTTGACCAGTCGCGACTCCGGACGCCCTTGACCCACTGGACGAAGTGTCTCAAGCAGAAGGCCACGATCCAATAAGCCACCACGACGGCCATGCCGATCAGGAAAATCCATAAACGGTAGCTTTCATCGATCACGAAAAGGCTGGCGACTAGCGGATTCATTGTCGGGCTCGTTGTCAGCAGGATATCACTGAGCCGGCAACTGAATTGGCAAGGAGGGGCAACCGCATTTGAATTCGGCAACCTCGAAGGAACAGCTTGGGAACAAGGCTGTAAGGCCAAGCATTGCGGATCCCGACTAGCAGTTCTGGGCCTATCACCGCCTACCCGGCAATTACTGGTTGATCAACACCCACACGCCTTCGGCACCGAAATTCACAGCGCGGTGCAGCGCGGTAAAAGCGGGCTAAACAGGGCATTTCTCGGTTACGGTTACGTTTACAGTTACGTTTTCAAAACAAAAGGGCCAACCGTCATCCGGTCAGCCCTTGGTAATCCCTGTATTTTGTCATTGGTGCGGAAGGCGGGACTTGAACCCGCAAGCCTTTCGGCGCTAGCTCCTAAGGCTAGTGTGTTTGCCATTTCACCACTTCCGCACGGAGGTGGTTGACTTACCCTCATCAGTCTAGTGGGA